>Ga0066709_100001763_pt1 | contig 14850 bp, 14 predicted proteins | sample GraSoiAngelo_158_FD_79665 | JGI IMG/M metagenome (GOLD analysis project Ga0066709, IMG submission 79665) | Grasslands soil microbial communities from the Angelo Coastal Reserve, California, USA - 14_1009_16_30cm | ecosystem: Environmental > Terrestrial > Soil > Grasslands | place: USA...
AGCTGGGGTACTTTCCAATTTTCGCGGAACGGGAAATTCCCACTTCTCGCAAAGAGACGCGAGAGATGGGGCACCCGGGATTCGGCAAACCCCACCCTGTCGCACAGAACGCGACAAGGATGGGGCACCCGCGGTGTGGGCTCGTGGTGGAGAATGGGGAAAATCTTTTGGGAAGGGGCGGGGCTCGGGAGAGCCTTGTTTTTATTGGGGCGAAACGGATGAAGAAGAACGAAAAATGGATCAAGGGGTGCAAGGAACGGGGGAGTGGGCGGAAGTTTGTTTTATGGCGCGGGCTATGGGGTTGGGCATGGGGGTGTTGAAGCCTTATGGGGAATCTCGATGCTATGACGTGGCGGAGGAATCCGGGGGGAGAATTTTGCGCGTGCAGGTGAAGTCGACGATCTATTGCCGGCGCGGGGGTGAGTACAGCTTGAATGTGATGGGGGCGGGGAGGAAGAGGTATCGGAAGGGGTCGGTGGATTTCTTTGCGGTGTGGGTGATTCCGATTGGGGAGTGGTACATCGTCCCGTATGAGGCGATGGGGCGGAGGTTGACTTTGCACTTCACGCCGGGCAGCAAGCGATCGAAATGGATCAAGTATCGGGAGGCTTGGGAGTTGCTGCGGGTGTTGGAGATTCAGGCTTGCGTGGATCCGTTGATCGCGGAGTGGGGTCGATCTGAGTTCGCCGAGTTGAAGGCGCTTTCCGAGGAGCGGCTCTTGTTCTGAATTCGTAACGTGCGGAAGAAATCCATCCTGCGCTGCGGGGCATGACTACAGTTGCCGTCTTCGGTAGTCTTGCCCTTGCCCTTCTCATTCTTGCGTAACGTTTCCTGTTCAGGCTTCACTATCCCTACATTGCAGGAGCAATCCCTCTATGTCTGCTGGACTGGATAATCTTAAGCACATTGTGGTTCTGATGATGGAGAACCGGTCGTTCGATCACATGCTGGGGGCGCTGAAGGCGCAGGATGCGCGGATCGACGGAATTACCCCCGACTTGAGCAATCCGGATACGACTGGGGCGCAGGTCAAGGTGCAGCCGCTGGCGGAGTTTCAGTCGCAGCTCGACCCGGACCCGGACCACCATTTTCCGGGCGTGGACCTGCAGATTTTTGGCGGGGACACGAGCGCGAGGCGCGTTGCCGATATGTCGGGCTTTGTGAAGAGCTACTTCAGCCAGCAGAAGGATGTGAAGCATTCACAGAAAATCATGTATCACTTCACGCCCGACAAGCTGCCGGTGCTGACCACGCTGGCCACAGAGTTTGCGCTGTTCAATAAATGGTTCTCATCGATTCCGGGGCCGACGATTTGCAATCGAGCGTTTGCGCACTATGGAACTTCGTTTGGCAAGGTCGGGATGGATTTGTTTTACATCAATGAGCCTTACCTGAGTGTTTACGACCGGCTGATCCGGGCGACTCCGAAGCACACGGCGAAGCTGTATTACTTCGATCAGACCAGTTCGACCATGGAGATTGTGAATCTGCTGCAGCATCAGCCGGAACTTTTCGGGACGTACCAGCAGTTCCTGGATGACTGCAAGAAGGGGCAGCTTCCGGAGTACAGCTTCGTTGAACCGAACTACAACGATCACGATGGGGACGAAGGTGCGGTGATCGCGTCGGATCAGCACCCGGACCATCATGTGCAGGCGGGCGAGCTATTCATTGCGACGATCTACCAGGCGATCAAAAAGAATGCCGAGTTGTGGAAGTCGACGGCGCTTCTGATCGTGTATGACGAGCACGGCGGGATCTATGACCATGTTCCACCGCCGGCGTGTCTGCCGGATGGATTCGTCGCTTCACCGAACGACACGGGGACGGGGCAGGAATTCAAGTTCGACCGCCTGGGAGTACGGGTGCCGGCGATCTTAGTGTCGCCGTGGATTTCGAAGGCGACCGTGGTGGATGGGCGGGTGTTTGAACATGCTTCGATTCCGGCGACGGTGACCGAGCACTTTCTTGGAGACTATGACAAGCGGTCTCCGCGGGAGAAGGCGGCGGAGACGTTTCTGGACTTGATCGATCTGGATACGATGCGGACGGACTGTCCGGATTTCGGAGTGTAGGCGTGCCGGGGAGAACTCTTCTCCAAAGGCGAACCTCAGCGGCTAAAGCCGCAATTGACTTTGTGATACTTACGGCGCGGCTGGAATCCGCGCCCTTTCAAAGTAATCAGGGATTAGTTCTTTTTTCGTGGCCTGCTTGGAGTTGAGCGGGGAGGCTGCCCGAAAGGAGTGAATCAAATGGTCGTAATTCCAGTGCCAAAACCGCCGGAGAACGCGATGAAGCCAAATCGACCGGTGAATACGCTGCTGCGGAATCAGCTTCAGCATCTGCAGGAAGCGGAGTTCCGCTTGCCGGTGAAACTGCAGACCAACGTGTACATCAATGCAATTAAGACAGAAGGCGAGGCGGCGGAGTACATCCGGCGAGTGACGGAGGCCTTGCATCAGGCGCATGGAGTCGAACCCAGCGGCCATGCGGCAGGGATGGCGATGGTGCCCAAGCGGCCAGTGCGGGGGCCGGATATTGCGGCTGTCGCGGAAACGGCTTCGAAGAAGTCCAAGAGGGTGAGCAAGGCGAAGAGTAACAAGACGACGAAGGCCAGGGGGAAGCGTAAATGATCGGAGGATGTATGCGTTGGAGTGCGTTAGTCCTGTTGTGGCTCTCAACGGGGGCGGTCTGGGCGCAAGAGAGTGCGCTGCATGCGGACTTCCGGCGCGAGGGCGAGCACTTCAGCGAGGCCTGCGGGAAGTTCGGTTTGAAAACGGTGGCGGGATGTGCCGTGGGACTGTTTACCGATCATCCTTTGCACATTGCGGCGAGCAGCATTGCACCGCAGAACGGATTTGGATTCGGCGGGGCATTTGTCACACACTACACACCGAATGAGAGCTGGCGGTTGAGCTGGAATATGGATGCGGTCGGGTCGGTGAACGGATCGTGGCGCGCGGGTGGATACATGAAGATTATCCACACGCCGGTGGAGGGTTTACACGTGATCAAGCCCGTAACCCCACAACCCGGTGCGGCACCCGCACCGCCGCCAAAGCTCGATTTGGCGGTTCATCCTTACACGGTTTTCAACCTTTACGCGCAGTCGACCTCTCTGAACAAGGTGAACTTCTTTGGCGTGGGAAACAATTCGACGGTGGCGGGAAAGTCGCTGTTCGGAATGCAGGAGACGATTGTGGGAGCAAGCGCGATCAAGCCCGTGTACGAGTGGGCGGCGATCCGCAAGCTGAACCTCGCGCTGCTGGGCGAGGTGAACGGACGCTTTGTGGACCTCAGGGGGAATCACAGCACTTCGACTCCTTCGATCGAGACGCTTTACACGGAGGCAACCGCGACGGGATTGGCCAGCCAGCCCGGATTTGTGCAGCTGGGAGAGGGCGTGCGCATCAAGCCGTCTTTGTTTGGGGACCATTTGCAACTGAACTACCTGGCCAACTTTCGGCAGTTCTTCGCACCGTCGAATTCGCACTACTCGTTTCTGCGGTGGACGGTGGATCTTGGGCACAGTATTCCTCTGTACAGCCATACGCAGTCGTATGCTCCGAAAGATGCGAATGGACCGGACGAGTGCGCTCCGGCGTTGGGGGCCGCGAAGTGCCCGCCGGTTTCGTATTCCAGGAATTTGTCAGGTGGGATTGGGGTGCGATTGCTGCTTTCGGAGTCGATCAACTCGGCTTCAAGCGTGGTGCCGTTTTATTTTCAGCAGACGCTGGGCGGCGGGGACATTAATGGGAGCCCGTCTTTGAGCAGCTTTCAGGACTATCGCTTTCGCGCGCCGAATATTCTGCTGCTGCACGAGAGCTTTGAGCACTCGATCTGGGGACCGCTGGGTTTTGCGTTCATGGCGGATCAGGGGAGGGTTGCGCTTACGCGCGGCGACATTGGCTTCGATCATTTGAAGCACAGCTTTGCCACCGGCCTGACGCTTCGCGCGGGAGGGTTCCCCATGGTTTTCCTTCTGTTTGCATGGGGTGGGGGCGAAGGTACTCACACAATCGCCAACATGAATACGTCTCTGCTGGGGGGATCGTCGCGGCCGCCGCTGGATTAGCTATGGCAGCAAAGGGTCCGGTGCGCGGATCGCCGTGCTAGACCCTTCTGACAATGGCAGTGCCAGAAAAATTACAGAGGTCCTTCACTACGCCGCGCGATTCCGCGCGGCTTCATTCAGGATGACACCGGCGTTGAAGCAGTAGTGGCATATTTCGCGGAGGCGTTGCGGGTGGCACGGTCTTGCAGGGCTAGCAGCACTACCTTCAGCATTTCGTCCCAGGGGGCGGGCTTGCCGGTCCAGATCTCGAACTGGCGGGCGGCCTGGTGGACGAACATTTCGATTCCGGGAATGATCTGGGCGCCGCGCTCTTTCGCTAGCTTCAGCAGGCGGGTTTCGGCGGGGTCATAGACCATGTCGAAGACGAAGCGGGCGTTGATCTCTTTGTCCTGCAGCGGCGTTTCGCGGGTGTTGCCCATGCCGACTGGCGTGGCGTTGATGATTACGTCGAAGGCGAGCTTTTTCAGATCGGCGCGCTTGATGGTGCGGGCTCGGGCTTGACGGGCCAGCTTCTTGGCGGCGGCCAGGCTACGGTTGAGGATGTAGACCTCGGATCCGCGTTCTTTCAGGCCGAAGACGGCGGCGCGGGCTGCGCCTCCGGCTCCGAGCACTAAGATTCTGGCGCCTTCCAGCGTGTTCAGGCGGCGCTCGAGAGGGCGGACTATGCCGGCGGCGTCGGTGTTGAAGCCGTAGAGTTTGCCGTCCTGGGCGCGGACTACGGTGTTGCAGGCTCCGATCTTGGTGGTGTGGGAGTCGGTGTTGTCGAGGTATTTGAGGATTGACTCCTTGTAGGGCATGGTCACGCTGATGCCGTGGATGGGAATCTCGCGGACACAGGTTAGAAGATCCTTCAACGTTTTGGCGTGGAGGGCTAGATATACGCCGTTGACGTTTTCGCGGCGGAAGGCGGCGTTCATTATTGCGGGGGAGAGGGAGTGGGAGACGGGGTCTCCAGCGACGCCGTAGACGCGGGTGGCGGCGTCGACTTGCTCGATGCGATACACGTTGCGCAGCTCTTGCGCGGTGACCTGGCCGGGGGCGGTCTCTTCGCCTACTCCGGCTGAGGCGAAGGTGAAGATGCTTCCGGCGCGCACGCCCAGGACGCGGCTGATGATACCCTGCTCTCCCATGCACATGGCGACAAGGGAATGCTTGTCGCTCTCGTGGGCCAGGAACTTGATCATGGTGACGTTGTCGGACAGTGTGGTGGCGGTGCTCACGACTTTGTAGAAGTCGGCGGGGAAGGCGAGCATCTTCTCTAGCGTTTCGTCGAGCTTTTTGGTGGCGCGGAAGTCGTGGGATGAGAGGATCAGGGCGGCGCGGCTGCGAAGCTTCTGTAACTGGGCGGGCTTGCACTTGCTTGCGGTCTGGAGTTCGACGTCGACCAGCTGGCATCCGGCGGCGATGGCTTTGCTTAGAACGTCGAGCTGGGAGGCGATCGAGCCGCGGAACTTTCCCCCATTCGAGGCTCTGCGGCAGGTGGCAATTACGACTGTACCGGGATGGGACTCGATGAATCGCTTGATCCGGGGCAGGGCCAGCGCGGGCTTGGAAAGGTAGTCCAACCTGAACTCCATGAAGGAGTTATCCCGGACGAGCGACTCGGCCTTGTCGACCATTTCGGTGGGGTCGGAGCCGATTATGGCGACACAGAGACGCGGCAGGCGCAGGGGGAGCAACCTCGGAATGTAGGTGATTGGAGCCGCGTTCATCTTGTCGCCAGAATGACGGCGAATTATTACAGGGGCTTAACTCCCGATGCAACAGCGGATTAACTATCCCGTCGAAAAACTTTGGCCGGGGCTCAGCTAACACCCTCGTAACCTTGACCCTCCCTTACCCCCTTGTTACCTTGCGATTGAAGCCTTTGTTTTGAGGTATTTAACTGAGGAATTCCAGCAAAGGGAGAGCGCGCCTGGAGGCGGGCCCTTCCGGAGGTAACATGAAGAAAACAGGACTGTTAGTGTTCTTGCTTGCGACCGGGGCCTGGGCGCAAGACGCGGCCAATGCGACCGCTGAGGTTTCGGAAGGACTGGCGCCGACTACGGCGAGCTTCCCGACGGAGCGAGTGCAGACTCCAACTTATGCGGATTTGTATTGTGCGGGGTTCATCAGCAAACTGATCCTGCCGGATGCGAATTTCGTTGCCGGTGGACTGCAAACTCCCACTACGACGAAATTCATACGCGGGGACATGATTTACCTCAAAGGATCGGGGTATAGCGCGGGCGCTGAGTACGAGATTGTGCGGGCGTTGCGCGACATCAACGAATACGAAGTGTATCCGGGCGAGAAGAAGCTGCTGAAGGAAACCGGGCAGCCCTACGAAAGCGTGGGCCGGGTGAAGATCGTTGACACGCGGAACAAAGGCACAGCCATTGCACAGATTGAGTACGCCTGTGACGGCGTCAACCCCGGGGACACGGCAATTCCTTTTGCCGAGAAGGCAGCAGTGACCTTCCATTCGCCGGTGCGTTTCGATCGCTTCCTGCCCGCCAGTAACCGGCTTTCGGGACGGGTTGTGATGGGGAAGGACTTCGATTCGGTGCTGGGAACGGGGCATAAACTCTACATCAATGTGGGCGCGAACCAGGGAGTGAAGGTTGGGGACTTCTTCCGGGCGGTCCGCGGCTACGATGCGGATCTGAACGATCCGGTTGACTCACTGTCGTTCAAGGCTGCGATCGCTGAGGATACGCAGAAGAAGACGCCATCGGTCGATCCGCACATGTTCACCAAGACGAACGGACCTGAGATTCACGTTCGCGACCTGCCGCGGCGGGCTGTGGGCGAGATGGTGATCATCGGCGTAACGCCGACCACGGCAACTGGGATGATCGTGTTCGCGATGGAAGATGTACACGCGGGCGATGGCGTGGAACTGGATCAGGTGCAATAAGTTTGTAAGCAAGGGTAGACGCAGTCGGAGGCCGGGGACGGGAAACCGTTCCCGGTTTTGTTTTGGGGACGCAGCCAAGCGGCCCGATAACTCTGGGCCGCCGGACAGCCGAGGGCGGCTGTCCCCACATGAGTCGTTTACGTGTCCTTCTCTCCGAAGACTTCGGCGGTAAATGCTTCGATGGCTGCGCCTTTTTGCCACGCGTCGAGAGGCAGGTTGGCTTTGCGGCAGGTTTGTTCGAGGAAGGTAATGCGGTCCCAATAATGCTCCACGGGAACTTGAGGCAGCAGCAGGCCGCGATTGCCGTGCTGGCTGATTAGGAGGCCGTGGCGGCCGATTTCGATGTCGTCGGCCGAAATTGGTTGGGGCGTAGAGAGAATGCTGAGTTCGACTTGCAGATTGGGTTCGTCCTCGCGGGTGACGGGATAAAAGCGAGTGTCTTCAAAGGCCGCGGCGCGGGCGGTCTCGAGGACGGCGCGGTAGACGGGACTTACGGGGAGCACGTATCCCACGCATCCGCGCAACTGACCGTGTAAATAGAGTGAGGTAAAGGCTCCGCGCGGCTCGGCAAGATGGGGCGTGGGCGGGTCCAGCGGGATTTCTTTTCCGTCGAGGGCGGAGCGAATCGAGTCGTGGGCCAACCTCAGGAGCAGGGCGCGTTCTTCTTTGGAAAACTCAGCAGTCGCGGAGCTGTTTGGTGCGCAGGACGTTTGGGATGCTTCGGTTCCGGACTGATTGGGAGCACCTGCGGAAGGGACCGGGCTAGGTTGTGGTGGCGACATCGCGGTCAGCCTGAGGAGTGGCCGGCACCGGTTTGGAGCGCCGGCTGAGAATGAAAGCGCGACGGCGGCGTTTCACGACGCGGCGGTCGATCTTCGACCAGAAAGCCACGAAATAGTCGATGGCCGAGACCAGCGAGACGAACACCATGAACCAGATGGCCAGATACGCGATCCAGTGAATGGGAAACACGTAGTAGCTGTAGACGGGCAATACTTTCCAGCGGTGGTCGAGAATCACGGCGACCACAGAGACGATCTGGATCACCATCTTGAGCTTGCCGAGGTCACTGGCTTCGATGGTGAACCCCTCGGAGGCGGCGATGGAGCGCAGGCCGCTGACCAGGAATTCGCGTCCAATCACCACGATCGCAACCCAGGCCGGAACCAGGCTGGGATTGAGTTGCACGAGCACCACGAAGGCTGCGGCGATCAGCAGTTTGTCGGCGAGAGGGTCGAGCAGGATGCCCATGGTCGTAATCTGTCCGCGTTTGCGGGCCAGATAGCCGTCGATGCCGTCGGTCATTGACGCGGCGATGAACAGGGCGGAGGCCAGCAGTTCTTTCTCGCCGGTCACACTTGAGAAGCGGCTGCTGGAGAGGATCCAGATCAGCAGAGGGATGCTGAATATGCGAATCAGCGTGATGGAATTGGGCAGATTCACAGCTCAGAGTGGGTTCCGGCGGGGGAACCGGAATACCTGCTTGATTATCCTCCAGCATTGGGGGGAACGCAATGGAAGGAAGTGTTGGCTTAATTAGGAGGCGCCTCGTCTTTCGGGTGTGGAGGTGATACGCGCGAGATCCCTTCGACTTCAGCTCAGGGCAGGCTCTTCGCTCCGCCTGAAGAACGGCTGCCCTCAGGATGACGCCGGGTCTTGGTCCTCGGTTCTTTGCCGAGTTTCTTTTTCGTTTTAGTCGGGGGTGCGCAGGAAGCCGTGCCCGTCAGAGCTTCCCGTAATCGCCCCTGCAGGGTTGATGCTTGTGGGGAATGTGTAAGAGCCCGGAGGATCAAAGGTAGTGAAGGCACCGGTGCGAGAGCGTACAAAGGCGTGCTGCGTTCCACTGTCGTCGAAGTAGATTCCCATGATCGTCCGTGCGGGATTGATGCCCAGAGCCTTAGTGAAGCCTGCGGAGCCCGGAGGATCAATGACGGTGAAGGCATCGCCGCGAGCGCGCACAAAGCCGTGCGTCGAGTTATTACCGCCCGAGTCACTGTAATATCCCGTGATCTCCCCGGCCGGGTTTATGCCCACTGGGGTGGTGTAGTACGTGCCCGCAGGCAGCGGAGTAGTGGTGATCGCGCCCGGAACATCAAAGGTCTTGAAGGTACCGAGGCGAGAGCGCAGGAAGCCGTGCCCGACACCGCTCGCGTCAGAATAAAATCCCGTGATCACTCCCGAAGGGTTAATGCTCAAAGGGATGGTGTAGAGCCCGCCCGGAACATCGGAGGTCGTGAAGGTGCCGTCGCGAGCACGCACGAAGCAGTGCTGACCGCTCGCGTCATAGTAATATCCCGTGATCATTCCCGCCTGGTTAATGGCTACGGGATAGGTGTCGGCCAAGCCCGGGCCATACAGCGTCTTGATGGTGCCGTCGCGAGCGCGCAGGAAGCCGTGCGACACACTGCTCGCGTCAAGGTAGGTCCCGGTAATCACCCCCGCCGGGTTGATGCTCAGCGGGTTCGTGAGGATCGCGCCTGGAACATCGAAGGTCGTGAAGGTGCCGTCGCTGGAGCGCACGAAGCCGCGAGTACGACTCCCGTCAGAGTAATTTCCCGTGATCACCCCTGCCGAGTTGATGCTTGTGGGTCCGGTACCGATCGAGCCCGGAGGATCGAAGGTGATGAACGTAGGGTTTTGAGCATTTGCGGAAAGCCCCAGCGTGCAGAGGGCCAGCAGGTAAACGGCGAGCATTCCTTTCTGTCGAGCGCGCGGAGCCCTTTGGGCAAAAGTCAGTGGATGCGTGATCATTGGGTCAAGCTCCTTTGTAGAATTCCCGGGGAAAACCAGGTACGAGGAGAAACTCCACTCCTTAGTATTCGGACTCATCGATTTGCCTCCGGATGGAGGCTATCCATGTTGGCGTACGCCTTGGGGGTGTGCACTTCTCTGGCGAGAACTGCTCTTCGGAGAGGCGACCAATCGTCGCACAAAGCTAATGCTTCGGCAAGGCGTCGTAGCGGCAGGTAGTGGTGCAGTTGGCCTCTGAGTGCGGTGGCGGTGCACGCGAGATCCTTCACTTCGGTTTGGCTGGGGTCCCTCCATTCGGCTTGGGCTGTTTGGCGATGATCTGGTCTTTGATCTTTTCGTAGGTGGCCTTCGGGATAATCTTCTTCTGCACGAGGTTGAGTTTAGTGCGATAGGGGCGTCCGTCGATAATTTTCTGAGCGTAAGCGTCGCCGATGCCGGGTAGTTCCTTGAGTTGATCGATGGTGGCGGTGTTGATATCGAGCTTGTCGGCCGCCGCAGTGGACTTGGTGGCCGGCTTGGAAGCGGATGACACGGCGCTACCCGCACCTGAGGAAGATTGCGCTGCGGCGAATACCGCCAGCACAAAGAATGTGAGGACAAACGGGGTGGTTATGGCAAGAAATCTTCTGCTCGCTGCGATCATTCGTTCCTCCTTTATCGCGAGAATCACAGGTGGCGTGCAATTGTGATTCTTCCGCTCCTCTGGAGCTCGGTTCCGTTTTCTCTTTCACCCACGGCTTGCGCCCCTTCGGCAGGCTCAGGGCAGGCTGTGGGCTGCATCCTTTCGCCGCTTCGCGGCTGACACCCTTTCACGCGTAAATGCCGCGCTGGCGAATTGTGTATGCCACGCGATCAATCGCCAGCATGTAGGCCGCGATGCGGTTGTTGACGTGGTGAGTTTCGGCGTAGCGGACTACGTCCTCAAATGATGACCTCATGATGGTTTCCAGCTGTTCGTTGACGACCGATTCTTTCCAGAAATATCCCTGGCGATCTTGCACCCACTCGAAGTAAGACGTGGTAACGCCGCCGGCGTTGGCGAGGATATCGGGGATTACGAAGACGCCTTTGTCGGTTAGAACGTCGTCGGCTGCGGAGGTGGTCGGACCGTTGGCTCCTTCGGCCAGAATGCGGCACTTCACGCGGTCGACGTTGCGACTGGTGATGACGTTCTCAGTGGCGGCAGGAATCAGGATTTCGCACTCCGTGGTCAGCAGTTCGGCTGGATCATATTTCTCGGCGCCGGGAAATCCGTGGACGGTTCCGTTCTTCTGGCGAAATTCGACGAGAGCCTTGAGGTCGATGCCGTTTTTGTTGTAGAGGCCGCCGCCCACTTCGGCAATGCCGATTACTTTGTATCCGGCCTCGTGCATGAGCAGCGCGGCGTTTGAGCCGACGTTGCCGAAGCCTTGTATGATGACCCGGCTGCGTTCGCGATCGAGGCCCAATTTCTTGCAGGCATCGTCGCAGACGATCATTACGCCGCGTCCGGTGGCTTCACGACGTCCGCGGGAGCCGCCGATGTTGATGGGCTTTCCGGTCACTACGGCGGTAACGGTCTGGCGCATGTGCATGGAATAGGTGTCCATCATCCAGGCCATGACTTGTTCGTTGGTGTTGACGTCGGGAGCGGGAACGTCTTTTTCGGGGCCGATGAATTCGATCAGCTCGGCGGTGTAGCGGCGGGTCATGCGTTCGACTTCGCCCATCGACATCTTGTGCGGATCGCAGATCACGCCACCCTTCGCGCCGCCGAAGGGGATGTTGACGACAGCGCACTTCCAGGTCATCCAGCTGGCGAGGGCGCGCATTTCATCCAGTGTGACGTCGGGGGCGTAGCGAATGCCACCTTTGGCTGGGCCACGGGCTATGGAGTGCTGGACGCGGAAACCGGTGAAGACTTCGAGATGGCCGTCGTCCATCTGGACAGGGATGTAGACGGTGACTTCGCGGGTGGGATAGCGCAACACCCGCCACAGGCCTTCGTCGAGATTGAGCTTCTGGGCGGCTAGGTCAAAGCGCGCCCGCTGCGACTCCCACGCATTGGTTTCTTTGTCGGTGTGCAGCGGGGCGGCCGTCGTGGTCATAAATATAGTCTCCGGAATGATTGCTACGTAAGATGCGGCCGGCACCGGGAAGGGGGCCCGGAGTGGGCAAACGTTCACGAGTATATGAGTGGGGGTGGGAGGGAAGCAAGCTGGCTTGAGTGCGGTGACGATACGCGCGAGATCCTTCGCTCCGCCTGAAAAACGGCTCCACTCAGGATGACGCCCGACCCTCAAACTGCACCACTACCAAGGTGGCCGGTCATCGCGTTGGCGATCAGCGACAACATCAATCGTCATCCGGTCAATCGTCATCCGGATCTGAGGGCGGCGTCGGGTCGTTCAAGAAGTAGGTTGCGTCCAGCGGTGCCGAAATCGTCGTGAATACGCGTGGCGGCAGGTTCAGGTTGAAGAACCCAGTTAGATTCGTAGTCGTGCGGGCGTCGGCAAAGTTGAGAGCGCCTTGCTGAATCCCGAAATTCTGTTCGATGAAGCGCAGAATGCTGCCGAAATCGTAGCGGTTGTTGTCCACATAAGCTGCCGATGTGTAGGCAGAGACGACCATGAGCGGGACGCGAAATCCGTACTGGTAGTCACCCTGGGGCTGAGCCAGGATCGTCGGAGGCTCGTGGTCATACCAGCCGCCCCAGTCGTCCCAGGTAATCAGAATCGCTGTGTTATCCCAGTAGACTTCTCCGTTTTTGCACTTGGCGTTATTGCCGATGGCGTTGACGATCGACGCTACCCACGCAGGCCCCCCGCCCGTGGTGGTTTGCGGGTGGTCAGAATTCTGTCCGCTCGGGATCACCCATGACACTGCAGCCAGCTTGCAGTTGCTGATATCCGTCAATACCTGCTTCGAGCTGATCACCACATCGTTGGTCCAGTCGGTGCCGGTGCATTGCCCGCCTGAGGGCGCGCTCGGCACGCAGATATGTTGAATCGCATTGGGCGCCGTCGAGATGGAGCCGCGGCCGGGAGTGTAGTACTTCCAGCTAATTGCGCCGGCGTCGAGCAAATCTGCCAGCGTCTGATGCTCGAAGCAGGGATAGATTCTCTGCCTTTCGGATTTAGTCGTGATCACTGCGACTGTCGTCGTGGAGATCGCGATACATCCGGCGACCGTCCCTTTTACCTCCGGAGCCACATTCTCGGCGGCAAATTTGCCGGCAGCATCGCCGGTCGCGCTGGGGGCTGAAGTTCCTCCGAACAGGTACTGATGCGCGGGAAAGCTGGGCCCTGGTCGGTCTGGAACATGTAGTTTGCCCAGCCGTATTGCGTCGCTATATCCAGATAAGGGTTCACGGTCCCGGTGGAATTGTCCACATACTTGAACCAGGAGTGGGTGGGGCACGTGCCCACGCAGATGTTGGTGGCGGCTCCATCCATCTTGCAGGTTCCAGAGGTACTCACATCGCACATCGCGGTAAACGCGCTGTGCTTATCACCTAGGTCGTAGGCGTTGGCCAGCGGAACCGAGGTTGGCTGGGTTGTGCCTGTGGAAGAGGTTTTGTCCAGCCAGTTGCTGGTTTGGATGTTGTACTGCGAGCCGGTCGGCGTGGTGCTGCACGAACTAGACGTGCCGTAGGTGGGCTGCACAGTCCCTGAAAAAGATTGTCTGGGGTTCGGTTCTCCTGCACGACCACAATAATGTGCTGAAAACTGGAAATTTGCGCCGCTGCGAGCGTGGTTATGAAACAGATCGACGCAAAACATCTCGCGAGGAATAGACTCTTGGCCCAGAGTTTCATGACTTCTTCTCCTCAGCCGAACGCGCATTACTCTTTTTGGTTCCGTGGGCCCTGGGGGAAAGACGTTGCAGAGATTAACACGAAGAAAACGGCTCTGATAGAGACGAAGGGCCCAAGGTCGACTACAGCTGGATTTCCATGCCCTCGGCGGCAGCGCGGACTTTGGGGTAGTGGTTGCGGGCTTCGATGACGACTTTGTCGATGCAGGCGTCATCGTGGTCGGGATCGTGGTGGAAGAGGATTAGTTCTTTGGCGCCGCTTTCCATGACTACGTTGACGGCTTCGCGCCAGTGGCTGTGTCCCCAGCCGCGGCGGCGGGCTTCGTACTCCTCGGGCAGGTACTGGGCGTCGTAGATAAGGATGTCCGCGCCTTCGGCGAGCTTGCGGACGGCCTTGTCGAAATTGACGTCGCCGGGCTCGTTGTCGGTGGCGTAGACCAGAATGCCGTCCTTGGTCTCTAGGCGGAAGCCCATGCATCCCTGAGGATGGTTCAGCCAGGCGGCTTGCAGGTTCACGCCGTCTTCGACGTTGACGCGTCCGGCATCGATTTCGTAAAAGGCCTGCTTGGCCCGCATCTCATTCAGATTGACGGGAAAGTAGGGGGAGGCCATCTGTTCGGACATGACTTGCTTGAGGCTGCGGGTGCGGCTGGAGGCGTGGAAGAGAAATTGGCTGTGCGGGTTGTCGTATAAGGGGCGAAAGAAGGGCATGCCCTGGATATGGTCCCAGTGGAAGTGGGATACGAAGAGGTGCGCGGAGAAGGGCTTGTCGCCGAATTCCTGTTTCAGATGGTGGCCCAGGATTCGGAATCCGGTGCCGCAATCGAAGATGTAGATGCGGTCTCCGAGCCTCACCTCGACGCAGGAGGTGTTGCCGCCATAGCGCATGTTCTCGGGTTGTGGGGTGGGCGTAGAGCCGCGCACTCCCCAGAACTTGATCCGCATAGCCCTGAATGTTGCTTAATCTGTAATCTTCGACTGGAGGAAGGCTCCCGTCAATTGGATTGGTGGGTTCGGGGATATTACCGAAGTGTACAGCAGTGGCCAGTGGTCAGTGGCCAGTGGGGGCAATTGCGGCAAACACACACCGCCAGGCGACCACCTCGTAACTATCCACGGGGTCTGCGGGATTGACGACGGGCAGAGCTACTGGGCACTGGCGCTGACCGGCAGTGGTGGTGAATGAGGTGGGGATGCGCGCGAGATCCTTCCCTCCGCCTTCTATGAGACGGCTGGTGCGGGTCAAGGGGAAACTTTTGGATTTTGATTTTCCCTTGGTTGCGGTTTTGTTGTTGTTGGTTTTGCTTTTGCCTGGTTCGTTCATCGCGGC
>Ga0066709_100001764_pt1 | contig 14849 bp, 19 predicted proteins | sample GraSoiAngelo_158_FD_79665 | JGI IMG/M metagenome (GOLD analysis project Ga0066709, IMG submission 79665) | Grasslands soil microbial communities from the Angelo Coastal Reserve, California, USA - 14_1009_16_30cm | ecosystem: Environmental > Terrestrial > Soil > Grasslands | place: USA...
CTCCGCGCTCCGCTTCCCGAGTCAGCTGCCGCAGGTGATCGCGGTCGCGGTGGTCGTGCTCGTCCTCTCCCTCGCGGTCGTCGTCGCCGCCGAGGTGGGGCGGAGGATTGCGGAGCGGCGCTTCGCCTCGCTCGAGCCCTCGGGCTAGGGCGAGCCGTCCCCGAGCAGCGACGCCTGTTCGGGCTCCCAGGAGAGCGTGACGCGAGAGCCCGGCTCGAGCGGCCCGAGCGACTCGTCGGCGAGCCGATGGCAGACGAGGCGCCCGGCGGCTGTGTCGACGTGGAACTGCGTGTACATGCCGAGGAAGACGATCTCGGCGACCGTGCCCTCCAGGCGCGACCCGCCGTCGAGCATCGGGGTTCCGGCCGGCTCGATCTGCACACGCTCGGGGCGCACCGCGACGCGCAGCGTCTCGCCCGGCCGGTGGCCGGCGCCGACCGTGACGACGATGCGCTCCCCCTCGCCCAGGCGCATGACGGCGTTCTCGCCGACGAGCTCGTCGATTCTCAGGTCGAGCGCGTTCAGCGAGCCGATGAAATCGGCCACGAAGGCAGTACGCGGACGCTCGTAGATCTCGCGCGGACTCCCGGTCTGCTCGACGCGGCCGCCGTTCATGACCGCGATCCGGTCGGACATCGCGAGCGCCTCTTCCTGGTCGTGCGTCACGTAGACGAAGGTCGTCCCGAGGGTGCTCTGGATCCGCTTCAGCTCCAGCTGCATCTGCTTTCGCAGCTTCACGTCGAGGGCGCCGAGCGGTTCGTCCAGGAGCAGCGCCGCCGGACGGTTGACGAGCGCGCGCGCGAGCGCCACCCGCTGCTGCTGGCCGCCGGAGAGCTGACGCGCCCGCCGTCGGTCGAGCCCCTCGAGCGAGACGACGCGCAGCATCTCCTGGACGCGTTCGCCGTGCTCGGCTCGAGGAACGCGCTTCACCTTCAGGCCGAAAGCGACGTTGTCGTAGACGGACATGTGCGGGAAGAGTGCGTACTGCTGGAAGACCATGTTCACGGGCCGGCGGTTCGCGGGAACCTCGGTCACGTCGTTCCCCTTCAGGACGATGCGGCCGGCGTCGGGCAGCTCGAAGCCGGCGACCATCCGAAGTGTCGTCGTCTTGCCGCAGCCGCTCGGCCCGAGCAGCGAGAAGAACTCGCCCTCGCCGATCTCGAGCGAGACGTCATCGACCGCAGCATGCGTGCCGAAGCGCTTGCTGACGCCGACGAGGCCGATCGCCGCGCGCGGCAGCTCCTCAGGCATCCTCCGCCGAGTCTATTGCCTTCGCGATCCGGTCTCCAGGTGAGCCTGGGCAGCGATCAAGACGCTCGCCGGCAGGACAATGGGCGCTCCATCACGTTGTTGACGCGTCCCGAACGGCTGGTCCAACATACGGGAGCGATGCCACGCCGTTTGAAGGAGGTCGACCTGTCCCTGGTCGACAGCCTCGTGGTGCCCGCGAGCCTCCACGACGTCGACGGCAGGTTCGTGCACATGAACGCGGCCGCGGAACGTGCCTCCGGCCTCTCGAAGGCGAAGCTGCTCGGCCGCCATTTCACCGAGCCGGTGCTCCCGGAAGCACGCGAGAACGTCGCGGAGCAGTTCCGCCGAGCCGTGGAGTGCGGCGAGCCCACCGACTTCGAGACCGTCTTCGTCGACGCGAGCGGGCAGGTGCGCGGCGTGCGCGCCCAGCATCTGCCTCTCCGCTCCGGCGACGCGATCGTCGGCGTTCTCATTCTCGCGTTCGCTGCGCGACGGCCGCCGTCCGAGTCCGCCGGCCTCGAGCCGCATCCGCGACTGACACCACGCCAACGCGAGATTCTGGATCTGATCGCCGCCGGCCTCTCGACGTCCGAGATGGCGACGAAGCTGACCATCTCCACCGAGACGGTCCGCAATCACCTCCGGAGCGTGTTCAAGGAGCTGGACGTCCACACACGGCTCGAGGCGATCGTGACAGCTCGGCGTCTCGGCCTGCTCGCTCCCCCGGCCCTCGGGCCGCAGCCGTTCGACGGCGACGTTTCCCGCGAATGATGCCCGCGGTGCTCGCCTGACTCGTCTGGGTCTGGCGCGGCGCAAAGGTTCTGCGGCAAGGTCGCCTTACGGCTCGCGCTGGCCCCGCCACCATTGTCGTCGTCGAGAGAGAATCCGCCGCCCGGGAGCTGATCGACCAGGCATTGCGCGGACGCGGTCACCGCGTGCTCATGACGATGGATCCGCTGGAAGCGCTCGAGCTCGGACAGCGCGTCCGAATCGACGTCCTCGTGGATGACGCCGAGCTATCCGGCGACCGGCCATCGCTGGTGGACCGGCTTCGATCGATTCAGCCGGAGGTGCGGCTGGTTCGCATCCTCGATCCGGACGAGCAAGAAGTGTCTGAGCGCAACGGCGCGGTCCCTCTGCGCAGGCCTTTCTCGCTCGACGAGCTCGAAACTGCGGTTGCGGAGGCCCTGGCGTGCGAGGCCTCGATGGACTGACTCGCCGGTTTCCGTCAGGCCTGCGGCCACTCGCGCACGCGGAGCTTTCAGGCGGCCGCGGCCTCCTCGTCGAGCTCTTCGACCAGCTGACGGACCAGTTGCTCGATCTCGCTCCGGATCTCGCGCACTTGTTCGAGAGGTAGCTGTTTCGGGTCTGGCAGCTCCCAGCTCAGATAGCGCTTGCCGGGGATCACCGGGCAAGCGTCGTCGCAGGTGGCGACGACGACGTCGGCCCATTCGGTCGCCTCCTGGTCTAGGCGGCGCGGCTTGTGGCCAGAGGCGTCGATGCCCACCTCGGCCAGCGCTTCGAGCACCTGCGGGTGGACCGCTGGCCCGGGGGCCGAGCCCGCGGAGCGCGCCTTATGGCGGCCGCCTGCGGCCTGCCGGAACAGCCGTTCCGCCATCACGGAACGCCCGCTGTTGGCCACGCAGACGAAAAGAACCTTGCTCATTCCGGCTGCGCGATCGTAGCCAACTAGACCCTTTTACGATCAATCGCTCCCGCGAGGGATAGCGGCGGCGGCGTTCGCGCCGATTATCACCCCAAGTACCGCAAACAGGGCGGCGCGGTCACGCCACACGCATGGAGGAATCAGGCGTTGTCGCTGCACCCTCGATCAACGATCAAACGAGGCAGGCCTCCCAGGAAGCGCGAGAGGAGGTGAATCCCTTGCTGAAGCTTTTCGCTTTCGTGCAGGTGTACGCCGCCGGCGCAACCGCCGAGCTGCGCAAGCGCGAGGAGGGCCAGACGATGGCCGAGTACGGCGTCGTGCTAGCAGTGATCACGCTCGCCGTCATCACTGCGATCACGCTGCTTGCGACCAACGTGCGCGGCGCAATCTCGAGCGTTGCCAACATCCTCCCCGGCAACTAGCCATGAGACAGCTGTACGAAAGTCTCCGCCCCAGAGAGGCGCGGATGTTGCACTGGAGCGCGGCCGTGGCAGCGGCCGCGCTCTGGTTCTCGATCGCCTGGCGTGACGCCTGGGTCTTGCTGCTCGTGCCGATGATCGGCGGCTGGTTTGTCTTCCTCGTCCGCCGCAACCGGCGGCTCGACCCGATGGGTCACGCCGACGAGGACGATTTCTTCTAGGCCGCGTCGATCAATTGAGCGACCTTCTGGAGGTCGCGGACGAACTCTCTGAACTGCACGTCGCGATCCTCCGCCCGCAGGATCGAGGACGGATGCACGGTCGCGATCGTGTTCGGCGCGAGCGGCGAGTCGACGAGCTCGCCCCGCTGCCGCGAGACGCGGAAGTCGCGGCCCAGGAGCGCCTGGGCGGCGGTGGCGCCCAGACAGACGAGCACGCGCGGCTTCAGCACCGCGACCTCGGCGTCGAGCCACGGCCGGCAGGCGGCGATCTCGCGCCAGTTCGGCTTTTGGTGGATTCGCCGCTTGCCCTGCGGCTTCCACTTGAAGTGCTTGACGACGTTGGTGACGTAGACGTGCGAGCGGTCAATCCTGGCCTCTACGAGCGCTTCGTCGAGCAGCTTTCCCGCTGGGCCGACGAACGGCCGTCCCTCGAGGTCCTCCTGGTCGCCGGGTTGCTCGCCGACGAAGACGACGTCCGCATTGACCGCCCCCTCGCCGAAGACCGTCTGCGTCCCGGTCTCCCACAGCGGGCAGGCCTTGCAGCCGGCGGCCGCCTCGCGCAGCTTCTTCAGGCTCGGCCGCTCGGGGATGAGCGCCGCGGCGGTGCCGTCGCCGTCGCCGTCGAGTGAAAGCTTGCTCACGCCGAAAGGACTACCCGAAAGGCGACGCTACGATTCCTCGTCGCGGCGCCGTGGCCGAGAGGTTAGGCAGAGGCCTGCAAAGCCTCGTACAGCGGTTCGAGTCCGCTCGGCGCCTCTTCCCGCATCTCACGAAACTCTCAGACGGCACTGCTTGGGTGCGAGCATGATCGTGGCCGAAGGCCTGACCAAGTACTACGGCGAGCAGCGCGCCGTCGACGACCTGTCGTTCACGGTTCGGCCGGGAGTGGTCACAGGCTTCCTGGGGCCGAACGGGTCCGGGAAGTCGACCACGATGCGGTTGATCCTCGAGCTCGACACGCCGACCGCCGGCGACGTGACCGTCAACGGGAAGCACTACCGCGAGCACCCGGCGCCGTTGCACGAGGTCGGGGCGCTGCTCGAGGCGCGCTCGGTTCACACCGGCCGCTCCGCGTACAACCACCTGCTCGCGCTGGCACAGACTCACGGGGTCGGCCGCCGGCGCGTCGACGAGCTGATCGACCTCGTTGGGCTGCACGACGTGGCGAGAAGGAGGGCGGGGAAGTTCTCGCTCGGGATGGGCCAGCGGCTCGGAATCGCAGCGGCGCTGCTCGGAGATCCGTCGACAGTGATGCTCGACGAGCCTGTCAACGGGCTCGACCCGGAAGGCATCCTCTGGGTCCGCCATCTCCTGAGGGGGCTTGCGGCCGAGGGACGCACCGTCTTCGTCTCTTCGCACCTGATGAGCGAGATGGCGCTCACGGCCGATCACCTGATCGTGATCGGGAGGGGCCGAAAGATCGCCGACATGAGCACCGAGGAGTTCATCAGACAGGCCTCCGGAGGTCTCGTCCTCGTTCGCACACCGCAAGCCGCCGAGCTGGAAGCGCTCCTGAGCGCGCCGGACGTAACCGTGACCCCTGCTGGACCGGGCTTGCTCGAGGTACGCGGGCTAACCGCGGTCCAGGTCGGTGAGGCGGCCGCGGTGAATCAGATCGTGCTCCACGAGCTGACGCCGCAGCAAGCCTCGCTCGAGGAGGCATTCATGACGCTGACCCGCGACGACGTTGAGTTCAAAGCGGCCGAGCTCGAGTCCGAGGAGGCGGTTGTGTGAGCGCGGTCTCCGAGGCTCAGCGGCTCCCGCGGCTCCCGCATACCGGCCGGGTCATGCAGCTGCGTGTGGCCGTCTCCGAATGGACGAAGCTGCGCTCGCTGCGCTCGACGCTTTGGTCGCTGTTCGCGGCCGTTCTGCTGACGATCCTTTTGCCGGTCCTCTTCGCGGCGATCACGTCTTCCCACTGGGGCTCGATGAGCGCGCACGAGCGGGCTGACCGCCACCCGCTCGACATCGCTCTGGCCGGCGTCAACCTCTCGCAGCTCGCAATCGCGGTGCTCGGCGTGCTCGTGATCACCGGCGAGTACTCGACCGGGATGATTCGCGCGAGCTTCACCGCGGTGCCGAAACGACTGCCCGTGCTCTGGGCGAAGACCGTCGTCTTCGCGGTGGTCGCATTCCTGTTGATGCTGCCGCCGGTCGTGATCGCCTTCTTCGCGAGTCAGGCAATCCTCTCGCGCCATCACATCCTGCAGATCTCGTTCTCACACCCCGGAGTCGCCCGCTCCGTCATCGGCGGCGCCGTCTACCTGATGCTGGTCGGCGTCTTCGCGCTCGGGATCGGCGCGATCGTGCGAAGCACGGCCGGGGCGATCGCGACCTTCGCCGGCATCTTCTTCGTCATCCCGCCGCTGATGAACATCCTGCCCAGCAACTGGAACCACGCCATCAGCAAGTACCTGCCGAGCGAGGCGGGGCGGCAGCTCTTCTCGCTTACGCACGACGCGAACAGCCTCTCGCCCGGCACGGGCGCACTGCTGTTCATCGGCTACTGCGCCCTGACGCTCGCGATTGCAGCCGTGCTGCTGGTTCGCCGGGACACCTAGCCGGGACTTACTCGACCGCGTCGCGCATGAGTTTTGCGTACGGGATGCCGGTCGCCGGATCGGTGTAGACGGCGCGGTAGAAGACTGGGCGCGCTCGCGGCGTGTCAACCAGCGCAAAGGTTCCACCGGCGCCGGGCTTGACCGTGCCGGCCGTCTCGCGGCGCGTCTTCGCGTGCTCGCGATAGATCGTGACGTGGCCACCGTGCGCTCCCTGGACGCGCCCTGAGAGTGCGACCGTGCCGTCGCCCTGCGGCTCCGCGCTCAGGCTGACGTGCACCGGCAGCGAACGACTGCGGAACCACCAGAGGCCGTCGGGCCTCGAGAGGAGCAGGTCCTGCGCGCCGCTGTGCGGTACCGCCGCTAGGCCTGCGAGACGGCCGTCCAGCTCGCTGCCGCCGCTGCCCGTGACCGTTCCGGCCCAGACGGCGTCGGGCGCCGGGAACGAGAAGGAGAAGTTGTCAGCCGCGACCCATTCGTTGGCTGCCAACTCGGGGCCGCGGGAGGTCATCGCCAGCCCCGTGGTCACCCCGCGCTCCGAGACGATGTTCTCTGTGATCTCTCGCCCGTGCGTGGCGAGCGTGACGGGAAAACCGCCAAACAGCGAGCCCGGGAACTCCTCGGTCCAGGCGGCGTAGACGATGCTGCCACGGCCGGGCACCGCGAACATCGCGCCGATCGGGAAGCCGCCGCGACCGGCGGAGAGGAAGAGGCCGATCCACGTGTGCGAGCGGGGGATCCACTCGAGCGTTCCGACCGCGCCGCCGACCCCGTAGGTCTCGACCACGTGCACGCTGCCGTTCCGCACGATCACGGGCGCCGCGGGCGGCGGCGTGTAGCTCTTGGGCCAGCCGCCGGCCGTCACCCGCTGCGTGTGCGGCTTTCCGCGGGCGTCGATCTTGGCCAGGATCAGCTGGCTGTAGAGGCTGCGCGAGTGCCAGCGCGTGTAGGCGACGACCGGGAGGCCGCTGCGATCGAGGGTCAGTCCCGGCCAGCCGAGGCTGAGGTCGGCGCCGAGGGGACCGGCGAGCGGCGTCCTCAGCCAGCGATCGCCCTTCCGTCGTACGACGATCAGGCTCCGGTCGCCCGGGCCGATGATCACCGCGACCGGCTCGGCCGCTCCGGCCTTGAAGGCGGCGAGCCTGGAGCCTTTCGAAACCCGCGTCACCCGTCGCTGCGTCCAGCGCTCGCGTCCCGTCCGCTGGGCGATCACGAGCTCTTGTCCGCGGACGAAGCCGACGAGTGCCTTGCCGGTCGGAGTCACGGCGATCATGCCGTCGGGGACTCGCGCGACCAGCTCCGCCGAGGCGCTCCCCGTCACCGCCAATGCAACCGCGGTGATAACGAGAAACCACCTCATTTCGCGAGCCTACCTTCGCTTGCGCCGCGCGTCGAGTGCCCCGCTAGGATCGTTTCTGGGGTCGTGTTCGAGCGAAGGAGCGAGATGGAGCTTTGCGCGAGTATCGACGAGGCCCGGCGCCGCTGGGACGTTCTGAAGCACCCCTTCTACGAGCGCTGGGAGCGCGGCGCGCTGACCCGTGAGGAGCTCGCCTTCTACGCCGGCGAGTACCGGCACGCGGTCGTTGCCGTGGCGCACGCTGCCGCCGCTGCCGGCGACGGCGAGCACGCGCGCGAGGAGGCCGAGCACGTCGCGCTGTGGGAAGAGTTCGCGGCCGCCGTCGAGGCGCCGCTCGACCGGGAGCCGACGCCGGAGACCGCGGACTGCGCCGCGGCCTGGTCGCCGGACGAGCGTTTCCGGGCGCTCGCCGTCCTCTACGCGGTCGAGTCGGCGCAGCCGGCGATCTCGCGAACGAAGCTCGCGGGGCTCGTCGAGCACTACGGCTTCGACGGCGACGATCGGGCGGCGGAGTACTTCCGGCTGCATGCCGAGCGCGACCTCGAGCATGCTCGGGCCTCTCGCGAGGCGCTGGCCGAGGCCCCCGCTGCCCGGCGGGCTGAGCTCGTCGCCGTCGCGGAACGCGCGCTCGAGGCGAATTGGCGCCTGCTCGACGGGGTCGAGCGAGCGGCGTAACCAATGGCGACAGTCGGGGTCGTCGGGCTCGGCGCGATGGGGAGCCGGATCGCGCGCCGGCTCGCGGACGCGGGACAAGAGCTCGTGGTCTGGAACCGCGATCCCGCCAGGGCCGAGCCGCTCGTCGCGGCCGGAGCCCTCGGGGCGGCGACCCCGGCCGACGTGGCGCGACAGGTGGACGCCGTGATCACGATGGTCGCCGACCCACGAGCGCTGGTCGACGTGACGGAGGGGGCAGAAGGCGTCGTCGCCGGGCTGGGGGAGGATACGACGCTGATCCAGATGTCGACGGTCGGCACCCACTCGACCTCACGGCTCGCGGCGCTCCTTGCGGACGAGGCCCTCCTCGACTCGCCGGTGCTCGGCAGCGTGGCGGAGGTCGAGTCCGGGACGCTGAACGTGTTCGTCGGCGGCGCCGAGGAGCCGGTCGAACGCTGGCTGCCGCTGTTGTCGACGCTCGGCACCGTCCTTCACCTCGGGCCGGTAGGAGCAGGCACGGCGGCGAAGCTCGTCGCCAACACGACGCTGGTCGGCGTGATCGGCATCCTCGGCGAGGCGCTTGCTCTCGCGGAGGCGCTGGGGCTGTCGCGTGAGGCCGCCTTCGAGGTGCTCGGCAAGACCGCGCTCGCCGACCAGGCGGAGCGACGGCGTCCGGCCGTCGAAAGCGGCGAGTTCCCGCCGCGGTTCGCCCTCTACCTCGCGCGTAAAGACGCGGATTTGATTCTCGAGGCGGCCGCGAAGACCGGTATCGAGCTGCGTCTGACGAAGGGGGCGCGTGAGTGGCTTGCCGACGCGGAGGACGCCGGGCTGGGCAAGGCCGACTACTCGGCCGTGCTCGCCCGCATCCTCGAAGGTGCTAAGGCGCTCGCTGGCGGCGGCGACTCAGAGGACGGCCCGGCTTCGCCGGGGCGACCGTCTAATCCCGGTTGGCAAAGCCGCGGTCGGTGAGTTCGTCTCGAACGAGGTGTATGCCGGCGAGCCAGGAGGAGAGCTCGGAGAGGTAGCTCGGGTCGATCGCGTGAGGGAGCGGGTACTCGCGGTAGAGCACATCGGCGCCAGCCTGCTCGAGCTCTTGTTTCGCGCGCCGGCTCCACTCGACCGAGATCACGGGGTCGTGGGTTCCGTGGCCGATCGCGACCGGCGGCAGCGGCGGCGAGAGGTCGAGCTCGAAGCCCTCCACCGTCGGGATGAAGCCGCTGAGCGCGATTAGCCCGGCGGGGCGCGGCCTGCCTTGGCCGAGCCCGAGCGCGTAGGTCATCACGGCGCCCTGCGAGAAGCCGCCGAGCACCGTCTGCTCCAGCGGCACACCCGTCTGTTCGGAGAAGGTCGCCAGCCACGCGCCAGCGAGCTCGTAGCTCGCGTCGAAGGTCTCCTTGTCGGGAAACCCGATTTCGCGGACGACGTACCAGTGCGCGGCGCCAGGGGGCAGCGACAGCGGCCCGCGCGGCGTCGCGGCGACCAGGCGGCGCTCCGGATCGAGGAAATCGAGCAGTGGGAAGAGGTCGTTCTCGTCCGCCCCGCGGCCGTGGAAGAGGACGAGCGCGCCCTCCGGACTGCCTTCGGCGTGGCGGAGCCGGTAGGCGAGCGAGTCGAGCCCGCTCACCGCGCCGCGGCGGTCTCGCGCGGGTTCGGTAGCGGCGTCAGGACCGGCTCGACCTGGGAGCGCAGGTGCTCGAAGTCAGGCGGCAGCGACAGCCGCTCGCCGAGGTGCTCGATCGGCTCGTCGGTCGCGAAGCCGGGGCCGATCGTCGCGATCTCGAAGAGGACGCCGCTCGGCTCGCGGAAGTAGATCGACTTGAAGTAGAAGCGGTTGATGATCGGCGTCACGTGCGCCCCGGCGGCGGCGACGCGTTCGCGCCAAGGCTCGTGCTCCTGCGGCGGCGAGGCCCAAGCGACATGGTGCACGGTGCCCGCGCCGCCGATGCCGGCGCCCTCGGGCGCGGCGTCGTATTCGTAGAAACCGCCCCGCCGCGCGCCGCGTGCTTCCCAGCTGTCGCCGCGCGGCTCAAATTTGAGCGTCTGCTCGAGGAACTCGCGGCTGCGCTCGGGGTCGGCCGAGAACGCCCGCACGCCGTCGAACCCCTGTAGCGCCAACTCGGCGGGCACCTCCGGGTGCTCGGCGATCAGCGGCTCGTCGCCGGTCTCGACGACGGCGAGCTCATGCCGAAGCCCTTCGGGATCGACGAACGTCAGCCGCCCGTCCTCCCTCGACACGACGTGGTTGTCGAGCCGCTTCTGCCAGAAATCGAGCGCATCCTCCGAGGCGACCCGCCAGCGGACCGTGTGAACCATCCCGGCGCCGGCGCGGCCCTGGCGCGCGCCCGGATATTCGAAGAAGGTGATGTCGGAGCCGGGATCGCCCTGCTCGTCGGCGTAGAAGAGGTGGTAGACGGTCGGGTCGTCCTGGTTGACCGTCTTCTTGACGAGCCGGAGGCCGAGTAGCCCGGCGTAGAACTCGACGTTTCGCGGTGCGTCGGCCGTGATCGCGGTCACGTGGTGGACGCCTTCCAGCTTCATGTCTGCTTCAACCTAGCGCTTTGCGCCTGCATTCCGCGCCGAGCTATTCGCCGCCGTCCCCCGCGGCGAGCCGGCGCCGCCATTCTTCCGCGGCCGCCTGCCCTTCCGGGGTGCCGAGAAAGTGCTCCAGCGGGACGTGGACGAAGGCGCCACGGGCCTGGGCGAGCACGTCGTCGCCGTCGACTAGCTCGCCGGCGATGTGGATCCGGCGGCCGCGCTCGCGCTCGAGGTGGGAGCGGATCAGCAGCTCGGTGTTGATCGGCACCGGATCGCGGAAGTGGACGAAGAGCCTGCCGGTCACGGTCGGGAAGTGGTACCAGGAGGCCAGCAGCCCGCAGGCCTCGTCGAGGGCGGCGGCGACGAGCCCGCCGTGGACGAGCCCCGGCGCGGACTGATGGCGCTCTTCGAACTCGAGGTAGGACTCGTACTCGGTCAGCCCCTCGCTTTCGGGCAGGCGCAGGTGGATCCCGAACGGGTTATCGCCGCAGCCCCAGCAGGCCGGGTCGTGGTGCGGCGGCACCTGCGGCTGCGCACCCTCGCTCACCGCTGCCCCCCAGCCCCAATGGGGGGCGCAAAAGCGCCCCTACCGGAACGATATCCCGGGCGAAGCCGGACTGTTGCGCGAGTTGGCAACAAGTTCGTGTCGAATCAGCGGAGGCCGCCGCGCTCGTGGTGGGCCTTGAAGAACTCCTGCGAGCCCGCGGTCGCCATCGCCGCCGAGGCCGAGATCTCCAGGGCGAGCGTCGCCGCTGCGACGATCTGGGCGAAGCGGTACACCTTGCCAGCGCCCGCGCAGCCCATCAGCGCCAGCCACGAGCGGGCGTAGGGGAGGGTCGTGCCCCCGCCGACGGTGCCGACCTCGAGCCCGGCCAGCCGGATCGTGCAGTTGAGGCCGCCCTCGACGCGCTTGCCCGTGCCGTGCGCCATCGAGCTCGTGCCGACCATGCCGAGGTCCTGGCCGGTGGCGGCGAAGATCGCGGCGATCGCGGAGGCAGGCGTAAAGGCGACCGACTGCATCCCGGAGGCAACCGCGCCGTGCGTACCCGCCCACGAGAGCTCGAGCAGATCGTCGATCGACGTCCGCAGGACGCGCCGCACCGCCTCCTCGCTCAGCGTGCACTCGGCGATCACGGTCTTACCGTGGCCCCCGCGCTCGAAGTAGCGATGCGACGGTTTCTTGTCGCCGCCCATGTTCGCCTCGAGGATCGCGCGCTCCGGCTTCACCGGCGCCTGCTCCATCACGTAGCCCATGTTCAGCGCGTACGCGTTCCGGGTCATCATGTTCGGCCCACAGGCATCGCCGGTCGTAAACGCCCACATGACGTGGCACATCGGCCCGACGACGTGGGTCTCGACCTCGCGCAGCTTTGCGTACTTCGAGAGCGCCGGATCCGCCTCGACCCGCTCGGCGAGCCAGCGCCGCATTTCGGCGACGTGGGCGTCCAGGAAGCGCGAGAGCGTCACCGCTTCCTCGGCCGAGCCACAGACGAAGCAGGAGGCGCGGGTGATCCGGTCTCGGAGCACGAAGGTCTTGAAGCCGCGCGATTCGGAGGCTGCACGCGCGCCGCGATAGAGCGATGCGGAGAGGCTCCCTTCGGTGTGAGCGAGGGGCACGTAGACCCGATCGGAGGCGCGCGCGGTCTCGACGAGCCGGCCGAACGGCTCCTCGAGCTCATACGCGCCGAGCTCGATGTCGAGCGGGCCGATCACGGAGACCGGAATCACCGCGACTCCGGTGAGGGCCTCCTGCGCCTGCGCAAAGGGCGTCAGGTCGTGCGAGAAGACCTCGCCGTCCTGGGTCAGCGCGCGGAGCTCGTCCTGCCGGGTCTTGATCGAATCCGGGTCGTTCTTGCGCGGCCAACGGCGTAGCTCCACGGCAGCAGCTTATTCTCGGGGCGCAGATAATCTGCCGCGATGGCGACCGAGCAGGTAGTCGAGCAGCAGCACGAGGATCCAACCGCGTACGCCGGCGTCCTCCGCTTCTACGAGTTGGCCAAGCGCGCCGAGTGGCAGGTTCGCGACCTGCCCTGGGGCGAGATCCCGCCGATCCCCGAGACGAAGGGTGCGCCGCAGAAGGTCGCCCGCCGGCGCGACATGTGGCGCTCCGTGATCACGCAGCAGCTGCAAGCGGACGAGCTCGCCTGTGAGATGGCGTCGCAGCTCCTCAACATCGCGCCCGATCACGAGGCGAAGCTCTACTACTCGACGATGGTGCAGGACGAGTCGCGCCATACCGAGGCGTGGCTGCGGCTCTCGGGCGAGATCGGCGGCACGGCCGAGCGGGACCCGCACCTCGACACGCTCGCGCACATGACGCTCGAGGCCGACACGCTCGAAGAGAAGGTCTTCCAGATGCAGGTCTTCTACGAGCGGCTGATCATCTCCCGGTTCCGGCTGATCGCCCGTTCGTCGCGCGGCACCGTGCTCGAGGATCTCTGCAACCGGCTGACGACGGACGACGGCATCCACCATGGTGCGGGGATGGCGTACGAAAAGGTTCTGCTGCAGAACGCGTCCAAGCAGACGAAGCAAAAGTTGGTAGACGCCGCGAACAGGCTGCTGCCGACCTTCGTCGAGCACGCGCTCTGGCGCCCGAAGGAGCGCGCCTTCATCGGCCGGGCGATGCACGCGCGGGACATCGAGCGTCTGAAGGAAGACCTCGAGATCGGCGTCCGGCTGGCCGAATCGCTCGGCCTGGACGTCAGCGAAGTCCAGCTGCCCGTCTAAGTGCCAGTGCCTCGCGCGAGCGCCACCTTCGTCAACACGACCTACGACGAGGAACCCTACGACGACCGGGAGGGCACCGTGCTCGGACGGATCCACATCGCCCGGACCTTCGAGGGCGACCTCGAGGGCCAAAGCTCGGCCGAGCTCTTGACGGCCCGAACGGAAGCGGGCTCGGCGGCGTATGTGGCGCTCGACCGGATCGCCGGCCGGCTGGGAGACCGCTCGGGCTCCTTTGTGCTGTCGCACCACGGCACGGTCTCAGCGGCCGGTGCGGCCACCGCGGCGTCGGTGGTTCCGGACTCGGGCACGGGCGAGCTCGTCGGCTTGCGCGGCCGGGGCTCGATCTCCGTCGACGGCGACGGGACGCACAGGCTGACGCTCGAATACGAATTCGACCGGTAGCCTCCGGCGCCGATGGCGACCCTGATGGAAGGCCCGCCGCTCGCGGTGCGGATTCGCGCCGAGGTGGCCGACGAGGTGCACGAGCTCGGTGGGCTCGGGCTCGTGACGCTGCAAGTGGGGGAGGACCCGGCCTCGACGATCTATCTCAGGCGCAAGCACGAGGCCGCGCAGGAGGCCGGCATCGCCTCGGACGATCGCAAGCTGCCGGAAGACGTCTCGGAAGCAGAGCTGCTGGCGCTCGTCGTCGAGCTGAACGCCGACGACGCCGTCGACGGAATCCTCGTTCAACTGCCGCTCCCGCCGCAGCTCGACGAGGCGAGGGTGATCCGGGCGATCGACCCCGTCAAGGACGTCGACGGTCTCCATCCCTTCAACGCCGGCCAGCTCTACCTCGGACATCCGACGATCGTGCCGGCAACCCCGCTCGGAATCATGGCGCTGCTGGCGGAGCATCGCGTCCCGCTCGAGGGCGCCGAGGCGGTCGTGATCGGCCGCAGCGACATCGTCGGCAAGCCGATCGCGCACCTACTGCTGCAGTCGAACGCGACCGTGACGATCTGCCATTCGCGCACTGCCGACCTGGCGCGCTACACGCTCGAGGCCGACGTGCTGGTCGTCGCCGTCGGCTCGGCCGAGGTGGTGACGCCCGACATGGTCAAGCAGGGCTCCGCCGTCGTCGACGTCGGCATCAACCGCACCGAGGGCGGACTCGTCGGCGATGTCGCGCCCGACGCGGCGGACGTGGCCGCGTTCATCACGCCGGTGCCGGGCGGCGTCGGCCCGATGACGATCGCGATGCTGCTGCGCAACACGGTCAAGGCGGCCCGCTATCGCCGCGGGCTCCTTGCGTTCCCCAGGGGGTAGCGCTAAGGTTCGGCCGCTTCAAATGTAGGTCGGCGGCTCGGTGCCCGGGCCGTCGTTTGTTTTGCAGTGAGGAAGGAGTAATTAGTTGGCTGAGGGCACCGTCAAGTGGTTCTCGAACGAGAAGGGCTACGGCTTCATCGAGCGTGAGGGTGGCGAGGATGTGTTCGTCCACCACTCCAAGATCGCGATGGA
>Ga0066709_100001765_pt1 | contig 14849 bp, 12 predicted proteins | sample GraSoiAngelo_158_FD_79665 | JGI IMG/M metagenome (GOLD analysis project Ga0066709, IMG submission 79665) | Grasslands soil microbial communities from the Angelo Coastal Reserve, California, USA - 14_1009_16_30cm | ecosystem: Environmental > Terrestrial > Soil > Grasslands | place: USA...
CCCCCGAAGGCACGCTTAGCGGGCTCGCTGTAAGGGAACAGCCGGTGGGCGCGCCTGAGGTCGGGTTCGCAATGCAGCTCAGAACTCCGTTGCTGTAGCTGAAGTCGCTGCAGTTAGGGTCGCTAAAGGTGAAGGTCGCAGCCTGCGAAGGAGATGATGCAGGCACGGCGAGGAGGGCAAGGGTCAATGCGGCGGCTGCAAGCGTACACGCAGCCGCCCGGACGAGCGGTTGGTTCATCTTCGACTCCCAGGCGGAATGCCGATCAGGTGGCCCCGTGCCACCTGCAAGTTCCGCGCCAGCAATTACAATGAAAACAACTAATTATACGCCATTCTCGGCGCAACCGCCAATGACTTTCGGATTCCGTCCGTCAGACTTTGACCGCCGCCCGGCGCATGACGTTAGCATGATACGTTGCTTTGCGCATCGAGTGCAAGACATGCGCGCTGACGTTGAGCGGCACGTTGTGACAGCATTCGCGGTCGCTTCGCCTGACGGGATCACGCACGCTGCGAACAGCGCTGCACCTGAAGCATTCAAACATCCGGCGATCTCGTCGCAGTCGCGAACGTGCCGTGTGTTGGTATCCGGTTGGCGAAGCTCAAAAAAAGGCGGAACCGAAGTTCCGCCTTGGATTGCCTGGAGACGCTCGATCAGTTGATGATCGTCGTCGTCGTCTTCTGCACGAAGTTGCCACCGTAGTTGGCCAGCACATTCGTACCACCGACAACCAGCGTTCCGTTGTTGAACGACTGGACCGCGAAACCGACCACAGGCAGGCCCAGGTAGGTCTTGGTCATGCCCGTGCTGAAGGTCGACGCGCCCACGACGTGGGTCGTGTTGGTCTGATTCCCCAGCGTGTGGAACGTGCTCGAGGTCGAGGTCGCGAAGCCGAGTCTCAGCCAGCCATTCTGGAAGCCCGTGGTGATGTTCGCCTTGTTCACCGACGCCAGCACGTTGCTGTTGTTGAACGTGACGACGTTCGCTTCCCAGCAGATCGAGTTGGTCAATGTCGGCGGCGGCGGCGAGAACGTCGCCGGCTGCGAGGTCGTCCGCTCTTCGCGATCGTAGATGTTCAGCGTCACGTCGTCGCAAGAGCCGTTCGTGCCGTTGAAGTTCCGCTGGAACAGCTTCGGCGCGCTGCCTGTGCCGACGTTCACATAGAACCGCTTGGTCGGGAAGGTGACCACCCAGTCGGTACCGGACTTGGTCCCTACGTCGAGCACGAACTCGTTCATCACGGCGTCGTGCATCAGCACCGCGCTGACCGTGTCCGCCGCCAGGTACGTCGGGGTGGGCCACTTCGAGACATACACGCCGATATCGTTCGCGAAGTTTTGGGGCGTCGGTTCGGCCGCGAACACCACGCTGAGCTTCGGGAAGGAGTCGGTCAACTGCGGATGCACGTCGCCCGCGGGCTGATAGTTCCGGCCCTGGTTGAACCGCTGCAGCGCCACCGCGTCTTCAGTGTAATCCGTGCCCGCGCCGACATTGATGAGGCTCATGCCGCCGAACAGGCCACCACTGGCGCTGGCCTGATCCGTAGCCGCACCGGCGTCGCTCACGTTGTCGCAGTCGAACGGCACGCCGCCGACGTGCGTGACCTGGATCGACGTACAGGTGTACGTCGGGAAGGTCGCCATTTCGATGATTTCGACGTAGCCTTCCTTCGTCCGGTCGAGACCCGTGCCGCCCTTGTCGTCGTTGCTGCCGACATAGGCGAAGTTCACGAAGTCGACGCCGGCCGCGAGGAACGTGTTCGCCGGAATCGTGCAGGACTTGTCGAACGAGAACACGCGCCCACCGCCGGACGGGCTGGGAAGAACGGCCGCGGTCCAAACGTCGCGCTTCGAGAGGAATACGTTGAAGTCGAGCACTTCACGGCTATTCTTGCCTTCGAGGAAGCGGACCTTGACCGCCTTCGCCGAATTGGTCGTGTTGACGACCGACAGCAGCGAGTTGTAGGCGTTGCCTGCGCTGTCGGACTGGACCGTGTAGTAGGGGTAGATGAGCGCCTGGCCGAGTCCGTTCGGGTTGACGTTTACGGCGTCCGCCGCACCCGTCACGCCCAACGCGCCCACTCCTGCCAGAGCCGCGTACAGCGATTTTCTTTGGAACGAGTTCATGGTTTTTGATGACTCCTCTGATTCATTACTTCGGGTTTAAAGTGATCACTTTAGAACCGACAGCACTGGCGAGTCTATTACAGCCTGCTTGGTTTTACAAACGAATCCCTTCTCGCATCAAATACCGCCTGCGAGCCGTGTCTTATATTTGCAACGCGGGAGGCCAGTTTTCTCCCCTAGCGATAAACGTACCAGGCCGAGCCGCTTTCGATGATCCAGGTTTCATCCACCGGCGTCTCGATGCCCCTCATTCGCCTTGTATCGTAGGTCACCAGCATCATGACCTTGCAGATCTCCGCTTCACAATCGATCTTGCCCACCTTCGCCTGGCGCCACAGCCCTGGCTTGACCTTGCTCTTGTACACCTCGAGAGACGTCGCCGCCTTCGAGCCTGAGCTCAGGAACTGGTAGGCCGCGCCCACGTCGCCCTTGATCAGGACATCCCAGCGCGCCTGCGCCTTCTCGGCGACGATCTTCTGCTTCCGCTCGGGCGCCGAATCGGCACTCAGGCTTGCGCAGCCCGTCAGTCCAGTCGCCAGTCCCAGCGCCAGCCAACCTATCCACCGCAGCGGCCGAGCAAGCGAGCTATCCTTGCACGCGCCCGTTTCCGGACGTTCCCTTCCTGTGCTTTCGCCTCGAAGACTAGCGAAGGCCCCCCCGAGCGTCAATTGCATAAACCCCATTTTTCCCTCTCATTCCCTGGTGTTGCATTCTCGCAACATTGACTGCGTCGCCATTTGGCGACGGTTTACTGCGTGGAGCCCGCCTCCGGAACAGTTTTCGTCCGGGGAAATACCTCGTCCAGGCGCTCCATCTTGCGCCGAAGATCGTCTATGACACGTCGGTAATCCGCCTCGTTTTCGACCACTCGCGGCGTAATGAAGAGAATGAGCTCCGTACGATCTTTTTGGAGCGTCTGGGTCCCGAACAGACCGCCCAGGATCGGGATGCGTGCGAGGCCGGGCAAACCCGCCGAGTTGTTCTGACTGTTCTCGGTGATGAGGCCGCCCATGACCATGGTCTGCCCCGTGGGTACGGAAAGCAGCGTCTGCACCGAGCGGGTGTTGATCGGCGGCGCAGCATTCGGGTCGCTCGTCGTTCCCGGCGTGCTCACCTCCGCGTCGACTTCGAGCGTCACCAGGCCGCCCGCGTTGATGTGCGGCGTCACCTGCACCAGCACACCGGTGTCGATGTACTGCGCGGTCGTCGTCACGGCATTGGTCGTTCCGCCCACGAGGGTCTGCTGATTGATCGGAATGCGATTGCCGACTTTGATCGTCGCCTTCTGGTTGTCGAGCGCGGCGAGATGGGGATTGGAGATAACCTTGGTGTTGCCGTAGGTGTCGAGCAGGTGCAGCGCGGCCTGCACGCCGCCGGGGAAATTGGCGTTGTTGATGAGATAGTTGAATCCGGTCGAGAGCGCGAGCCCGAGCGGTGTAGTCGACGCCGCCGCCGTTGCGATCGGGACGGCCGGGTTGAACGGCGTGGTCTGGTTGAACAACCCGCCGCTGCCGCGGCCCGACGGCGCCCCGCCCTTGAACAGCCATTCGACGCCGAATTGCAGGCTGTCGGTGAGCGTGATCTCGGCGATGGTCAGCTCGATGGCGACCTGCCGCTGCGGAACATCGAGCTTCTTCAGCGCCGCTTCGATGATCGCGTATTCGGCCGGAGTGGCTACGGTGAGAATCGTGTTGTTGTCCTTGTCTGCGACGACCTGCACGTTGCGCACCACGCCGATCCCTTCGGCGACCGACAACGCGCGTTGGATCGTGCTTTGCGCCGTTCCGGGCGCGGCCGTGGTCGTCTGCGTCTGGCTCACGACGGTCTGGCTCGGGTTCTGCACCGGAATCACCGGCTGCGCCTGGAAGGATGGCGGCGAGACGATCGTCCCGGCGGGTGTCCCCGGCGCCAGCGTCGGCGGCCCGGTGGGCAGCGCCGGCTGGGTTATCCGCCCGGTGAATGCCTGCTGCAACAGCGGGGCCATGCGCTCGGCCCGGCCGTTCTGCACCTGATAAACGTAGAAGCGAATCGCTGTGCCCTCACCGCCCGCCCGGTCGAGCCGCTCAATCCACTTCTTGGCCTCGTCGAGATACTCGGGCTGCGGCGTGACGACGAGCAGCGCGTTCATGCGCTCGATCGGGATGATGCGCAGGATTCCCGCGAGCGGGCTCTTGTCGGGCGTGCCCAGCGCCTTGTCCAGATCGGCCATGAGCGTCTTGACTTCGGCACTCTGCAGCGTGAACAGGCCCACCGACATGCCGGCAAGCCAGTTGACGTCGAACATGTCGATCGTCTCGTAGAGGTGCTTCAGCTCCAGCTCGGTGCCGGAGAGGATGATGAAATTGCGCAGATCATCGACACGTACCGTCGTCTGGTCCTTGACGAAGGGCTCGAGCAACGCAGCCATCTGGCGCACGCCGACGTAGTGCAGCGGCACAATCTGCACCGAAAAGCCCGGCGGCAGCGGACGGCTCGAGCCGCCGAGCTGCGGCGTGACGTTGCCGCGCACCGCGGCGGCCGCGGGCAGTATCTTCCAGACGCCGCGCTCCCGGGTCATCGTCGCGCCGTTCATGCGCAGCAGCATCTCCATCGTCGCGTGCAGCGATTCGCGCGGGATCCCCGAGGTCGTGCGAATGGTGACGGTGCCGCCGACGGCGGGGTCGATGGTGTACGACTCGTTGAGGATGTCGCCCAGGATGTTGCGCACCACCTCACGGATGTCGGCGGCTTCGAAATTGAGCGTCACCGCGGACCCCTGCGCCGGCGGCGGCTTTTGGATCGGCGGCACGTCGCCGCCTTCTTCCTGCCCGGCGACCAGCACCCCGGTGCCCTTGTAGAGCCTGGATTGCTCGGGCGGCCTCTCGGCGGCCCCCTTCGTCCCGGCTTCGGTCGCGGATTCCTTGACAGGCGCCGGCACGGGCGCGGGGATTTGCGCTTCCCTGGCGCTCCTGGTGGTCGCGCACGCGGCGAGGAGCAGCGAAAACGTCAAGGCAAGCGTCAGCTTCGCATAGCGTTCGTTCATCATTTTTCCGTGTTGTTGTCGGCGGCGCCCTGCGCGGGGCGGGCGTGCTTCCTGCGCCGCGCCTTGCGCGGCTTATTTGCTGCGGCGCTGCCCTCCTCGTCCCTGCTGACCGCTGCCCATGTCCGTACCAATCTGGGCATCCGTCCCCTGCCCCGCGGCCGCACCCCGCGCGGCGCGCCGAGCCGCCCTGCTGGTCGGCTGTTCCGGTACCGCCGGGTTGATCGGTGCGGCCTGCGCTTGCGCCGCCTGCGCTGCGCGCGCAGCCGCCGCGGCCGGCGCAGCGGCTGCCGCAACCGGCGCCCCCGGCGCCGGGGGGGCCGCGGCAAGGGTGGTTTTGGGTCCCGGCAGCACCTTGAGAATCAGCTCTTCGGAGTCCTCCCCTGCGGTGAACCGGACCCGGTCGGCGGTGACGAGGGCGACCTTCATGCCGTTGATCTCCTCGCCCTGCCGCACGGAGCGTGTCTTGCCGTTGCCGACTTCCTTGAGAAACGCGATGTTTCGCTCTGCCGTAACCGTGGTGCCCATGAGCTGGAATTGGCCGTGCGCGATCTGACGCGGACCGTCGGCGGCTGCGAGGACCGGCGCCGGGCGGCGCGTCGCGTTGAACAGCGTCCGCTGGACCGTCTCGACGTGCGCCGGCAGCCCTCCCTCGATCTGATAGTCAGGCAGGACCGCAACGTTCATCGGCTTGGGTTCGGCAGCCGGCGTCCCGGCCGGCGCGCGCACGATCTGCCGGCCCCAATCGGTCTCCCAGCCGATCAGCAGGGCGAACGCGGCCACAGGCAGCAGCCATGCCATCCACCCTCGAACGCGATGGGCGTTCAACACCTGCGGCAGCGTGCTCATTTCTTCTCGCTTTCCCCTAGGGTGTAACCGCTGGCGTCGAGCATCACGGAGAGCTCGGGCTCGGCCCCGGGCGGCGGCTTGAACCCTCGAAACGCGTTGAGCGGACGCACCGTGATGTTGTCGACCAGTGCGTAGGGCGCCTGCGTCTCGAGGCTGTACAGGATCTTCTGCAGGTTCGGCGTCGTTGCGAACAGCTGCACGCTCACGCCGATCTGCCGGAATCGTCCGTCTTCGCGCGGCTGCGCGATCTGGATGGTCGTGATGCGGCCGCCGTTGTTCTCGATCGCGGTGCGCACCAGGTCCTGCAGCTCGGCGCCGGCGAGGTTCGGCGCGGTACTTTGCAGGAAGAAGCGGTGCCCGTCGCGGGTGCGCAACGTGTCGAGCGCCTTCTTGAACTCCGGCGCCTGAGCCGCAACGCGCCGGTAAACATCGAGCCGCTCCTGCAGCGCGTCGATCGTCGCATCGTAATGCCGGTGCAGCAGCAGAAACGGCACCAGCAGCAGCGCCAAGCCGAGGGCCACCGCCAGCGCAAGCAAGCCGACGGCGAGCGCCCGGCTCTGCCGCGGCGGGAGCTGAAGCGAGAGCGTGGCCATCAGTCCTCGTCCGTTTTCGGTTCAGCGCCGGGAGCCGCCGGCGCTTCGGGGTTGGCCGGCGCCGGGGGCACCGCTTCGTCGGGGGCGGGCTGCAGCGCAGGCGCCTGTGCCGCAGGTTGCTCTGCCGCGGGCGGCGGTGCTGGCGGCTGCGCGCGCGCGGGCGGCATCGCCTGTCGTGCCACCGGCGCAGCGCGCAGCGCGCCGGGCGGGGCAGCGGACGGCGGGAGAATCGGCCGGTCCGGGAATGGACCGAATCCAGCAGCAGTGGTCGGCGAGGACGGCTCGTTGCGCGGAGGCGCGATGCTCGGACCGGGTGGGGGAGTTGGCACCGGGGCGGGGGCTGGCACGGCCTTGGCCACCGGGGCGGGCGCGGCGTTGGTCATCGGGGCGGGCGCGGCCTTGGTGGCGGGCTCGGCTGCGGATACCGCGGCTGGCGGCACGAGCCGCGCGGCCACGGCGTTGACCGGCGCCGCCATTTCACTCACGGCAACCGGCGGCGGCGGGGACAGGCTGCGCAGACGCGCCCCCAGATCAAAAATCTCGCCCGCGCTGCCCTGGATCTTGGTCGTCGGCGAGCGCGGTGTCACCAGCTCGACAAGCTTCGATTCTTCGAGCAGCGCGATCAGCTTGCCCGCGTTCCCGGACTCGCCGCGCAGATAGAGGTCGTGCTGGGTTTCCTTGGCGCGGCCGCTCGCCTTGAGCTCGAGCTGCGTGATCCAGGTATCGTCGGGCAGCACCCGCGTGACCTCGTCGAGCACGTGCACCGCGCTCGGATACGCGTATTTCTTGGCGAGAATGTAGTTGTAGTCGTTCTGCATCCGTTCGAGTTGCTGGCGCAGCTTGTCAGCCGCCTGCGCCTGGACTCCGGCCTCGGCATTCAGCGCGGTGAGCCCGATCGCATATTGCCGCTTCTGCAGCAACGGCACGAACACCGCCGCGATGCCGAGTGTCGCGATCAGCGCGAGCGGAACCCACACCTGCCAGCGCCGCCACTGCAGCGGGCGCGGGCGCGCCGCGTTGGGCAGCAGATTAAGCTTGGTCGGCGTGGTCGTCGGCGGACCCGGAACGACAGCGACCGCTACCGCGCCCCACTCTTCGACCTGCCTCTTCGCGCCGTCGACGATCGTCTTCAGCGCCGCTACCCAGTCGACGCGCAACGTCTTCTTCGCTGCGTCGCGCCCGATCACGGTCGCGTCGAAATAGAGCTGTTCGGGACGAAACGGCGTGTGCCGGTCCAGATCGTAGCTGAGCGCCTGAATCAGATTTTCCTCGACCGCGGCGGGCAAGGAGAGCTCCTTGCGCAGGACCTGGCGCGGGTTGAGCGCGACGATCACCTTGGGTGCCGCGATGCCGCCGGACGCATTCGCGGCGAGCCGTGCAACGGCGGCACGCCCGGCGGCCAGCACCGCGCCGGCATCGCCGGTTAACGCCACGGCTTCAGTAACCGAGAGGCGCGCGGTGCCGTTGTTCATCTCGGGACGCCAGAACAACGCCTGCCCGTTCGAGAGCTCGATCACCGGCCGGGCGAAGCGCCGCTGGATCGCGGCGCGCGAGACGCCCGGCAGCAGCGGCGCAAGCTCACTCATCCACCAACGCCAGAAGCGTGGCAGGCCAGCCCGATTCGCAGATTCGCGGACGCGCCGCCTCCAGTTCGTTGTTGCGCTCGTCATTTCCCTTCTCGCTGCACGTCCGTGCCTTCGACACGCCTAAGCACGCGCCGTTTTACGGCAACCTCAAATTTGTTGCAAGGTATTGATTCTTTTGCGGCGATTCGCACGCCGCAGAGTCGCCGTTTGGCGACAAACCGCACTGCTCACTGCGTTACCGGTGGTGCGAAGGTCCGCTGGTCGCCTTCCAGCCAGGCCAGCACCGTCACCGGGCGCTGGATGTCGCCGCCGGGGCGTAGCACCGTTTCCCGGATGTACGTCACGCCGTCGGCCATCGTGACCTCAGCGCGAATCCGCCACAGATTCGTCGGCCCCGCACCGGCTCCCGCCACGGGAAAAGCGGGCAGCGGCAGCCGCGCAGCGAGCGCCTCCTGGCGCCGCGCAAGATAATTGTCGACCACCTCCGCTGTCGCCCCAGGCATCGCCAACAGGACAGCACGCGACGCAAACGCGGGATTGACGCCGGGCGACTTGCTGAAGACGGTCAGGTGGTCGGCGACCGCCGCGTACAACGTGGCTGTCATACCGAGGACTCGCCGCAGCTCGGCGACGCTCTCGAAGGGCGCGTTCGCCGGCTTGTACGTCAATCCTGCCGCCTGGTAGTCCGGCGCCTCCGCGCCGTTCGGACGCCTCAGATCGTCGGCGTCCTTCCAGTCGTCGATCACGTCGACGACCCGCTGCGCTGCATCGACGTCCAGCCCTCCCGCGCTCTGGAGCAGACCCTTGAGCAATGCGTCCGACGCCGAATTGAGGTCGATCTTACCAGATTCGTCGATCGCATTCGCGGCGACGTGCGCCTCGCCCTCATCCCAGTAGTGCACGACGCTATCGGCCAGCCAGGTCTCGTTGAGCGTGCGCGGGCGCATCAACTCGAAGACCATGCGCATGACCGCGCCGTCGGCGAGGGCGCGCGCCTGCGCGAGCGACACTGCGTTCCTTGCCGTGAGCAGCTCGGTGCGCATGCTGTATGCGAAAGCGGAGGCGATGACCGAGAGCAGGATCGTGAGCCAGAGGACAAGGACCAGCGCGATCCCGCGCTGCGCTGCGGCCGGCCGGAGTGCCTTCATCGGTTGCACTCCCGGCAGAAATGCCAGAGCCGCGGCCACGCGATCATCGCTCTTCCGTACTCCTCGAGCAGCGCGAGGACTGCGGCAGGCGCGAGCGCGCGCGAGAGCGCCGCATCGGGCGCGAGCGCCGGCGAGCGAAGCCAGGGAGCCAGGGCGGACTTCCACGGAGCAGGCAGCGCCGGGTCGTCGAGTTGCTCCTGGATCGAGAACAGCGCGCGGCTTCCGATGTCGATCGCGTGATGCAGCAGCACTTCGCGCAGTCGCCGTTCGGTCGCCGTCGCGAGGTCGAGAAGCAGTGTGGCCATCGCAGCGAGGCGCTGCTCCGCCGAGGAGGACACCAGAGGCGGGATGTGCTCGGCGAGATAGGAGTGGACGACGTGCAGCGGCTCCTGCACGAAGGTCTCGCCGCTTCCGAGCCAATGCTTCGCCGGTGCCCGCAGGTGCGGCAGACCGAACGGAAGGTCGACGACCCAGCTTGAGGGATACATCCGCTGTGCGATGAGGCCGAGCAGCACGTCCTGGTTGCGATGATTGCGTGCGGCGGGGGGCAACAGGCGGGAGTTATCGACTCCGATCATCGTCGTGAAGGTCAGGACCCGCTGCGGCGCCAGGCGCAGCCGCGTCTGCCCACGCCAGTCGATGCGGCCGGCCAGGCCGTAACTCGCCGCTTCCGGATGCGAGGCGAGCCATTGCCGCGAGCGCGGCGGCAGCGCAAAAAGCTGTAACGGCAGCATCGACGAGCCCGGATCACCGCAAGCATGGTTGTGCGTGAACAGTACGTGCGCGCCGGGGGCGAAGCGTTCGAGCTCTCCGGAGCCGATCTCCACGATTGCCGGTGCTCCTGCCTCTCGCTCCGCCTGCGCCCAGGCTTCCGCCATCGGCAGCCCGAGCCAGCGCTCGTGCGCGGCGAGCGGATCGAGATCGAGCGCCGGACAGTCGCGCCACAAGGCTGCTTCGCTGTCGTAGAGGAGCAACTCGTCGACCTGGTCGGAGACGGCGAATCCCGTCTCGGCAAGCGCGGGGCGCCGCGGGTCGATCACGGCGTCGTCGTCGAAGTTGATGAAGGCGTATCCGGCCAGCCGCAGCAGCGCATGGTTGATCGGGACGCCGGCGGTCGTTTCCCCGGGCGCCCCCGCGCCGAGGAGCCACCCGATCTCGCGGTCGATCTCCGGAAACTGCGAGCGTAGATCCTGCTCCAGCGTTGTAATCGCGGCGTGGTCGACATGCTCGATATCGAGCGCGCGACACGCCTCGAGCACGGCGCGGTTGGCGCGCTCGTTCGCTGCATCGCGCGAGTCGTCGATTACCATCCAGCGCCGGCGCGATCCGGTGCGTGCTTCGAGCGCCACGGCGCTCGCGAGTAACCGCGCCAGGAGCTGCGGGCGATCGGCGCTGCGAATCACGACGGCCGCGATGCCTTGCTGAGGTGAGGCGCCGGGCGCGCCAAAACGCGACACGAGGTCGGGCAACGCCACAAGCAGTTCGTTTCGCGCGCAGCGCTCCAGGAGTTCGCGGATCGCCGGTCGGTGTTCCGCGGGTGCCGCCAATTGAGCGGCGGCTCGCGCTTCGTGATCGTCCAGGGTGCGGCAACCCTCGCACGCCGACAGCACCGTGTATTCGCCGGAGGAGAGCTCGGCCGAGGCACCGTTCAGCGGGTTGCGGACCAGACAGCGGCGCGGCGCAAGCGGCAGCATCGTCCAGGCCGACGCAAACCAGCGTGTCGCGGCGGCGCCGGCGTCGGGAACCCGCGCCGCCGCGGCCGTGCCGACGGGCGAATCGACGACGTAGGGCTTGCTGACGTAGGACGACATGGGCCGATGTCGGGTGCGCACGCTTACATGCAGCGCCGCTGCGCCGCATTCCAGGTCAGGCAACCGGCCTCGGGAGCGATGCGCGGTTCGACCACGAGCGTTGGCCACGGCGTCCCGTTGACCGTTGTGACATCGACGCGGATCAGATCCGGCAGCCGCTGCGGATCGTCCCAACGCTCGCGCCAGGTCGGCGCCACCGAGTCCGCCGAGCCGGGATCCCGCCCGAAATAGCCAAAACGGATGGCGCCGATGCCGACCGCGAGCACCGTGGAGTCGGCGTTGCCGAAATCGGGCAGGGCTTGCGCGGCATAGTCGGGAATCACGCGGGCGAGCGTCAGCCGGGAACTGTCGCCGTCGCCGGAGGCGGTCAGGCGAAAATAGTACATACCGCCGCCCGCGCGGCCCGGTAACGGCGCGGCGTAGGAAAGCGAATCGCGGAGCCCGAGGAAATACAGCGGTTGGTCGGGGACCTTGTGAAAGCGCAGCGGATGCTGCGCGGTGAGCGTGCGGCGAAGGAAATCCTGGGCGGAGCGCATCTCGCCGGTGCGCTCGGCCTTGGCCTCGCCCCGGTTCCAGCTCTCGCCCGCGAGCGACAGCGAGCCATAGAGCACCGAAGCGATCAGCGCCAGCAGGACGAGCGCGACCGACAGCTCGATCAGCGTGAAGCCGCGATGGTGGCGACGCACGGCTGGCACGTTCGCTACCGCACTTTGTCGCACGGTGCAGCCTTCTGACTGACCGCGGCACCGGGATGCGGCTGCAAACCCGGCCCTGGGTTCCGGCGTTTCGAACAGCTGCGCGCGTGTCCGCATAGGCTCACTCGGCGCAGCGTGATTGCTCGAGACGGCGCTGCAGCTCGCGTCTCAGCGAGTTTTCCAAGTCGATCGCTGACGCATCGCCCGCTAGATTGCGCTGCTCGTCGGGATCGTGCGCGAGATCGAACAACATGTAGGTGCGCTCTGTCGCATCGACGGCAAACTTGTATTCCGAGGTGCGCAGCATGAAGTGATTCCGAGCGCGACCGCTCTCGCATAGCTGGCTCTCGCGTAGATTCGACGTCTCTCCTCGGAGCAAGGGCCAGAGCGACTTCCCCGCGTGCCACCCTATCGCCGTAAGGCCTGCTGCTTCCACTAGCGTCGGAAATACGTCGATGTTCTCCACCAAAGCGTTTGTCACCAGGGTTGCGGGGATCCTGCCGGGCCAGCGGATGAGCAGCGGGATAAGCAGACAGGATTCGTAAAAAAGACCCTTCCTGAGGCGCCCGTGGTCCCCGAGCATTTCACCGTGGTCAGCCACAAAGACGATGAGCAGATCGTCCAGCCAACCCCTGCGCTCGAACGCCTTCAGGATGCGTCCGACGTAGTAGTCGATCAGCGATATCTTGCCATAGTAGTTGGCGCGAATTTGCGCGATGAGCTCGGGCGACAAGGGCGCGCCAGCACGAAAGGGGGCATTGGGCTCTACGTAATCCGGGAGCGTCGCCGGCTTCGCGGGAATCGGGATCGGTGGCGGTGTATCCTCGGGCCGGTACATCGACGCATAAGCTCCGGGCGCATCCCAAGGGTCGTGCGGCCCTGCAAAACCCACGAACAGACACAATGGGTGCACATCCTCGTAGGCGTCAACGAAGTCCGCTGCCTTGCGGCCAATGTAGCTATCGAGATAGTCGTCGACGGGCGCCGGGCTGGCCTGGATCACCTCCACGCCTGTGCCAGTGCGATCGACGTAGTCTTGCTTGAGTTTTTCCAGCAGACCTTTGCGTTCCCAATCGTCCGTGACGTACGAAGTCGTGCGGAGGCTTGCCGCCAGACCTGCGGTTTCATGGACGTACCTGAAGCCGCGAGTGTGCATGAAGGCTTCGCGCGTCCGGAGATCGGTGCCGGCTTTGTGTTCGTAATAGTGAGTCTTGCCGACGGCAGCCGTGAAGTAACCTGACCGCTGAAGCAACTGAAACAGAGTCTCATCGCTTTCAGCCAGTTCGCCCTCGTTTCGCCACATGCCATGGTTGTGCGGGTACAGCCCGCTGGCGAAGGACCGTCGAGCAGGCATGCAAAGCGGCGCGACAGTCACAGCCTCAGCGAACCGCATGCCCTCCTCCGCGATCCGGTCCAGGTTGGGTGTCTGGATCAAAGGGTGACCGGCGCAATGCAGGCAGTCTGCGCGCTGCTGATCTGTCATCAAGATCAGGATATGCGGTCTGTCGCCCATGGGCTGCGTCTCGAGTCGCGGAATCAGCCGTGGCGCGTCAAGGCTGCTTCATTGCCAGCCGGACGGTGGAGAGCGCGAGCGAGCGCTCCCTGCCCATCTCGCCCGGCCAGCTCACCGTGACACTGAGGCGCCACAACCGCATCGGCAGGACCTGCGCCAGGCGCGCCTGGTCGTCGTTGGTCCCCGGGGGCACGTAGTTCTCCACTTTCGTCGCCCACGTGTAATGTCCGTCGTCCGAGGCGCCCCGGTCGCTCGTCTCGCGCAGCGGCAGGTCGAGCGCCGCGGTGGCAAGGCGGCTCTCGGCGTACGCGGCCGCGCGGCTGTATTCCTCGCCAAGACCGGCGCTGTTGAGCGACGCGCCGAAAAGCCGGAAGAGCGTCGTGCCGACCAGCGACAAAATCACGAACGCGACCAGGACTTCCAAGAGCGAGAAACCGGCTGCGTGCGCTGCAGAGCGCGTGCAGCCGTCCCCGCGGAAGCGGGGACCCCGTGATTTTCCGAAAAAGACGCTGGATTCCCTCCTCGTTTTCGCGGGGACTAAAGGCTGCGGGGATGACGTCGGTTGTTGCGAACGGAGTGCCATGTGCTTGCGATTACTCAAGAATGGAGACGCGACCGGTAAGCCAGTCGACATCGACGTCGAACTTGCGCTCGCCGGCCGCGAGCGTGATGCGCCCGCCGGTCGACCCGCCGTCTGGGAAGAAACGAACCGCGCCAACCTGGTCGCTGATGAGGTCGCGTTGTGCGGTGTAGAGCTTCAGCTCGATCCCCTCCGGCATCGAGTGCACCCGGGTATCCGGCAGTACGCGGAAGGCCCGCGCTGCCACGTCGAGCTCGAGCGTCGCCTCGGTCCGCTGCGCGATTGCCTGGCTCCGAGCAAGCCGCAGGCCGGCGGCGACTTCCCGCGCCGCGCGTTTCAAGTCGGTGGTCGAGACTCCGGGACCGAAGATCGGGAGCGCGACGGCGGCGATGATCGCCATCAGCATCAGCACAATCAGAAGCTCGAGCAGACTGAAGCCCGCGGCGTTGCCGGTTGCGCGGCACACCCGGAGCGTGGCGCGACCGGGACCGCCAAGCGTCATTGATCCCAGCTCACGATATCCTTGTCGGCGCCCTCCCCGCCTTCCTTGCCGTCAGCGCCATAGGAAATGACATCGTACGCGCCGTGCTGTCCCGGGAAGATGTACTGATAGTCGTTGCCCCAGGGATCCTTCGGCACCGTGGCCTTCTTCCAGTAAGGACCGTTCCAGTTGTTCACCCCTGGCGGCTGGGTGATGAGCGCCTGCAGCCCCTCCTGCGAAGTCGGATAGCGGCCGACCTCGAGCTTGAAAAGGTCGAGCGTGTTGCCGATTTGGCTGATCTCGATCTTCGCGCCCCTGCCCTTCGCTTTTGCGCCCTGGCCGAGCAAATTGCCGCCGACGATGCCCATCACGACGCCGCTCAGCACCAGGACGACCAGGATCTGGATCAGGGGCATGCCGCGCGCCCATCCGCCGCCCTCAGCGCCG
>Ga0066709_100001766_pt1 | contig 14849 bp, 5 predicted proteins | sample GraSoiAngelo_158_FD_79665 | JGI IMG/M metagenome (GOLD analysis project Ga0066709, IMG submission 79665) | Grasslands soil microbial communities from the Angelo Coastal Reserve, California, USA - 14_1009_16_30cm | ecosystem: Environmental > Terrestrial > Soil > Grasslands | place: USA...
ATGACCGTACCACGGCTCGCGGAGGAGCCTCAACACGCTTCTCCCCTTTCCGCTTCGCCGCCGCGGCCAATGGTGTAGATTCCGCCCCCATGCTGGAGAAGATCCTCGCCCCCATCACCGCCTTCATCCTCGCGATCATCTCGAGCTGGGGCTATGCGGGCATCTCCTTCTGCATGACGATCGAGAGCGCGTGCATCCCGCTTCCGAGCGAGATCATCATGCCGTTCTCCGGATACCTCGTCTCGACGGGTCGATTCACGCTGTGGGGCGTAGCGCTCGCCGGCGCGATCGGGAACGTGCTCGGATCCTGGATCGGGTACGGCCTCGGTGTCGCCGGAGGCCGGCCGCTCGCGGAGCGGCTCTCCCGGTGGCGGATCCTCCGGATCGGCGAATACGACCGGGCCAACGGCTGGCTCCAGAAGCACGGCATCCAGGTCGCGTTCTGGACGCGGCTCCTCCCCATCGTCCGGACGTTCATCTCCTTCCCCGCGGGAGCCGCGCGCGTGCCGCTCGTGCGGTTCACGCTCTATACCTTTCTGGGCTCGTTCCTCTGGTCGCTCGCGCTCGCGTACGTCGGTGTGGCCTTCGGGGAGCACTGGGAATCGATCCGGGGGGTCTGGCGCGGGTTCGATGTGGTGGTGCTGGCGGCGCTCCTCGTGCTGTTCCTGCTCTGGCTCCGATCTCACCTCAAGTCCCGGTGACGATATGGGGCCGTCGCGTTGACGGCTCTGGGCGCGGATGGTAGTCTCGTCCTCCTTTCTGGGGGATCGTCCAGTGGTAGGACACGTGGCTCTGGACCACGGTACAGGGGTTCGAATCCTCTTCCCCCAGCCACATCAAAATCGAGAAATCCTCCACCGGATCGAATCGGCGCTATCGTCTAGGGGTTAGGACGGGTGGTTCTCAGCCATCAAACCGGGGTTCGAATCCCCGTAGCGCTACCATTTTCCCGTGCCGGACCGCGTCACGCCCGCGTGAAAGGAGCTCCTTCCATGCCGTCCCGATCCTTTGCCCGCGCTCTGCGAAGCACCCTCCTCCTCGCGCTGGCGCTGCCGCTCGCGGTCCCCGCCGCCGCCGCGCCGCCGCGCGAAGGCATGTGGCGGGGATCGAAGAAGGAGTCGGGGAAAGGGATTCCTTCGAACGTGGAATGGGTGGATTCCCTCGGCGGCATCACGCAGTACCGCCTTCGGTCGAACGGCATGACGATCCTGCTCGCGCGGAATGCCGCGGCGCCGGTGATCACGTTCGAGGTCGTGTACCACGTCGGATCGCGGAACGAGGCGCCCGGGAACACAGGCTCCGCGCACCTCCTCGAGCACCTTCTCTTCAACAAGAGCACCCAGAATTTCGGGCGCGCCAACGGACACAAGACGTTTCAGGAAGTGCTCTACGAGGCAGGCTGCGACTACAGCTCCACCAACATGACCACGTGGTACGACCGGATGAACGGCTACTCGACACTGCCGGCCGACAAGCTGGAGCTGGCGATGAGGATCGAGGCCGACCGGCTTGGCCGGGCGCTGATTCTGGACAAGGAGCGGCAGCCCGAGATGACGGTCGTCCGGAACGAATACGAGATCGGCGAGAACAACCCCTCGGTCGCGCTGAACAAGGCGGTCATCGGGGCCGCCATCCTGGCGCATCCCTATCACTGGGATACCATCGGATACCGCTCCGACATCGAGGGGGTCTCCACCGAGAAGCTGCGCGAGCACTACAAGAACTTCTTCTGGCCTGACAACGCGGAAGCGATCCTGGTCGGCGACTTCGACCCGGCGCGGGCCCTCCGCATCTTCGACCGCGAGTTCGCCGCCTTTCCCCGCTCGACGAAGCCGATACCTCAAGTCATCACGGTCGAGCCGCCCCAGGAGGGGGAACGGCGCGTCGTGGTCCGGCGTCCGGGCCAGGTCGGGCTGGTGGAGATCGCCTACATGAGGCCCAACTCGCTCCATCCCGATTTCATCCCGCTCGACGTGCTCGCCACGATTCTGGGCTCGGGCATCAACTCACGCCTCTATCAGGCGCTCGTGGAGAAGCAGCTCGCGACCGACGTGAGCGCCAGCAACAACACGCTGCGCGATCCGTTTCCCATCCTCATCGACGCCACCGTCGCGCCGGGCGTGAGCCACCAGAAGGTCGAGGACGCGATGAAGGCGGCGCTCTACGAGGTGGCGAAGAAGGGAGTGACCGAGGAGGAGCTGACCCGCGCGAAGAATCAGGTCGAGGTCTCGGTCATCCGCTCGCGCGATGGCACGTACGAGCTGGCATCGAGCCTGGGCGAGGCGATCGCGTCGGCGAACTGGAAGTGGTTTCTCACCTACGTGGACACGATGAAGCGGGTGACCCGGGAGGACGTGCAGCGCGTGGCCGCGACCTACCTGGTTCCGGACCACGCGACGGTCGGGTGGTTCGTACCCATCGAGGCCGAAGCCAAGAAGCCCCAGAAGAGCGCGGGCGCCGGGGGCTCGACCGAATCCTCGGCGTCGAGCGGCCAGACCGCGGGCGAGCCCGCGCGCGCCACGTTCGCGCAGCGCACCCTCCACCGCGTGCTCCCGAACGGAATCACATTGGACGTCCTCGCGAACCACGCGATTCCCACGGTGGCGGTCCATGGGATCCTCCTCGCAGGCCGCGTGTATGCGCCGGAGAAGCCGGCGCTGGCGCAGCTCACGGCCATGATGCTGGAGCGGGGCACCAAGACCATGAGCAAGCGGGCGATCGCCGCCAAGCTCGACGGCGTGGGCGCGCGCCTCAGCATCTCGAGCGACCTGAACGTCACGACGGTGCAGGGCTCTTCCCTCTCGCGCGACGCGAGGCTCCTTCTCTCGATTCTCGCCGACGAGCTCCGGAATCCCGCCTTCGGCGATTCCGAGCTCGAGAAAGCGAAGGCGGAGATGAAGACCGACGTTCTCCGCTCCTTCGACAACACGCGCCTGCGCGCGTTCGACCGTCTGGCGCAGGCCGTCTATCCCGCCGGCCATCCCTATCACGCGCCCACCAAGGACGAGCGGATGGCCAGTCTGACGGCGGCTCGTCCCGCGGATCTCCGCGCCTTCCACCGGACGCGGTACGTGGGATCCGGCATGGTGCTCGCGATCGTCGGAGACGTCGATCCGGAGCGGATCGCGGCGACGGTGGATTCCCTCTTCGGCGGAATCCCGCGAGGGATGCCCGCGCGACCGGACCTTCCGCGCACGACCCGGGGCGAGCCCGTGCGCGAGGCTGTCGAGCTCCGGGGAAAGGCCAACATGGATCTCATGTTCGGCGCCGGAAGCGGCCTCAAGAGACAGGATCCCGACTACGAAGCCTGCCTCGTGGCCAACGCCGCCCTGGGGCAGAGCTCGCTCTCTTCGCGCCTGGGAAAACGAGTGCGGGACACGGAGGGGCTGACCTATTCCATCTATTCGCGATTCGTGATGACCGATTTCCTGGACGGGATGTGGCTCGCCGACATCGCGGTGGCTCCGAGCAATCTCACGAAGGCGATGAAATCCTCGCGCGAGGTGATCGAGCAGTACTGCAAGGATGGGATCACCGAGGAGGAGGTCGCGGTCCAGAAGAGCTACTTCGCGGGCAACTACCAGGTGCAGCTGGCGACCAACGCCGGGATCGCGCAAGCGCTGGCGGTCGCGGAGCAGTACGGCCATGGACCGTCCTATCTCGACGAGTTTCCGAATCGGGTACGCGCGGTCACGCGCGAGCAGGTGCTGACGGCGATTCGCGCGCACCTCGATCCAACCAAGCTCAGCATCATCGTGGCGGGAGACCTGGACAAGTTCCCGCAGTAGGGCGGATCGCACGGTCTCGGGCGTCGCGCGCCGGAGACTGGATCGACGGGGCTTTTGTCGGGCTCTCTCCCTCTATTTCACCAGCGTCATCGTCCTCGTGCGAACCGCGTTCCCCACCGCGAGACGGTAGAAGTAACGCCCGCTCGCGACCTTGAGGCCGCGATCGTTCCTTCCGTTCCACCGCGCCGCGTACACCCCCGGCCGCTGATTCGCGTCCACGAGCGTGCGCACGAGACGCCCCGACATGTCGAACACGCGCAGCGTGACCTGCCCGCCCGCGCCCGCGTCGTAGGGAATCACCGTCTCCGGATTGAACGGATTCGGGCGATTCTGATCGAGTCGCGCCGCCCGAGGCGTCGCGGGAGCGTCCACCGCCGTGACCGACGGAGTGGAGAGCGGGTTGGCCGGATCCGATCCCAGCTTGATCTCCCACCGGTCGCGGTATCCGTCGCGGTCGCGATCGATCGCCATCCGCATGCCCGAGCCCGGCGGCACGCCGAGATACGTGATCTCCTCTCCGCTCGCCGCCCAGGAACGAAGCGTGTCGGCGGAAATCGTTCCCTCCGAATTCAGGTCGCTGATGAACGTGCCGCCCGTCTGATAGAGGAATCCCTTCATCACGCCTCCCAGCCTGCCGTGCGCGATGAGGTCGCAGCTCCCCAGCTCGGCCTCGTGATAGAGAGAATCGAGAAGCGCCACGACACCGGGGCTGTTCTTGCTCGCGCCCCCGATCGTCAGCTCACGACCCACCGAGGGACCCGTGCCGGTGTCGAACGAGAGCAGGAAGGCTTCGATCGAGTAACGCGCGTTGGTGTCCGGGAAGCTGAAGACCGGCGCTCTCAGGAAGTTGACGAGGTTGTCCACCGAGCCGTCGTGGATGAAACCGTAGCCCCTCTTGTTCGATCCAGAGGCCAGCTTGAACCCGCCCTTCTGGTACATGTTCCGGAGCTGCGGGACCTTGAAGTCCTGGCTTTCTTGCAAGAGGATGCCGGGGATGATCGTGCCGTTCGTTCCCGTCGGAAGCGCGTGGCAGAACGCGCACGGCTGTCCGCCGTCGTGCGGACGCGACGTGAACTCGATCCTTCCCTGCTCCGCGAGCGGCGCGAACGTCCGGTCGAGATTCTGGTTCGGGTTCGGCGGGTAGGCAACGGTCAGGATGAAGGCGTTGTACTTCTGCATGTCGGCCGCCGAGAGCGTGTCGGGATTCCCCATCAATCCCACGAAGGCGGGATTGAAGCGCGTGAAGTCGAGCCGGTCGCCGCGCCAGTGGAACGGAGGGGTGCTGGTGAGCCCGCGAAGCGACTGGGTGGTCATCGGCCCCTTCATGGGATGAACCTGCGAGGCGAGCTGGAGGCTTGGGACCATCTGTCCCTGGGGATTTCCCAGGTCCCAGGCGATGTTGTCGAAGTCGCCGCCCACGTGACAGCTGGCGCACGCCAGGTCGCCGTGCGCGGAATTCTGCCCGTTGTAGAGGAACGGCCTTCCCTCCTTCACCTCCGGCGGAGTGGGATCGAATCGCAAGGGGACCTCTCCGACCTTGGTCTCGGTCGCGGCGTCCAGGATCGCCACGGAGTTGGTGAACCGGTTCAGGACGAAGATCTGGTTCCGCGCCGCATCGAAGGCAAGGCCGGCAGGTCCCCGGGGCTCGGCGGGACCGATTCCCGCCGGAGAGGGAGCTCCGTCCGTGGCGATGCGATTCGTCACGTTCCCCGAGAGGTCGATCACGCCCACCCGGCTGGATCCCATCGCGGCCACGTAGCCCTTCGCGCCCGCCGTGTTCAGGACGATGTCGGTCGGCTCGGCGAGGCTGAGATCCTTCTCGGACTGAGGGCCGGGGCTGACCGCGTAATTGACGTGCGCGTTCAGGTGCACCGGCGTCACCGGCCCCGCGCCCGCGGCTCCGATCAGCGTGACGCGGTTTCTCAGGAACTGCCCCCTGAGATTCGGCTCGAACCGGGTCCGGTTGGCCGCGTCGGTGTTCGTCACGTAAAGGGTCGAAGACCCCGGATCGACCGCGATATTGAAGGCGCTCGACCCCACGTCCGACACAGTGCGGACCACCGCGCCCGTGCCCGCGTCCAGGACCGCGACGTCGACGTCCGGCATGGTGAACCCGGAGGGCACCGCGGCGTCCCAGATCTTCGGCGTCGGCTGTCCGTCGTCCACCCAGTGCGTTCCGTTCCACTGCACGATCACCCCCACGTCCGGTGCGGCGGGGAGCGTGGGATCTTTGGGCGGATTGGGCGGCGACGGCCCTCCTCCCGCGCGCACCTTGGCCGCGCTCACGATCGTGGTCCGGTTCCCGCACTCCTGGACGCTCACGAACACCTGCGTTCCTCCCGGCCCGACGGCGAGCGCCCGGGGATGCCTCCCGAAGATGGGGGTCGGGGAGAAGGCGGGTGCTCCGGTGGCCGGATCGAACGCCTTCACCTGGTCGAGCCCGCTCACGCACACGAAGGCGCGCGTCGGCGTCCCCGCGAACACGACGTCGGTCGGCTCGTCGCCGACGCGCAAAGTCGCCTTCACGCTCATGGAGCGGAGGTCGACCACGCTCACGTCGTCGGAGAGATGGTTCACGACCCAGGCCGTCGAGTCGTCCAGCGCCGCCACCGAGACGGGCTCGAGCCCCACGGGCACTTCCCCGAGGGAGGTCAGGGCGCCCGAGCCGATCGAGAACACCTCGAGCCGCGCATCGGGCAGGTTCAGGGCCAGGAGCTTCGATCCGTCCGGGGTCAGCGCGACAGGATGGACCGGCACGGATTCGAAATTCCGGTAGTCCGTGGTCACGGCTACGGAGGAGGCGGATTCGTGCGGACGGAGCGCGAAGAATACGGCTGGACAGAGAATCGTGGCCGCGAGAACGAGCCACAGGGTGCGGCGCCGGCGCGGGGAGGAGCCGATGCGCTCATCCATGGGTACATCCCTCCGGGATTCAGCTGTGGTTGTTGCAGGAGTTCGAGTTACAGCCATAAGTCACTATTATATCACATGTTGCGGCTCATGGCAAGGGCCGGTCAGCCGCTCGAGCGCCGCGGGGTCCTCGTGGCGGCGAAGGTAGGCGCCGTGCGCTTCCCCGAGCAGCGAGCGCATCTCGGAGCGATACCGCTCGCGGCCGAAGCGGAGCGCGTGGCGGCGAAGCGTGGCCGGGTCGAAGCGGCGACGGGTCACGTCGCGCATCGCCGCCTCCAGCGATGCTTCGGTCGAGTCGGGAAACAGGATCCCCGTCTCGGGCGAGATCGTCTCGAGCGCGCCGCCTCTCGCGAGCGCGACCGCGGGGCGCCCGCAGGCGAGCGCCTCCAGCGGCGCGATGCCGAAATCCTCCTCGTGCGCCTGGATCAACGCGCGGCAGCCGCGGTACGCCTCCCGCAGCGCTTCCATCGACACCCACTCCTCGAAACGAACGGTGGGTCCCGCGATCGATCGAAGCCTGCGCAAATCCGGACCGGAGCCGATGACCCGGAGCTTCGCCCCCATCCGGTTCGCCGCGCGAATCGTGAGGTCCACGCCCTTGTAGGGGACGAGCGCCGAGACGGTGAGAAACGGAGCGTCCGGACCGGGCTCGGCACCTCCGGGGGTGAAGAACTCGGTGTCCACGGGGGGATAGACCACGAGCGCCGGACGGCGGTAGTGCTTCCGGATCCGGTCCCGGATGTTGAAGGAATTTCCGACGAAGAGGTCCACGCGATCCGAGCTCAAGCGGTCCCAGAGACGGAATCGATGCGCGACCGACTGCCCCAGCCAGCGCTGGACGGGCCCGGTGCGTTCCGGTGCGAAATACTCGGGGGCCAGATCCCAGAAATAGCGCACGGGGGTGTTGCAGTAGCACACGTGAAGGGTGTCGGCTCGGGTGATGACCCCCTTCGCCGCGCAGTGGCTGATCGAGACCACGAGGTCGTACCGGCTCAGGTCGAAGGATTCGATGGCCTTCGGGTAGGCCGGGACGTACCAGCGGTAGCGCCTTCTCCCCAGGGGGAGCTTCGCGATCCAGGACTCGTGAATGCGGCGTGATTCGATGGTCGCGGAGAGGCGACCCTTCCAGTGGACGAGGGTGTAGATTTCGGCGGAAGGAAACATCTCGCAGAGCACCTCGAGGCATTTTTCCCCGCCCCGCATGCCGGTGAGCCAGTCGTGAACCAGCGCGACGCGGAGCGAATCGAAGGGCTTCTGGGAAGATGCCGGAACCGGCGCGCTCACGAGGTGCGTGCGGGAGACTCGGCTTCGAGGCGCTCCGCGGCGTGGCGCAGCCGCTCGACCGTGCGCTCGCGTCCCAGGAGCAGGATGACGTCGAAGATGCCGGGGCTCACCTTCTTCCCCGTCAGGGCGATGCGCGCGGGCATGATCACCTCCCCCGCCTTCACCCCCTCCGAGGCGGCGAGTCCGCGCGTCGCCTTCTCGATCGGATCGTGCTCGAAGGGCTGCACCTCCTCCAGAAGCGACGCGAGCTTCTTCAGCCTCGCGGCGGCGGAGGGCTTGGCCAGAAGCTCCGCCCAGGGCTCGGGCTCCGGCTCGACCCGCTCCACGTAGAGATAGGCAGCGTATTCCAGGAACTGGCGGGGCCGCTTCATGCGATCGCCGACCGCCTCGACCGCACGCTCGAGGAAGGCCCGGTCCCGGAGCGCAGGGCCCTTCAGCGCGCCCGTCGATTCCAGATACGCCGCCACCAGGTCCGCGCGCGTCGAGAGAGGCAGCGCCCGGAAGTACTCGCCGTTCATCCAGTCGAGCTTCTCGTAGTTGAAGATCGCGGGATTCTTCGAGACGCGGTCCAGGGAGAATACCTGCGTGAGCTCTTCGATCGTGAAGATCTCGCGCTCTCCGTCGTACGCCCAGCCGAGGAGCGCCAGGAAATTCACCATCGCCTGAGGCAGGATTCCGTCGTCGCGGAACGCGGTCACCGACACGGCGCCGTGTCGCTTGGAGAGCCGCGTGCCGTCCGGGCCCAGGATCATCGGAAGGTGGCCGAAGCGCTGCGGCGTGAGCCCCAGCGCCCGGTAGAGCTGGATCTGGCGCGGCGTGTTCGAGATGTGATCGTCCCCGCGCAGGACGTGCGTGATCCGCATGGCGTCGTCGTCCACGACGGCGGCGAAATTGTAGGTCGGATGCTGATCGGTCCGGAGGATCACCAGATCGTCGAGGGTGCTGTTCTGGAAGGTCACGGTGCCCCGCACCTCGTCCTCCCAGGAGGTCTCCCCTTCCGGAATGAGGAACCGGATCGCGTACGCGTCCCCCTTCGCGGCGCGGGCGTCCGACTCCTGCTTCGTGAGCCGGAAGCAGGTGCGGTCGTACTTGGGCGGCTCGCCGCGCGCGAGCGCCGCCTCGCGCCGGTTCTTCAGATCCGCGGGATCGCAGAAGCAGCGGTAGGCCTTCCCTTCGTGAAGAAGGCGCCGCGCCGCCTCGGCGTAGCTCTTCAGCCGCTCGCTCTGGAAGTACGGACCGTGCGGTCCTCCCGCCTCGGGCCCCTCGTCCCAACGAAGCCCGAGCCAGGAGAGCCCCTCCAGAATCCCGCGGAGCGCGGCCTCGACATTTCGGTCCTGGTCGGTGTCCTCGATCCGGAGCACGAACGTCCCGCCGTGCTGCCGCGCGTAGAGGTAGTTGAAGAGCGCGGTGCGCGCTCCACCGACGTGAAGGTATCCGGTCGGGCTGGGCGCGAACCGCACGCGTACCGGCGAAGTCATCCCTGGTCCTTTCGTGTGATTGCGGAGTCGGATCGAGGCGCGCCGCTCAGCGCAGCAGCACCATCTTCCGCGCGAAGGTAGCGGGGCCGATCGCGGCGCGGTAGTAGTAAACACCCGAGGCGACTTCCCGGCCCGCGCGGTCGCGCCCGTCCCAGCGGAGCTCATAATAGCCGGGATCGAACGGCCGTGAAACCGGAGTCGCCACGAGCCTTCCGCGAACGTCGAAGATCCAGATCCTCACCGGCTGCGGGCCGGTTCCGGCGACCGTGAATCCGATCGAGGTGACCGGGTTGAAGGGGTTGGGCCGGTTCTGCGCGAGCGAGGAGCGTTTCGGCGCGACGGGCGCCGGAGGACCCCCGTCCCCGGGAAGCGTGTCGACCGAGGTGAGCACAGGGAAGGTCGCGTAACCGGTGTGCCAGTTGTCGTGACGGAACATCGGCCACACCATCCCGCTCGCGAGGAAGGTGCCCGGATAGCGCCACGCGTAGACGCCACGGTCCCAACCCGCGAGCACGATGTCCACGGCGCCGTCACGGTCCAGATCCCAGATCGCGGGAGTTCCTCGCGCCTCGGCCCCGATCTCGATCGGAAAGCCGCTCACCTGCGTGCCGTCCGCGTGGAACGCGTGGAGTCTCCGGTCTTCCGCTCCGATCAGGATCTCGAGCGTTCCATTCCCGTCCAGATCCGCGACGGCGGCCGACGCCTCGGTCGCGGCGCCCAGAGTCAGGTTCGAGAATCCAGGGAGCACGTTCCCCTGCGGGTCCCACGCCATCACGCGCCCGTCGGTTCCCACCGCGACCACGTCGAGTCGAGAATCTCCCATCGGAGTCAGGAGAGGCGCCAGCACCGGCGACGGCACGCGGCCGTTTCCGGGCGTCAGCTCCAGAGGCCGCGGCCATCCGGGGGCGCGCTGCCCGGACGCGGTGAGCACGTACACGCTGTCGTTCGAGCAGCCGAAGACCACCTCGAGCCCGCCGCCGGGAATCAGGCTGCCCACCGCCGGGGAGGAGCTCGTGAGGCCGGACGCGAAGAAATCCCAGACGATGGAGGAGTCCGCGTGAATGGCGTACACGTGCCCCGAGGAGGTCCCGAACACGATCTCCCGAACGCCGTCCCCGTTCAGGTCCGCGATCGCCGGGGAGGAGATCACGGAGCCTTGCGGGGTGAAGAGGACTCCGCTCGTTCCCCGCACGGGCGTTCCGTTCGCGTGCCAGGCGTAGAGCTTGTTCGTGTTCGAGCCGACCACGATGTCGGGCGCGCCGTCGCCGTCGATGTCCCCCACCGATGGCGCGGACCAGAAGGGCGCCGCCCCCTTGCGCGGCCATCCCGGGAACAGGGTCCCGTTCGCGCGCCAGACGGCCACGCTGGAGTCGTTCCACGAGGCCGCGATGATCTCGGGGATACCGTCTCCGTCGAGGTCGGCCGCGGCCGGCGAGGACGGAATGTGATGGAGCAGCGTGCTGAAGATGCCGGTCGTGACCACGTCCTGGTCGCCGTTCACCCAGTCGGTGCCGTTCGGCCGGAAGACGTACAGGTATTCGGCGCCGACGATCACCTCGGGTTTCTGGTCTCCGTCGAGGTCGGCGAGGCAAACCGAGGAAGACGTAGGCTCACCGACGAGGACCGGCCATCCCGCGAGGGCGGGCGGGCCGGTGCTCGCGATCAGCTCCGAGGACCCGGGGCCCTCGTTTCCACCCGAGTCGACCGCCGTCGCGGCGTAGCGGTACCGCGTCAACGGAGGAAGCCCCTGGTCCTCGAAGGAGGGAACGCGGCGCACGGGAACGGGGGTCAGGAGGGTGAGCGCGCTCCCGTCATCCGGCGCCCGGTACACCCGGTATCCGGCCACGTCGGACGCGGAGACCGCATCCCACCCGATCGTGATCCGATCGAAGCCCGGGATCACCGTCCTGAGATTCGCGGGGGTCCCGGGCCTCACGGCGTCGACCGCGAAGCTCCAGGAATGGAAGTACGCGTCGTCCGCGCGCACCTGGAAGAGCGCCCCGGCCGGAACGGAGGACCCGGCGCGCACGCGAAGGGCGACCGTCGTTGCCGTGGACCCGGGCTGCAGGTCTCCCAGCGTCGCGGTGGAGTCGAGGATCGTGACCGCCGCGCCGGGGTTTCGCAGATGCACCGAGATTCCGCGCCCGAGCCCGCTTCCCTCGTCCGCGATCGTGAAGCGATAGCGGACGGTCTCGTTCGGGTCGAGAATTCCGTTTCCGTTTCCGCCCGCGGCGGGGCTGTCGTCGAAGCCGTTCGCAGCGAGAAGCAGGGCCGCAGCCGAAACGGCGAGCGGCACGTCGGTCGTATCCGATCGCGCCGCGTCGGTCACGATGACACGGAGCCCCTCGGCGCGCGCGGTCCCAGGAATCGCGAGCGCGCGGACGCGCAGGCTGTCCGGGAGGACTCCCTCCGCCCCCGCGGCGAGCGCCGGGAGCCTGGCCACGCCCTGCGTCACCGAGAGCCCCGGCGTGAGCGCCAGCACGGCGATCGAGATCCCTCCCGAGGAGGCCGCGGTGCCTGCGTTCTTCACGCTGCCCGCGAGCGCGAAGGTCTCCCCCGCGTCGGCGACCCGGTCCCCATCCCCGCCGATGGAGTCGCGAACCCCGAAGTTTCGAAGCGCGAAGTGCGCGGGAGCGTCCGCCGTCACGGTCAAGGAATCGAGGAACGGAAGATTTCCCGGCACCGTGACCGCGAAGGAGAACTTCCCGGTGGATCCCGGATGGAACGGAACCGTCGCGTGTCCCGCGGCGTCGGTGAAGGCGACCCGGTACTCCTCACCCTGCTTCCACGCGACCACGAGCGCCGATTCCGCGGGAGCGCCCGAGGCGAGGACCGTCACGCTGAAGCTGGGTGCGCTCAGCGCCACGCTCGAAGGCCTCGTGACCGCGAGCGCGCCCGGGGCGCAGGACCAGATCGGAAGCGCGGGGCTGCCGAGCAGGATGGTCTCGAAATATCCCCATCGCTCCTGGGTCTCCGCCCGCGCCAGAGGAAGGAGCGTGGCGCGCGAATCCTCGAGCGCCTCGCCGAGCGTGGTGGCGGGACCGTGCTGGAGGCGATCCATGAGGGCCGTGGAAATCTTGTAGTCGATGCCGGGCCAGGCGTCGCGCGTCGCCCCGACGTAGGCGAGGGCACCCCCGGACGGGTTTCGAACCACCTCCTCCCCGACGCACTCGTAGTCGGCGGCCGCGGAAGCGCAATTGGACGAGATCCAGAGCCCCACCGAGTCCCCGTTGGCGAGGGTCGCGAGCTCGGAAAGATTGATCACCTGATTCCCGATGGAGAGCTGGGATCTCGCGCCGTGCCCGATGTGGTGCACGATGCCGTACCCTCGCCCCAGCGCGCTCAGCGCGGCGGGCTTGGTGAGCGCGAGAGAGCCGGGGTATCTGGTGTAATTCTCGTAATAGCGATCCACGGCCGTGCACGAGGGCGCCCGGACCTTGAGCGATTCCGCGGAGATGGCGCCGTCCACGGAGACGAGCTGCCCCGGCTGCCAGTCCGTCGGGAACAGGACCTCGGCCAGGATGAGCTCCTTCGTCAGCGCCCCCGCGGCCGGGCTCGTCGCGTAGTGGATGGCTTTCGCGACCAGGACCTGGGCGTCGGCTCGGGTGGTCGCGGAAAGTCTCCCCACCGCGATGTCCGGATTCATGTCCAGACTGTCCCCCACCTCGCCGTAGATTCCGTTCCCGTTCCCGTCCCAGGTGCCGTCGAGGTCGGAGTAGTAGGCGTCGCTTGGAATGTCGGTCGTCTCCGAGAACAGGACCCGCGCGTAGCGCATCGGGATCGCCTCGTGATCCCCCGCGAGCACCGCCCATCGTATGCCCCAGAGGTCGTGGGCCGCCTTGAGGAAGCTCCGGACCGCCTGCGCGACATCGTTGGATCGAGGATCGGCGGCGCGCACCGTCGAGAGGTTCCGGACCACGGTCGCGATTCCCACTCTCGTCTGGTAGTCCGCGAGCCGCTGATAGATGTCCGCGAGCGAGTCCGGAGTCACGATCACGCAATCCACCGGAGATCCCAGACCGGAGGGCTGCACCGCCGGCAAGAAGGGGGCGGCGCGGCGCGGATCGGCCCTGGTGCGGTGCGTGCGGGGGGGCAGCTGGCCGCGGGCGGTGGACGCGGCGAAGGCGGTCAGGCCCACTGCGAGGAGGATCACGAGCGCCCGGACAGGCTTGACGCAGCGCGAGAAGAAAGGCGAGTAAGTTACGTAGTTCGAGATGATTTGGTGCCTCGGCGGCGCCCCTGGAGTCTGCGCGGACTCCCCGCATTATACCGCGTTCCGGCCCCGGCGGCAATGCACGGGTCGGGGCACCGCCCCGAGCCACTATCTTGCGTCGGAACCGGCCGAGGCGACCCGCTGACGCGTCTGGTCCACGACCTTCCAGTCGATCGCGTAGACGGAATAGTAGAAGCCGCCGGGACGCGTGATGCCGAGATTCTCGATCCGCCTCGCGAAGAGGAAGCGAAAGGGGGACGGCTCGTCCAGGGTCACCGCGAGCCGCCCTTCGACAGGGTGACGGTCGATCAGATAGTCCGGCCTCCCCGCCGCTTCGAACAGACAGCGCCGGACGACCGCGTCGTAGCCTTCGCGCACCGTGATCGGGGCGAGCTCGGGCGTGACGAGCCCGTAGAGGTCGAGGACCCGGCGCTCGGAGTAGTACCCGAAGGCCCCGATGTCGGCCACCGCGAACCAGGCGCGCGCCGGGGTCTTGTCCCGCGCCCAGATCCCGATGTCGATCAGCGAGGCACGCAAGCCGTGCGTGTGGGTCCGCGTGCTCGGCGCGCTCACGGACGCCGTGAACGCCGCGTTCTGGATCACGAACGCGGCGGAGAGAATTCCCAGCGCCGGCCCGTACCGTCTCGGGAAGCTCGTCGCGACCACCCACCGCAGTGATGCCATGCCCAGGAGGAGCACGCAGGGAGCCGCGGGCACCAGGTAGCGCGACACGACCTGCACCCCCTGGAGCGCGAGGGAGATCACGAGGAGCGCGGGCCACGCGACGCACGCGAGCCAGAAGATCCTCCTTCCACCCGCGGCGGGAAGCGCCGTGGACCTGCTTCCGAACGCGAGCACGAGGATGAAGAGCGCGATCGGAAGCGCGTCCGCGACCAGCTCCACCTGAAACGCGGCGTGGAGGGCGCCGATCATCAGGCCGGGGTGGAGGTAGGCGCCCGCCTTGGCCGCGGCGGTGTTGGGTAGGAGCCTGTGAAACCAGCTCCATGCCGCGAGGAGCCAGGGCACCACGACGAGCGCGAATCCCCCGAGCGCCTCGAGCGCGCGCCGGGAACGCCTCTCGGCGCCCGCACCCACCGCGAGGAGCACGATTGCGGCGAAGAGCCAGCACTCGGGACGCGCGAGCACCGCGAACCCCAGCGCAAGCCCGGTCGTCCA
>Ga0066709_100001767_pt1 | contig 14847 bp, 10 predicted proteins | sample GraSoiAngelo_158_FD_79665 | JGI IMG/M metagenome (GOLD analysis project Ga0066709, IMG submission 79665) | Grasslands soil microbial communities from the Angelo Coastal Reserve, California, USA - 14_1009_16_30cm | ecosystem: Environmental > Terrestrial > Soil > Grasslands | place: USA...
ACTTGCTCCAGGCGAATGGCTTCCGCCACATCGTAAAGGACAAGAACCCGGAACCAGCCGCTCAGAGCCTCCGGCCCGGAGACTGGCGTGGTTGGAGTCAGGCCTTTGATCGTTTGCGCGATTGGTTCTGTTGCTAAGACCAGGTTTGTGGTAGCCATGGATTTCCTCCAGCAGGACGGTCGCGTGAAGAGGCGCGCCCGCTTTACTCCGAGCAGATAACGACGGCATCGCTTAGAGATTTCTGCTAAGCACGCCTATCGACTGTTGCGGAGCCGGTCCGATTCTTAGCTTCTGGCATCCACGGTAAACAGGCAGGGTTTAGGGGGTATGACAGACAGGTTAAGCCAGTGTTAATGCGTCCATGCCGCGTATTTTCAATAGATTGGGGCCGGGTGACTCGGGCAGCGCCGCACGAATCGCGCTGCCCGCTGCCCCAAAAGATACACTCCACGCCGCGAGCAAAGGCCCCTCCAGCCCTGTCTCCAGAACTTCGTAGGCTTCAGCCACGTCAAGCCGACCCACCTCCTCCAGACCGGTCGTCCCACAGAGCTCGCGCTTCCCTGTGCTGGCGAGGCCGCTGCCTCGGAAAGCTTCGAGGCAATGTTATACGCAAATTATGCCCGGACTGAGGTGGTTTTTGGAGCCAGTGCCTTGATCATCGCCTTTCCACCGATCCGATTCTGCCTTACAAAAGATGTTTTTCATGGTTTCTGGGTACCGCAAAACGGTATGAGGGACTGCCCTGAGTTTTGTCCTCCCGTTTCTAAGATCGTTGTAGCTCGTTGACCTACTGCGATCGCGCGTGTATAGCATTTTTATGCACGCCCGATCCTCAGCAGTGCAGCGCCACGGCCAACACCGGCGTAGCCTTTCTCGCCGATCCGGATCGCTCTTAGCCGCTCCATGGATCGATGGACGGGGTCCTGTTCGGCATAATGATCGCTTAACTAACTAACACCCACCTGCCCTCCATGTCGCCAGATATTGGCCGCCAGAAACGGAGGGTGCGAACGCCCCTCTAGCGCCACCTCGCTCGAGGGCGGGTCTTGCTATCGAACCAATTGCCCGATGTGAGCACTGGGTTCGAGAAAAAGGCCCGGAAGGACAGCCGTCTTCTCGATAACCACTGCCTTCAGATTTTCGGGGTCAAGCCCTAAGGACTGGACAATGGTTGGCGCGATTTGAGTCGTTTGGATGGGTGCCCTGATCACTTTTGAACTGAAATTCGGATTCGAGACCAGAAGAGCAACATGAACATCGTCCTCATTCAAGCCACCATGTTCACCGATTTTGCTGCCGCCGGTGAAGATCACTCCCGTGTTGGTTTTGAGGATGATGTCCGGAGTCCGCGGATCTAGCAGGGGGTCGTCAAAGGTTTGCGTGAGAAGGTTCCCCGACAAGATCTCTTGGGTTCCCAGTGCGGCCTGATTCGCGGGCGTGGCGAGCTTGGCCACCGCATTAGCGGTTTGGCTCTGATCGCTGAGCCACATTAACACCCCGTCATCGGCGCGGTCAAAAGCGTAGGCGGAGCCGATGATCTGACCGAAGATCGAACCGGGCGTGCCGTCGCCTTGAGGGTCGATCCCCACCCTTTTGGAGACGTCGATCGGGGACTGGCCGTGCTTGGCTGAAACGATGATCAGCGTGTCGCTGAGAAGACCGTTTTTGCTGAGTTCATCCACCATCCGACCGACGGAGGAGTCCACGAAGCCGATGGCGTTCAGGAGCCCGGCGCCCGGCCTGATTACACCGCCCACGTACGAGTAGCCGCCCTGGCCGAACTGGGGATCGCTGTGCAGCTTTTGCGCGACGCTCACAGCCTGAAAATTCATGCCGAAAATCGCAGGTATTCCTGTCGCGACTGTGCCCGTGTGGTCGAGCCCATCGATTTCATGGAGGATCGCCGCGACCTTGAAGCCATCGTAAGTCTCGACCGCACAGATGGAATCCGTCCAGCTTGCGGTCCCATCGCTGTTACACGTCCCTGCCGGAACGAGAGAGGCGATCTCGGGATTATACAGATCGTCGACGCCGGTTCCCGACGGGCCGTTCGCGAGGTCGTACGCGGGATGCTTGTCAGACCATGCTGTGTGCAAGCCTGCTGCCCGCGCTACCTCGAAGATCGTGTTGACGCGCAGATAACTGTGGGGGTAGACCGCCGCGCAGCCATGCAAAGGATCGCGTGGGAGAGTCGTGGCGTCGATGGCCGCACCGCCGTGGCTGCTGGCACCGCCATCGAGCTGGGTATTGTCAAAGTCTATCGACTCATCGAAAGGCACCTGAGTACCGGCAGGGCCCGTGCAATTTGACCCCGGGGAGAACAGGGCATGGTTGAAGGTGACGTCGTACCAGATACCCGTGGTAGAAGGCAGCCCACCGGTAATCTGCGCTGTCAGACCGGGAAACGAATCGGAAGGTCGCGAAGTCGAAGCGTTCGTGTAGGTCACTCCCGTGCTGCTCAACCGCGCGAGTGTCGGGCACGAATTCTCTTGAACGCATTCGGCCAGGTCAACCGCATGCAAGCCATCGATGCTCAACAGCAAGACCCGATTGACCATGAACGGCTGATTGGAGGCCGGGACGGTGCCCTTGCCCGCGTGGAGCTTAGGTTGAGTTAGGGAGAACAACTCACGGTTTTGCCGTTCAGGCAACTGCGCGCCGACCACGATGGGACACAGAGCCAAAGCCAAGGCAACGAGTTTACACGCGAATCTCACGGCGGAACCTCCTCAGGTAACGCAGTCATTGGGCGGGCGCTCCTAATAGAAGGTGAAGCGTATCCCGACTTCAATTTGACGGGGCAGACCCGAGCCTGTATTGTCCGGTGCAAAGCTGTCGTTGTTGCTGTTGAAGTTGACGTTGGAGCTGATGACCCCGAAGCCGCCGGGACTGGTTAACGTGCTTGCAGGCGTCGGGAAAGAGGAAAAAGCGCAGCCATTCGCAATCCCGGTCGGATCGTTGCACGCCGGGTTGAAGTTCAAGGAAATGTTCGGGTCCGCAAACTGGTCATGGTTGAAGATGTTGAAGGCTTCGGCTCTGAACTCGACGGCCAGCTTTTCAGTGATTTTGATGTGTTTCGAGAGCGCGAAATCAATCTGCCAGACGTTCGGAGAACGGACGAGCCCTCGGCCCGCATCTCCAAATCTCAAGAGATTGCCATTGGCGTCGGCGGGAGGCGACCGGAATGCGGCGGGGTTGACCCAATTGTCGGGGCCTTGATTCGCTGGAACCAGTGGCACACCAGAAACCAGATCAGGGCGCTGGTCGCTGTGGTCATTGCCATCGCGGAGAAGCGACCCGTCAGGGTTGAACAGCACAGTCAGAGGATGCCCGGTGTGGAGGACTCCTATGCCGCTGAGGCTCCATCCACCGAAGACCTTTCCGACCGCACCTGAGGTCGCGTAGTGACGCCCTTGTCCGAACGGCAGTTCGTAGACCGAAGTCATAACGAGGTTGTGGCGGACGTCGAAGACGCTAGGCCCGCGGTCGCACCTCCGGCATGCGACATTCTCCGGCGCGTTGGACTCACCACCGCCCACGGAGCCATCGTTGATGGAGTGGGACCACATGTATTGCAATTGCCACAGCCAACCTCGGGTGAAATGCCGCTGCAGCGAGGCTTGCAGGGCGCTGAAGGTGCTATTCCCGTCGTTCCGCTTCAGGTCGACTTGCCCCACTCCGGAGAGCTGGCGGGTGCAGATCCCGGCTGCCCGTTCCGCCAAAGTATTAGTGCAAACATTGACGTAAGTCCGCGCAAAGAGCCTGACTCCCGCGCTACCGAGATAACCGGTTTGTAAGACGAAATCGTGTGGGAGGGCTTGCTGCACGGTGACGCCCCACTGTTCGGCGTAAAGGTCGCGGCGGTCGCGCTGGAGAGCGCGAGGCGTTCGACCCTGAACCGAGGCGAGAGGCAGGAACGAATCGACAGGATAGCTGAGGTTCGGCACATCGCTCGAGGAGAGTGAAAGGCGCGTGTTGTCACTCTCCAGCCCGGCGTTCAGGTCATCGTTTTGTCCGGCGCCGTGGTATATGCCAAACCCTGAGCGGATAACTGTCTTGCCATGCAGGCCGTCTGGCGCCCAAGCAAGGCTGAAGCGCGGATCGAAGTTTCGATAATTGGGGAAGAAGAAGGGGCTACCCTTGGGACAGATCCCGGGATCGCCTGGGGTGCTGCTCGCGCACCGCTGGATATCGAAGATTCTGCCCCGGCCGTGTGCCTCCGTGATGGGCGCGTAATACTCCCAGCGGAGTCCCACGTTCACGGTCAAGTCCGAGCGCATCTTCCATTCATCCTGGAAGTAGGGGAGCACAAAGGTGTGGCGCAGCCCGCGTCCCCACCAGGAGCCCTTGTAGGCGAAGCTGTCCAAATGATTGTTGATGATGGCCGCCTCGCTGGCGAAGGTGATGGAGTTGTCCGTAGTGATGCCCTGGTTCAAACGCACGCGGCGAACTTCTCCGCCCACCTTGAACGTATGGCGGCCGTGCTGGACGGTCAGGTTATCGATCCAGCTTAAGCTTGTGCCCACCTCGTTATCCGTATCGTCGTTATTGAGAGCTTCAAAGTCGCCGAAATTGACGGCGAGGTTTTGATTGAAAGCTCCTGCCTGCGGGTTATGGAAGGGAGCGCGGTTGACGCCAAACTTCGCTTCGTTCAACGCGGCGGGTGAAAAGGTGTGTTGAAGCGTCAGCACGTAATTCGCCGGTTTGGTGTTGATTTCCTGCAGGTCCAGGAGGTTGCCGAACGGACCGGCTGTGAAGGAATCGTCCCGCACGGCGCGCAGGTACAAAGTGGTCTGAGCGGAAAACTTGTGATCCAGGCGAACCATGCTGCTGTCTTCCCGGATTCGAATCCCGCCCAAGTGCGTGAACTCGTCGATCTGATCGCAATTGCCGCCGGAATTGAACGCGCAAGTCGAGATCTGACCCGCCGGGTAAACCTGGAAAATCGGCGCCAGGGCCGGCGATGTGCCCAAGGCCTGCGCCCGGAAACTCTCGCTGGGAACGAAGGCGTGCAGCGTTTGCCCGCGGAACTGGCGGATCCCTTCGTAACTGACGAAGAAAAAGGTCTTGTCCTTAACGATCGGACCTCCCAGGGTTCCTCCAAACTGGTTCAAGCGGAAAGGCGGAACGTGCGTCGGACCGGTCTGGGTAGGATCGTTGTCCAGGTCCAGGAAGGAACGTGAGTCCAAGGCGCTGTTGCGCACGTAGTCGAAGGCACTCCCGCGAAAATTGTTGGTCCCTGATTTTGTCACGAGGTCAACCTGCCCGCCGGCGCCAGCGCCGTACTCCGCTGTGTAAAGCATGGAGTTGACACGGTATTCTTCGACGGCGTCCTCCGGAAGCTGGAGGCGCGTGGTCGACTTCTGCGCCTGCTCCTGGATGCCCGTGGCGTCGACCCCGTCAAACCTATAATTGTTGTCGTCCCGAGCCCGCCCGGCGAAACGGATGTTCCGCTGGTTGCCGCCGCCGTCGTCGATGGCGCCAGGCGCCAGCAGCAGCAGGCCCGCCCAATTGCGCCCGTTCACGGGGAGATCCAGGATCTCCGCTCGGCCGATGACTCCACCCAACTCCCCCGTGTTCCGTTCCAGCAGGGGCACCGGGTCCTCAACATCAAGCACGGTTGTAACTTGGCCTACTTGCAGTACGGCATCCAAAGTCAAAACTTCTCCGACTCGAAGAGTTTCGTTCTCGTACCTGACTGTCTGAAATCCCTCCCGGGAAAAGACGAAGCTGTAGGTGCCAACTGGAAGTAGCGCTATCGTGTAGATTCCGTCGCCATTGCTCCGGGACTCGCGCTGTTTACCCGTGTCGACGGAGATCGCCTCCACTTTCGCTCCGGCCACCACAGCACCGGAAGCATCCTTTACAGCCCCAGTGAGGGATGCCCTGTCAACTTGAGCGGCGGCGGTTGTCGCGCCCATACAGACCAAGACGAAAGCTGCGGGGAGCTTGGCTCGCGCGTACATGGGATTCTCCTTTTGGTCTGGCTCTGCGTTGTTGGATCACCTACCCTCGAAGGCCACGGGCTCTTTTGCAACACGACATTAGAGTTGTTGAATATGAAGCCTTCATGTCATGCAGGTTAAAAGATGCTTAATTCCCTCGATAAAGTCTGAGGGCGTTTGAGGCGATTCAAGTGGCTCAGTTCTCGAATTGATCTGACCTTGGCTCATGATATGCTTGGTTTAGAGCTTCGTTTTGATCGAGTTCCACCCGGTTCTGCGCAATCCCTCATGGAAGGAGAAAGCCCATGAGCACACTCAAGATGTTGTGGAATGCGGGAGCAGGTCGGCTGGTCTGCCGCTGGGTTGAATCAGAAGAATGTGCGAACTCCGTCACGTGTTAAACGCCCCTCCGTAAAGCGGAATGACCGGCGACCCCCAGATTCTCATGCCCCCGACCCGAACGCCCGAGTCCACGAGCAAAATCGCGTTGGCGATTGCGCCCCGGTCTTCCGGCTCCTCCGGCGCGAACTCGTGGTTGCCGGGCACGACCACCTTGTGGCGGTGCGGCAGCGACCCCAGCCAGGCATCGAAGTCGGAGACGATGGAGGGCGGCGTTGAATAGAAGGTGAAGTCGCCCGCATGGATGAGCAGGTCGGCGGGAGGCACTTCCAGTTGGCGGTGCGGCCCGTGCGTGTCAGCAATGCAGACGATGCGCATGTCCTTGAGGTGTGTTTGGATGCTGAGCTATTAGAATCATTCGCTGGCATGGTGCTCTCTGCTGTTTATTAAGCCATTGCCCAATTCCCCGACAGGGGGATAATAGCGGTTGGCTCCCGGCGCGCCAGAAATTGCCCCAGAAACGCGCCGGGCAGGAAGGGGGCAAGCCTTGGGTACGTCGTGCTTTTTGTGACGTGCTTTGTGACGTAACTGCCCTATGAGGCAGGAAAACGCACGAGAATGCGGCAAGCTAGAAAACCGAGCAAAAATGCGGCTAACTGCATTTCACAAGGCGAGATTGAGGGATGGAGTATGAAAGCTCGCGAAAAACCAGGTGTTCCAGTTGGGCGCCAATTCGGCACATCCTCGTAACTCCCGCCGCATAACAGGGACATCGCTTTTTCTTTGCCTTCTAAACTCAGGCCGGAAGAACGACAGGAGGCACAACGTGAATTTCTGCCAGAACAAGTTCGACGAGCTCCATGAAAGGCTGGCAGCTTTGGAAAAGCAGAATCGTCGATTGAAACAACTTGGAGTGCTCGGACTGATTGGTGGTACGCTGCTGCTTGTTTTGGGGCAAGCGGGGGCGAAAAAAACTGTCGAGGTAAACGAGTTCATTCTCAAGGACGGTAATGGGAAAGTGCGTGCGATGTTGCGCCAATCTGTTCAACCATACAAACAGAGACACTTCATCAGTGATATCGGTGCCGTCGAGGGCACCGGCGGCACCATAGATCCCAACACACGTCGGATCCTCAGCCCGGGCGATTTCGGACGGATCGTGGGTTTCAGTTCGAGCCCGCGCATCATCCGGTTGTTGCTGAAGCTCAATTTCTGACATCTCGCTGCCTAGAGGGCGTCGCCGACGCCTGAGGAAAAGCTCAACATCAGTTGAATTTCTCCGAGAGACAGACGGGGGCCACCCCTGGTAAGATTGACGAAGGAGTCGGGTGCTAATGCAGGACTTTGAGCCCAGAGCTTACAAGGATTACCAGTGGATCGTGGCCGATCCCCGCCTGCTCGGCGGGGCTTTGGCAATTCGCACCACACGCCTGTCCGTGGCGCAGATCCTCGAGTGCTTGGCCAACGGCATGACCCTCGAGGACATCGACGAAAGCTTTGGTCGTTCCTTCCCCCGCGAAGCGCTTCCTGAGGTTCTGAAGGTTGCTTCCGAACTAGCGAGTTCGGTGCATGTGGCTGCTTGACGCCAACATGGACGTGCACCTGACAGGCGTACTCAACGAGTACGGGATTCGCTGCGAAGCGGCAACCCGCCGAGGATGGGGCGGTCTGACCAACGGAGACTTGGTGGAGGCGGCAACGAAAGCGGGCTTCACCTGCATCCTGACCCGTGACCGCCTCTTCGCAGAATCGGTCGGACGGATGCTTGATGAGCGTCCAGGCTTGTCGATCGTGGTCGTGCATCTTCCGCAGAAGCGGTGGCGAGATTATGCGGAGGAGTTTCGCTCCGCCTGGAGCAATGAGCCCATCGCGCCCATGCCGGGTCGCGTGATTCACTGGCCGAGGCTGTCCGCCGCCGGTTTCGGTGCATGCTAAACCGCGCGACGTGGAACTGCGGCCAGAATCCTCGGATCAGCCCCTGGTCGGCGCATCCTGGAGTTTGGCAAGGGTGCGTCTTGGTCGAGGCCACCGCCCTGGACCACCGAGATTGACTTGCCGGTGTGGAGAACTTCATAGGCTCTGTTCAGTGTTTCGGCCTAGGGTTTCTGGGCCCTGCGCCCGCCCGAAGGTCGGATGCCGCCGCGCTCTCCTGCGAGTCTTTGCCGCTTTCGGGGCCCTTCTCCGACTAGTTCGCGGCCTCACTTTTGATGCCTTCGTCCGGACCCAGGCGGGCCTTGAGCTTGTCGACGTCGTCTTCCAAGCCCTGGATGCGGATGTCGATACGCTGGATCTCCGAGCGGGTGATCACCTGCTCGACTACCACGCGCAGCGTCTCCTTGATCTCCGCGAACTTGCCCTCGTTGCTGACCTTGGCGACCGCAAGATCGATCGAGTCCAGGAAGCTCCGTATCTCGAGGTTGGGGGTGCGACCGGCCCGCACCTGGGGCGATGGCTTGCACGGTCAGTTGCACTCTAAATGGTGCAAGCGGCGGCAGATCCCGCTTCGCGCAGTTTACCTTAACTTGCTGATCCTCCTGGTTTGGCGCCGGCTCTGGCAAGATTCGGCGAATTGAATTTTGTGGTTCGGGACCAAGAGGTCGGAGGTTCAAATCCTCTCGCCCCGATTTATGTTTTCAACATCCTGGCTTGCCTCGACTTCTGCTGGAAGCAACTCTGTGACGTGATTTGTGCCATAACCCCCCCGGAAAATTGGCCTGTTTTTTGCCTTGGTCGGGCTGCCGCGAACTCGCCTTTAGACCTGCGAGCTTGATCACGCCAAACCGCGACGCCTACGTCGTTGACCTGCCGAGTTCTGTGGACAGCTCAGGCGCATCCGTGCAGCTTGGAACTTCCCGCGGTTGAAGGGTACGGGACATTTGAGCCTGTGCGAGCGCCTCAATTTTCGCGGGATGTCCGCGTTCAAAACGTTGCAGAGATGCCGCTCCGGTCAAGGTAGAATGCCGGTCGGAGGGGACCATGTTCACTGCTACCGCCGATCTGATTCTGCCCAGCACGGTCACGGGGTCGTTCCCGCGCCCGCGCTGGTTCGACGTGAGCCTGTGGGGTCGCCCGCTCGACACCTGCATGCTCGATGTCCGCTTCCGCGAGAAGTTTCAGGATGCGATGGCCGTCGTCATCAGCGACCAGGAGCGCGCCGGGCTCGACATTCTCACGCACGGCGACCTCCACGTCGATGAGGACATGGCGGGACGGGCCTGGCACCACTACCCCTTGCAACGCTGGGCCGGCTTCGAAGGCGACTATCTGCAGCCGGAGCAGACGACCGCCCCGTGGCTGCACTATCCGCCCGGCACGCTGCTGAACGAAATCTACACCGGCTGGCGCTGGCCGCGCGTCGTCGACAAGATCGAGCACCGGCCGCTCGACTATCCGAAGCTGTGGCGCATCGCGCAAGGAAAGACGCGCAAGCCGGTCAAGTTCGGCACCTGCTGCTCGCAGGTCATGGCGCTCTTCCTTGACATCCACACGCCCAAATACAAGGACAAGCGCCAGGTGATCTGGGACATGGCCGAGGCCATGAATAAGGAACTGCTGGCGCTGCGCGCGGCCGGCTGCCGTTCGATCCAGACGGAGGAGCCAACCTTCCACTTCATGGCGAATACCTACGGCAAGAACCACGAGCAGGTGAAGTTCATGATCGACGCGTTCAACCGCGAGGTCCAGGGGCTGGACGACGTGGAAGTGTGGATCCACACGTGCTGGGGCAACCCGAACATGCAGCGCGTGATGGAGGACACGAGCTACGCCAACTCCATCGAGATTTATCTGGAGCGGTGTCGGGGCGACGTATGGACGCTCGAGATGAAGGACCGCAACCAGAAGGACCTCGAACTGTTCGAGCCGTTCAAGCACGACCTCAAAAAGAAGATCGCGATCGGCGCCGTCAGCCATCGCGCGCTTCAAGCCGATCGGCCGGAAGAGGTGGCCGCCGAGATCCGCAAGGCGCTGAAGCACATCCCGCCCGAACGCTTGATCGTGTCGAGCGACTGCGGCTTCGGCCGTCAGGGCTGCAACCGCGAGATCGCATTCTACAAGTCGAGCGCGATCGCGCAGGGCTGCAACATCGTGCGGCGTGAACTCGGGCTGCCCACGACGTACGTGCCGGCCGCCGATCCAATTCTGCAGATCGATGTCGTGCCAGGCCGGGACGTCGCTCGCGCCTGACACCGGGATGCCGACAACAGCAAGTCCGGTATGAAATATCTGCGGCACCCAAAGCGCCGGTTTTGAACAGGAACTTTCTACTTTGCTGGAATAGGAACTTCTCCTTTTGCTCTGACTGTTCTGCGTTTGGAGGTTGTACCGCACGCCATTGTGTCAGATGTTGTACCGCACGCCATTGTGTCAGATAATGCCCGGCCACATCCCATTTGGAGGCTTTTCCGATGAAGAGAGCCGAGACTTGGCGAGACGCGTACCACGGCGTTTTGGTCCTGATGGCGGCGATTCTGGCGACAGCGGGCATTGGATGGGGTCAGTTGACCACGACTGGAACCATCAGCGGAATTGTTACCGACCGCACCGGAGCCTTGGTTCCCGATGCGAAGGTCACATTGAAGAATCAGGACACCAAAATCTCCACCACAACGCAGACGAGCGCAGACGGCACCTTTGTCGTGCCGGGCCTCGTGGTGGGCAATTACACGGTCACCGTCGAAAAGTCCAGTTTTGAGACCTATTCTGTCTCGGGTGTTGCGGTTCATCCTGCCGTCGTCAGCAACGTGTCGGCCGTGATCAAACTGGGCGCGGTAGCCACTCGGGTGGAGGTGATTGCCAGCGCCGCCCAGGTGCAGACCGCCACGCCGGAGGTTTCGAGTCAAGTCTCGTCCGAACAAGTTGCTACGCTCCCTCTGAATGGCCGGAATTACCAATCGCTCTCCACCCTCATGCCAGGCGTCACGAATACTGCGCCGGCCACGGCCCTGAACCAGGGCGGCTTTCTGACCGGCAACGTGATGTCGATCAATGGCATGGGGCTGAGTGGGACCATGTATTACCTCGATGGGATCTGGAACATGAATACCGGCAACATGACCCAGACTACCATCACGCCGAATCCGGACACCGTTCAAGAAGTTCGGGTGCTGCAAAACAACTACGGCGTGCAATATAGCTTGATGGGTTCAAACGTGGTCTTGCTTGAGACCAAGAGTGGCACCAGCAGCTTTCATGGGACTGCCTACGAATACCTCCGCAACGACGCTCTGGACGCCCGAAACTTCTTCTCACCCTCAGTTCCTGCCCTGAAGCAGAACATCTTCGGCTACACCTTCGGCGGACCCTTCTATATTCCTGACCACTATAATAATACCAGCAAGCAGAAGACGTTCTTCTTCTGGAGCCAGCAGTGGGCCAAGCAGCACGCGGCTTCGGTCGTGCGCGGCGCGGACCCGACGGCTGACATGCGGAGCGGCAATTTCGCGTCCCTGTGCACCTCCGGATTTGCCGCGAACGGCATCTGCAACGACCGCGACCCTATCACCCACGCCGTGATCGATCAGATTTACAACCCTGCGACCGGCCAGCCGTTCACTGACAATATGATCGACCAGAGCTTGCTCAACGCCAATTCGCTCGCCCTGCTTAATGCCCTGGCTCCGCCGCCCAATAATCCCAGTGGGGGATTCCTGAACTTCATCAACCTGACGCCGACCATCAACAGCACGCGCGACGACGAGATCCGGGTGGATCACAACTTCGGCCCCAAACTGCGGCTGATGGCGGAGTATCTGGATGAGCGGCAGACCAACGGCAACTCTTACGACAACTTCCTCGGCTCGCCCTACGCGACGAACAAGGACCCCATCACCACCCAGAATCAATTGGCGCAAATCCAGTTGACCGCGACTTTGACTCCGACGATGGTGAACACCACCAGTGTCGCTATGAATAACTACGTCGTAAGCCTCGGGGCAGCGGGCATCTGGCAAAGAAGCCAAGTGCCGAATTTCAACGAAGTGCTTCCGTTCAATGGCTTCGGGTCCGACCGTCTTCCCCAGATCCGATTCAGCGGCGGCTGGGCACCCTTGGGGTGGGCCTTCACGCTTCCGCTCAATCACGCCAGCGACCTCGAAGATACCCTCACGGATGACTGGGCATGGCTGCGCGGTAATCATTACCTCCAGGCTGGCAACCAACTCGTCTTCGGCACCAAACGGCAGACCGCGTTTTCGGCCAGCAACGGACAGTGGTTTTTCAGCGGCCAGTTCACGGGAAATCCCATCGCCGATTACCTCCTCGGCGACTCCGCCACTTTCACTCAGACCAGCACGGAGGCACGGCCCTACGTTCATTATCCCATTGAGTCGCCGTACGTCCAGGACCGCTGGAAGGTGAGCAAGCGCCTCACGGTTACGGCGGGGCTGCGCCTCGAGTACCTGCCCGCCACCCATGCGCAGAAGGGTTACATCAGCATCTTCGACCCCGCGCGCTACGATCCCGCTCACGCGCCGATCGTGAACAACGACGGGAGCATCACGCCAACCGCAAACTACGATCCCCAAAATGGTCTGATCTTCAACGGTGTTGGGGGCTTTCCGCTCAATTTCTCGAATGCCCACGCTTGGGACTGGGCACCCTCGGCAGGGTTTGCCTGGGACGTCTTTGGGGACGGCAAAACAGCCTTGCGTGGCGGCTACGGGATCACCTACAACCGCGTGCCGACGGGGACAGATTGCAGCTACTTCTGCGGCATCAACTATCCCCTGGTTCAGTCGCTGACGCTCATCGGTGCGCCGTTCCCAAATCCGACGGGGGGACAGTCCGCGCCGCCCGCCGCCCCGACGCTCGACAGCCAGGATCTGCATCTCCATCCCGCCGCCATGGTTCAGAACTACAGCCTGAGTCTGGAACACAGCTTCGGAAACGATTGGTTCGTCTCGATCGCAGGGGCTGGCAACGCTTCGCATCATGTGGGTGAGTACTACAACATTAACCAGCCGCTGCCCGATCCTCCGTACGACTTCAATCCCCTCATCAATTCGGGAACGGTCTTCGCCTACAAGTACTCTCCCTTCCTAGGCTACGCTTCCATCACCAGCAATGTAAGTCCTGGCAACATTTACTGGGACGCCCTGGAGCTCAGCGTGCGGCATCCTGTGGGCCACAACGTCTTTTTGTCGGTGGCTTACACTTGGCAGCATGGTCTGTCGGATCAGCGGGGCACCGTGTTTTTCGAAAACAGCAACACGATGCAGGACATCTATCACCCCCGCAACAATTATGGCACCACGAACCTGAACGTGCCGCAGGTACTCACCGTGAGCGCCATTTGGAGTCTACCCTGGTTCCGTAACGCGCAGGGATTGAAGCGCCTGGCCTTGGGCGGCTGGCAGTATTCGGACATTACCACCCTTCAACGCGGCTTCGCCGTCGATCCTGGCTTGGTCACTTCCAACCCGGGCTTGGCTACGCGCCCTGACCGAGTCGCCAGCAAGATCACCGGGCCTAAGACGGCAGCGGAATGGTTCAATACGTCTGCTTTCGCGGCCCCACCACCCGGCTACTTCGGCAACGTTGCAACCGGCTCCATCCAAGGGCCCGGCACGGTGGACTTTGACATGGCCTTCTACAAGGACTTCGCGTTCAGTGAGAGGGCCAAACTTCAATTCCGCGGGGAATTGTTTAACATTTTCAATCACACCAACTTCAACGCCATCGACCCGAACTTTGGCTCCGGCACGTTCGGGCAAGTCACCAGCGCTGCGGACCCGCGCATCATCGAGTTTGCGTTGCGACTGGAGTTCTGAGCGCTGCGTCCTGTGGCCTCGCTCGATCCTTGGTCCGCTATGACTGACTATGGCGCACTCACGTCCACTTCCCCGGCCTGAAGTCCGTTGCCTGGTTGCTTCCATTTTGGTCACTTCAGCATTTTCTCCAGCCCTGCGCGGGGGGCAGTCGGGGGATTCCCGCGGGTGCCTGAGCAAGAATCCAGCCGCGCAATTCCTAAAGCAAGCGCAAGACCCTCGAGGTTCGACCGACTCACGCCTATCGGCTTACGATAAAGCCGTAGAGCTGTGCCCGAACGACCTCTCCCTTTACATCGAGCTGACCACGCTGCTTGTCAGAACACAACGCACCCAGCAGGCCTTGGTCTGGGCCCGGCGCGGCCTCGCGCGCTGGCCGGGCAATAGAGACCTTTCGCGGAGCCTCGGAGTCGCATTGCTGGCGGAAGGCCATCCCCAGAGGGCCTTGGAGGTACTTCAGGCGCTCCCGCCTGACCCTCAGACGACCTTTGAGCTGGGCATGGCTCACCGAGCTTTGGGCGATCATGCTAACGCGCAGAAGGAACTTGCCTCCGCCTACGCGACCGGTCGGAAGGATCCCTCTGTCCTCTACGCACTTGTCCAGGAAGACCGCGCGCGTGGTGACCGCGAGGCTGGGCTGAAGCACTTCTCTGCGCTCGAACGAGATTTTCCTGCTTCAGTCTGCGACCATCTCTTGATGGGTGACGTCTACGCCGACCGGCACGATTGGCTCGGCGCCGCACGAGAGTACCGTGCCGCCGTGGCCGCCCAGCCCACCATACCGATTGCCCGCTTCC
>Ga0066709_100001768_pt1 | contig 14845 bp, 12 predicted proteins | sample GraSoiAngelo_158_FD_79665 | JGI IMG/M metagenome (GOLD analysis project Ga0066709, IMG submission 79665) | Grasslands soil microbial communities from the Angelo Coastal Reserve, California, USA - 14_1009_16_30cm | ecosystem: Environmental > Terrestrial > Soil > Grasslands | place: USA...
GGCGGCTTCCGGCGCGCCTGGAGTCGGGCGCGCCTTTTCGCTCGATCGCCATGTGGTTGTTCAAAAAAACGTCTGCGTTGCGGGCCATACCCGCGCGTTGAGCTTGTATGGGCGGCTACCGCTGCCTCGGCGCGCCTTGAGCACGACCGCCGCAGATTCAAAGACCAAGAGTGGAGACCCTCTGTTCGCGCCGATCGAGGAGCACGCCATCCTCGGCGACACGAGGTCGGCGGCGCTCGTGACGCGCGAAGGCTGCATCGACTGGATGTGTCTGCCCAGGTTCGACGCCGACCCTGTATTTGCACGACTCCTTGACGCGGAGCACGGGGGGCGATTCGAGCTGTCGATTGAAGGAGCTGTCAGCGGGCGTCGCTACCGGCGGGATTCTGCGGTACTGGAAACCAGCTGGCACGGTGCATCCGGAACCGGGCTGATCACCGAAGCGATGGCGCTCGACGTCAAGGGCATGCGACCACAGCTCGTCCTCGTGAGAACCGTCGAATGCACCTCTGGCACCATCGAGGTTCGTGCTCTGTTCGAGCCCCGGGGCGGCATTCCGGGCCGGCCGCCGGCGGCCGACGATCGCGGTGGATATCTCATCTGTTGGTGGAACGCGCTGGCTCTGATCGTGCAGACGTTCCCGCATCATGCTCTCGGCATCAACCGCGAGCTGCGGATCACCCTGTCATCCGGCAACCGGTTCACTGTCCTGATGTCGATGGCCGACCGCACCCCCGCGGTCATTGTCACCGAGACCGATGCGTTGCGAATGATCGAGGAGGCGGACGCTACTTGGCGAGCCTGGGCCGATGGCATCACTTACAAGGGTCCCTATCGCGGCCACGTCGTCAGGAGCCTGATCACCATGAAGCTGCTCACGTACTCTCCGTCCGGTGCACCCGTGGCGGCCCCGACCACGTCGATGCCCGAGGTAGTGGGCGGTGGGCTCAACTGGGACTACAGGTATTCGTGGCCACGGGACGCCGGCATCGGTTCAGGTGCCTTGATGAGCTCTGGCAAACGAGAGGAAGCCGAAGGCTTCATGCGCTGGTTGAACATCGCAAGCGCGCTCACCCGGCCGCGAATGTCAGTTCTGTACACGCTGGATGGGACGCCCGGCCACCGGGAGCGGGAGCTACGCGACGTTTCCGGCTATCGGGGCAGCCTGCCGGTTCGAATCTCCAACGAGGCCTTCCGGCAGCACCAGCTCGATGTCTACGGCTGGGTGGTCGATACTGCCTGGCACCTAGATCAGCCGGTGGCCCGGCTTGACTCGAGGAGCTGGGCCCTGGTAGGGAGCCTCGTCGACTTCGTGGCCGGACACTGGCATGAGCCTGACGCCGGCATCTGGGAGAGGCGGGACGAGCGGCGACACCACGTCTCGTCGAAGCTCCTCGCATTCGTCGCACTTGACCGCGCGCTGCGAATGTCCAAGCAGCGCAGGGTGCGGCCTGAGCGTTTGCGGAAGTGGGAGGATGCTCGCGCCGCGCTCCGGGCCGATGTCATGACCAACGGCTGGTCGGAAACGATTTGCAGCTACGTGAGCTGGTACGGATCGGACGAGGTGGATGCATCGCTGCTGCTGCTGCCGATGTCAGAGCTCGAGCCTCAGGGATCGGAGCGAGTCAGGCAAACGATCGATGCGGTCATGGACCGCCTGCTCCTGCCGGGAGCCCGGGTGCTTCGGTATGCCGAAGGCCTCGACGGCGCAGCTCAGGAAGGCGCATTTCTTCCTTGCAGCTTCTGGCTCGTGGACGCACTCGCGCGCTGCGGCCGTCTGCCGGAGGCCAAACGATTCATGGACCAGGCGCTCGGCCTGGCCGGTGAGCTGGGCCTCATGGGCGAGGAGGTGCAGCGGCAGGCCAGCGAGATGCTGGGCAACTATCCGCTGGCGTTGACACACTCGGCGCTGGTGCTTGCCGCGCTCTCGCTTGAGCACGCCGAGCGTGCGCTGATCAAGGATGCATGAGGCCGAGGATCGCCCCATAAGCGACGTGCGCCACGAGCGTCACGATGACTGTCGAGCGCCCGTAGTTCTGTGCGAACAGCGCCGGCGGCTCCAGGACGTTGAGCTCTGGGCCGCTTCGCTCGGACGCCATGCGCGGATGGATCGCCGGCAGCGCAGGGATCAAGACAGTCAGCGCGATCAGCCCGTGGACCAGCCCGAAGGAGGCGCCAAGAACCGGTCCAGAGCGGCCGAGCAAGGCGAACGCGGAGCCGTAGAAGAGCGCGAAGACCTGGCCCATGACCGCGTGGATCACGATCCCCGGCAGGCGCGCCCGATCGAGGCTCGGCGTGACCATGGTGCCCAGCATCGTCGGCAGGTCCATGCGGGTGTGACCTGCCAGCTGCGCGGTCACGAGGATCCCCGTGAGCACGGCCGTGGCGACAAATCCGAACGTCGCCCACCCTTGCCAATCCATAAAGGTGTAACGCCCGGATGAGACTTCAGGGTGAGGTCGCGGTGGTGACCGGCGCCTCCAGCGGCATTGGTCGCGCCGTCGCCCGCGAGCTTGCCTCGAGGGGATGTGCCGTTGCCATGGTGGCGAGGTCGCGCGAAGGCCTCGAGGCTGCGGCGCGTGATGTCTCGGAGCTGGGCGGCCGCGCTGCGATCATGACCGGCGACATCTCCGATCCGTCCACAGCCGAGGAGCTTGCAAGCCTCGCGGAAAGAGAGCTCGGCCCGATCTCGGTCTGGATCAACAATGCCATGGTCACGGTGCTCTCACCGGCGACCTGCATGGAGCCGTCTGAGTATCGTCGGGTCACCGAGGTCAACTATCTGGGCACTGTCTACGGGACGTTGATCGCCCTCAAGCGTATGGAGTCGCGCAACAGGGGCGTCATTGTCCAGGTGGGATCAGCGCTCGCTTATCGCTCGATTCCACTGCAGAGCGCGTACTGTGCCTCCAAGGCAGCGATCCGAGGGTTTACGGATTCCGTTCGCTGCGAGCTGATGCACGAGCGACGCCGGATCAGGATCTCAATGGTCCAGCTGCCCGCGGTGAACACGCCTCAGTTTCTGGTGGCCCGCAATCGTCTGCCTCGCCGGCCACGGCCGGTGGCGCCGGTCTTCACCCCCGAGGTTGCAGCGCGAGCGATCGCGTATGCCGCCGAGCATGGTCCGCGCGAGGTGACGGCCGGAGGCAGCGCGCTGCTGGCAGTTGCCGCGCAGCGACTTGCCCCGTGGCTGGCCGACCGCTACCTGGCCAGGACCGGCTACGAGTCGCAGCAGACCGACCAGCTGGAGCCGCCCGGTCGTCCGGACAACCTCTTCGAACCACTAGAGGGAGACCGCGGGGCGGCAGGGCCGTTTCGCGACGAGGCGCATGGCCTGAGCCTTCAGCTGTGGCTGCGGACGCGTCTGGCGCCGCTGGCCGTCCGCCGCTGAGCTGCCGCTGCTGGAGCTAGCTGGACAGGATTCCGGCGACCGCGCCGAGTGAGCGCAGCACCGGCGCCGCGATGCCGGTGTGACGCGCGGGCTCGAGCACCGCTCCTGGCAGCGTCGCCGCAAAGGCGTCGACGGCTTCCGCGTCCCACTGGGTTCCTCGGCCGCGCATCAGCTCAGCCAGCGCGACGCTTTGCTCGAGCGCCGCGCGATACGGCCTGTCCGATGTCATCGCGTCCCACGCGTCGGCGACGGCCATGATGCGGGCCCCGAGCGGGATGGCGGTCCCGGAGAGGCCGCGAGGATAGCCGCGGCCATCGATTCTTTCGTGGTGCGCTAGCACCAGCTCGCGGCCCTGGCGGTACTCCGGAAACTTGGCCAGGATCTCGGCTCCAGTCTCCGGATGCATCTTCATGAGCGCGAACTCTTCGTCGGTCAACCGCCCGTGCTTGTGGAGCACCTGGTCAGGCACCGCGATCTTGCCGAGGTCGTGAACACGAGCCGCGAGGCGGATCAGTTCCACCTCACGCTCGGGGAGATGCATCTGCCTGGCGATTCGCACCGAATGCGAGGCGACGCTCTGCGAATGCTGGAATGTGTAGGGGTCGCGACGGTCGACCACGTCGGCCATGGACTCCACCGCTGCCAGCGTCTGCTCGCGCATCTGAACTGCCCGCTTCAGCGAGAGCTGGAGACCGGCCAGAGGCGCCATCATCACCAGCGCCAGCCACGGGTGATCGCCTGAGATCACCGCGAGCAGATATCCCGCCGAGTACAGGGCTGCTGTCTGCTTCAGGTCCACGCCCGCTGCCTCGGCCCACACCTGGAACGGGCTGCGCTGGGTGTTCAGCGCCGCAGCGACCACGACCAGCGTCGTATTCACGACGTACATGGCCACCGCTGCCGCTGTTGCGGCGAGGAACAGACCGGCGCCGTCGGCGTCGCGCATCGCGGCGGCGACTCCCTGGAAGATGACGGCACCAGCGGCTGCCGCCACCATCAGCTGTCCTGCGTTGAAGACGAGGTCGATCGGGATGCGCCGCCGCGTTCCCGTGGCGGGGTTTCGCCGTATGCAGAGCGCGCCCTCACCGATGAGCCTGCTGAGGCCGATCAGCGCCACCGCCGCCGCGGGTGGGAACACGACCACGATCGCGAGCTCGATGGCCGGCGTGGCGTCTGCCTTGTAGCTCTTCGTCACCATGACCGGAAAGTTCGCTGCGATCGCCCCGAGCCCTACCAGCACTGCGGCCAGGATTGGGTCCGCCTGGGTGTGCGACGGCAGCCGCAGCAGCAGCATCGCGACCGCTGCTGCGGGCGCAGCCATGGCGAGGAGGTACAGGCGGAGGCTAAGCCTCACGGTGCTGGTTAGGGCAGTCCGAGCGAGACGTCGAACGTGGTCGAGGAGCTGGTCGTCTTGAGGTAGACGTTCGAACCCAGGACGTTGATGTTCGTGGTCGACTTCACCGGCGTGCCGACGCCGACTGTGGGATCCACTGAGCAATACGTGTGTGCGCTGGCGCTGGTGACCGCCGAAAGGAGCATGCCGATGGCCAGGACGAAGCCGAGGACCAACCTTCTCATCTGATCTCCCACCCTTTTTGTTCAGCCCGCCAAGGGCTGATCACATGAAGCGTAGGCAGGCGGATGTAGAGACTGGTCAAGGAACTGTTAAGACTTTTTAAGAACTCTTCCTGAGAGCCAACTCCAAGTGGTATTGACCACTTATCCCTTTTGTGCTTAACTCTGCGCTCAGCACGGCATGAGAGGGTATTACCAGTTAGTCCAGAGGGGCCCGGGACGATGACCAAGCAGGAGGAGGCGCGCGAGCGCGTGCTCGACCTGCTGGAAGCCCTCGAGGTCGGGAGGGCGATCCCATCCGAACGGCTGCTGACCCAGGAGCTGGGTGTCTCCCGGCTGACCGTCCGTGCCGCCCTGGACGAGCTCGTCCGTGACGGCTACCTCGACCGCCGGCACGGCAGCGGTACGTACGTGACCGAGCCCAAGATCGCCCAGCCCCTGACGTTGACATCCTTCAGCGAAGACATGCGCCGGCGCGGGATGGTCCCGGGCAGCCGGACGCTGGAGCTCGTCACCACCTCCACGGGCGCCCGGCTCGCGCGCAGGCTCGATGTCTCGCCGGAGGCACGGCTGGTGCGGGTGAAGCGCCTGCGACTCGCGGACAACGAACCGATGGCGATGGAGGTGCTGCACATCCCGGAGGCCCTGGTCCCCGGGTTGTCGAAATCCGATCTGGAGGACCGCTCCTTCTATGAGCTGTTGGAGGAGCGGTATGGAATCGTCATCGTCTCTGGCACCCAGAGCATCGAGCCCACAGTCACCAGTGAGGAGGAGTCGGAGGTGCTTGGGGTGCCCCTGCACACGCCGGCCTTTCTGTTCGAGCGGACGACCGTGTCCGAGTCAGGGCGGGTCGTCGAGTTCGTCCGCTCAATCTATCGAGGCGACCGCTACCGCCTGGTCGCCGACCTGACGCTGCCGCGAAGCCGCAATGGGCGCACCCGTGCGGTGGCGGTGGCCAGGACCAGAACGGCGAAAGGCGCGCCGAATTAATGAGAAGGGGGATCAAACCCATATGAGTCCGAGGAAGTTTTTGGTCACCGCCATCGGTTTGGCGGCAGCGCTCGTGGTCGCGGCATGTGGATCGACCTCGCAGGCGATCAACCCCGCCGACCAGACCGGGACGCTGACGGTGTGGCTGATGAACGGCAGCGCACCACAGAGCGTCGTCGACGGGGTCAACGCCGATTTCAAGGCGAAGTACCCGAACGTCATCGTCAACGTCGAGATCCAGCAGTGGTCGAATGTCACCACCAAGCTCGACACCGCTTTTGCCGGCTCAGCACCGCCGGACGTGATGGAGCTCGGCAACACCCTGGTCGCCAAGTACGGCTATAACGGGGCCCTGGCCGACATCACGGGGCAGAAGTCCTCGTTTCAGAACTCCGGCACGTGGCTCCAGTCCCTGACTGACTCGTGCACGGTTTCCGGAAAGCTTTACTGCGTCCCGTATTACGCGGGCAGCCGCGCGGTCATCTACCGCAAGGACATGTTCGCGGCCGCGGGCGCGACCGTCCCGACAAGCATGGACGAGATGCTGGCTGCCGGCCAGAAGCTCATGACCAAGTACGGGTCAGACCCGAACTTCTCCGCGCTGTACTTCCCCGGCAAGTACTGGTACGCGGCGGCACCGTTCGTCTGGGACTTCGGCGGCGATATCGCCACCCAGTCGGGGAGCCAGTGGTCTGGCGCCATCAACAGCTCGGCATCGCAGCAGGGCCTGAGCGTGCTCCAGAACCTGGTCAGCAAGCTATCGCGCGCTGACAAGACTGGTGACGAGCTGAAGCAGGACCAGGCGTTCGCGCAGGGTCACATCGCGATGATCATCGCCAACGGCTGGGAGGTCGGCGTCATCACCGACAAGAAGAGCGGCAACCCAAGCCTGCTCCCCAACCTCGGCGCATTCCCGATCCCGAGCCACGTCGCGGGCCAGACCGCGCCAGTGTTCCTCGGCGGATCGGACCTCGGAATCGCCGCCAAGAGCCAGCACCAGGCCCTCGCTCGGGAGTGGGTCGGCCTCCTCGGTGGCACCAAGTACCAGAGCCAGATGGTGACGGTCGGCGGGGTCATCCCCAACACGACCTCACTTGTGACTCTGAGCAGCGGGCTGCCGGCGATCTTCGCGGCCGCGGCCAAGAACAGCCGGTTCACGCCCAACTCTCCAAACTGGGCCAACGTCGAATCCTCGAACGTGCTCCAGAACATGCTGGTGGCGATCTTCACCGGCAGATCGAGCATCCCGGATGCGACCAAGGCCGCCAGTGACAAGATCGCGACAATACTGAACGCCAGCAGCTGACGAACTCGAACAGGGGGAAGGCTTCGATGCGAGCGGCCGGAGAGATCGGCGCCACCAAGGCGCTAGCTCGAAGCCACGCCGAAGCCTCCCCCTTCAACTTCCGTGCCGCCGTCGCCCGACACAGCCTGCCCTATGCGCTGATCGCACCAGCGCTGCTGGTCATCCTTGGCGTACTCGGGTGGCCGCTGGTGATGCTGCTCTGGCTGTCGCTGCAGCATTACGGCCTGCGCGAGCTCTTCCAGCACCAGGGGACCTTCGTGGGCCTGAAGAACTTCAGCACGATCCTCGCGGACCCCCAGTTCGCCTACACGCTGCGGACGACCATCATCTTCACTGTCGTCAACGTCGGCCTGTCGATGTTGTTCGCCACCCTGATCGCGCTCCTGCTTGAGCGCGTGAGCCGATTCGTGCGGGTTCTCCTCGGTGCGGGACTCGTCTTCGTCTGGGCCACACCGGTCATTCCGGCCGTCAACCTCTGGCAGTGGATGTTCGACTACGAGTTCGGTGTCATGAACTGGCTGCTGACCCGCATCGGCGCCGGCAACTACCTGCACCACAACTGGTTTGAGAATCCCCTGCAGGGCTTCTCCGTCATCACAGTGATCGTCGTCTGGGGCGCGATCCCATTCCTCGCCATCTCACTGCACGCCGGCTTGACGCAGGTGCCCAGGGAGCTGGTCGAGGCGGCGCAGATCGACGGCGCGAGAGCATGGCAGGTCTTCAGGCACGTCACGGTGCCGACGCTTAGGCCGCTGCTGCTGGTGCTTTTCAGCCTCTCGACGATCTGGGACTTTGGCGTCTTCAACCAGGTCTGGGTGCTCCTCAACCAGCGCCCGGCGCAGGACTACTACCTGATGGCTGTCTTCTCATTTCAGGAGTCTTTCCGCGTCAGCCAGTACGGGTTGGGGTCGGCGGTGGCGGTGGTCATGATCGCCATCCTCGTGGTGGCCACCTTCCTCTATGTCCGGCAGACCGTGCGTTCGATCAACGAGGGCGGGGCATGAGGCGCGGGATCGCGCGCACCGGCTACGACGCGATCGGCGTGCTCGTCTTCGCGGTGATGATGTTCCCGATCTACTGGATGGTCTCCACCGCGCTCAAGCCGGGTACGGAGATCCTCAGCCTGACTCCTTACTGGGTGCCGAATCCGATCACGTTCGACAACTTCAAGACCGCGATCGCGGTGCCCTTTTTCTGGAACGACGTCGTGAACAGCCTCGTGGTGGTGCTCACGGTGGTCGCCATCTCAATCGTGCTCGCGTTCCTTGCCGCTGTCGCGGTGGCGCGTTTCGGATTTCGGGGACGGTCGGCTTTCATCGTGATGGTGATCGCGGTGCAGATGGTGCCGCTCAACGCGTTGGTGATCCCGATCTACCTGCTGCTCGACTCGGTCGGCCAGGTGGACAGTCTTCTCGGCGTCATCGCCTACTACATGGCGGTCGTACTGCCGTTCATGATCTGGACCCTGCGCGGCTTCGTGCACAACATCCCGGTCGACCTCGAGGAGGCGGCGATGGTGGACGGCGCGTCACGGGTCGGGGCCTTCATGCGAATTGTCTTTCCGCTGGTCGCGCCGGGCCTGGTCGCGACCGCGATCTTCGGTTTCATCCAGGCCTGGAACGAATACATCATCGCGTACGTGCTGCTGAGCAGCTCATCGAAGCAGACGCTCACGATCTGGCTCGCGTCCTTCACCACTCAGCACGGGACGGACTGGGGCGGCTTGATGGCCGGCGCCACGCTCACGGCCCTGCCGGTGGTGGTTTTCTTCCTGCTGGTGCAGCGGCACGTCGCGGGCGGATTGACCGCCGGCGCTGTGAAGGGCTGAGCGTGGAGTCGATCGAGCTGCTTGCGGATCGATGCCTCCTTCCTGGCTTCACCGGAACCGAACCGCCCGATTGGGTGAGACGCCGCGCCGCCGCGGGCATCGGAGGCTTCTGCCTGTTCGCGCGCAACATCGTTTCTCCCGAGCAGGTCGAACACCTTTGTTCAACCCTGCATGCAGAGAGTCCCGGCCTGGTGATCGCGATCGATGAAGAGGGCGGCGACGTCACCCGCCTCGAGGCTTCGACCGGCAGCTCCTATCCCGGCAACCTGGCCCTCGGCGTGGCCGGTGATGCCGGGCTGACGCGGGCGGTGGCGAGGTCGATTGGAATGGATCTGGCCCGAGCCGGCATCGACATGAACCTGGCGCCGGTGGCGGACGTGAACAGCAACCCGCTCAACCCGATAGTCGGAGTCCGCTCGTTCGGCTCGAACGCGTCGGCTGCAGCAGAGCAGACGGCGGCTTGGGTCGAGGGACTGCAGAGCGCAGGCGTCGGTGCTTGCGTCAAGCACTTTCCCGGCCACGGCGATACCTCGGTCGACTCACATCTGGCCCTTCCAGTCGTGGGGGAGGACCCGCCGGCTGCGGCACTGCTCCCATTCCGTGCCGCGATCGCGGCTGGAGCGCGCGCAGTCATGAGCGGGCACGTCGTGGTGCGTTCGGTCGATGCGGCCCCGGCCACGATCTCAGCCGCTGTGATGACCCGGATGCTCCGCAGCGAGCTCGGGTTCGCCGGACTTGCGGTGACCGACGGTCTCGAGATGCAGGCGATCACGCGCGAGCTTGCCATCGCTGAAGCTGCGGTGCGCGCGATCGCTGCCGGTTGCGACCTTGTTTGCGTAGGCGGCGGTCTGGCTGATGAGGCGACCGCGATCAGCCTGCGTGATGCGCTGGCCGCCGCTGTTCATGCCGGCAGTCTCAGCGAGGAGAGGCTTGTCGAGGCCGCCTCCCACGTGAGCTCGTTCGCCGCATGGCGTTCCAGGCAGCCCCGCCAATCTGAGATTCCCGACCGCGAGGTCGGGCTCGTCGCCGCCCGTCGAGCCCTGCGCATTGATGGCCACGTCCGCGTTGATGATGATGCCCTCGTGATCCAGCTCGATCCCGAGCCATCGATCGCCGCCGGGTATATCCCGTGGGGCGTCTCGGAGCCGCTGGCTCACCGCGGGGTCAGGATATCGACGGTGATCCTGCGCGACGCAAGGGCTGCCGTCGAAAGGCACCTGGCCGAAGCCGCAGGACGAACCGTGGTGTTGACCGTCCGCGACCTTCACCGCCACCCGTGGCAGCTCGCCATCGCCGACTCTGTCCTGTCACGCCGGCCCGACACAGTCCTGGTCGAGATGGGTCTACCCGCGTGCCGCCCGCAGGCGGCTTTGTCTTACGTCGCGACAAGCGGTGCGGCGCGGGTCTGCGCCATCGCTGCAGCGGAGGCGATGCGGCCTTGAGCGAAGAGGTGCACCGCCACGCGGCACGTCTCGACGGCATGAGCGAGGTCGAGCTGCTCGAGCTGATGAACGACGAGGACGGCAACGCGATCGCGGCCGTGCGGGCACAGATCCCGAGCATCGCCCATGCCATCGATCAGATCGCCGGCCGCATTCAGAACGGCGGGCGCCTGCACTACTTTGGTTCTGGGACGAGCGGCAGGCTCGCCACTCTTGATGCCGCGGAATGCGCTCCGACATTCGGCGTCGATCCTCAGCTGGTGATCGCGCATGCCGCTGCCGACGGCGAGGCCGAGGACGACCGCGACCTCGGCGTGAGCGACGCCCGTTCGGCCGGGCTGACGACGCGGGACACCCTGGTGGCGGTAAGCGCGTCAGGCAGCACCGCTTACGTGCTTGGCGCCGTCGAACACGGACGAACATCTGGCGTTCTCATCGTCGCGGTCACGTGTGCGCCGGGCTCGATGCTTGGTCGGGTCGCAGACATCGCGATCGAGGTCGCCGTTGGGCCGGAGGTGATAGCGGGATCGACACGCCTCAAGGCCGGCACGGCGCAGAAGGTGGCGCTGAACATGCTCAGCACGGGAGTGTTCACGCGCCTCGGCCACACGTATCGCGGCCGGATGGTAGGTGTCACGGCCGCCAACGCGAAGCAGCGCGGACGGGCCTTGCGACTCGTGGTTGATGTCACCGGCGCCGGCGAGACGGCCGCCTCGGACGCCCTCGCGCAAGCCCATGGGAACGCGAAGATCGCCATCCTCATGCTGCGCTGCCGGCTCTCGACGGTCGATGCAGAGGCGCGGCTTTCCGCAGCTCGCGGGGACCTCGCGGCTGCCCTCGGCGAGAGGCGGCACGCGTGAAGACGCTCATCCGCGGCCGTGTGCACGGCCTGAAAGGCGAGTCCGCCGGTGTCCTAATCGAGGGAGCGGTCATCACGTGGATCGGGCGCGGCTCAGCCCCGGAACACCCAGACGAGGAGGTCCAGCTTGCTGCCGGCGAGCTGCTCGCACCGGGCTTCATCGACCTTCAGGTCAACGGCTTTGGCGGACACGACGCCGCCGAAGGTCTTGACGCGATCGGCGCCATCGCTGACGCACTGCCCACCACCGGCGTGACCGCGTTCCTTCCGACCTTGATCTCGGCGCCTGTCAAGTCTGGGGCCGAGTTCGCGGCCTCGGTGTCCGGGGCGGAGAGCAACGGTGCTCGTGTGCTGGGCGCGCACATCGAAGGCCCTTTCATCAACCCGTCGTTTCGAGGCGCCCACGATCGTTCATGCCTGGCCGAACCGACGCCGGAGCAGGTCGAGGTGATCGCGCGGGCGAGGCCGCGGCTGGTGACGCTCGCGCCTGAGCTCCCGGGAGCCCTCGAGGCGATCGCGAGGCTGCGCCGGCGTGGCGTCGTCGTCAGCGCGGGTCACACCGGTGCGGATTTCGAGCAGGGCGGCCTGGCGATCAAAGCCGGGATCCGCTTCGGCACGCACATCTACAACGCCATGCCGCCGGTCCATCACCGGCGGCCGGGCATCGCGCTGGCGCTGGCGCTCGACCGGCGCGTCACCGTCGGTCTCATCGCGGATGGGCTGCATGTTCATCCGTCCGTCATGCAGCAGCTCGTGAGCGTCAAGGGCACGTCGCGCATCGCGCTCACGACTGACCAGACCGCGGCCGCCGCCTCAGCACCGGGCAGCTTCCAGCTCTCGGGCCGTCGGGTGTACAGCGACGGAATGGTGGTGAAACTCGAGGACGGCACACTGGCCGGAAGCGCATCGACCATGGACGACCTCGTGCGACGCACCGCCCAGCTGCCCGGTATGAGCTCGGAGCGCGCGATCACGATGGCGTCGTCGGTCCCCGCTCGCGTGCTCGGCGAGCGCCGGCTGGGACGCATCAGCGTCGGCGCATGTGCAGACCTGGTGGTGCTGGATGCCGAGCTTCGCGTGCGCCAGACGTGGGTAGGCGGCCGCGTAAGGTTCAGGCGGTGAGCCGGTTCCGCGACGAGATCGGTCAGCAGCCTGAGATCGCCGCCAGGCTGCTTGCGCAGAGCGGCTCCGCGCTGGAGGCGATTGCGCGTGAGTTCGACGTGCACCGTCCGCGCGGTTTCGTCATCGCGGCGCGAGGCAGCTCCGACCACGCAGCGGACTACGGTCGGTACCTTTTCGGCCGGCGCCAACGGATGCTGGTGTCGCTGGCAGCGCCTTCGATGTTCACCCACTACGCAAGCCCGCCCAGCCTGGAAGGTCAGTGCGTGATTGGAATCTCGCAGTCTGGTGAGTCGCCTGATGTGATCGCGGTCATCGCAGAGGCAGCGCGTCAGGGCGCGCTCACCATCGCGATCACCAATGAGGCAGGCTCGCCGCTTGGAACGGCGGCCCGGCTCGTGGTCCCGATGCTCGCAGGTCCCGAGCTGAGCGTTCCCGCGTCCAAGACATATCTCGCCAGCCTGATGGCACTGGCAATGATCTCTGCCGCGCTCGCGCCTGATGCCGGCTTCCAGCGTGCCCTCGAGCAGGTGCCGGACAAGCTGCGTGAGGCCATGGATAAGGAAGAAGGCCTCGCCCCGCTGGCGCGGGCTCTCACAGGGCCGCGCGCGATAGTGCTCGGCCGTGGCTTCAATCTCTGCACCGCGGAGGAGGTGGCGTTGAAGCTCACCGAGACGAGCTACGTGCTCGCCCGCGCCTGGTCGGTGGCCGACTTCGTGCATGGCCCCATCGCCGTTGCCGAGCCCGGATTTCCGGTTCTGCTCGTCGGTGCGGGGGGCTCGGTGGCAAAGGACGTCGAGGCGATCGCGGCCAGGCTCACCGAGCTCGGCTGCCGAGTGATGGGGCTGTTCGACTGCACCTCGGCTCCCCTTCCACAGGATTCTGCCGTGCGCATCGACTCCGGCCTGCCGGAGGAGCTGACACCGCTGACGCTGGCCGTGCTCGGCCAGCTGCTTGCGCACCAGGTGGCGATCGCGAAGGGCGTGGATCCTGACGTGCCGAGGGCGCTCCGCAAAGTCACCCGCACCTGGTGACAGACGATCAGGTCCTCGGTCTCGACATCGGTGGTTCGTCGAGCCGGGCGAGGCTGAGCGCCGGCGGAAGGACGCTCGCCGAGGCGTCAGGCCTCGGCGCGAACGCAGTGGAGATCGCGCCGCGTCACATCCAGGCGAGGCTCACCGCGCTCATCGACGAGCTTGGCTCGCCGCGGCCGACCGCTTGCTGCGCGGGCGCCGCCGGAGCCGAGGTTCCCGCCGGCAAGAGGCGTCTCGAGCGACTGCTGGCCCGCCTGCTTCCTGGCTGCCGGGTGGAGGTCGTGCACGACGCGCGTCTCATCCTCGCTGCGGCCGGGCTCGACATCGGCATCGCGCTCATCGCGGGCACCGGATCGGTGGCGTACGGCCGCGACGAGCGCGGCGCTGAGGCGAGGGTCGGTGGATGGGGTTGGTTGCTCGGAGACGAGGGGAGCGGCGTCTGGCTGGTGCGCGAGGCTGCGCGGGAATTGATGCTGCGTCGCGAGTCAAACCAGCGTCTCGGTGCCCTCGGTGACCGAATGCTGGCCGCCACTCAGTCGCGTGAGATCCTCGAGCTGACGGGCAAGCTCCATGCAATGCGTGAACCGGGACGCTGGGCCGCGCTCGCGGGCGCCGTGTTCGACGCGGCCGACACGGACGAAGGCGCGGCGCGCGTGCTCGAGCGTGCGGCTGACGCGCTGGCGGTTCTCGTCGATCGGGTACGTGAGCGCCTCGAGGTGCAGGGTCCGGTGGTTCTGGCCGGCGGGTTGCTTCTCAATCAGCCGCGCCTCGAGCTGCTCGTGAAGGCTCGCGTCGGCGATGCGGTCAGCCTTGCCGATCCTCCAGTCGCTGGAGCGGTCCGAATCGCCGAGCGTCTTTAACCGGTATCCTCGATCGCTCATGGGATCCCCTGCGCCGCCCGAGATCATGTCGGGCGAAAGTCCCGAAGCGGTCATGCTCTGGGCTCACAGCAAGTTCCCGCGGCTTGCCCTGGTGGCGAGTCTGCAGGCCGAGTCGTCAGTGCTCATCGACATGGCTTCGCGTGCCGGTATCGGAGTGCGTGTGATCACGCTCGACACCGGGCGCCTTCCGCAGGAGACCCACGACATGATCGATCGAGTGCGCGACCGCTATCGGATCAGCGTCGACGTCATCGTTCCGGATGCGGCCGATGTGAAGCAGCTGGTGCATGAGCATGGAACCAATCCGTTCTACCGCTCGCCTGACCTACGCCGTCTGTGCTGTGAGGTGCGCAAGTCGCGCCCGCTCGCCGGGGCTCTGATCGGGTTCGACGCATGGCTGACCGGCGTGCGCCGCCAGCA
>Ga0066709_100001769_pt1 | contig 14844 bp, 10 predicted proteins | sample GraSoiAngelo_158_FD_79665 | JGI IMG/M metagenome (GOLD analysis project Ga0066709, IMG submission 79665) | Grasslands soil microbial communities from the Angelo Coastal Reserve, California, USA - 14_1009_16_30cm | ecosystem: Environmental > Terrestrial > Soil > Grasslands | place: USA...
ACCGCGTCGCCCGGCAGGAGATCGACCGTGAGCATGACCACGAACACCACGCCGAGCAGCACGGGCACGGCGAGGAGGAGGCGGCGGACGACGAACGTCAGCATCCGCCGCCTCCGGGGCGCAAGCCTACTTGTCGATCCAGGTCTTCGACAGGGTCAGGTTGTATTCGACCGGGTGGATGTGGAAGCCCTTCACATTCGCCCGCGAGACGATGATCTCCTTGGTCGTGTAGACCGGGATCCACACCATCTCCTTGGCCACGATGTCCTGCACCTCGCCGTAGAGCTTCTCGCGCTCGGTCTGGTTCAGGCTGCGCCGCGCCTGCTCGACGAGCGCGTCCACCCGCGCGTTCGCGTAGCGCGAGGTGTTCCAGCCAGTCGGGGGCGCTTGCTTGCTGTGGAAGAGCGCGTAGAGCGAGTAGTCCGCGTCGGCGTTGGACGTCACCCAGCCGAGCGTGAAGACGTGGTGGTTGAACGTGGCGCCGCGGAGCTGCTGGAACACGGCGGCCCACTCGAGCACCTGCACCTTCGCCTCGACGCCGACCTCCTTGAACATGGCCTGGATCGCCTCGGTGATCTCGCCGTCCTTCGGATAGCGGCCGCGCGCGGCCAGCCAGGAGAGCGACAGGCGCTGGCCGCCCTTGACCATGATCCCGTCGGAGCCCGGCGTCCAGCCGGCCTGGGCCAGGAGCGCCTTGGCCTTCGCGCGATCGAACGGATAGAGGCGGTCGAGATGCATGTCCTTGAAGCCGAACACCCCGGGCGCCAGGACGCCGAGCGCGGGCCCCGCCGAGCCTTCCATGATGTTGTCGAGGATGGCCTTGCGATCGACGGCGTGCAGGAGCGCCTGGCGCACGCGCACGTCGTCGAGCGGCGGCATCCCGGCGTGGAGCCCCACGAAGACGACGCGGATGCCGGTCGTCTCGTGGACCGTGAACTTCGGGTCCTTTCGGAGCGCCGGCAGCTGGGCGGGCGAGGGGAAGAGGACCATGTCGGCGTCGCCGGTCTGGAGCGCGATCATGCGCGCGCCTTCCTCCGGGACGACCTTGAAGACGACGCGGTCGACCAGCGCCCGGTCGCCCCAGTAGTCCGGGTTGCGCTCGATGATCACGTGGGTGTTGGTCTTCCACTCGACGAACTTGAACGGCCCGGTGCCGACCGGTGCCCGGCTGAAGTCGGCGCCCATCTTCTGCACGGCGGTGGGCGAGACCATCCCCATGCAGTACATCGCCAGGGTGCGGAGGATCGGGCCGTAGGGCTCCCTGGTGACGACGTCGACCGTGAGGTCGTCGACCACCTCGGCGCCGTCGAGAGAGCCGGCGAGGCTGGCCCAGCGCGCGGGCGGCGTGCCGCGCAGCGCCCGGTCGAAGGTGAACTTCACCGCGGCCGCGTTGAACGGCGTACCGTCGTGGAACTTCACGCCCGGGCGCAGCTTGAAGCGCACCTTGGTCGGTGACATCACCTCGTACGAGGTCGCCAGCAGCGGCTTGACCTGCATCTTGTCGTCGAGCGTCAGGAGCCCCTCGAGCATGTTGAAGTAGACCCACGCGCCCGGCGCCGTCGTCTCGAGGTTCGGGTCGAGCGAGACGGGGTCCGTCGGCCGGACGATCGTCAGCGTGCCGCCGCGCTTCTGCGCGTCGGCCGCGGGGACGAGCGCCGCCGCAACCGCCAGCACGAGGCACCCGGTCAGGAATCGTGAACGAAGAGTCGGTCGCATGCGCTGGCTCCTTAATTTAGAGGCGCGCCTCGGCCGGGGGGCCCCAGCCCCGCGACGCTGCAGCGCGCACCGCGGATGCGGTCATGACCGCAAGAGATCGTCGGCCGCCGAGGCGGCGGTGTCGAAGGCGTGAACCGCGCGGTTGCGCTCGCGAACCAGCGCCGCGCGCGCGAACTTGAACGCGTCGGTGTCGGGATCGAGCGCCGCCAGCTCGCGCACGCGCTGCAGCCCGGCGAGCGGCGGCAGCGGCAGCGCCAGATCGTGGGTGAACCGGTCGCCGCTCGTGTAGCTGAGCGGGACCAGCACCCGCGAGAGCCGCATGAGCCCGCGGTTGACCGCGTCGAGCCGCGCCGCGGGCGTCGTGGCGTCGACCGCGGCGAGCGCGGCCGCGACCCGGGCGAGCCGATCGTTCAGCGCGCGCGCGGCGGCGACCGCGGGCGTCAGGTCGAATCGGGTGCCGGCGGCCGCCTGCAACGTCTCCAGCTCGGCGAGCAGGCCGCGCGCGGCGCGTCCGTGGTCGAGCGGCAGCACGGGCGCGTTCAGCCAGCGCAGCGCGGAGGCGAGATAGACCTTGGTGTCGAGCACCAGCACGTCGGCGTCGATCTTGTCGATCGTGTCGTCCTTCGTGTGCCACCACCACGGAAACCCGGCGCTGCCGACCAGACGCTCCATGGCGCGCGACAGATCGGTGTCCTGCTTCGGGAGTCCCGAGAGCGACATGAAGGCCGACGGCACTCCGGCGCCCCAGAACGACTGGTCGCCCGCGCGCGAGAAGCGCCGCCCCCGGCTCCGCTGGCCCGTGACGTCGGCCACGACGGTCTCGGCGCAGCGCTGCGCGTCCTCCGTCGCGTGCAGCACGGAATAGTCGGTGGCGCCGCGCGCGCCGGTCGAGTCGACGTTGAGGTGGAGCACGCAGCGCTGGTGCAGCTCGCGCCAGGCATGATCGGCGTACCACGTCGAGCCGGCGTAGCGGCCGTGCGAGTGGCCGGACCAGAACGCGAAACGAATGCCGCGGCGGAGCGAGTCGCGCCGGCTGGCGAGGAGCCGCGCCACCTCGAGCATGGTGGCGTTCGCGGTCCCGTTGTCCATCGCGCCGTAGTGCCACGAATCGACGTGCCCGGAGAAGAGGACGAACCGGTCATCGTGACGCCCGGTCAGCTCGCCGACCAGGTGCGGAATCGGCATCCAGCCCGTGCGCACGCGCGTGGTCATCCGCACCCGCACGGGTCCCCGCGCCAGGAGCGCGCGCAGCCGCTGACCGTCGGCGGCGAGCACCGAGAGGCACGGGACCGCCGGAATGCGCCAGGCCGTGTCCGGCGACGGCGTGCCCCAGATCGTCGTCACGATCATGTTGTGCAGGTGCTCCATGAGGACGAAGATCTGTCCGAGCGTGCCCGCCTGCTGAGCGGCCCAGGCGCGGCCGGGGGCGGAGAGGCCGTTGATGAGCGCGATCTTCCCGGCCGCGCCGGCGCGCGCGAAATCGGCGGGGCGTCCGTCGCCGACGTCCACGAGCTCGCCTTCGAGCGCCTCGACCGATGTCGAGAACGAGTGCGTGAGCCCCTCGATCGCGGTCCCGTCCGGCACGTGGACGCGTCCTTCGAGCGGCAGGCTGATGTAGGCCTCGATCTCGCGCCGCTCGACCTCGACCCCGTAGGACTTCAAGACGCGCTCGATGTAGTCGAAGGCCTGGGCCTCGCCCGGGCTGCCCGACTCGCGCTCGAGCGAGCCGATCGTGCGCACGTGCTCCATGAGCGTCTTGTCCGACACCTGGGCGGCCAGCGCCGGCTCCAGCGGATCGCGATAGTCCCACGCCGCCGTCATGCGCTCCTCCGGCTCGCCGCCACCAGCTCGTCGATGTTGGCCCAGCTCATGACGCGCCGCCCGAGCTCGAGATCCTCGATCATCGCGATGAGCCGCTCGGTGAGCGGCATCGCCAGGCCGAGCGTCCGCGCCTTCGTCACCGTCGCGCCGAGGAGCGCGCCGACCTCGGTCTTGCGCCGGCGCACGACGAGATCGCGCCAGATGCCGGTCTTGGTCTTCGTGTGCTGGCGATAGTGCCGGCCGATGATCGCCATGGCGCGCTGCCGGGCGGCCAGGTCGCCCCGCGCGGCGGCGCGATAGTCAGCGGGCGCGTACTCGTCGAAGGGCTCCAGGCGGATGCCGGCGGCCTCGGCCACGCGCATGTTCTCGACGACGAGCGCGACGAGCATCTGCTGCACCTCGGGCGAGCGCTCGACCACCTCGTACACGTGGGCGTCCACGACGGCGGTGGCGACTAGCAAGGCGCCGTACACGTGCTTGGCCCACGTGTAGCCGAGCACGTTGTCGGTGACTTCGGTCGGCGCCACGACGGCCAGCAGCTTGGCCAGATCCTGGACGCGGTCGCTCAGGCGGCCGTCGAGCTCGCCGAGCACCAGCGCGCCGTGACCGCCGTGCAGAATCCGACCCGGCGCGATCCAGTCCGCGGCCCAGTTGACCAGGCATCCGACCGTCCGCCCGACGCCCACCGCTCGCGCGATCAGCTCCTCGTTGAGCCCGTTCTGCAGCGACACGATCGCGCCGTCCGCGGCCAGGCGAGGGGCCAGGACCTCGAGCGCGGCCGGCGTGTCCTGCGACTTGACGGCCAGGAGCACCAGATCGAGCCCCGGGCCGAGCGCGCCCGGCGAGATCCCGCGAACCGGCACGGTGACCGCGCCATCGCGGCTCTCGACGGTGAGACCGTGGGCATTCATCGCCGCGACGTGGTCTTCCGCGCGATCGACGAGCAGGACGTCGTGGCCGGCTCGAGCGAGCGCCGCGCCGGTCACGCCGCCGATCGCGCCGGCGCCGTATACCGTGATCGTCATCGAGTCTCTCCCGAGTGGTGACGAAGCGGTCCGCGCTCCGGGCCGACGGGGTCACCCGCCCGGCCGAGACGCGGCTCTAAATTGCTGTCGAATGATGCTGCGGTCCGGGGGAACTGTCAACGGGACAGCGAGCTCAGGTGCGAGCGCGCAGCAGGAGCGAGACGCCGATGCCCATGAAGATCACGTTGGCCGTCCACGCCGCGATCAGCGGCGGCAAGAGGTCCGCGCGCGCGAACGCCAGCGCCACGTAGTGGACGACCAGGTAGCCGGCCATGATCACGATGGCCAGACCGATCCCGAACAGGCGCCCGCCGCGCGGCGACTGCAGCGCGAACGGGATCGCCACGAGGACCATGACCAGATTCACCAGCGGAAACGAGAGCTTCGAGTAGAGCTCCACGAGATACTTGCGGATCTGGAACCCCGCGGTCTCCAGCTGGGCGATGTAGTCCCTGAGCTCCCAGAAGCTCATCGTGCTCACCGGCTTCTGGATCCGCAGGAAGTCCTCCAGCTCCTCCTTCAGATCCATCGCCGTCCACCCGAACGGGACCGTCTGCACCTTGCCGTCGGCGCCGACCTCGCGGTACGCGCCCTCGCTCAGCTCCCACCCCCCGGTCGTCCAGTGCGCCCGCCGTGCGTCGAGCCGCCCGGTCAGCCGGAACTCCCGATCCAGCTCCAGGATCGTCACCCCGTAGAGGTCGTTCGTCGCGGGGCTCAGGAGCTCGACCCGGTAGAACCGCGTGTCCGCGCTCCGCACCCACAACCGCTGGCGCGACTGCAGGTGCTTGGGCGCCTGCCCGCGGATCTTCACGCGATCCACCTCGTCACCGCGCTCGTTGAGCACCGGCAGGGCCAGCTCCTGGAAGAGCCCCGCGCCGACCGCCACCAGCAGCCCCACGCCGAGTACCGGCGCGCTGACCCGATACAGGCTCACGCCCGCCGCCTTGAGCGCGGTCAGCTCGTGGTAGCGGCTCAAGGTCAAAAAGAGAAAGATCGTCGCTACGAGCATGACGACCGGCAGCCCGTCGTGCAGCGCCGCCGGGAGCCGGTAGGCAAAGTGCTCGAGGATGTACATCAGCGGCGGCTTCACCCGGAGATACTTGTCCAGGGTCTTCACCAGATCGATCACGACGAAGAGCGCCGACGCGACGGCCAGGCCGATCCCCATGAACGCGACGTACTCGCGCACGAGATACCGATCGATGATGTGCGTCGAGTCGCGCGAGCCGGCGGCCTGGTGGGGGCGCGGGCGCCAGGCCGGACGCCCCGGCAGCGCGCGGCGCAGCGCTTCTAGCACGCGCCACAGCGCGGGCATCGCCGGCCACCGCCACTCGCGCGCCGTCGCGATCAGGAGCCCGAGCCCCACGACGCCGAAGACCACGTTCGCCGCCCAGATCGCCACGCCGGCCGGAATGCGCACGCGCAGCGCCGCGCCCTCGAGCGAGGTCATCATCAGGTAATACGTGACGAGGATCGCGAGGCTGCCCACCAGGGCGATGCTCCGGCCCCCACGGTGCGAGCGGATCGCCAGCGGAAACGCGACCAGCCCGAAGACCAGCGCGGCCAGCGGCAAGGCGTAGCGCTTGTGGCGCTCGATCTCGAACGGCGCGCGGCTGTGCGGGTCGTTCCGGTACTCGGCGATCTTCGCCGCGAGATCGCCGAGCGAGAGATCCTTCTCGGGCTTCTCCACCCGCGGCGCGCCCTTGAGCGGAGAATCGACGGACAGGCTCATGTCGTAGATGTCGAAGCGCGTGTAGCGATAGCGCGAGGCGCCGGCAGCGCCGCCGGTCGGGGAGGGGGCGTCCGCCGTGGCGGCCTTCGGCACGTCGACCGGCACGATGTCGGCCTCGTTGACCGCGCCGTTCAGCATGCGCAAGGTGATGCGCCGGTTGGCCTCGTCCGTGAGCAGCCGGCCCTCGCGCGCGGAGATGATTCGCGAGAGGGTCGGGTCGCGCTCGTCCGACAGCAGGATCCCCCGCAGCGCCACCTGCGAGGTGCTCACGTCCTCCACGTAGATCGTCAGGTCGCCGAACGTCGAATTGAAGATCCGCTCCTGCAGCCCGCTCGCCGCCCGGGCCTGCACGATCCGGAACAGCTGCCGCTGGAACTCGCCGTTCGCCGCCGGGTTCACGATCAGGGTCAGCCCCGCCGTCACCACGGCGATCAGCAGCGAGGCCGCCAGAACCGGTCGGAACAGCCGGAGCGCGCTCACGCCCGCTGCCTTGCACGCCACGATCTCCAGGTCGCTCGCCAGCCGCCCACCCGCGAGCAGCACCGCGACCAGCAGGGCCATCGGGAGCGTGTGCGCCAGGAACGACGGCAGCATGATCACGAGCAGCTGCATCACCAGATAGAAGGGGACGCCCTTGGTGATCACGAGGTCGGTGAGGTGGTAGATCCGATCGATGACCAGGAAGAACGTCAACAACGCGCAGCTGAACGCGAAGGGGGAGACCAGCTCGCGCGCGATGTACCGATCGAGGACCGGGAACCGCACGAGTCTGTTGTACCATAGGCGGGTGAGCCGGCTAACTCGTGGCAGGACGCGGAAATTGCTCGCCGGACTCGCGATGTTGGGCGCCGCCGTCCTCGTGACCGACCGTCCGGACGCCGCCGGCCCTCTCGATCGTCTCGATCAGTTCCGCACCCTCGCGCGCGCGCGGTCGCTCGGAAACGGCGCGCCCGACGGCTCGGCCGACGCATATCGCGAGATGTACGCGCTCCTCGACGAGGAGATCGTCGAGAGCCTCGGCACCGGCGGCCTCTACGCCTCGACCGGCTTCCTCCAGGATCGACTCGACGCCTTCGGCGAGGCCTGGGGCGCCGCTGCCGTCGACGTCGTCCGCGTCGGCCGGCTCATGGTCGGCGCGTTCCAGATGAGCGACGCGCCTGGGGTCAACTCGGTGCGCGTGTACGGACGACTCGGCGGCGAGGCGGCGCTTCTGACGACCTTGTCTCGCGACGGGCGCCCCGTGGTCTATCCGTGGGCGCCCGCGCCGGGCGGCGCCGCCCAGTTCGTCACCGCCTGGGAGGGCCCGGCCACGGGCCGTGGGATCCGCGCGCTGCGTCTCGACCTCGTGCGCCAGCACGGCGACGACCTCCGCGTCGTGTGGTCCTCGAGCGATCTGTTCCCCGAGGGGCTGATGGCGCGCGCGTACTCGGTGCGCTCCGGCGAGATCCGCGTGCGCTACGAGCCCGACTATCCCGGTCACACCCCCGGATGCGAGGGACAGACCGAAGCCGAGGACGTGTTCCGCGCCGCGCCGGAGAGCGGCACGCTCGTCCGTCGCGCCGGGCGGGAGGTCAACGCCTGGCACCGGGAGCTCAGAGCGACGGTCACCCAGCTCTTCGACGCGCTGGCGTCGGGAGACGAGGCGAGCCTGACGAAGCTCGTGGTCGACGCGCAGGTCCGTCGGCGGCTTCCGTCGACCCTGCGCCCCGATACCGCGTGCGACGCCGCCGACAGCACCACCAATCCGCAGTCGGTCTCGGTCGCGGCGATGGCCGAGCACACGCCGTGGGCGCTGACGTTCCAGCGCGGCGGCGCGCGCTGGCGGCTGGTCGCCGCCGGGCCGGTGCTCCCGTGAGCGCGCCGACGCCGAACGCGCCGACCGGCGACATCCCGGACCGGTACGATCCCGCGGCGGTCGAGGCGCGCTGGTATCCGCTCTGGGAGGCGCGCGGCTACTTCCGCGCGGATCCGGGGGCCAAGGGCAAGCCGTACTCGATCTCGATGCCCCCGCCCAACGTGACGGGGTCGCTCCACTGGGGTCACGCGCTGACCATGACCCTGCAGGACACGCTGACGCGCCTGAAGCGCATGGACGGCTTCAACACGCTCTGGCTCCCCGGAACGGATCACGCCTCGATCGCCGTGCACGTGCTCCTCGAGCGCATGCTCGCCGCCGAGGGCAAGACGAAGCAAGACCTCGGCCGCGAGGCATACCTCGCACGGGCCTGGCAGTGGAAGGAAGAGTCCGGAGGCCAGATCGTCCGCCAGCTCCGACGCCTCGGCGCCTCGTGCGACTGGTCGCGCGAGCGCTTCACGATGGACGCGGGCCTCTCGCGCGCGGTGCGGGAAGCGTTCGTGCGGCTCTCGGAAGAAGGGCTGATCTACCGTGACGACCGCATCGTCAACTGGTGCCCGGTCTGTCAGACGGTCCTGTCCGACATCGAGGTGGAGCGCGAGGAGCGCGACGACGAGTTCGTCTACATCAAGTACGGGCCGGTCACCCTGGGCACGGTGCGGCCGGAGACGAAGCTCGGCGACACCGGCCTGGCCGTCCATCCCAAGGACAGGCGCTACCGGCACCTCGTGGGCCAGACGCTCGAGGTGCCGTCGGTGGACGGCACGGTCAGGGTGAAGGTGGTCGCGGACGAGGCCGTCGATCCCAAGTTCGGCACCGGCGTCATCAAGGTGACCCCGGGGCACGATCCGGTCGACTTCGAGATCGGACGGCGGCACAACCTCCCGATCAAGACCGTGATCGGCTTCGACGGCAAGATGACGGCCGAGGCCGGCCGGTACGCCGGCATGGATCGCTTCGAGTGCCGCCGGCGCATCGTCGAGGACATGAAGGCGCTCGGGCTGATCGAGAAGATCGAGCCCTATCGCCACGCCGTCGGCGTCTGCTATCGCAGCAAGACGGTCGTCGAGCCGCTCGTGTCGAAGCAGTGGTGGGTGAACGTCAAGCCCCTGGCCGAGGCGGCGATCATGGCCGTACGCGAGCGACGGATCACGATCTTCCCGCGCAACTGGACGAAGACCTACTACCACTGGATGGAGAACATCCATCCCTGGTGCATCTCGCGCCAGCTCTGGTGGGGTCACCGCATCCCGGCGTGGTACTGCGACGCCGACGGCTCCGTGCACGTATCGAAGGAGGACCTGCACGCGTGCCCGAAATGCGGGGGAGCGTTGCGCCAGGATCCGGACACGCTCGACACGTGGTTCTCGTCCGGCCTCTGGCCGTTCTCGACCCTCGGCTGGCCCGACGACACGGTCGACCTCCGCACGTACTATCCGACCTCCGTGCTCGTCACGGGGCCGGACATCCTGTTCTTCTGGGTCGCGCGCATGGCGATGCTCGGGATCCACTTCATGAAGGACGTGCCGTTCCGCGACGTGTACCTGCACGCGATCGTGCGCGACGCCGAAGGCCAGAAGCTGTCGAAGTCGAAGGGCAACGTCGCCGACCCACTCGTGGTCATGGAGAAGTACGGGACGGACGCGTTCCGTTTCACGCTCGCGGCGCTCGCGCAGGGCCGGGACATCCGGATCTCCGAGGAGCGCATCGAGGGCTACCGGAACTTCGCCAACAAGCTCTGGAACGCCTCGCGGCTCGTCCTGTCGAACCTGAGCGGCTTCGATCCGGCGTTGGCGAAGAAGACGCCTCCGGAGCTCGCCGACGTCTGGATCGAGAGCCGCCTGGCGGCGACCATCGCGGAGGTCCGCACGGCGCTCCGGCGATACCGATTCAGCGACGCGGCCTCGGCACTCTACCAGTTCCTGTGGCACGAGCTCTGCGACTGGTATCTGGAGATCGCCAAGCTGGCCCTCTATCACGCCGAGAATCCGGGCCGGCGCGCGCGCACGCAGGCCACGCTCGTTCGCGTGCTCGAGACCACGCTCCGGCTGCTGCATCCATTCACGCCCTTCATCACCGAGGAGATCTGGCAGCGGCTGCCGCACAAGGGCGACACGATCATGCTCGCCCCGTACCCGCGGCCGACGAAGAAGGACCGCAACGCGCAGGCCGAGCGCCAGATGACGGCGGTCATGGACCTGGTCACCGCCGTGCGCAACATCCGCGGCGAGATGCGGATCGCGCCCGGCGCCACGCTCGCGGCGACGCTCCGGCCGGGAGCCGACGCGGTGGAGCTCTTCACCGCCAACCGCGCCCTGATCGACGCGCTGGGGCGCGTCCGGCTGACCGTCGATCCGCGCGCCACGCGGCCGCGGAGCTCGGCGATAGCCGTCATCGGCGGCTCGGAGCTCTACGTCGAGCTGGCGGGCATCGTGGACCCGGCGACGGAGCGCCAGCGGATCGAGAAGGAGATCGCCAAGGTCGACGAGCGGATCGAGTTCGCCAGCACGAAGCTGGCGAAGCCGGATTTTGCCGAGCGCGCGCCCGCGGAGATCGTCGCGAAGGAGCGGGAGCGCCTCGCCGAGCAGGAAGCCGTGCGCGCCAAGCTCGTCGCGAGCCTCGGCTGGTTCGACGATGCCCGGCAGTAGCGCTCCGGGGGTCATCGTCCGTCTCGGCACCGTCGATTCGACCCAGTCCGTCGCCTTCGCGCTCGCCGAGCGCGGCGCCGCCGACCGCACGGTGGTCGTGGCCGACCAGCAGCTGGCGGGCCGGGGCCGCCGCGGCAGGACCTGGAGCGCTTCCGCCGGGACGAGCCTGCTGGCCTCGATCATCGTCCGGCCGCGCCTTCCGCAGTCGCTGCTCTCCACCTTGTCGCTCACGACCGCGGTCGCCGTCGCCGAGGCGCTGCGCCGCGTCGCTCGCGTGGACGCGCGGCTCAAGTGGCCGAACGACGTCCTCGTCGCGGGCCGGAAGATCGCGGGCATCCTGCTGGAGTCTCGTCGGGGCGGCGCGGACTCGGACGGCTCGGCTCGAACCGGGTCGTCCGTCGTCACGATCGTCGGCGTCGGCATCAACCTCGGTCAGCGCGACTTCCCGCCCGATCTGGCGGCGAGCGCGACCTCGGTCGCGCTCGAGACCGGACGCGCGCCGAGTCGCGAGTCGATGCTCGCGGCACTGCTGGAGGAGTTCGACGCCTGGCGGGCTCGGCTGGAGAGCGAGGGCTTCGGTCCCGTGCGCGAGGCGTGGCGGCGGCTGAGCGACACCATGGGGCGGCGGGTCACTGTCGATAGCGTCACCGGCATCGCGGCCGACCTCGATGCCGACGGCGCACTGCTGATCGACGTCGGCGGCTCCATCAAGCGCGTGCTCGCGGGGGCGGTGAGCTCGGGCGACGCGGTGAGCGCGCCCGTTCCCGCGAGCTGACCCGAGGAGGCCGGTCGATGCTGCTCGTCGCCGACGTCGGCAACACCAACACGAAGATCGGCGTGTTCGACGGCGAGCGTCTGCTCGTCTCGTGGCGTCTCACGAGCCGGCGCGAGCAGACGGCCGACGAGTACGGGCTCTTCATCGAGACACTCCTGCAGTCGCGGGGAATCCGGGCTGCGTCCGTCGACGGCGTGTCGATCTCGAACGTGGTCCCCCCGGTCCAGCAGACGCTCGAGTGGATGTGCGAGAAGTACTTCGACCGGCCGCCGTACTTCGTCGAGCCGGGCGTGAACACGCGGATGCCCCTGTCCGTCGACGCCCCGCGCGAGGTCGGCGCCGACCGCTACGTCGACGCCTTCGCCGCCCTCGCGAAGTACGGCCCGCCGCTGATCGTGATCGACTTCGGCACGGCCACGACGTTCAACTGCGTGAACCGCCGGGGGGAGTTCATCGGGGGCGCCATCGCCCCGGGGATCGTCACCTCGGTGGAGGCCCTGATCAACCGGGCCGCGCGGCTGTCCCGGGTCGAGCTCGTCAGGCCGAAGGAGGCGATCGGACGCAACACGACGACCAATCTTCAGTCAGGCGCCATCTACGGTTATGCCGGTCTGGTCGAGGGTTTGGTCGAACGGATGCAGACCGAGCTGGGGGGAGGGGCCAAGGTGGTCGCCACCGGCGGCAACGCCGGGCTCCTGACCGACGTCGCCAGGTGCATCGAACGGGTGGACGACAACCTCAGGCTCGACGGGCTCAGGATGCTCTACGAAGAGGCCCACCCGGCACCTTCACGGCGTTGACACCGCTCGACCTCGTGGTTATACTCTACGAAATCTAGTAGGTCGGTTCGCGCTATATCACTATATGCAGGACCCAGGGCGCAAATGGGCGGACGGCTCCGAAGGAGGCTAGCCGATGGGGATGTGGGTCGGCCGAGGGCGCAAGGCCAGGGTCGCATACGGGTTCGACGACATCGCGCTCGTGCCCGGGGCGGTCACGATCAACCCGAACGAAGTCGACATCTCCTGGGAGCTCTGCGGCCACCACTTCGACCTGCCGATCATCGCCGCGGCCATGGACGGGGTCGTCGGGCCCCGGCTCGCGATCGAGATGGGGCGCCACGGGGGCCTGGCCGTGCTGAACCTCGAGGGCATCTTCTCCCGCTATGCGAACCCGTCCGAAGTACTCGAACGGATCGTCTCGGCCAGCCAGGAAGAGGCCACCAAGATCATCCAGTCGATCTACGGCGAGCCGATCAAGGAAGAGCTGATCCATCAGCGGATCAGCGAGATCAAGAAGGGCGGAGGGCCGGCCGTCGTCTCCTCGATCCCCCAGCGCGCCGAGCGGTTCGCCCAGATCGCGCAGGAGGCCGGCGCGGACATCTTCGTGGTCCAGTCGACGGTCACCACGGCTCGGCACATCGCCACCGAGTACACGCCGGTCGATCTCCGCAAGCTGAAAAAGCAGCTGGCCATCCCGCTCGTCATCGGCAACGTCGTGACCTACGAGGCCTGCCTCGAGCTGATGGACGTGGGCGCCGACGCGCTTCTGATCGGCGTGGGCCCCGGCGCGGCCTGCACGAGCCGCGAGGTGCTCGGGCTCGGCGTGCCGCAGGTGACCGCCACCGCCGACGCCGCCGCCGCGCGCGACTTCTACTGGAAGCGGAGCGGGCGCTACGTGCCGATCATCACCGACGGCGGCATGACGACGGGCGGCGACGTGTGCAAGGCGTTCGCGTCGGGCGCCGACGCGGTCATGATCGGGTCGGCCTTCGCGCGCGCGATCGAAGCGCCCGGACGCGGCTACCACTGGGGCATGGCGACGCCGCACGCCAACCTGCCGCGCGGCACCCGGATCCGCGTGGGGAGCGCGGGCTCGCTCGAGCAGATCCTCTTCGGGCCGGCGTTCACTGAGGACGGCACGCTCAACCTCGTCGGGGCGATCCGGACGTGCATGGGCTCGGTCGGGGCGCGCACGATCCGCGACCTGCAGCAGACCGAGCTGATCATCGCGCCCACGATCAAGACCGAAGGCAAGGTCTTCCAGCAGGCTCAGAAGCTCGGGCGCCCGCGGTAGCGGGGCGCCGATGTCGGGCGGCGCCGGCAAGATCGCGGTCCTCGATTTCGGCGGTCAGTACACACAGCTGATCGCACGGCGGGTCCGCGAGATGTCCGTCTACTCCGAGATCTTCTCCTGCGCGCATCCGCTCGCTGAGATCCTATCGGCGGGCTACCAGGGCATCATCCTCTCCGGCGGACCGTCGAGCGTCTACGAGGAGGGCGCGCCGCTGCCGCCCAAGGAGCTGTTCGACGCCGGCATTCCGGTCCTGGGAATCTGCTACGGGATGCAGGCGATGGGCTATCTCCTGGGGGGCCACGTGATTCCGGCCGAGCGCCGGGAGTATGGCAAGGCGGAGATCACCTTGCAGGGCGCGAGCCCGCTGTTCCGCGGCGTCGAGCCCGAGCCCACCGGCCGCGTCACGGTCTGGATGAGCCACGGCGACACCGTGCTTCGGCCGCCGAAGGGCTTCGTCCCGCTCGCCAGGACCCCGAACTGCCCGGTCGCGGCGATGGCGGACGAGGACCGCCGGCTCTACGCGGTCCAGTTCCATCCGGAGGTCCTCCACACCCCGCAGGGGCGGACGATCCTCGACAACTTCCTCACCGCGTGCGGGGTGAACCGGACCTGGTCGATGGCCGGCTTCATCGACACGACTGTCGAGGCGATCCGCGCGCAGGTGAATGGACAGCGCGTGCTGTGCGCGCTCTCGGGTGGCGTCGACTCCTCGGTGGTCGCCGTCCTGGTCCACCGCGCGATCGGCGACCAGCTCACGTGCGTCTTCGTCGACAACGGGCTCCTTCGAGCGGGCGAGGCCGAGTCCGTCGTCCACACGTTCCGTGACGCATTCAAGATGAACCTCATCCACGTCGATGCATCCGCTCGATTCCTCGACGCGATCCGCGGCGTGACGGACCCGGAGATCAAGCGCAAGCGGATCGGGGCCGAGTTCATCGCGGTGTTCGAGGACGAGGCCAGAAAGCTCGGCGAGATCCCGTGGCTCGCCCAGGGCACGCTCTATCCCGACGTCATCGAGTCGGTCTCGTTTCGCGGGCCCTCGGCCACGATTAAGACGCACCTCAAAGTGTGGGGACTCTCGCAGAAGATGCAATTCAATCTCGTTAAGCCGCTGCGCAATACCTTCAAGGACGAGATCAGAAAGCTGTGCGGGCACCGCGGGAATCCTCCCGATACCATCTAGCAGTACCCGGCTC
>Ga0066709_100001771_pt1 | contig 14838 bp, 12 predicted proteins | sample GraSoiAngelo_158_FD_79665 | JGI IMG/M metagenome (GOLD analysis project Ga0066709, IMG submission 79665) | Grasslands soil microbial communities from the Angelo Coastal Reserve, California, USA - 14_1009_16_30cm | ecosystem: Environmental > Terrestrial > Soil > Grasslands | place: USA...
CCGGCGCCGCCTCGCGGAGGCTGGTTTGGAGCGAGGAAGGTGCATCCAGGCCGAGGGACCGGTACGCGCCGATCAACCTCGCGCGAAAGAGCCGGTCCAGCTCGTTCCGATGAGCGCTGGGATGGTCGTCGCCGTACCACCAGAACCAATCGCTCCCTTCCGCCGCGTAGAGCTCCTCGAGCGCGCGCTCGGCCGCTTCTCGATTCGATTTCATGGCCGTGGCAACCGCGCCGCGAGCGGCGCCGAGCTCTTCCCACGCTCGGTTCTTTTCCGGGTGTCCGACCCAGATCCCGAGATCGGCGCGAATCCAAGAGCCGACCGGCACGCGCTCGAGTCGCTCCGTGGCGGGCACTCGCTCGAGCGCTTCGGACACCGTGACCGCCTCGATGTCCGGATCGTTCTGGAGTCGTTCGTAGAGCGCCGAGAGAAACGGGCGGCCGTCGTCCGGGTAGAACTCCCAGCAGTTCTCGCCGTCGAGAATCACCGTCACAACCGGCGACGAACGCGGCGGCACCGATCGCCCCGCTTCCCGCACGCGCCGCAGAAAATCGTCCGCGGCCTGCGCGGGATCCCAGCGCGCGTACGCAAAGCCGATCAGGTCGGACAGCGCGCGATCCCGAAAGACCATCCCGATCGGACCGGCGCCTCTCTCGACCCGGTACGGTCGATAGAGCGCGGCGGGCCAGTCCCGTCGCACCCCGTCTCGCTTCTCAAGCGCAGCCGAGAGAACCGCCTCGTCCCAAGCCGCCCACGCGACGCCGGCCCCCGCGAGCACGGCGAGCGCCGCGTCGCTGACGGCTCCCTCCGGGGGCCACGTTCCGCGGGGAGCCGATCCAAACCGTCGCTCGTGGGAGGCACGCGCCCGACGCACCTGCTCGGCGGCGTCCTCGGGAGCGCGAAACGCCGGCGACGGGAGCCGCAGGGACGGCTCCACCTCCTTGGGGCTGTCGCTGTCGATCAGGAGCGGGAGAATCGGATGGTGATGGGCCGACGTGGAGAGCTCGATCTGGCCTGTGGCCGCGACCCCGCGATATTCGCCCGCGACATCGCGCGCGCAGGCGATCCCCCAATCGAGGAGCGCATTCTTTTCCGGTTCGGTGAATCCCCTTCCCTTCCGGAGGAGGGACCGGATCGGCTCCTCGTCGCGGTAGGAGGGATCGATCCAGGCGAGGTGGAACCAGACCTGGAGGTCCAGGAAATCCTGGGCTTCCCACGGGTCGCCCACGCGGCGGTGGAGGTCCCGATATGCTTCGTGCACCTCGAGCATGCGCTCGTGATTCAGATCGAAGAAACGCTCGCGGAGGAACCGGCGGTCATCCTCGCTCAGCTCCTTCGCGGAGCGGCGCGCCAGGGCGAGATAGCGGTCAGGCTCCCCTGCCCCGATCGCTTCGAGCTGATCGAGAAGGACAGGCGTGAGGTTGAACGTGGCGTGGACCCGCGGGTAGCCCCGGAGCAGGGCCGCCATGTCGCGGTAGTCCTTGGTGGCATGAAGCCGGGCCCACGGAAGCAGGAACGTCCCGGTCTCCGCGTCCCGGTAGCTCGGCTGGTGCATGTGCCACACCAGCGCGAGGCGGATCGGATCCGGCAAGGGCCGGCTCCGCTACGGAGTTTGTTGTGTCGCGGAGAGCTCGCCCAAGTGGACGTTCGCCGAGTCCAAGATCTGCTGCTCGACGCTCGGCAGATTCAAGATGGCGTGGTACACGTCCGAGGCCTTGGCCGTCTGGCCCGCGCGGAGAAGGCTGCGCGCTTGCGCGAGCATCGCGCGTCCCCGCTCGTTGTCCGTCTGGGAGCGACGGCCCGCATCGGCGTATGCGTTCGCCGCGGGTCCGAACTCGCCGGCGTCCTCGAGGGCGGTTCCGAGGGCGTAGTAGCCGAGCCGCGCCTTGGCGCGATCCCTGCCGGCCTTGTCGATGAACTTCCGATACCACGACACGGCTTCCGTGGGCTTCTTCTGCCCCATGTACGAGTCGCCCAGGTAGAGCATGGCTTCTCGGGCCGCATCGGTGCCCGGCTGGTTGTCGACGATCTCGCGAAGCATCGGCACGGCCGTGTCGTACTCGCCCTGATTCACCGCCAGCGACGCGCGGAAGAGATCGCCCGATGCCTTCTCCTCGGCCTTGGCCCGGGCCTGGCTCATGAAGAACGCGAGCAGCCCGAGGAGGGCCAGTGCGCCCCCCGCGACGAGGATGCGGCTCCCGTGGCGCTCCCACAGATCGGTCGCCTTGAACGCCGCGGTAACAAGCGGGTCTTCCTTCATCTGCCGCTTCGTGATCTTTTGGTGCTTCACGAGATGGGTGGACATGGTCCTCCTGTACGGGTCAGTTCCCTAGTCTACAGATGCGGTTCCTTGCCTGTCAAACCGCCTTCTGACCCCGAGACTCCGGCATGACGGAGAGAAGGGCCGCCGCGACCAGCCGCGCCTCGGTGTCGAGCGCGCGCTGGCGGACCGCCGCCGCGAGCTTTCGCTCCCAATCTTCCTTCAATTGAAGGATGCGCCCCGCTTCCCGGGCTTCGACGCGGCGGCGGCGGCCCGAGCGCTCCTCGGCGATCAGCGACCGGAAGTGGATGCTCAGGGTCCGCATCTCGCGGTGGAGCTCCCGCCGCATGCGATCCTCGTGGGGCCGAAGCTTGAAGCGGATGCGCGACTCGAGCTGCCGAAGCCCGCGGATCCAAGCGGCGGCGAGCAGCTCCGGGTCCGGGGCGGCAAGCGCCATGGCTTGCTCCGGCGTGGGCGGCCGAAATTCGCGATCGGCCGGGGCCCTCATTCCGCCGGCGGGGCCGACCGGGATTCGCTGGACGAGGAGCTCGTCCGCCAGATCGTCGCTGCCATAGCGGATCCGCCAGTGAAGTCGCACCCATTGGCGCTCCCGAGCGGGCGTCCCTTTCGGCGCCGGGACGCGCGCGAGGAGGCGGGTCACACACCCGTGAGACCGGCCCAGGAGCAGGATTCGCTCGGTCATCGCGGCGTCCATCTCCGCTCCCCGCGCGGCACGTCCGGCGGGAGCCGCGACCAACCGGACCCGGTCGGTCCCAAGGCTCTGTTCCAGATCCGCGGGGAGCAACGCCTCCCAGACCGAGCCGCGCTTCGCGACCGTGGCGCCCCTCGCCTCGAGAATCGCGGCCAGAATCTCCGGAAGCTCGCTCCGCGTATCCTGTCGCTTACGAATCGCCATCGTCCAACCCGTCGAGGAGCCGCCGGTCCAGCTCCTCCACAGCGTCGTATCGCTTCCGGCCGACCGAGAGCGCGGCGCCGAGCTTCCCGAACTCCCGCTCCATGTCGCGCTCGCCCCGAGCGTTCGCCCAGACGTTGAAGACCGCGTCATCGAACGACCCCGCCTCGGCGTACGGCCCCAGCACCATGTCCAGATCGCCGATCACGGAGCGGAACAGGTTGATCTTCTCGTGAACAATTTCCAATACATAGGCCTCGACCGTGTTTCGAGCCGAGAAATTGAAGACGTGCACGTCGTGCGTCTGTCCGAGCCGATGCAGCCGGCCGATCCGCTGCTCGATCCGCATCGGGTTCCACGGGAGGTCGTAGTTGACCAGGAAGTGGCAGAACTGGAGGTTTCGCCCTTCCCCGCCGGCCTCGGTGCTCACGAGGATCCGCGAGCGGTCGCGGAACTGCGCGATCGCTTCCTCCTTCTCGCGGAGGCTGAGGGCGCCGTGGAAGACGCTCGTCCGCACCCCCGCCGCCCGGAGGGAGCGCGCGAGGAACTCCAGCGTCGCGCGGAATTGCGTGAAGATGACGACCTTCTCCCGGGACGTCTCCACGAAGCGGGCGATTCCCTCGTACTTCGAGTTGGAGTCGATGGCGCGGGCCCGGCGCAGGAGCTCCTCCAGCTCCGTCCTGGCGGGGCCCGGCAGCTCGCGGACGAGAAGCTTTCCCAGCGTCGGCACGGCGGCGAAGGTGCTCGAGCCGATCTCCTTTTGGAGCGTGAGGAGCGTCAGCTTGATGGCGCCGCGGCGGGAATCCTTGTTCCCTTGAACCAGGCGCCGGACCAGGCGCGACACGTCGTCGTAGATCCCGCGCTCGGCCTCGGTCAAGTCGAAGAGGACGTTCGTCACCTCCCGCTTCGGGAAGCGGATCGACGTGCTCCTCCGCGTCGTCCGGATCATCGTCTCCCCCAGGAGCGTGGCGAGACGGCCGGTGTTCTGTGGCATCCGCCGGTCGCCGCGGCGCATGAACTCGCGTCCGAACGCCCTGTAGGTGCCGAGAAGCCCCGGGCGGAGGAGCTGGACCAGGTTGTAGAGCTCGTGGAGATCGTTCTGCACCGGCGTCGCCGTCAGGAGCAGGAGATAGCGCGGCGCGAGCCGGTCCAGGAATTTCCAGGCGAGGGTCTTCTGGTTCTTCAGCCGGTGCGCTTCGTCCACGATGACGAGGTCGAACGAGGCCGCCGCCACCTTGTCGCGATGGCGCAGGAGCTTGGCCGTGTCCATCGAGGCCAGCAGGAGCGGCTCCTCCCACCAGGCGGTCCCGTGCTTCAGCACCGCGAACTCCAGATCGAACTTCCGCCGGAGCTCCTGGTCCCACTGCTCGACCAGCGATGCCGGCACCAGGATGAGCGCGCGCTGGACGAGCCCGCGGAGCAGGTACTCCTTGAGGATCAACCCTGCCTCGATCGTCTTCCCCAGTCCGACCTCGTCGGCGAGAAGCGCGCGCCCGCGCATCCGGCGCAGGACCGTGATCGCTGCCTGGATCTGATGCTCGTACTTCTGGACGTCCCGGAGACGGTCGATGCAGAGGAGCCGGTCGAATCCCCTGTGGAGCGTGTACCGCTCGACCCGGAGACGAATCTCGTGATCCCGCGCCGGGTCGTACGGGCCCGCGACCAATCGCTGGAACAGCTCCTCGGCTCCCGCCGCGATCCGGAATTTCCCGCGGTTCGGAAACTCCGTGCCGAGGCGAAACGCCGGCGACGCGGAAGCGGCCGATACCGCCGGAGCCGAGGTGGCGCGCCCTACCCCGCGCGCCGGCTCGAGCGGGTAGAGCGACGTGAGTCTCCGGATTCCGTCGGCGAAAGCGATCTCGAGCACCTCGAAGCCGTCCCGCTCCCGCACTTCCACGATGAGCCCCTCGCCGAAGGCCCGGTGGATCACCCGATCCCCCACCCGGAAGCCCATCGATCGGACGCGGCCGCCGTCGCGCGTCAATGGAGCTCCCACGTCTCGCCCTCGTGCGGAATCCGGGCGAGGTCCTTGCGGGGGAGCCCGTCGCGGAGCGCTTCCGCGCGCTCCAGGTCGGCGTGCACGATCGCGATTCCCTTCGCCGCCCCGCACGAGGCCGCCTGCGCGACCAAATTGTCGTGGTCGGCGTGGGCGCTGAACCCGTTCAGGACGACCACCTTCGCGCGCACCGGGTGGAGCTCGCCGAAGATGCGCACCTCGGGCGCTCCTTCGACCAGCCGCCGTCCCAGCGTCCCGTCCGCCTGGTAGCCGATGATAACGACCGTGTTCCGTGGCTCTTCGATCGTATGCTTCAGGTGATGCAGGATCCGACCGCCTTCGCACATACCGGAGGCCGAGACCGTGATGAAGGTCCCCTTCTTGTCGTTGAGCTTCATTGAATCGGCGGCATCGCGGACCAGCGTCACGCGCCTGAGGCCGAGCGGATCGTCTCCCCGGCGAATCGCCGCGGCGGTCTCGTCGTCGAAGACCTCGGGGTGCATGCGCACGATCGACTGCACGTCCGCGGCGAGGGGACTGTCGACGTAGATCGGGATCTCCGGGAGCCGCTTGGCGCGGAAGAGCTGATCCAGCGCGTAGACCACATCCTGCGTGCGGCCGAGCGCGAAGGCGGGGATCACGATTCTCCCGGCCCGATCGAGCGCTTCCCGCACGACCGCCTCCAGCGAGGATCGGAGCTCCGCTTCTCCGGGATGCCGCTTCCCTCCGTAGGTCCCCTCCGTGATGAGGTAGTCGGCCTTGGGGAGCGGCACCGGATCCCGGAGGATCGGCCGTCCCGGACGGCCCATGTCGCCCGTGAAGACGAGGGAGCCGTCCGAGCCGTTCTCGCGCCACCGGAGTGAGACCGAGGCAGAGCCCGCGATGTGTCCCGCGTCGTGGAACGTCACGCCCAGGCCCGGGACCGGCTCGAACGGCTGCTCGTAGTCGTGGGAAACGAACCGGGTCAGGACCCGCGCCACGTCATCCAGGTCGTAGAGCGGCTCCACGAGCTGGCCGCGATTCCCGCGGCGGCGGCGGTTCAGCCATTCGGCGTCCTTGATCTGAATGTGGGCCGCGTCGGCGAGCATGACCCCGCAGAGATCGGCCGTCGTCCGCGTCGCGTGGATCGGCCCCTCGAACCCGCTCTTGCAGAGGAGCGGCAAGGCGCCGGAGTGGTCGATGTGCACGTGGGAGAGGACCACGGCATCGACCGCGGGGGCGGCGAACGGAAGCGCGCGGTTCCGGGCCTCCGACTCCGCCCTCCTGCCCTGGAAGAGGCCACAATCCAGGAGCACGCTCCCCGACCGTCCCGTCAGGAGGTGCTTGGAGCCGGTCACGGTGCGCGCGGCTCCCCAGAAGGTCACCCGCATCCCGGATCAGTCCCCGGGGTACAGGTGGATCCCCACGCAGATCTGCGCGAAGGATGTGAACTCGACGTTGCTGACCATCGCGTAGCCGCGGAGCGTGAAGTCGACGGAGAATCGCGGACGCACGAAGCTCTCCATGCCGGCGCCGGCGACCAGGTAGAGCCCCTCGTTCGCGCGGGCGCTCCCCAGCGATTTGTCGACGATATCGGGACTCGCATGGCCGAACCCCGCGATAAAGTACGGGTGGGCCTCCCGCTGCCGGTGGATGTAGAAGACTCCCTCCGCGGATACCGTGGTCATGACGACGACGCTGTCGCTCGCTCCGGGCGTCGTGGACGGACGACCACCCCGGTCATTGAACCTCTGGTTTTCAAAAGAGAACCCAAGCGCGAACGACGGCGTGATCATGTACCGGAAGCGAAACGCGTATCCCGGCCCGCTGTTGAAGCCGTCCGAGAGGCGCGACGTCCCGCGGACCACTCCGTAGGACCCCTGGATTCCGAGGCTGATCGTGTTCGGTCGTTGCCGGCGCAGGAGCGGTTTTCGCTCCGGCGTGACCGGGGCCGGCTGGTAGGCGTCCGACTCGAGGGCGAGCCAGTCGCGGCGAGGGCCTGGAGAGCCGCCCGCTTCCGCATGCGCAGCGCACGGAATCAGCACGGCCAGCGCGCCAAGCAGCAGCGCGCCGGCGCGCAAGCGCGCTACGACGAGAGCCCCTTCCACCATCATGAATTCCTCCGCATTCCGGCTTCGGGCTCAGGCCCTGGGGTGAAAGCGCGAGTGAACTTCCCGGAGATAGCTCCGGTCCAAATGCGTGTAGATCTGGGTCGTCTCGATCGAGCGGTGTCCCAGGATCTCCTGGACCACCCTCAGATCGCACCCGCCCTCGAGAAGGTGCGTGGCGCAGGAATGCCGGAGCGTGTGCGGAGAGACCGGTTGATCAATCCCCGCTGCGCGGGCGTACCCGCGCAGCAGCTTCCAGTACCCCATCCGGGTGAAGCAACGTCCCAATCGCGTCAGGAAGACCGCCCGCTCGCTTCGATCCCTGAGGAAGAGCGGGCGCGCCCCCTCCAGATACCGGACGAGCGCCCCGTGCGCCTTGCCGCCGTAGGGGACGATCCGCTCCCGCGACCGCTTCCCCGTGCACCGGATCAGCCGCTCCTCCAGGTCGATCTCCTCGAGCCGCAGTCGGACCAGCTCGGTGGCGCGAAGTCCCGTCGCATAGGCCACCTCGAGGAGGGCCCGATCGCGCGCCGCGGCCGGGGCCTCGCCGCGCGGAGCCGCCAAGAGCGCCTCCACCTGCCGCGTGTCGAGCACGTCGGGGAGCGGCCGCGTCCGGCGCGGCGACGCGACCTGCTGCGCGGGATTCTGCTCCGCGATTCCCCGCCGCCGGAGAAATTCGTGAAAGGAGCGGAGCGCGGCGATCTTCCTGGCGACGGTGGAGGCGGCCCACCCGGCGGCAGCCGCGTAATCCTCCACGTCGCGCGGCCGGATGGAGGCGATCTCCGAGATCCGCCTTCCGACGAGAAATCGATCGTACTGCTCGAGATCGCAGACGTAGGCGCGCACGGTGTTCTCGCTCAGACGGCGCTCCAGAGAGAGGTGGTCTCGAAAACGCGCGGCGTGGATGCCCAGCACGCTCTTTGGGCGGACGCGCTCCACCGTTTCACCAGGGGGACGCCTCATCGCTTGAAGAGAAACCGCCGGCGGGGCTTCATGGGAAGCTCCAGCTGACCGCGCTCCAGCTCGAGGAGGAACCGCTTCCAGGTGAGTCCTGATGAAAACCCGCCGATCGATCGATCGGCGTGAATGACGCGGTGGCAGGGGACGACGATCGGGACCGGGTTGGCCCCCAGGGCGTTCCCCACCGCGCGGGACGCGCGCGGGTAGCCGGCCAGGCGCGCCAGGTCCACGTAGGAAGCCGCGGTTCCATACGGGATCTTTCGGGCCGCTTCCCAAACGCGGCGCTGAAAGGGCGTGCCCGCCCCGAGATCGAGCGGGATTTCGAGACGCCGCTCGGTCCCGGTCAAGTAGCCCTCGATCAGACGGCGCACCGGATCGGTCCATCGCGGACGACGGATCAGCTTCCACCCCTTGGAGCGCATCTCGGCGCGCGTCGGGGCTTCCCGGCTCGAGAGACGGATCTCGCGTAGACCCGACTCCGTCGCGAGCACCCAGACCTTGCCCAGCGGCGCCCGGATCGTCGCCTGGGCCACCTCCTCGCGCTTCGCCTTCGCTTTCTTCTCGCTGGCACGCTTCGATTTCGCTTCCCGAGCACCCTTCGATTTCATTCCGCGCCCCCGCTCGCGCCCACCACCTCGAGGATGCGCGCCGCCATCCGCTCCCCGATCCCGGGCACCGCCGCGATGGTGCCGAGCGGCTGGCGCTTGAGCCGCGCCACCGAGCCGAACTGGCGCAGGAGGAGCGCGCGCCGCTTCGGCCCCAGGCCCGGGACGCGCTCGAGGGTGGACGTGCGGGCGGCCCGGCCGCGGAGCGACCGGTGATACGTGATCGCGAATCGGTGGGCCTCGTCGCGAATCCGCTGGAGGAGCTTGAGCGCGGGCGACCGACGCGAAAGCCGGAGCGGCTCGGTCCCCACTTGAACGATCTCCTCGAGACGCTTCGCGAGCCCGACGAAGGGCACGTTGGCCAGGGGAGAGCCCGCCGCGGCCTGGGTGGCCGCGTGGAGCTGCCCCATTCCCCCATCGATCAGCACCAGGTCCGCGGGTGCAATCTCCCCTTCGCGCACGCGGACCGCGTGCCTCGCGACCGCCTCCGCGATCGACGCGAAGTCGTCCTGGCCCTCGACGGTCCGGATCCGGTAGCGCCGGTATTCGTTCTTCGCCGGCTGCCCGTCCACGAACGTCACCATGGACGCTACGACGTGGGTTCCGAAGAGCTGCGACACATCGAAGCAGCGGATCCGCCGGGGCATCCGCTCGAGGTGGAGCGTGCGTTGGAGCTCGAGTGCCTCGTCGGCCGCGATTCCCTCCAAGGCCCGCCCCTTGCTCTCCCGTCCGCGGGAGACGAGGATGGCCGCGTTCCGCCGCGCGGTACGCAGCAGCGCGCGCTCCGCGGCGTCGCGGGGCTGGCGCACGCGCACCGGCGACTCCGCGACTTTGGAGAGAAACGCCCGAACCAGCTCCGCTTCCTCCGGATCGGTCTCCACCACCAGGGTCTCGGGGATCGACGCCGCGCTGGTGTACGCCAGGGTCACGTAGGCGCGAAGGAGATCGGCTTCCCCGGCGGCGGCGCCCCCGCGCAGCCACCGCACTTCACGCGCCACGACCCTTCTCTCCCGCACGCGCAGCACCACGACGGCACAGCGTTCTCCCTGCCGCGCGAGTCCCAGCACGTCCACCGAAGAGCCGCTCACGTCCACCATCCGCTGGCGCGCGAGCACCGATTCCAGCCGCCGCACTTGATCGCGCAGCTTCGCCGCTCGCTCGTATTCACGGCGCTCCGACGCCTCGCTCAACCACCCGCGGAGCTTCCCGACGACCTCCTCACGGCGCCCCGCGAGAAACTCGCAGAACTGGTCCACCATCGCGCGATATTCCTGGTGCGACTGGGCCGCGATGCAGGGCCCGGTGCAGTGGCCGATGTGGAACTCGAGGCATTCGCGCCGCGCGGCGATGTGGGCGTCGATGTCGGAGCACGACCGCATGGGAAAGATCGTCTGGGTCATTCGGAGGAGCTGGCGCAGCTCCTTCACCTCGGTGTAGGGGCCGAAGTACCGTGCCCCGTCCTTCTCCACGCGGCGGACGATCGAGAGCCGGGGATACGGCTCCTGCCACGAGACGCGGATGTAGGGATACCGTTTGTCGTCCTTGAGGTGGATGTTGTACGGGGGCTGCTGCTCCCGAACGAGCGTCGACTCTAGAATGAGCGCGTCGATCTCCGAGTCGACCGCGATGAACTCGACGTTCGCGACGCGGCGGATGAGGGCGACCTGCTTGGCACCGATGGCGGCGGGGTCTTGGAAGTGGGAGCGGACCCGCTGATCCAGCCGCTTCGCCTTTCCGACGTAGAGAAGATCCCCCCGCTGGTCCCGGAACAGGTAGACGCCGGGCTGGGCCGGGAGGGCCGCGATCGCGCGCTTCAGGTCGATCGAGACCGGATCGTCGGATTGGAGAGGGGGAGGAGCGTCGCCGCGCTGATTTGAGGAGCGCGATGGCATCGCGGCATTATATCACGCGGGCCCGGCTCCCTTGACAGGAGGGCGGAAGTCCTCTAGCCTAACGGACTTCGATGGCGTGTCCTCAACCCTTTCCGGAGGAATGAATGCCGCATCACAAGTCAGCGATCAAACGGATCCGCACCGCCAAGCGCGACCGGATCCGGAACACATCGATCAAGTCGGAGATTAAGAGTCTGCTTAAGAAAGCCCAGGAAAAGCCCGCCGATAAAGAGGTTGCAAGGCTCACGGTTTCCAAGCTCGACCGGGCCGTTCGGAAGGGCGTGATCCCGAAGGCGGTCGCGAATCGGAGGAAGTCCCGCCTCGCGCTGATGATCAACCGGGCTGGGAAGAAAGCTTCTTAAGCTCTTCCTTCACGCGGCGCTCGCACCGCTCCACCGCCTCGCCGACCGGCACGCGCTCGACCTCCCCGCTGCGCCGGTCCCTCAGCTCGACGATCCCGTCCTTGAGGCCCTTCTCGCCCACGGTCACCCGGAGCGGCATGCCGAGAAGGTCGGCGTCCTTGAACTTGGTGCCCGGCCGCTCATCCCGGTCGTCGTAGAGCACCTCGATCCCCCGCTCCGACAGCCCTTCGTAGATCGATTCCGCGGTGGTGCGGGTGGGCTCGTCTTTCAGATTCACCGCGACCACGTGGACCGCGAACGGCGCGATCGAAAACGGCCAGACGATCCCATTGTCGTCGTGGAGCTGCTCGATCACCGCGGCGACCGTCCGCGTGACGCCGATTCCGTACGTCCCCATCGTGATCGTCCGCTCCGCCCCCGCCGCGTCGAGGTATTTCGCCCCCATCGGCTCGGAATACCGCGTGCCGAGCTTGAACACGTGACCGACCTCGATTCCGCGGCTGACCCGCATCTCGTCCCCGCAGCGCGGGCATCGATCGCCGGCGCGCGCCGTCCCAAGATCGGCCCGCTCCTTGCCCTTCACGTCGCGGCCGACCCTCACGTTCAAGAGGTGCACGTCCTGTTTGTTCCCGCCGGTGACGTAGTTACGTCCTTCCGCGATCGCCTCATCCAAGATCGTCCGGATCTTGGCCTCGATTCCAACCGGCCCCGTGAAGCCGAGCGCCCCGCCCGTGAGCTGCTCGATCTCGGTCCCTGTGGCGAGGCGGATGGGCACTCCCCCGAGATACCGTGCGAGCTTCGCCTCGTTCAGGTCCCGATCGCCGGGAACGACGGCGAGCACCGGCTCGCTCCCCGCGAAGACGACGAGCGACTTGAGGAGACGGTCGGAGGCGACGCCCAGGAACGCCGCAACGTCCTCGACCGACTTCTTACCGGGCGTCTCTTTCGGTTCCAGCTTCCCTTCCGGCTCCGTGGCTGGCTTGGGCATCGCGTACTTCGCGCTGTCCGAGGAGGCCGCGTACCCGCAGGCCGACGAGAAGATCTGCGACTCGCCGGAATCCGCGGTGACCATGAACTCGTGGTTCACATCGCCTCCGATCGCGCCGGAGTCCGCTTCCACGACGACGAACGCTAGGCCGCAGCGCCGGAAGACGGCCGTGTAGGCCTGGCGCATCCGCTCGTACCCCTCGGCGAGCGACGCGTCGTCCGCGTGGAAGCTGTAGCCGTCCTTCATGGAGAATTCCCGGGCGCGCATGACCCCGAACCGGGGCCGCACCTCGTCCCGGAACTTGTCTTGGATCTGATAGAGGTTCATCGGGAGGTCGCGGTACGAGCGGACGTGGTTCCGCACGAGGTCGGTGATCGCCTCCTCGTGCGTCGGGCCGAGGACGAAGTCGCGCTGGTGCCGGTCGCGGATGCGGAAGAGCTCGGGGCCGTATTTCTCCCACCGCCCCGTCTCCATCCAGAGCTCCGCCGGCATGAGGATCGGCAGGTTGAGCTCCTGGCATCCCGCGCGATCCATCTCCTCGCGGATCACCTGCGCGACCTTCCGCGTCACACGCCAACCGAGCGGCAGCAGGCTGTAGATCCCCGCAGCGAGCTTGCGGAGAAGCCCCGCCCGGATCATCAGCTTGTGGCTGACGAGCTCGGCGTCGGCCGGATCTTCCTTGAGCGTGGGGATGAATGCCTGCGAGAAACGCATAAGGCGGCGGAGTCTATCAGGTTTGGTAGAGCAACGCCTATCTGGTCGGCGTTGCCGCGAGAGCGCTGTCCAGGAAGTCTACGTTCCGCCGTAGTTGCTCGATGCGAAGCAGCATCCGGACGATGCCTTCACGAGGCATGGGCATCCTCATGCCGGTCCGGGGGTTCCTCACAGTTCGTGTGGCGGCTTCGTGGATCAAACTCGAATCCGATGACACCTTTTCGCGAGGCGCCATGTTGCCCTCTACCACCCGCTTTCTCAGGGCAAGAAGCTTGGGCGTGGTCACCGGCATTCTGGAGTCCCAGGAGGCGAGCAGGCAATTCTGGAATTCGTCGAGGTAGTTATAGGCTTCGCGCAACCCTCCGGCGTAATTCCGCGCCCCCTTCTCGGACACATTCTTCCCTGTCCTCTTCTCGACAACCGCCCAAATCGCTTTCAGAGAATCCATATCGGCCGCGGTGTACGGTTGGGACAATCCCCTGCTCGACAGTCGATCCAGGGCCCGGGTCTCATCGTCCGACAACGCCGGCGGCCTCTCCACCGCATCCGGAGCCACATGCCTGCGGTCCAAAACGGCGTCCAAGTGGAATCTGACCGGCCGGAAGACCCGCCAGAGCACGCTCCCGATGAAGCCAAGCGTCGCGACCCCGGCGACAAGGATCACGGCCAACAGGGCCCTATTCACGCGCCCCCTTCCCGCAGCACGTCGTCGATCGTGTAGCTCCCCGGGGCGCGGCGGTGGAGGAAGCGCGCCGCACGGAGCGCGCCGCGCGCGAAGACCGAGCGGTCGTAGACCGTGTGAACGATCTCGAGCGTCTCCCCCGCGCCGCTCAGGACGACGCGGTGCGTGCCCGGGACGGTCCCCCCGCGGATCGAATGGATCGGGATCTCCCGTGCTTGCGGCCCCGCTCCCCCTCCCTCCGCTGGGCCACGCAAGAGCGCAGCAAGCGCCTTCGCGGTGCCGCTCGGCGCGTCCTTCTTCGTGCCGTGGTGGTGCTCGACGATCTCCGCCTGGAAGACCCCGCGCGCTGCAGGCGGAAGCGCGCGGAGAAGTGCCTGCGCGACGGCGATTCCGAGGCTCAGATTAGGCGCCCGGAGCACCGGCGCCCGCGTCGCGAGCGCCGTCAGCCGCGATTCGGTGGCCGCGTCCAACCCGGTCGTGGCGGCCACGAGCGCGTGCGGCCACTCCGAGAGGATCTCGACGAGCCGCGCCGTGCCCGCGGCCAGGCTGAAGTCGAGGATCACCAGATCGTCCGGGAGCCCGCTGCGCGACGCATCCTTCGAAAGCTCATCCGGCGTCAACCAGCTCGTGCCCCCCGAAGCAGGGGCCGCCGTCGGCTTTCGCGGGGCGACGCAGGCTCGAAGACGGAGCTCCGGGAACTCGGGAATGCACTCGCGCACGGCGCGCCCCATCCGGCCGGTCGCGCCGTAGAGGAGAAGCGGAACCTCGGCCACGCCCGGGGTCAGCCCGCCGCGCGCGCGGGCGCGCGAAGGCCGAGTTTCTCGAGCGTCTGGTCGATGGCGGTGGCCGTATCGGGGCGAACGGGGACGAGCGGGAGGCGAAGCTCCGCGGCGGTGAATCCAAGCCGCTCCAGCGCGTGCTTCAAGGGGCCGGGATTCGTCTCGATGAAGAGCGCGCGCAAGAGCGGGAAATACTTGCGATGAATCTCCTCGGCGTCCTGAACGCGCCCGGCGCGGAAATGGCGGTGGATCGCGACCAGCTCGGCCGGGATCAGGTGCCCCGCCACCGAGACGACGCCGCGCGCGCCGACCGCGAGGAGCGGGAGATAGAGCGAGTCGTCCCCGGACAGCACGGCGATGTCGCAGAGCGTGCGGATCGCGCTCGACTGGTCGAGCGATCCGCTCGCCTCCTTGATGGCCGCGATGCGGGGGTGCTGGGCCAAACGGGCGACCGTCTCGGGCGTGATCGACGCCCCGGTTCGCGAGGGAACGTTATAGAGAACGATCGGGCGGTCGATCGCGTCGGCGACGGCCCGATAGTGGGCCAGGAGCCCTTCCTGAGTCGGGCGGCAGGAGTAGGGCGTGATCACCATCACGCCGTCC
>Ga0066709_100001774_pt1 | contig 14833 bp, 15 predicted proteins | sample GraSoiAngelo_158_FD_79665 | JGI IMG/M metagenome (GOLD analysis project Ga0066709, IMG submission 79665) | Grasslands soil microbial communities from the Angelo Coastal Reserve, California, USA - 14_1009_16_30cm | ecosystem: Environmental > Terrestrial > Soil > Grasslands | place: USA...
GCCAAGCCTATCCGAAAAATGGACGCCGCCGAGCTCGAGGACATCTTGCAAAACGCCCGCGACTACCTCAACCTCTGGCATCGCGACTACCGTGCGCGCTGAACCGCGCTAAGGCGAGAACGGGAGACGGCGCGTCGGGGTGAGGGCGGGCGGGAGGGGTCGAGCGACCCGTTCCCGCCAAGCGGCGGCGGACGCAACGCGCCGGGATGGAGCCCAGCCGCAAAGGGCCAGCGCACGCGTGCCGCGTGGTCACCTCGACCGCTCCCGCGTTCTTTGCTCTGGATCGCGCCCGACGATGTCGAGATAGATCCGCTCCGCGTCGTGTCATTGAGCTAAGTCCTTACTCCGGGTCCCCACTACTTGCCAAGAAGGATCGACCCGCAGCAGTCCTGTCCAATGAGTCAGCAGTCCCATCTTGCGTACTCGGAATAGGAATAGATGTTGAACATCTCGGAGATCGATTTCGTCCATCATTTCGTATTTAGCGTCCATTGAAGAACCGCGGCTCGTCGGCCACCGTTTAGTAGAAGGCAGACGGAGATACCGGGCCGATGTCGACGAGTGGGTGCAGTAAGCATGGCGCGATTCAGCTCGGGAGGCACCGCCAAATCTCGCGCTCGAACCGCACGTTCGCGTCGACCCGGTGCGTCGGCGACGATGCGGCATCTCCCGCGGAGTGCCGTAGTCGTGATCGTCGACGACGAGCCCATATTCGTGAGTTGTCGAGGCGCGTTTTGGAGACGGATTACAGCGTTCTCGAAGCGTCAAACTGCCGGCGAAGGCGGTGTGGTCGACACGCTGGTGAGCCGAGGCGACGCATAGGACGCATAGGAATAGAAACCGGCTCTATCCAGATGATCGGAGGTCGCCCATGATCTTTGTAAGCCCGCAAAGAACTGCAGAGATGCAGGTATATGTCGGAAGGGTCTTTGACACCGCCCTCGATATCCAGTTCACGCTGGGAAGGCTGTCGAACGAAAGCGTCGCTGCGCGCTCGATAGAGTTCGCGTTCGGGCTCAAGTCTGGCGTCGAGGCTGTTGCGAGAGAGAGTTTTATGACCATGGCTTACCTGGAAGCTCCGGCCGCCATGGCTGCCAAGATGAGAAGTTCCAACCTGGCTTTCTTGGAAGAAGTCGTGGCCTATCTGCGTGAGTTCGAGCAGAAGCTCAGGGAGCGAGTGGAAACCAGGAATCAGGTTCAGACCGACGAGGAGGCCCAAGAGACTGGGCCAGCAAACCTCAACTTCTCGTTGAACATCACTCCAGCTAACTACTCCGGTCTCAACCCCGGGGCCGGCTGGGGCGGTTTCAGTTTCACGAACGAGGGTGGCATAGCCCAGATCGATTCTACGGGTAAGATCACTTGGTCCGGCTGGGGTGGAACCCTCTCGAATGGTGGGCAGACATTCGGAAGCGGTCAAGCCGCTATCGCAGCTCTAACTTCTCTTCTGAGCAGCCTGTTCGGCACAGGCCGAACCGATAACGGTCCCGCTGCGCCTCCCGCCACGCCGCCTGAGATTGGCCCCGAAGAAGGCGCCCCGTCCGGCATCGAATAAGATGGACCGCGCGTGGGCTTTACGGCCGGACGCTGCGCTGATCTAGAACGATGACTGAAGGCCTAGGGTTTGGGATGAACGCCCTGAGCTTGGTCGTCAGAACATCAGACAGTTCAGCGGCCGTAAAGCCCGCCGCCGGCACGTCGGCGAGGAGTGGCAGGGAGATTGTGCCGTCAGGTCGGACGTGGACGGTCAGCGTTGGCAACGCGCCGTCATTTGCTGAGATCCTCAGCGTGTCCTCGCGCCCGATCCGATATTCCGCAGGCATGCTGTTGCGTATTGCATTGCCGACCATCATGTCGCGCACCGCGTCGCGCATAGGATCGTGGGCGGGCTCCTGTGCGCCAACTAGGTTAGCCCAAGCGAGAACCAAGAGGATGGACAGGCCTATTACTCGCATGCGTTGCCCCCCTGGACGATGTCAGGATACTCTGCCTCGTTGTCCAGGTTACCGTCAACTGTAAAGAGAATCGATTGTGGCTATGACCGATCTCGACCTGGTTCCCACCGAGGCCCTCCTGAAGACGCTCAAGCGGCGCTTCGACCACATGGTCTTCGCCAGCCGCAAGGACATGGGCGGCGACCAGGACTCCGCGCGGTCGGCGATTTCATCGTCTCCCGGCTTCGCGGGTTTCTAGGCCTCGACTTTCAAAGCGTTCATGCTGTCAGCCCTTCGCCGTCCCGTTGACTGGCGCTGTTTTGCTGAGCTCAAGTTTCGATGGGCAGTGTGAGGGCCATCCTGCGTCGGCCTTTCGTTGTCCACGCCTGATCAGTAGACAGCGGGCCGTTACTGACTGCGGCGGCACTTACACCGCAGCCTTGGCTGCTTGCGTTGAACTTTGCGCTGGCCGAGCACGCTTCCGAGCCAACCAGCGGTCGAGCGCGGCCTTCTCGAAGCGGATCACACGGCCGATGCGCGTCACCGGCATAGAAGCATCCTGCTGTGCCCAGCGGAGCACCGTGCGCTCGTCGACCTGGAGCATGTTGGCGACCTGCTGTGGAGTGAGGTAGCTAGGCAACGTCACGACCGCGCTCCCGGCTCGAGCCTTGCGCCACGGAAGGCGCAGTAATGCGCGCCACAATGGCGCAGTATCACCGCGTCGCAGTTCGCGCACCGGAACGGCTCCCGGCGCCTCTCGATCGTGAAGGGGCTCTACAGGCGACCACGCAGATGAAGGGCGCCTGGAGCGGCATCCCGTTCGCGGTGCCCGATCAAATCAATCTCGGTCTGCAGTGGCGACCAGGTCGAGGACTACTGAATACGTACTCCGACGACTCCGTCACGACGCTAGGGCTCGTGAGCTAGCTCGACCGCGCGTATCCGCGACGTTTCAAGAACCTCCAGCGCATCACTTCCCTTCATTCAAGCTGCTCGTTCGCTTGCACTTCGACGGCCGCTCGCCGATCGTGAAGGGCTACCCCGCATCCCGCACAATCGGCGGCGCGTTCCCCGCGAGGGTGAGGGGAATCGCCGCATCGGGCCGTCCTAGCGCAAGCTGGTTTCGCCCGCCAAGTCTCTGAACTCGCTCGATCCCTGCATCGCCGCCAGCGTGGCGTGCGCGTTGCTCTAGCTCACCGCCGGACGCCGGCTGCACCGGACGGATCGACCGACCCGCTCAGCGAGACGCGGGGCGTCTCGAGAAAGAAGGGACAGTGGCCAGGGCCGACATACAGGGCAACCATAAGCGAGTACTCCGCGCTCAGCGCGAATCGCAGCGCTCCCACTTGCGCACGCTAGTGGCCGTTACCCCGGACGGCCTCGCCGAGCGCGACGGCCAGGTTGTGGCGCGCTCCGCCGAGTCGTGGATGCACCGCCAGCGCGCGACGGAACATCGCCGCAGCGTCGCGGTGACGGCCGAGCGCCATGTAGCAGAGCCCCGCGCCCGAGAGCGCGCCGAAGTGGTGCCGGTTGCGCGCGAGCGTCTCCTCGCAGTCGGCGATCGAGCCCTCGTAGTTCTCGGCGACGTAGCGGACGGTCGCTCGCTTGTTCCACCCCTCGGCGAATCCGGGGGCTTGCGCGATCATGCGCGCAAAGATCGCCTCGGCTCCAACGAGATCGCGGCGCTCCATGGCCGCCATTCCCTCGCGCAGCAGCGTGTCGATCTCGCGGTCGCCCGAGCGGTGCCACATCTGCCACAGCGCCGCCTCGGCGCGGGCGGCCGCCGCCGCGTCGCCTCCGACCAGCGCCTTCAGCCCTTCGTCTTCGGTCATGGCGCCCCAAGCTTGCGTCGAGTCGTTGCCAAGAGCAAGATGCGCCTGACATGGCGCGATTCACCGGGAAGGTCGTGCTCATCACCGGCGGTGCCGGCGGCATCGGTCGCGCCGCGGCCGTGCGCTTCGCGTCCGAAGGCGCGCGCGTGGTGCTCGTGGATCTCGCGGCGGCGACCTTACGGCAGAGCGTGGCCGCGGTGGAGAAGGTCGACGGCGAGGTGCTCGGGGTGGAGGCCGACGTGACCCGGATGGCGGACGTCGAGAAGTACGCCGAGGCCGCGGTCAAACGGTTCGGCGGCGTCGACATCTTCTTCAACAACGCCGGTGTCCTCGGGGCGCTGAAGCCGCTGGTCGACTACCCGGAAGACACGTTCGACCGCGTGATCGCCGTCAACCTCAAGGCCGTCTGGCTCGGGATGAAGGTCGTCACGCCGCTGCTGCGCGCCCGCGGCGGCGGCGCGATCGTGAACACCGCCTCGATCGCGGGCCTGCGGGGCTCGCCGAACATCATCGCGTACACCGCGAGCAAGCACGCGGTCGTCGGGATGACGCGCACCGCCTCGCTCGAGCTCGCGCGCCACAACATCCGCGTCAACGCCGTGTGCCCGGCGCCGATCGAGACACCGATGGCCCAACAGCTCGAGACCGAGATCAAGCGCGAGCGGCTCACCGCCACCATCCCGATGCGTCGCTACGGCGCGCCCGAGGAGGTCGCCGCCCTCGTGGCCTTCCTCGCGAGCCCCGACGCGACCTACATCACCGGCGCGATCTACACCGTCGACGGCGGCGCGATGGCGTGATCGTCGCCGTCAGCGGCGCCAGCGGCCTGGTCGGCTCGGCGCTGGTCGCGTCCCTCGAAGCGGGCGGGCATCGCGTGATCCCGCTCGTACGCCGGGCGCCGCGGCCCGGCGAGGACGCGCTCGGCTGGGAGCCGTCGTCGGGCGCGATCGCTCCAGCCGGCCCGGCCGTCGCCGACGCCGTCGTCCATCTCGCCGGCGACAGCATCATGGGGCTCAGGTGGACGGCGCAGAAGAAGCGGCGGATCCGCGAAAGTCGCACGACCGCCACACGCCTGCTGGTTCAGACCTTGACCCGGCTCCCCAAGCCGCCCGCCGTCCTCGTTTGCGCGTCCGGCATCGGCTACTACGGCGGCCGGGGCGACGAGGTGCTCACCGAAGAGAGCCGCTCGGGTACCGGCTTCCTCGCCGAGCTCGCTCGCGATTGGGAGGCGGCCACCGCGACCGCGATCGCGCAGGGGATCCGCGTGGTGAACCTGAGACTCGGCATGGTGCTGAGCGCGAAGGGTGGCGCCCTCGCCAAGATGCTGACGCCGTTCCGGCTGGGCCTGGGCGGCGTCATCGGCGATGGCGCCCAGTGGATGAGCTGGATCGCGCTCGACGACGTGACCGGCGCGATCCGCCACGCCCTCTCGACGGATGGCCTGCGCGGCCCGGTGAACGCCGTCGCGCCCGCGCCGGTGACCAACGCCGAGTTCACCCGCACGTTGGGACGCGTGCTCGGACGGCCGACGCTCGTGCCCCTGCCCGCGTTCGCGGCGCGCCTGGCGCTGGGCGAGATGGCGGACGAGCTCTTGCTGACGAGCCAGCGCGTCGTGCCCGCACGACTCCAGGCCAGCGGCTATGCGTTCCGCCACCCGACCCTGGAGGGTGCGTTTCGCGCAGCGCTCGATCGCTAGCGGTCAGCCGTCTCAGCGAACGGTGACGGTGAACGAGAGCTGCCGCAGGGGCGGCGCCTCCGTGTCCCACGGGCGGCGATAGTCGAAGAGCAAGATCTGCTGGCCCTTGTGGGCCGTCGTGAACCGCCAGATCTCGACCCCCGGCGTGCCCCCGACGCCGGGGCGGGCCGGATCATGCTCGAAGGCCGGCAGGCCCTCCAGCTTCAGCACGTCGCTCGGCGCCGCGGCGAGTAGCCATCGATAGCCGTTCGCCGAGTTGATCGGCAGGCGAACGCGCAGCTCCTGATCCTTGCGGAGCTCGATCGTCCGCCCCGCGCTCTCCGGTGTGATCGTCACGGCGATGCCGGATCCGCCGGCGCCGCCGCTCGACGAGCACGCCGCGACCAGGAGAAAGACCGCCCAGACGGTCGCCTGGCGAATCAGGAACGCGGCAGGCGTGGCGGTTCGGCGCAGGCGCGCTCGACCTCGTCGACCGTCTTCGGCGTGCCCGCGGTGAGGACGTCGCAACCGTCCGCGGTGATCAGCACGTCGTCTTCGATGCGGATCCCGATGCCGCGCAGCTCTCTGGGAACGGGGTGCGTGATCTTCTCGGCCTTCGCCTTCTCTTCGTCCTCGACCTTTCTCGCGGCGCCCGCGCCCAGCCGGAGGCGGCGCTCCCACGCCTCCTCCTCGCTGTACTCGCGCAGGTGGAACGTGGCCGTCTCCCGTTCGGGGTCGAAGTAGAGGCCGGGCTCCACGGTCAGCACCATGCCGGGCTCGAGCACGCGCGACTTCCGGTCGATCCGATAGTCGCCGACGTCGTGCACGTCCATGCCGAGCCAGTGTCCCGTGCCGTGCATGTAGAACTCGCGATAGTGGTGCATCGCGAGCGATTCCTCGACCCCGCGCGGCAGCACGCCGAGCGCGACGAGCCCCTCGGTGAGGACGCGCCGGGCCGCTTCGTGCACCGCCTCGTAGCGGTTGCCCGGACGCGCGGCCGCGATCCCCGCGAGCTGCGCGCGCAGGACGATCTCGTAGACCGCGCGCTGGGCGGTCGTGAAGCGCCCGTTGACGGGAAAGGTCCGCGTGATGTCGGCCGAGTGATAGCCCCACTCGCAGCCGGCGTCGATCAGCAACAGGTCGCCGTCCTCCATCTGCCGGTTGTTCTCGCTGTAGTGGAGGATGCACGCGTTGGGGCCCGACGCCACGATCGATGGATAGCCGTTGCGCGGCGAGCCGTTCACGCGGAACACATACTCGAGCGCCGCCTGCACCTGGTACTCGTAGAGCCCGGGCCGCGCGTAGCGCATCGCTTCGATGTGGGCGTCGCGGCTGATCTCGCACGCGCGGCGATGGCGCGCCAGCTCGGAGGGCGAGCGGCGCAGCCGGAGCTCGTTGAGGATCGGCCCGGGATCCTCGATCCGCACCGGCGCCGCGAAGCCGCGGGCCCGCGCCGCCCTCAGATCGCCGACGAGCCGGGTGACCCGGCTGTCGAAGACGCCGCTCCCCAGCTTGTAGAAGATCGCGGGCCGGTCGACCATGTACTCGCGCAGCTTCGCGTCGAGGCGGTCGATCGTGTACGCGGCGTCGGCGCCATAGGTCGCGATCGCGCCCTCGACGCCGGCGCGGCGGCCGTTCCAGATCTCCATCTCGCGGTCGCGGGGGCGCACGAAGAGGACGTAGCGCTCCTTGGCGTCCGCCGGGTTGAAGACGGCGACCGCGTCGGGCTCGTCGAATCCGGTCAGAAAAAAGAAGTCGGAGGCCTGACGGAACTCGTAGTTGACGTCCCCGTTGCGCAGGATCTCCCGCGCGCCGGGCACGACGGCGAGGCCGTCTCCGATGGCGGCCGCGAACCGCTGTCGACGCTCGACGAAGGGGGCTGGATCGAATGGGCTCATCGGCGCAATAATACAACGGCGAAGGGGGAGCGTCCCATGCACGTTGGAATGGCGGCCGTCTTCCAGAACCCCGGCAAGGCGCGAACGGACCGCGAGGTCTACCGAAACGAGCTTCGGCTCGCCGATCTGGCCGAGCCGCTCGGCTTCGAGTCGATCTGGGGCGTCGAGCATCACTTCACCGACTACACGATGTGTCCGGACGTGCTGCAGTTCCTGACCTACATGGCCGGGCGCACGGAGCGCGCGCGCCTGGGCTCGATGGTGGTGGTGCTCCCGTGGCACGACCCGATGCGGGTCGCCGAGGAAGTGGCGATGCTCGACACCATCTCGGGCGGCCGGCTCATCCTGGGCCTCGGCCGCGGCGCCGGCAAGGTCGAGTTCGACGGCTTCCGGCTCTCGATGGACGAGTCGCGCCAGCGCTTCACCGAATCCGCCGAGATGCTGCTGCTCGGGCTCGAGACGGGCTACTGCGAGTACGACGGCACCTTCGTCAAGCAGCCGCGCGCCGCGATCCGGCCGGCGCCCTTCAAGTCGTTCCGCGGCCGCACCTACGCGGCGGCCGTGTCGCCGGAGTCGCTGCCCGTCATGGCCAGGCTCGGCGTCGGGATCCTGATCATCCCGCAGAAGCCCTGGAAGGAAGTCGCGCGCGAGCTCGAGACCTACCGCACGGTTTACCGAGAGCTGAACGGCGTCGATGCCCCGCCGCCGGTCTCCGCAGGCTGGACGTTCTGCGACGAGAGCCCGGCGCGCGCGGAAGAGATGGCGCGGCGGTTCATCGGCGGCTACTACCAGACCGTCCTCGATCACTATCAGTTCCAGGGCGATCACCTCGCCCGGACGAAGGGCTACGAGTACTACGGCAAGATGGCCGAGAAGATCACGCAGTACGGGACCGACACGGTCATCGACTACTTCATGAACCTGCAAGTCTGGGGCACGCCCAAGCAGTGCTACGAGAAGATCCTCGACATCCACGCGCGCACCGGCAACAGCCACTACATCGGCGTCTTCAGCTACGCGGGGATGCCGTACGAGGACGCCGAGCGGAACATGCGGCTCTTCGCGCGCGAGGTCATGCCCGCGCTCAAGAAGCTCGGCGTCGAGGCGCCGGCCGGTGACCGCGTGCCGGTGGCCTCTCGCGCCGGCGAGCCCAGCGACGTGGGGCTCCTCGGCTCATGACCACTCCGCTGAGCGTCTACCTGCCCTTCAACATCGACTGCCTGCGCGGCGCCTTCGCTCCGGCCAAGCGCGGGACGAAGCCGCCGACCGAGCGCGGCAGCTGGCTCATCATCCAGGACCAGAAGCTCCTGGTCGTTCCGGATGGTGATCGCTTCCGGCTGCCGTCGGGCGCGCGGCCCGCGAAGCTCGACGGCGCGCTCGGCGAAGCAATCTGGCTCGGCACCCTGGGCGGCGACACCGAGTGCTGGGTGGCCGCTCTTCCTGGGGACGCCGTCGTCCCGGACGAATTCCAGCGCGAGACGCTCGTGCCGATGGCCGGCACGCGTCTGCCGGACGATCTGCTCTCGCTCGGCGGGATGGCGATGCAGGCCCTCTGGTGGGAGTCGACCAGCGGCTTCTGCCCCCGCTGCGGCGAGCCCACCGAGCGCCTCGCCGGCGAGTGGGGCAAGCGCTGTCCGAAGTGCAAGTACGAGCACTACCCTCACCTGCACCCGGCGGTCATCGTCGTCGTGCGCGACGGTGATCGCGTGCTGCTGGCGCGCAAGGCCATCTGGGCGCCCGGCCGCTACGCGCTCGTCGCCGGCTTCGTCGACAACGGCGAATCGCTCGAGGGCTGTGTCGCGCGCGAGGTGAAGGAAGAGGTCGGCGTCGACGTGAAAGACATCCGGTACGTCGGCAGCCAGAACTGGCCCTTCCCGAGCCAGCTGATGGTCGGCTTCGTCGCCACGTATGCCGGCGGCGAGATCAAGGTGGACGCCGAGGAGCTCGAGGACGCGCGCTGGTTTCCGTGCACGAACCTCCCCAGCCTGCCCTCGCGCCACAGCATCTCGCGCTTCCTGATCGACAACTTCGCGCGCTGACGCGAGCGGGAGGCGGCGGCCGGCGATCTGTCGCGACGATCAGGCCGATGCGGCCCCGGCGGGCACGGGCAGGACGGCGCCGCACGTCTTGCACGTCCGCTGTGACGCGCTCGCGTTGAATTTCTTGATGGCGTCGAGCAGCTCCACCTCGATGTTCGTGACCGAGAACGTCGTCTCGTGGAGCTTGGCGCCGCACCGCTCGCAGAACCACGCGAGCCCGTCGCGCTCGTCGGCCCGGCGCTTGCGCTCGATGACGAGCCCCCAGGTGCCGGCCGGGCGGATCGGGCAGTGCGGCGTGCCGGCACGGCAGAGCATCGCCTCGCCCTCGCGCACCGTGATGTCGCGCGGCTTGCCGTCGGTGTCGATGCATCGCACCGTGATGTCGCCCTTCAGCTGATGGAAGATCTCGTCGCCCGGATCGATGTGAAAGTCGTTCCGCGCGTTCGGCCCGCGCACGATCTGATAGATGAACTCGCTCTCGGGAAAGACTTCCTTGTTCGCCACCGGTCCGCTGAACAGCGTCTTGTGCTCCTCGATCCACTTCATCAGATGCACCGGCGCGATATTCGCCATCGACTCGCTCCTCCGCTACGCCGAATCGTACGCCGCGCCCCTCTGACCGTCCAGCCGCGCCGCTAGCGCTGAACCTCGGCGACCCACGCGGTCGTCCGTCCGCCGACGGTCAGATATCGGATCTTCTCGCCGCGCACCGTCACCGGGCTCTGCAGCCGCTTGCTCCACCGGGTGTGAAACAGCCACTTCGGCGGGAAGCGGTCGCTGTCGGCGCCGACGCGCACCGCCGTGGCCACGACCGAGCTCAGCCGGGATCGGATGCGAACGATCTCGGCCCGCGTCAGAGTGTCCGTGCGGCGGCGCGGATCGATGCGCGCCTGGTAGAGCACCTCGTCGGCGATCCAGTTCCCGACGCCCGCGGAGAACGACTGGTCGAGCAGCACCGCTTTCACCGGCGCCGAGCGCGCGGCGAAAAGCTCGGCCAGCCGCCCGATGGGCGGCAGGTCGTAGAGCGCGTCGAAGCCGAGCAGGCTGATCGGCGGCTCGGTCGCCGGATCGTGGCGCAATCGTACGCGGCCCAGGCGCCGCGCGTCGGAAAACACGATCTCACCGCCGTCGTCGAGCACGAGGTGCAGCTTGAGAAAGCGCGGCGGCCACTGGCCCTCGTGCGCGCGCCGCCCCTCCATCACGAGCCGATGGCGACGGCGGCCGCGCACCTCGATCCCGCCGGCCATGCCGAAGTGAAAGCACGGCCAGGGCCGGCGGTCGAGCTCGAGCCAGAGGTGCTTGCCGTGGCGGTGGGCCGCGATCACGCGGCGTCCGACGAGCGCTCGCCGGATCGTCGCCGGGCTCACGCCCTGGAACACGATCGAATCCGGCACGCAGCGGACGGTGACGATCCGGCGCCCGACCGCCGAGCGCGTCAGCAAGCGGCGGGCGGCCTCGACCTCGGGCAGCTCGGGCATCGGGCTAGTGTACGATGAGACCCCCGCGAGCGGGCGGAGACGGTCGACCGCCGCACGTGATACGCTTCGGCCCTAACGCCGCTCAGGTGAGGAGTCGTCGATGGCACGGATGACCGGTGGTGAAGCGATCGTGAAGGCGCTGGCCCGCGAGGGCGTGAAGGTGGCGTTCGGGCTTCCCGGCGTTCAGCTCTACGGCATCGTCACCGCGTTTCGCGACGAGCCGATCCGATTCATCACCGTGCGCCACGAAGGCTCGTCGACCTACATGGCCGATGGGTACGCGCGCGCCGGCGGCGGCATCGGCGTCGCGGTGGCCGTGCCCGGCCCCGGTCTGCTGAACGCGGCGGCCGGACTGAACACCGCGTACTCGGCCTCGTCGCGGGTCCTGATGATCGCGGGACAGATCCCGCGCCACCAGATCGGCAAGAAGCTCGGCGTGCTCCACGAGCTCGACAACCAGCTCGACGCCATCGCGGGCTCGACGAAGTGGCGTCAGTCCATCATGCAGGTCGCCGACGCGCCCCGCATCGTCCACGAGGCCTTCGGACAGCTTCGAAGCGGGCGTCCGCGGCCCGTCGCCATCGACATGCCCTGGGACACGATGGAGGAAGAAGTTGACGTGACCCTGACGGCGGTCGGCCCGCACCCGGCGCCCGCCGCGGCACCCGCGGCCGATATCGACCGCGCGGCGGAAGCGCTGCTGCGTGCGCAACGAGTCGCCATCTATGTGGGTGGGGGCGTGAATCTCTCGGGCGCGCACGCGGCGCTCGCCGCCGTCGCCGAGCACCTCCAGGCCGGCGTCGTCGAGACCGCGGAAGGCAAGGGCGCGATCAGCGACGCCAGCGATCTCTCGCTCGGCGCCGGCCTCTTCCCGAAGAGCCCGCTGCGTCGGTACCTCGACGCGGCCGACGTCGTCCTCGCGGTCGGCAGCCGGTGCGTGCTGGCGATGTTCCCGCCCGATCAGCAGGTGATCCAGATCGACGCCGACGTCGACGAGATCGGGCGCAATCACAAGAAGACTTCGGGGCTCGTGGGCGACGCGAAGGCCACGCTCGAGGCGCTTCTCGAGCGCCTCCGCGCCGGCGGCAAGCCCCGCGCCTCGCAGAAGGCCGAGCGCGAGAAGATCCGCGAGGAAGTCGCCGGCTTCATGACCCAGGAGCCCAACTCGTCGATCCTCCGGTCGCTGCGCCAGGGCATTCCCCAGGACGCGACCGTCATCGCCGGCATGACGCAGATCGGCTACTTCTCGCGTCCGTTCTTCCCGGTGTACCACCCGCGGACGTACATCACGTCGTCCTACTCCGGCAACCTCGGGTTCGAGTATCCGACCGCGCTCGGCGCCAAGGTGGCCAACCCGAATCGCCCGGTGGTCATGATCGCGGGCGACGGCGGCTTCCTCTATTACGCCCAGGAGATGGCGACGGCCGTCCAGCAGGGGATCAACGTCGTCGCGGTCGTGTTCAACGACAACGCCTACGGCAACGTGGCGCGCGACCTCGACGAGCACTGGGGTGGCAAGTTCGCGGCGGAGCTGCACAACCCCGACTTCGTCCGCCTCGCCGAGGCGTACGGCGCCGTCGGTCGCCGCGCGAAGGAGCCGGCCGAGGTGGGCAAGCTCATCGCCGACGCGATCCAGATGGACCGGCCCGTGCTGATCGAGGTGCCGGTCGGGCGGATGGCGAGGCCGGTGTTCTTCTCGCCGCTCAAGACCTTGCCGCGCTATCAGCATTAATCCCGGCTCAAGGGAGAGAACGATGGAATTCGAGTATTCGAAGAAGACCAAGATGTACATGGAGCAGCTCGCGGACTTCATGACCAAGTACATCTATCCCAACGAGAAGGTCTTCCACGACCAGCTCAATGCGGGGAGCACGCGCTGGCAGATTCCGCCGATCATGGAAGAGTTGAAGGCGACGGCCCGCGAGCGCGGCCTCTGGAACCTCTTCCTGCCCGAGAGCGAGCGGGGCGCCGGGCTCACCAACCTCGAGTATGCCCCGCTCTGCGAGATCATGGGCCGGTCGCCGATCGCGCCGGAGGCGTTCAACTGCTCGGCGCCCGACACCGGCAACATGGAGACCATCGAGCGCTACGGCGCGCCGGAACAGAAGAAACAGTGGCTCCAGCCGCTGCTCGAAGGCAAGATCCGTTCCGCGTTTGCGATGACCGAGCCGAAGGTGGCCTCGTCGGACGCGACCAACATCGAGTCGTCGATCATCCGCGACGGCGATTCCTACGTCATCAACGGCCACAAGTGGTGGACGTCGGGGATCGGCGATCCACGCTGCCAGATCCTCATCTTCATGGGCAAGACCGACGCGAAGAATCCGGACCGCTACAAGCAGCAGTCGATGATCCTGGTGCCGCGCGAGACGCCGGGCATCAAGGTCCTCCGCATGCTGACGGTGTTCGGCTACGACGACGCGCCCCACGGACACGGCGAGGTCACCTTCGAGAACGTCCGCGTGCCGGCCTCGAACATGCTGCTCGGCGAGGGGCGCGGCTTCGAGATCGCCCAGGGCCGCCTCGGCCCCGGCCGCATCCATCACTGCATGCGCCAGATCGGCGTCGCCGAGCGGGCGCTCGAGCTGATGTGCAAGCGGTCGCAGAACCGGGTGGCGTTCGGCAAGCGGTTGGCCGAGAACGACATCACGCTCGAGCGCATCGCGCAGTCGCGGATCGAGATCGACCAGGCGCGGCTGCTCGTGCTGCACGCGGCGTACATGATGGACACCGTCGGCAACAAGGCGGCCAAGCAGGCGATCGCCGAGATCAAGGTCGCCGTGCCCAACATGACGTTGCGGGTCGTCGAGCGCGCCATGCAGCTCCACGGCGGCGGCGGCGTGAGCCAGGAATTCCCGCTGGCGTCGATGTGGGCGCACTCGCGGACCTTGCGCTTCGCCGACGGCCCCGACGAGGTGCACCGGCGCCAGATCGGCCGGCTGGAGCTCCGCAAGCACGGTTGAGCTCGACGTCCCTCCGATCCGGCGCGCAACGGATCGTCGGCGGTCTCGAAGCTGCCGGGGTGACCCTCGCGGCCTCGGTGCCGGACACCTGGATCGGCAGGCTGATGGCGACGGTACGCGAATCCCGGACAATCCGCGCCGTCGACGCCGCGCGCGAGGAGGAAGCGGTCGCGATCGCGTGCGGCGTCGGGCTCGCCGGCGGCCGCGGCGCGGTGTTGATCCAGAACGCGGGGCTCTTCAACTGCGGCGGCGTCCTCGCCGGGCTCGTGGATCTCTACCGGATCCCGTGCTTCTTCATCGTGTCCTATCGCGGCGACCGCCGCGATCCCGTCTACTACCACGAGCCGAAGGGCCGCGTGACGGAGCCGACGCTTACCGCCTGGCGGCTGCCCTACGCGATCGCCGATCGCGCGGGCGACCTCGCGGCCCAGGTTGGCCGCGGTGTCGAGGCCGCCGAGAAGTCGCGCGGCCCGTTCGTGCTCCTGATCAGCGGCGAGGATCTCGAGTGACGGCGCGCAAGCCCCTGCTCGAGGCGCTGGTCGCGATGCTCGGACCCGACGACGTCCTGGTCTCGTGCCTGGGCGCCAACTCTCGCTATCTCCCTCATCTCGCGGTCACGGCGCCGGTGTTCGCCCTGTGCGACTCGATGGGCGCGGCGATCCCGCTGGCGCTCGGCATGGCACTGCAGCGCCCGGACCGCCACGTGGTCGCGCTCGAGGGCGACGGCTCCTTGCTGATGTGCCCGAACGTGCTCGCGACCGTCGCCACCGTTCATCTTTCCAACTTGACGGCGCTCCTCTGGGTGAACGGCCACTACGAGTCCTCGGGCGGTCAGGCGCTGCCTTCGGCTCCGGTCGACTGGGCGTCGCTTGCGAGGGGATTCGGCATCGCGAACGTCGAGCGAGTCGGCGACGCGCCCGCGCTGCGCGCCGCGTTCCCTCGAGCCCGCGCCGCCGAGGGGCCCGCGTTGCTGGTCGTCGACGTGGCGTTCGATCCGCACGAGCCGATCCCCCC
>Ga0066709_100001775_pt1 | contig 14833 bp, 16 predicted proteins | sample GraSoiAngelo_158_FD_79665 | JGI IMG/M metagenome (GOLD analysis project Ga0066709, IMG submission 79665) | Grasslands soil microbial communities from the Angelo Coastal Reserve, California, USA - 14_1009_16_30cm | ecosystem: Environmental > Terrestrial > Soil > Grasslands | place: USA...
CGGACGATCTACTCGGGGACGGTGATCATCAGGCAGGGCGCCCACAAGTGCGACGCCTACCAGACGAACCGCAACATCCTGCTGTCGGAAAGCGCGAAGGCGGACTCCATCCCCAACCTCGAGATCCTGTCGAACGACCCGGTCCGGTGCGGGCATGCCGCCAGCGTGGGGCCGATCGACGAAGAGGCACTGTTCTACATGCAGACCCGAGGCATCTCCTTCGACGAGGCCCAGCGGCTCATCGTGATGGGGTTCTTCCAGGAGGTCCTGGACCGGGTGGCGCTGCCCGAGATCCGGAGCGGGCTGGAGCGGGCCATCCGAGGCGAGCTGGACAGGGAGGAGAGCTAGACACATGTTGGTGGAGATCGGGAAGACCACCGACATCCCCGAGGGTGAAGCCCGAAGGTTCGTGGTGGACCGCATCGAGATCGCCGTTGCGAACGCAGGCGGCGGCAGATTCTACGCCGTCGACGACATCTGTTCGCACGCGGAGGCCTCCCTGTCCGAGGGAGAGGTCGACGTCGACGACGAGACCATCGAGTGCCCGCGACACGGCTCGGTGTTCGACCTCCCCACGGGGAAGCCGAGGTCGCTCCCGGCCACGGCCCCGGTCCTCACGTTCCCGGTCAAGGTCGAGGGCGACACCATCCTGATCGAACTGGAGGACCGATAGTGGCGCAGACGGCAGAGACGGCGGCGACGCTCCAGACGGCGACCCTGGAGGTCCGGGGCCTGCACGCGCAGGTCGAGGACAAGGAGATCCTGAAGGGAATCGACCTGGTCGTCCCCCAGGGAGAGGTCCACGCCATCATGGGACCGAACGGATCGGGGAAGTCCACGCTGGCGAACGTGATCATGGGCCGGCCCGGATACAAAGTCACCGAGGGCCAGATCCTGTTCAAGGGCGAGGACATCACGGTCCTCAGGCCGGACCGGCGGGCCCAGATGGGGCTGTTCCTGGCCTTCCAGTACCCCACGGAGATCCCCGGCGTTTCGGTGGTGAACTTCCTCCGGTCCGCGTACAACGCGGTGAAGGGGGAGAAGACCTCCGCACTCGCCTTCCGCAAGCGCCTCAAGGAGAAGATGACGCTGCTCGGCATCGAGGATCCCATGGTGGCCCGGTACGTGAACCAGGGGTTCTCGGGAGGGGAGAAGAAGAAGAACGAGGTGCTGCAGCTCGCCGTCCTGGAGCCCGACATGGCCATCCTGGACGAGACCGACTCGGGGCTCGACATCGACGCTCTGAAGTCGGTGGCGAACGGGATCACGTCGCTGATGGGCCCGGGCCTCGGGGTCCTGCTCATCACCCACTACCAGCGGATCCTGAACTACATCACCCCCGACCGGATCCACGTCATGATGGACGGAAGGATCGTGCTGTCCGGTGGCCCCGAGCTCGCCCACGAGCTGGAGGCCAAGGGGTACGAGGGCCTGAGGAAGGATCTGCTGGGAGAGGGCGAGGAGTAACCTTTGCCCCGGGAGCGGAGATCGAGATGACCAAGGTGATCGAACAGCGGCCGGACGTCCTGGACGTCGAGCGGATCCGCAAGGACTTCCCGATCCTCGAACGGTTGATCAACGGCCGGCCCCTGGTGTATCTGGACAGCTCGAACACCAGCCAGAAGCCGCGGCAGGTCATCGACACGCTGACCGAGTACTACGAGCGTCACAACGCGAACCTGTACCGGGCGGTGTACGCCCTCGCCGAGGAGGCCACCTCGCTCTTCGAGGCGGCTCGGGACAAGCTGGCCCGGTTCGTCGGAGCCCCGGATCCCCGGTGCATCGTGTTCAACCGGGGGACCACCGAGTCGACGAATCTCGTGGCCCACGGCTACGCGCGAAAGGTGCTGAAGGAGGGCGACGAGATCCTGCTCTCGGTGGTGGAGCACCACTCGAACCTGGTGCCCTGGCAGTTCGCCGCCGCGGCCACGGGAGCGAAGCTCCGGTTCATCCCGCTGGCGGACGATGGTTCGCTCGATCTCTCCGGTCTCGACTCGCTGCTGACCGAGCGAACCAAGATGATCTGCGTGACGGGGATGTCGAACGTCCTCGGCACTGTCCCTCCGCTGCGGCAGCTGGCCGACGCCGCTCACGCGGTGGGAGCGGTCATCCTGGTGGACGGGGCGCAGCTCGTCCCGCACTCGCCGGTGGACGTGGCCGTCCTCGACGTGGACTTCCTGACCATCTCCGGCCACAAGATGCTGGGTCCGACCGCCTCCGGGGGCCTGTATGGGAAGCGGGAGCTTCTCGAGCGCATGGACCCGTTCCTGGGGGGCGGGGAGATGATCCTGGAGGTCCACCCCGACCGCTCCACGTTCAAGGAGCCGCCATGGAAGTTCGAAGCCGGCACCATGAACATCGCGCAGGAGATCGGGCTGGCCGCCGCCGTGGACTACCTGGAGGCGCTGGGCATGGACGCGGTTCGGGAGCACGAGAAGGAGATCACCGCGTACGCGATCCGGCGTCTGTCGGACGCCGGCGCGAAGGTGTTCGGCCCCTCCGGCGTGGAGCGGCGTGGAGGGGCGGTGTCCTTCTGGTTCAGGGACATCCACCCCCACGACCTGGCGCAGGTCCTCGACACGCAGGGAGTGTGCGTCCGAGCCGGCCACCACTGCGCCCAGCCGCTCATGCGGGTCCTCGGTGTCCCGGCGACCACCCGGGCGTCGTTCTACGTGTACAACACGGAGTCCGAGGTCGACGCGCTGGTCGACGCCCTCGGCGAGGCGGAACGCATCTTCAGCCGGTGATGGCCGTGGAGGGGTGCCGACATGTCGCTTGAGGACCTGTACAAGGAAGTGATCCTCGACCACTACAAGAACCCCCGGAACAAACGGGAGCTTCCGGGGGCGGAGCTCGCATCGTCGAAGAACAACCCGCTGTGCGGAGACGAGATCACCGTTCGAGCCCACGTCGAAGGAGGACGGGTGGCGGAGGTGGCCTTTCAGGGGCAGGGCTGCTCGATCAGCCAGGCCAGTGCGTCGATGCTGACCGAGGCGGTGACCGGCAGGTCGGTGGGCGAGGCATCGGAGCTGGTCGCCGAGTTCCGGGGCATGATGGAGGGCAGGGTGGAGCCGGCCGAGGAGGAATTGGGCGACCTGGTCGCCCTGAAGGGCGTGGTGAAGTACCCGGTGCGCATCAAGTGCGCCGTTCTGGCCTGGGACGTGCTCCAGGACGCGCTCTCCGGGGCGGGCGACGCCTCGGTGGCCGGCGCCCAGTTCGGTGAGGGGCCGGGCCCCGTCACTGGGTGAGCGAGCGCTCGGCGGCCCGGAGACGGCCGACCAGCTCGAGCGTGATCATCCGGGAGACCGACGCGTTCGTCCGGAGCAGTGAGCGGAACGCCCTCCGGTTCAGGCGAAGTGCCGACACCCGGGTCACGGCGGACACCGTGGCTGTTCTGGGGCCGCCGTCGATGACGGACATCTCTCCGAAGTAGTCGCCCGCGCGGAGGGCTCGCTTTCCCCGGCCGCCCACGAAGACTCGCGCGGTTCCCTCCAGGATCAGGTAGAAGTCGCTGGCCGCCGACCCCTCGGCCGCGATGGTCGCCCCCGCCGGGAACTCGACCTCCCTGCCGGTCTGCAGGACGGCCCGGAGGTCCTTCTTCGACAGCCCCGCGAACAGGTGAACCGAACGCAGCCTTTGGAGACTGCTGTCCTCGGCCATGGCGCTACCGGGCCCGGCGCATCAGGCTCTCGGGCGTCAGGATCACCGGGCGGCCGTCGTTCCAGTCGATCCAGCCCCGGCCGGCGAAGGAGGCGATCAGGCGGTTCGCGCTCTCTCTCGACACCCCGATCATCTGGGCCATCTCCTCCTGGGTCACCCGGGTGGTCACGGTGATCGTCCCATCTCCGTTCGCGTCGCCATGCTCCTCCGCCAGCTCGAGGAGCTTGCGGGCCAGGCGGGTCGGGGCGTCGAAGAACACCAGATCCTGGGTGGCCTGGTCGGCCCGGCGGAGCCGCCGGCCCATGAGCTCGAGGAGCCGCCGGGCCAGGGCGGGCCGCCCCTCGATCATCGACCAGAACACATCGCTCGCCAGGGTGTACAGCTTGGTGTCCTCCATGGCCCGGGCGTCCATCTCCCGCGTACCCCGGTCCACCACGGCCAGCTCGCCGAAGATCTGACCCCGGCCGAGGACCGCGACGAGCAATTCCTGGCCGGTGGGGGAGGCGGTGGTGAGCTTCACCCTGCCGTCGTCGATGAGAAAGAGCCGCTCCGAGGGCTCGCCCTCCCGGAAGATCACCTCGGCCCGCCGATACCGGACGGCGTGGAACTTGTCGGCGAGGTCGCGGATGTCCTCGCCTCGCAACACGGAGAACAGCGGGGCTTGCTCCAGCAGGCTGACCCTCTCGGCCAACTCCTGGCCCCGGCGCAGCTCGCTGATAGCCGTGGCGGCCGGCCGGCCCGACTCGCCTTGAGGTAGAGCGCCCCCAACCATGATGGACCCTAGCCTACTGTCTTCGAGCCAAGGAACGACGGGAGACCGATGCCGATGACCCACTCGCTCCGTCCGGCGGCCGTGGAGGATGCGGCCGCCGCTGCCGAACTATTGCTGGGCCTGCCCGATGGGCTGGCCGACATGTTCGGAAGGGGTGAGGTCGCCCGCAGGATCGCCCGGGTGGCGTTCGAAGGGCCGTCCACGATGCTGAGCCATCGGCTGGCCCTGGTGGCCCAGGAAGGCGGGGCGGTGGTCGGCCTGGTGGTGCGGTTCCCGGGCTCCCAGTGGGCGGCGCTCCGCCGGCGGACCGCCGCGGCGATGCTCCGGGCGGCCGGCGGTCGCCATGGTCCCGTCCTGGTGTGGCGGGGGGCGATCCTCGACCGGCTGATCCCCTCCATGCCCCCGGGCGCGATGTATGTCCCGGCGCTCAGTGTGGCGCCGGACCACCGGGGTCGAGGTGCCGGGTCGACGCTCCTCGGTCGGGTGATCGAGGAGGCCGTCGGGCTGGGGCTTCGGGTCGTCGCCCTCGATGTCGGCGAACGGAACCTGGGCGCCATCCACCTCTACTCGCGTCTCGGGTTCGAAGTGGCCTCGAGGCAACGGATCCGACCGCGCCGGGGGTGGGCGGAGCTGGCATCGCTGCGGATGGAGCTGGCCCTGGCCGGCCGGGAATGACCTGTTCCCGGGGGCTGTTCATACTCTCCTTCGATGTTCCTTCGAGAGAACGAGGTCGGCAGGAGGGTCGCGCCGCACCTTCGCCGGGGCCGGTCCGTGCTCGACCTGGGGGCCGGCACCGGCCGGCTCAGCGGGTGGCTGGCGTGGAGGACGGGCGTCCTCCCCGTGCTGGCCGACGTGGTCGAGTACGGGAACCGGCGGCGGGACCTGCCGTTCCTTCGGATGGACGACCCCTATCACGTACCGGCCGATGACCGGTCGTTCGACGTCGTGATGCTCCTGTTCGCCCTGCACCACAACCCATACGAGGCGCAGGGAAAGGTGCTGGCCGAAGCGGCCCGGCTCGCCCGGCGCCGGGTGATCGTGATGGAGGACACCCCTGCCAACCGGCTGGATCTGGCCTTCAACGTGGCGTGGGACAAGATGCTGAACCTCCGGCACGGCGTCCCCACCCCGTTCGCCTTCAGGTCGGTGGGCGAGTGGCGGGAGGTGTTCGACGAGCTCGAGCTGGAGGCCCGCCACGTCGAGACCTACCGGCCGAAATGGCCCACGCTCATGACCTACCACCACACGCTCTTCGTCCTGGATCGGGACTGAGGGGGGCGCCCGTGCGGGTCGAACTGACCGATGACCCCGCGGTGTTCCGGGCCCGGGACTGGAGCGACGTGGTCCGGACCGACCCCGGGGGGACGTTCTTCCACACCCCCGCCTATCTGAAGCTCTGGTGGGAGGAGTTCGGGACGGGAGCGCTCATGGTGGCTCTGGCGGAGGATGGAGGCGAGGTGGTGGGGGCCTGCTGCTTCGAGGCCGTCGAGGGAACGCTCACCTTCCTCGGCGGGTTCGACGTCACGGACTACATGGGGCCTGTGGCCCTGCCCGCCGTCGATCGAGAGGCCATGGCCAAGGAACTGATGGCCGTGGTGGCGGGGGGCGAATGGGATCGGGCCGATCTTCGGGGGCTTCCGGAGGGATCGCCTTGGGTCTCCGCCCTCACGGCGGCGGCCTCGGACGCTGGCCTGCATGTGGAGGCGGGCCAGGAGGACGTGGCCCCGTTCATCTCGCTGCCGGACACCTTCCAGCGGTACCTGTCGGACCTGCCGCCCAAGCTTCGGCACGAGATCCGGCGGAAGGAGCGGCGGCTTCGGCAGGAGGCCGGGGACTGCCGGATCGGGATGTCGAACCCGGACACGCTCCCTCGCGATATGGACCGGTTCGTCGAGCTCCATCGGGACAGCTCTGGTCCGAAGGGAAGGTTCATGCAGGCCGGGATGGAGATCTTCTTCCGCCGGCTGGCCGAGGCCTTCCTGCCCCCGCATGTGTTCCATCTGGCCTTCCTGGAGATCGGGGACGAGAAGGTGGCAGGAGCCATCGGGTTCGGCTTCGGCGACACCTTCTCCCTGTACAACTCGGTGTTAGACCGGCGGTTCGCCCCGCTCGCCCCGGGCATGGTGCTGGTGGCCGAGCTGATCCGGATGGCCATCGGATCCGGACGGCGGACCTTCGACCTGCTGAAGGGTGATCTGGCCTACAAGTACCGGTTCGGGGCCGTTCCCCGGCCGGTGCGCTCGCTGGCCCTCGCCCGGCCTCGGTGATGCCTAGCCCGGGTCGCTGTCGGCGGCGGTCCCCGAGGCCAGCAGATGGCCGGACGCGTCGGTGATGCGGACGGTGTTCAGCGCGGAGATGTCGGCGGAGGTGACGAGCCACGTGGACCCCTCCCCGTCGGCATCGAGCTGGATCGAGTGGAGCGGGACCGTCTTGCCCGCCACCGAGGAGATCTGGACGCCCACGGTCCCCGTGGTCCCCGGCGACCGGACCAGCACGAGGATCCAGCTCTGCCCGCGATCGGAGTCGTACATGATGGCGGAGCCCTCGAGCGAGCTCCCGGGGCTCGACCGGAGGGTCCCCACCCGGACGTCCCTGCCGCCGAGGGCGTGCAGGAACCGCTGGTAGGAGGCCGCGTCGGTCCGGAATCGATCCGCGTTGCCCTGAGCGGCCGCTCCCCAGGCCACGGCCCCGGCCAGGGCCACGGTGACGGCGGCCACCGCCAGGAGCCACCGGCCGGAACGAACCCGTTGGACCGGGGCGGGCGGGGCTTCCCTCCATTCCTCGGCCAGCACTCGCATGACCCTTTCCTCGAGCTCGGGAGGGGGGTCGGTGGCGTGCGCGGCGCTGGCGAACAGGGCCACGCCCTCGTCGAGCCGCTCGGCCTCGCCCCGACAGATCGCGCAGCCTCTCAGATGGCGCCGGACCGACGCCCCGTCCACCTCGGAGAGCGAACCGAGCACGTGGTCGGGGAGCATCTCCCTCACCGCATCACAGTTCACGGTGAACCTCCAGGGCCTCCCGGAGCTTGACCAGAGCGGTGCGGATCCGGGTCTTCGCCGTGCCCACGGGGATCCCCTCGAGCTCGGCGACCTCGGTGCTCGTCTTGCCTCCGAAGTAGGCGAGCTCGAGAGCCGCCCGCTGGCCGGGAGAGAGGCCGACCATGGCCTGGCGGGCCCGGGCGGCGAGGTCGGACGTCTCGGCCTGCTGTTCGGGGCCGGGCTCCTCCGAGACCTCTCCCGCCTCGTGGTGGGTGGCCAGGATGCGGGCCTCCAGGACGCGGCGGCGGATGGTGTCGATCGCGAGGCTGCGGGCGATCAGCAGGACCCAGGTGTCGAGCGAGCCGCGCCCGGGCTCGTACGAGTCCGCCTTCCGCCATACCTTGACGAACGTGTCCTGCACCAGGTCCTCCGCCTGCGTGGGGCTGCCCAGCATCACCAGGCCCAGCCCGAAGATCCTGGGGGCGAACCGCCGGTAGAGATCCTCGGCCGCCCGCGGATCCCTCCGCGAGAAGCCGCGGACGAGATCGTGGTCGGCCGCGTTCTCCGCCATGGCAAACAGGGTACGCCGCCCGCCCCCCATTGCAGGTAGTACGGACGAGCGGGGGGTCGGGTTGTGTTGGGAGAAGCCCGTCGGGCCGAGCCGATCAGGCCGGAAAGGCCCGAAGGTGCTGCAGGACGGTCTCGCCGAGCTCGATGTCCCCGCCGATCAGGAGGGTGCCGTCCGCCAGGTAGTACTCCGCGGGGATCCTCCTCCCGGCCACCAGGGCGAAGGCGTAGGCTCGCCCTTCGATCACGGCGTCCGGCTCCTTGCCCCTGGGGGGGACGTCGTGGGGCGCCAGCCCATGATGCCAGCTCCCCCCACCCGCGGCGGACAGCTCCACCCGAACGCTGGCTCGGGGGAACGAGAGCCCCGCCAGGGCCAGCGCGTAGGGGATCATCCGGATCGCCAGGTCGTTCACGCTGTGGATGGGGGGGTGCTCGAGCCGCGGCTCGAGGTCCGCGCTGGCCCGGATGTCCTCGCCGTGGAGCCACCACTCCACGACCCTGGACTGGATCAGGTAGCTGACCCCGATCTCACCGACCACCCATGCCACCCGGCGCGCGGTCCACTCCTCGGGAGCGACCTTCGCCGCCCGGGCCAGGAACAGGTCGGCGGCCCTGCCCCACTCGGTGACCACCGACCGGAACGGCTCGCCGGCTCGCCGCTGAACCGTCCATTCGTTGAACGCGTCGAGCGAGAATCGGGCGCCCTCCAGACTCTTCCTGAATTCCTCCAGCTCCGTGAGGGGCTCTTCGGCCACGCTCGCGGCTGCCGCGACCTCCTGGGCCGCAAGGTGGCCGATCACGTCGCGGTTGCGCCACCCCGCCGCGGCGCTCGGTGCGTCCCACCGATCGGGGGGCGTGTACTGGATCGTCCGGCCCAGGGCCTCGCGCTCGGCCCTGGCGGTGGCGAGCAGCCACGCGCGATCGAGCGTCACTCCGGCACCCCCGGCATCGGGCGTGGATTGTACCCTGCCCCTCATGCGGGTCCTGATCGCCCCCGACAAGTTCAAGGGAACGCTCACGGCCCGGGAGGCGGCCCGGGCCATCGAGGCGGGGTGGCGCCGCGGCGCGCCCGGGGCCAAGACCGAAACCATCCCGATGGCGGACGGTGGCGAGGGAACGCTCGACGCGCTGGTGGCCGCGCTCAGGGGCGAACGCCACAGCGAGCGGGTCACCGGGCCGCTGGGTGATCCGGTGGAGGCCGAGTACGCGATCGTGGACTCGCCCGGGGGGCGGCTCGGCGTGGTGGAGATGGCCAGCGCCTCCGGACTGAACCTGGTCTCGGCCGGGCGTCGCGACCCCAAGCGGGCCACCACCCGGGGGACGGGAGAGCTGATCCTCGCCGCGGCCCGGCGCGGCGCATCGAGCATCCTGGTCTGCGTGGGGGGGAGCGCGACCAACGACGCGGGGGCCGGGATGGCCCAGGCCCTGGGGATCCGGCTGCTGGACGAACGGGGACGCGACATCCGGCCGGGAGGAGCGGGCCTGCTCGACCTGGCCCGAATCGACGCCACAACCCTCGATCCGGCCGTTCGGGACGTTCGGTACGTGGCCGCCACGGACGTTGACAACCCCCTCACCGGCCCTCACGGCGCCTCTGCCGTGTACGGGCCCCAGAAGGGGGCCACGCCGGAGGACGTTCTCCTGCTCGACCGGGCCCTGGGCCATTTTGCCGCCGAGGTCCACCGGGACCTGGGTGTGGACGTCCGCGAGGTCCGGGGGGCGGGGGCCGCCGGGGGGCTGGGGGCGGGGTTGGTCGCGTTCCTCGGGGCCAGGCTCAGGCCGGGCGTCGACGTGGTCATCGAGGCGGTGTGTCTCGTCCAGCGGGTCCAGGGGGCCGATGTGGTGGTGACGGGCGAGGGGTCCTTCGACGCCCAGTCCCTGCGGGGGAAGGCGCCCGCAGGCGTCCTCCGGGTTGCCGCGGAGGCCAGGGTTCCCGCCGTGGTCCTGTGTGGCCGGCGGGAGGCCGAGGTACCCGGAGTGCTGGTGGCGTCGTTGGCGGAGCGGTTCGGGGAGCGGGACGCCATGGAGCGTCCCGGACCCCTTCTGGAACGACTGGCGGCCGAGGTCGCTGCCGAGGTCGAGGAGCGGGCCCGTGCCGAGAAGCGATGATCGTTTCGGGTCGGCCGCCGCGGCCCTCGGACTGACGCTCGAGATCCACAGGTTCCCACAGGGAACCCGGACGGCCGTGGACGCCGCCCGGGCCGTGGGATGCGAACTGGGCCAGATCGTGAAGTCGCTCGTGTTCGTGGCCGACGGAGAGCCCTTCCTCGCCCTGACCTCCGGATCGAACCGGGCAGATCCCGAACGCCTGGCCGCCACCCTCGGCGCGCGAGACGTGAGGCCGGCTTCGGCCGACGAAGCCAGGGCCGCCACCGGGTATGCCATCGGGGGCACCCCTCCGTTCGGGCATCCCACCCCGCTCCGCGTCCTGGTGGACCGGGACCTGCTCGGCCACGACGTGGTGTGGGCGGCCGCCGGGACATCGGACTCGGTGTTCCCGATCCCGCCGCAGGACCTGGTCCAGGCGGCGCGGGGGGAGCCGGTCGACTTCAGGGTGCGGTAGGACGGGTCAGAGCGCGATGGTGAACGGGCGGGCGGCCGGTGTGGGGTCGGGGTGGCCCCGGGCGTCCACGGCCTGGACGGTGAAGGTGTACGCCCCGTTCCCCAGGGACCGGTAGGTGATCGTCCCCGAATTGCACGGGGCGGCCGAGCCGTCGTGTCCCGGCCCCCTCAGGCTGCACCGCAGCGTCGTGGTTCGGGACTGGGAGAAGAACGTGAACGTCACCTGGTGGTCCGGAACCGAACCGGACGGACCGGTGGCGATCGTCGTGCCCGGCGCGCCGGGTGGGGCCCGAAGGGCCGCCAGCTGGCGAGAGAGCTTGCGCTTCAGCTTGGCGAAGGAAGCCTCGCCCGACAGGTTGGTGAGCTCGTAGGGATCCGAGCGCAGGTCGTAGAGCTCGGACTCGCCGGTGGCATACTCGATGTACGCGTACCGGTCGGTCTCGAGCCCCCAGTAGTGCGGGAGGTTGAACACGTTCAGCTCCTCGCCGCGCTTCTCCGACTGGCACGGGTCCGTGTTGCCGGCCTGGCACCACTCGAGCAGCAGGCCATCGCGGACCTTCGCCACCTTCCGCTCGAGCAATGGAAGGAGGGAGGTGCCGTCCGCCTCCCAGGGAATCCCCACCGCGTCCATGATCGTGGGGGCGAGGTCAACGTTCGACACCAGGGCGTCGGAGGAGAAGTGCTTCGCCGCGGGGAGCATGGAGGGAAACCGAATCACCAGGGGCACCCGGACCGACTCCTCGTACGGCTGGTTCTTCGAGGTCAGCCTGTGCTCCCCGTACATGAACCCGTTGTCGGACATGAAGATGACCAGGGTGTCGTCCTCCTGGCTGCCCAGGGCTTCCAGGATCCTGCCCATGTCCGCGTCGAGCGGCGGGATCTGACGGGTCATGTTCGTGTGCCAGTCCTCGATGAGCTTCTGGTCCGTGGGGGAGAGGGGAGGAAGCCGGGTCCAAGCGGGCCGGGAGTGGGGGTTGGGGTCGGCGTTGAACGACGGCGGGTCGTAGGGAGGGACCGGCCGCTTGTCCCGGTCGTCGTTCGCTGGAAGGTGCGGGTCTTTCGGCGCGTAGTAGAGGAAGAAAGGTTCCTGTGCGGCCTGCCGGTTCTCGATGAAGTTGATGGCCTTGTTCGCCAGGATGTCGGCCGTGTACCCATTGGTGTGTTGGATCCGGCCGTTGATGTTGAGGGTCGGGTTCCGCTCGGTGTCCTGCGTGCAGACCCATGCCCCCCAGCCCGGCTGAGGGTCGCACGGCTCGCTGTTCAGGTACTTGCCGAACAGGCCGGTTCGGTAGCCGGCGGCCCGGAGGGCCAGCGGGAACACGGGCCGAAAGGGGACCTGCCCGTCGAGGGGGACGGTGTTCGAATCCACGCCCGTGTCGTGCGAGTACAGGCCGGTGAGGATGCTCGACCTGGACGGGCAACATTGAGAGACGTTCACGTACGCCCGGGTGAAGTCGACCCCCTGGTCGACGAGCTTCGAGAAGACGTTCGGCATGAGGTTCCGGTCGAAGATCCGGAAGGCCTGATCGTCGGAGAGCAGGATCACCACGTTCGGCCCGGTCGCCTTGACCGTGGAGCCGGATGCGGCGGAGGACGGGCTGGGCCCTGCGGAGCCCGAGCCGGTGCAGGTGGTGGCCAGGAGAGCCAGGACGATCGCGGCCGGTCCCGCCCGGCGGCTGATGCGCACGACCGGGGGACTCTACTAGAAGGGGCCCCCGAAGAGGCCGGGCCCGGCCCCGGGCCGAACGGATGGCCCAGCTCGGGTGGCGGGTATAATGAGGGAGCTCCCATTCGCCGATCAGGAGTACAGATGCTCACGTTGACCGAAGCAGCAGCCGGCAAGGTCAGGGAACTGCTCGAACAGGAGGGCCGTTCCGACATCGCCCTTCGGGTGGCCGTCCAGCCGGGCGGTTGCTCGGGGCTTCGCTACGCCATGTTCCTTGACGACGAGGTCTCGGAGAAGGACCTCGCCGAAGAGCAGCACGGCATCCGGGTCGTGATCGACCGGATGAGCGTGCCGTACCTCGACGAGGCCAAGATCGACTTCCTGGACACCCTGGAGCAGTCGGGCTTCACCATCGACAACCCGATGGCCCAGGGCAGCTGCGCCTGCGGCCACTCCTTCCACTAAGCCTTCCGGGCCGTCGCTTTCGACCCAGGGTTTACAGTAGGAGGGGAACGGAGGCTGGGCCCCAAAGGAGCGACATGGCCGTAACCAAGACCGCGCTTGGACTGGAACGCGCCGTCGTGAGGTTCGCCGGCGACTCCGGCGACGGCATGCAGTTGACCGGCGACCGGTTCACCAGCGCGACGGCGGTGTTGGGCAACGACCTGGCGACGCTCCCCGACTTCCCCGCCGAGATCCGCGCTCCGGCCGGCACCCTGGCCGGGGTCTCCGCGTTCCAGATCCACTTCGCCGCGCGGGACATCGCGACGCCCGGCGACCAGCCCAACGTCCTGGTGGCCATGAACCCCGCCGCCCTCAAGACCAACCTCAGGGACCTGGAGAAGGGCGGGATGGTGATCGTCAACGAGGACGCCTTCATCGACCGGAACCTGGAGAAGGCAGGGTACGAGGCCGACCCGCTGGGCGACGGCTCGCTGGACGGATATCAGGTCTATCGGGTGCCGATGACCTCCATCACGCTCCGAGCCACCGAGGGCATCGCCATCACGAAGAAGGAGGCCGAACGGTCGAAGAACTTCTTCGCCCTCGGCCTGCTGTCGTGGATGTACGGACGCCCTACCGACGTCACCACGAATTGGATCGAGAAGAAGTTCGGAGCAAAGCCGATGATCCTGGAGGCTAACCTGGCCGCGTTCAAGGCCGGCTACAACTTCGGGGAGACCACCGAGCTGTTCGCCCACACATACGAGGTGAAGCCGGCTCCGGCCCGGCCGGGCACGTACCGCAACATCTCGGGGAGTACGGCCCTGGCCTGGGGCCTCGTGGCGGCCAGCGTCCGAAGCGGGCTGCCGATCTTCTACGCGAGCTATCCGATCACCCCGGCCTCCGAGCTGCTCCACGAGCTGTCCCGGCACAAGAACCCCGGTGTGCGGACGCTGCAGGCCGAAGACGAGATCGCGGCGGCCAACGCTGCCCTCGGGTCGGCCTTCGGCGGCCATCTCGGGGTGACCGGGACTAGCGGCCCGGGTCTCGACCTGAAGCAGGAGACCATCGGCCTGGCGGTGATGCTCGAGCTGCCCATGGTGATCGTCGACGTTCAACGGTCCGGCCCCTCGACCGGGATGCCGACGAAGACCGAGGCGGCCGACCTCCTGGCGGCGCTGTACGGCCGCCACGGGGAGTCGCCCCTCCCGGTGGTCGCCGCGTACACCCCGGCCCACTGCTTCGACGCGGCCCTCGAGGCGGTCCGGATCGCCGTCAAGTACCGGACCCCGGTCATCCTGCTGTCGGACACCTTCCTCACGAACTCCTCCGAGCCGTGGCTGATCCCCGCAATCGAGGATCTGCCCACCATCGATCCGCACTTCGCCACGCAGGTGAACCACGACGACGGGTTCCGTCCGTACCTCCGGGACGAGAACATGGCCCGCCCGTGGGCCACGCCCGGAACGCCGGGGCTGGAGCACCGGGTCGGCGGACTGGAGAAGGAGGACGTGACCGGCAACATCTCCTACGACCCGGAGAACCACGAACGCATGACGCACATTCGGGCGGCGAAGGTGGAGAAGATCGCCGACGACATCCCCGAGCTGGCCGTGGACGACCCCGACGGAGACGCCGAGCTCCTGCTGCTCGGGTGGGGCTCGACCCATGGGGCGATCACGGCCGGGGTCCGGCGGGTCCGGGAGGCCGGCCGCAGCGTGGCCTCCGCCCACTTCACCCACCTCAATCCTCTTCCGAGGAACACCGGCGAGGTGCTGGCCCGGTACCGCACTGTGCTCCTGCCGGAGATGAACCTCGGGCAGCTCGCCATGATCCTGCGGGCCCGGTTCCTGGTCGACGTGAAGAGCTACACCAAGGTCCAGGGCCAGCCGATCCACGCGGCGGAGATCGAGCACCTCTTGATGGAGGAGCTGTCATGACTGCCGGCGGCGGCAACGGGCAGGGCAACGGGCCCGTCGCGGGCGGCAGGACGACCCTGACCAAGAAGGACTTCGCCAGCGACCAGGAGGTCCGGTGGTGTCCGGGATGCGGGGACTACGCCATCCTCTCCACCGTCCAGGGCTTCCTTCCCGAGCTCGGGGTGCCGCCCCACCAGACGGTCTTCGTGTCGGGGATCGGGTGCTCGGGCCGGTTCACCTACTACCTGGACACCTACGGGATCCA
>Ga0066709_100001776_pt1 | contig 14822 bp, 17 predicted proteins | sample GraSoiAngelo_158_FD_79665 | JGI IMG/M metagenome (GOLD analysis project Ga0066709, IMG submission 79665) | Grasslands soil microbial communities from the Angelo Coastal Reserve, California, USA - 14_1009_16_30cm | ecosystem: Environmental > Terrestrial > Soil > Grasslands | place: USA...
AGGCAGTAGCCGATGTGTTCGACTTGGCAGCTGTCGGTGCCGACGACTGGCTTGATGCACTCGGACCATCTCCAGCCCGGCTGGAAGGTGTAGCGGCCGATCTGGCCGCCGGCGAGGTTGACGAGCTCGACGGTTGTCTTGTCGGGAGTGCGGGTCTCGTCGGGAGTGCTGAAGTCTCGGTGCTCGACGCCTGCCATTGTCAGTCCTCCTGTTCGTCTGTGTTCCGATTATCGCTACATGGTCTCTTCGCGCAGGACGTCGAGGTTGCGGAATGTCGGCGGCCCGTCGCACAAGGAGGCGAGCTTGGCGGAGAACTCCCTCGTCTCCGGGAGGTCCGAGTTGGCCATGGCCTCTTCGTAGGACGGGAACTCGACGATCTGCACGTAAGTGTTAGTGGCGTCGCGGTCCTTGGTCTGCACGCCGCGGGACGCGGCCCGCTTGCCTTCGGTTGCTTCCAGCCACCCGTCGAGTGCTGCGTTGAGCTCGTCGAGCTTGCTGGTCTTGTATTCGATGATCTGGATGAACGGCATGGGCTCCTCCTTTGCCGCGGTCACGATAGATCGCGCTGAGGAAGCCGCGCCGGGGGGGCGCGGCCTCAGTAGCTGAACGTGGTCGCCGGCTCCTCGCCGATCCACTTCCACATCGGGACGGTGCCTTGGATCTCGGCGCCGGCGATGAGTTGCTTCTCGTCGAGGTTCTTGGCGTTGAAGCAGATCGGGCAGATGAAGTAGCGGCCGCCGGCGGCTTCGTACCGCTTCATCAGATCGGGCAACGCCGGGCAGCCGTCGCACGCGACGCCGACACCGACGCCGTCGAGCGCGAGCCTGACCGCTTCCTTGGTCAAGAACATGAGTGTCTCGCGTCCGTTCTCCGCCGCGCCGACCGCGACGAGGAATGCGATGGTGACCCTCTCTGGGTCCTCGAGCCCGGTCGTGAGACTGATCACTGCCTTGCCTGACATGACGGCTTCTCCTCCGCGCTGTCGATTTGTCGAGAGCGACGGTACGGAGATGAGCCGGCGGTGTCGTCCGGGGTTCCCCCTACAGATCGAGGGGTTCGAGGGTGTCGAGCAGGCCGTGTTGCATGGCGAAGAGGGTGGCTGTCGACCGGGTCGATGCGCCGGTCTTGGTGTAAATGCGTTCGATGTGGGTCTCGGCCGTCTTGGGTGTGATCTCGAGGCGCTGCGCGACTTGCCGGGTCGTCGCGCCGCGGGCGATGAGGGCGAGGACTTCGATCTCGCGCGGGGTGAGGCCCGCGGGACCGCTGCGGCGTTTGCCGTGCGGTTGACCGGCGGCGGCGAGGACGGCGTCGACGGCGTGTGCGTCCAGGCGTCCGGCGCGCACCTCGGAACGAAGTTCGATGGCGGCCTGCTTGGCGGTGAGCGCGGGCCGGTGCGGTCGGGATTCGATCATGGACCGGTAGGCGCAGGTAGCGGCGAGCACCCGTGCCGTCGCCGGGATCGCGGGTCCGGCCAGGCCGCGGTGATAGCCGGAGCCGTCGCAGCGTTCGTGAGTCATCGAGGCGATGGCGCCGATGCGTGCGAGTTCGTCGGGACGCGCCAACATGCGTTCTGCGTAGTAGGAGTGCATGCGAAGGCGTTCGGCTTCGCGCTCGGAGAGCGGTCCTGGCTTGTCGAGGATCGTGGCCGGGATGCCGTGCAGGCCGATGTCGTGCACCAGGCCGGCCCGTCGTACCGCGGTGACGTCAGAACTGGGCAGTCCCCGTTCGGCGGCGGCGCGCCTCGCGAGCTCCGCAACGCCGCGGGAGTGGCCGGCTCGAGACGCGGACCGCAGGTCGGTGAAGTCGGCGATGGCTTCGAGCGCGGCGTCGAACTGGCTGTCCGTCAGTCGTTGCTGCAGCGAGGATTCGTTGTCGATCATCGAACGCCAGTCCGGTTCGTCCGAGGGATCACCGAGCACGTCGCCCGCCACGTCGCAGAACGCGTCGACGACCGTCGGATCGAAGTGCTTGCCGCGCCGGGCGCGGGCGAGCTTGATAGCGGCGTCGGTGCCCTCGGTGCGGTGGTGCACCTCGACGGCGTCGGCAAGGTGGAAGAGGCGCATCGGCAGGGCGATGTCCTCTCCACCGACGTCGCCCGGCACGCCCTTGCCGTCCCATCGGGTGAAGACCTGCTGCAAGGGTTCGCAAACGCGATCATCGAGACCGAAGCGCTCGGCCATGCGCGCAGTCGTGAGGCAATGCGACATGAGGCCGCGCTCGATCGCCTTGCCGCCGCTGACGATGAGCTTGGCTCCTAAGCGGAGGCGATGCAGCGCCGGGCTGCCGGCGCCGATGTGGCGCAGCATGAAGCCGAGCAGCGGTAGACCGGCGAAGTCGACCTCGTAACTGTCGCGGCGAAAGGCGATGTCGTCGCCGAACACCGCCGCCACTTCGGGGGTGTCGGCGACACAGCCAACCCACGCGAGTGTCGTGACGTAATAAAGCGCACCGCGTTCGTCGGAGTCGACGCCGATGCGGTCGCCGAGTCGCGCTGCGATGCGCCACGAGCGGAGCACGTGCTCCATCGGTTGGCCGAGACCGAGATCGGTTGCCAACGAAAAGGCAGCAACGAGCTCGGGCAGCTTCACACCCGAATCGCGGTCACCAGCCGCCACGGTTGGAGACGCACCCGTAGTGGTCATCTCTCGGCCTCGCTTCCGTCTGTTTGTGGGGGGAACCCCGGACGACACCGTGCGGCGCGGTTCGTACCGTGGACCGCAGGTACATCGAATGGGAGGATGCCATGTCAGTCACGAACGACAACCCGACGGTGGCCCGTTGGTCGGTGGGCGGTGTCTTCCTCGAAGCCCTCGCCAACCGCGACTACCAACGCATGGCCACCACCCTCGCGCCGGGCGTGCGGTTCCGAGCGATGCTGCCGCCCGGTCCAATGGACTGGGAAGGATCGGAGGTCGTCGGAGGCGTGTTCCGCTCGTGGTTCGGCGAGGCCGAGGACTTCGAACTGATCGACGCCACCGTCGGCGAAGTCGGCGGTCGGTTGCATCTGTCGTGGCGGCTTCGCGTCCGGCCGGCACCGTTCGACGCCGGCGCGGGCTGGCACGTCATCGAACAGCAGGCCTACGCCGACGCGGGAGACACCATCGACTCGCTCGATCTGCTGTGCTCCGGCTTCCATCCCGAACAGATCGGTGACCGCGACTGACGCAGTCATCGTGTGGCCACCGCGCATACAACCTCACCGCTCCACGCGAAGTCGTCGGGTGCGAGTGAAGCCAATCGCTGCTGAGCGCGCGTCAGCGTCTCGGCGCGGACCGGGTCATCGAGCACGTCGAGCCGCAACCGGTTCAGACCGGATCCAGTGACGAGCTGCCAGTAGGTGTCGGCTGTCCATTGGTGTTGCAACCGCTCGAGCCAGATCCGGCGGGGTTGGAAACCGGTGTCGGTGAGGAGGTCGGTCACTGCATCAGCGCTGTCGAGTCCAGTGTCGACGCGGCGCGGCGGGAGCGGCGGCGCGCCCGCTTCGGTGAGGGTCTCGGTCCAGATGGCGTCGACCGGCAGAGTGGCCTCGCTCTTCCATGTGACGGTGCCGATCGTGCCGCCGCTGCGCAAGACGCGATGGGCCTCGGCGAGTCCGCGCTTCGGATCCTTGAGGTGGAACAGCACGTAGGCCATGAGCACGGCGTGCGCGCAGTTGCTGCGGATCGGCAGGGTCAGCGCGTCGGCGTGGACGACGGACGCGTCGGTGCGGTCTTTCGCGGCGCGTAGCATCTCGATTGATGCGTCGAGAGCGACCACCTGGCTCCCCCGCGCGTGGGCGGAGATCGTCGGGACAAGCGCGCCGGTGCCCGCACCGACGTCGACGACCCGTGCGCCCGGTTGAAGGTCGAGCGCGGCGACAACCGCTTCCGCTGGCGGGAGGATGACCGCGCTCCACACGTTGATGTAGCCGTCGACACCGCGGTCGTAGGCGGCCGCGCAGTCGGCGCGCATTGGTCGCGTGATGGCCGCGTCGGTGGCCAAGGTCGTTAGCCGGCGCCCGCGTTGCACACGCAAAACTCGTTGCCTTCGGGATCGACCATGACCACCCAGCGGCTGCCGTGCTCCTCGATGGCGTCGTCCACGATGCGGAGCCCGCCGAGCGCTTCCAGCCGTTCGACTTCTTCATCGACCGTCGGCGTTTCGATGTCGAAGTGCATGCGGTTCTTGCCAGCCTTGGGTTCGTCGACGCGCTGCAGTAGGAGCTTGGGTTGCTCTCCGCTCTCGTCGACGAGAAGTACGTAGTTGCCCGCGCCGCCGAGGGTGACGTAGCCAAGTGCTGCCGACCAGAACTCAGCGAGTCTGTCTGGGTCGGCACAGTCGAGTACGAGCCCAAGCTTCGCTGCCATCAGTCGCTGCTTCGATCGGTTGTCATCGGTCTCCTCGGATGGTCAGTGCGGCTTGCGGGCGAGGAAGGCATAGCCGTACACCTCGTACGCCCGCGCCTTGTCCTCGCCCGTGGCGCCGCCGAACGTGTCGGCGGCGTCGCCGATCCGGACGCTTGTGAAGCCGACGTCTTCGAGCATCTTCTGCCAGCCCGCACGGGGCAGTCCGCCCGCGATTCAGCCGGTCCACAGGTCGATGTCGCGTAGCGCCTCCGGCGGCACCGGGCGACCGTTGGCGATGTCGGCGAATTGCAACCAGCCGCCCGGCCTCAGGACCCGGTGGATCTCGGTGAAGACCGTCTGTTTGTTGGGGCACAGGTTGATGACACCGTTGGAGATGACCGCGTCGGCCCAACCGTCCTCGACCGGAAGCTGTTCGGCGAGTCCCTCGCGGAACTCGACGTGGACGTAGCCGAGCGCGTCGGCGGTGGCCCGTGACTTCTTGAGCATCTCCGGGGTCATGTCGACGCCGACCACCCGCCCGGCGTCGGTCACATGGTCGGCGGCGATGAAGCTGTCGAACCCGGCCCCTGAGCCGACATCGACGACGCGCTCGCCCGGCTCCAGCCGCCGCAACGAGAACGGGTTGCCCACCCCAGCGAACGACTCCACGGCCGGATCGGGGAGCGCGTCGACCGCTGCCTGCTCGTAGCCGAGGCGGGCCGCGAGGGCCCGGCCGGTGTGGAAGTGGAACGTGCGGTGGGGGTCGGTCGCGACTTCGCGGTACTTGTCGCGGACCTGCTCGCGCAGGGCGTCAGGGTCGACGAGGAGATTCTCAGCCACCTGTGCTCCCTCCGTTGCCGGCGGCTACGGGCAGGCCGGCTCGTTTCCATTCGGGGAACCCGTCGATCAATCGCCGCGCCCGGAAGCCGCGACGATTCAGCTCGCGCACCGCGTCGTCGGCATACACGCAGTAGGGGCCGCGGCAGTAAGCGACGACCTCGGTGTCCCTGGGGATGGCGCGTAGTTGACGGCGCAGCTCGGTGGTCGGCAGCGATCGCGCACCGCGGATGTGACCCGCTTCGAACTCCGCCGTTGGTCGGACGTCGAGCACCAGCACTTCGCCGCGCTTCAATCGCGCGGCGAGCTCCTTGCGATCGACGACGTCGATGCCATCACGGTCGCCGAGATAGGCAGCCGCGAGCCGCTCGAGTCCGGCGACGTGTTCACCGGCGACATCGCGCAACGCCGCCCACAGTTCACCGACCCGCTCGCTGGCCAGCGCATAGAAGATGCGCGTGCCGTCGCGCCGCGTCGTGACCAGCCCGGCCCGGGCCATGGCCCGCAGATGGTGCGACGTGTTGGCCACGCTCTGGTCGATCTCGGCGGCGATCTCCTCCACCGACCGCTCGCCCTGAGCGAGAACGTCGATGATCTCGGCCCGGCGCCCGCTGGCCAGCGCTTTGGCCACTTCTGCGAATCCGTCGAAGAGTGCGTCCTTGGCCGCTCGCTCACCCACGCTCCGCATCGTCAACCCCATCCGCCGTCTTGTCAAGTATTCAAGTGAGTACTTGACAATGGCAGAACGGTCGGAGCACGATGAACAGATCCTGCGGGGCGGAGGAGACTGCGATGACGAAACTGGCCGCCGGCGAGATCACCAAGCTCGACCCGTACAAGTTCATGGCCGTGATCGGCAAGCGGGTCATCCATCCCGGCGGCCGCGCCTCGACCAAGGCACTCCTCGACCGCGCCGGCATCACCCCGGACAGCCGGGTACTCGATGTCGGTTGCGGCGTGGCCACCACCGCGGTGGAGATCGCGCGCGACCGCGGCGCCCGGGTGACCGCGGTTGACATCGCGCCACTCATGCTCGAGCGAGCCGAGACCAACGTCAGTGCTGCCGCGGTCGGTGATCGCGTGGAAGTCGCACAGGGCGACATTCTCGATCTCAAGTACGACGACGCGACCTTCGATGTCGTCATCGCCGAAGCGGTCACCATGTTCGTCGATCGCCAGCGCGCTGCGAACGAACTCGCCCGCGTCACCAAGTCCGGCGGGCGCGTACTGGCCACCGAGTTCTTCTGGCGCCAAGCTCCGACGCCGGAGGCGAAGGAGATCTTCCTGGGGCAGGTGTGCCCCGGCCTCGAGTTCGACACCGTCGAGGACTGGGTGCAGATCTACACCGGCGCCGGTCTCACGGACATCGACACCGTTACTGGCCCGTTCGAGATGATGACCGCCCGCGGTTTCCTCGCCGACGAAGGCTTCGCTCACAGTGTCGCGGTGATGGGCCGGGTCATGGCTCGACCGGCGCACCTGCGCAAGATGGCGTGGCTGGTGCCCCGCATGGCCAAAGCGGTCCCCTACCTCGGCTACATCGTCGTGGCCGCCACCAAGCCCACGTGACGAGACACACCCTCGCGCCGGTCGCGTTTGTCGACGAGGGCCTCGGCAACTCGTCGTACCTGGTGGACCTGGGCGACGGGCGAGCCCTGATCGTCGACCCCGCCCGCGACGCCACCCCCTACCTGGCGGCGGCCGACAGGGCCGCGCTCACCATCGCGTTCACCGTCGAGACCCATCTCCATGCCGACTTCCTCACCGGCAGCCGAGAGCTGGCGGCGCACGGGGCAACCGTGGTAGCGCCGCGGGCGGGCGGGATCGAGTGGCCCCACCGCGGGTTCGATCACGGCGACGAGCTCGACCTCGGCGGTCTCGTGCTGCAGGCCCTGGCCACGCCCGGGCACACGCCCGAGCACCTGAGCTGGTTGCTGTCCGACGGGGACCGGCCCGTCGGGTTGTTCTCCGGTGGTGCGTTGTTGGTCGACGCGGTGGCACGCACCGATCTCATCGCGCCCGACCAGACCGAGCCGTTGGCCCGGGCCCTGTGGCGGTCGTTGCAGGAACGGATCCTGACCCTGCCCGACGACGTAGCCGTGTATCCAACCCATGGCGCGGGGTCGTTCTGCGCCGCGCCGACCAACGGGGAGCGCACCACGACGATCGGCCGGGAGCGAGCCGCCAACCCTCTGCTGGCTGCGCCCGACGAGGACACCTTCGTCGCCCGGCTGCTCGCCGGCTCTGGCTCCTTCCCGCCGTACTTCCTGCGGTTGCGGGAACGGAACCGGGTCGGTCCCGACGTGCTCGGGTCGCCGTTCCCGCCCTTGCGCGCCATCGCACCCGGGGACCTGCCGGCGCTGGTCGGCGCTGGCGCGCAGGTCGTCGACGCCCGGCCGGTCGCGGCGTGGGCCGCGGGGCATCTGCGGGGCGCGCTGGCCATTCCGCTGCGGCCCCAGTTCGGGTCCTGGCTCGGCTGGCTGGCCGCCGAGGACCGCCCGCTGGTGTTCGTTCTCGAACCGGGACAGGACGCCCGCGAAGTGGCGCGCCAGGCGCACACCATCGGCTACGACCAGCTGCTCGGCGCGCTCACCGGCGATGTCGATGCGTGGCGCGCCGCCGCCCTCCCCCTCGACTCAACCGAGCTCGTCGACGTCCGCACGATCGACCGGCCGGTCCTCGATGTACGCCAGGAGAATGAGTACGCGACGGGGCACATCCCCGGTTCCATGCATGTCGAACTCGGCGCGGTTGCGCCGAACGCGCACGCGCTCCCGGGTGGCCCGCTGGCCACCATGTGCGGCCACGGTGAACGGGCCGCCACCGCCGTCAGCCTCCTCGAACGCGAGGGCCGCACCGGTGTCGCGGTGGTGATCGGAGGGCCCGACGAGTGGGCGGGCCATGGTGGCCGTCTCGAGACGCGGCGGTGACCGACACCCGCACACCGGCGCTCGGGCTGCGCCAGAACCTCGCGCAGTTCAGCCTGCTGGTCGGCGTCAACGCGCTCGTCGGAGGGATGATCGGCCAGGAACGCACGGTGTTGCCGTTGCTGGCCGAGCGGGAGTTCGGGCTCACCGCGTTCACCGCCGCGCTGACGTTCATCGCCGCGTTCGGCGCGGTGAAGGCGGCCACCAACTTCTTCGCCGGGACCCTGTCGGACCGCTACGGTCGCAAGCCGGTTCTCGTCGCCGGCTGGCTGAGCGGGCTGCCGGTGCCGTTGCTGTTGATGTGGGCACCGAGCTGGGCGTGGGTGATCGCGGCCAACGTGCTGCTCGGCGTCAACCAAGGGCTCACGTGGTCCACGACCGTGATCATGAAGATCGACCTCGTCGGCCCCGAACGCCGGGGATTGGCCATGGGGCTCAACGAGGCCGCCGGCTACGCCGCCGTGGCGGTCACCGCGCTGGCCACCGGGTACATCGCCGAGCACGCCGGGCTTCGCCCCGAGCCGTTCTACCTCGGCCTCGTCTTCGCCGGTCTCGGTCTCGGACTGTCGACGTTGTTCGTGCGCGAGACCCGCGGCCACGCCCACCTCGAGGCGGCCAACCACGTCGCCCGCCACGACGGCGACAACGACGCGCTGTCCACCGGGGAGGTGTTCCGGCTCACGAGCTTCCGGGAGCGGGCATTGTCGTCGTGCAGCCAGGCCGGGCTGGTCAACAACCTCAACGACGGTCTCGCCTGGGGGCTGTTCCCGATCTTCTTCGCCGACGCGGGGTTGACCGTCGGGCGGATCGGCGTGCTCGCCGCGCTCTATCCCGCGGTGTGGGGGGTCGGGCAGCTCGTCACCGGGGCCCTGTCGGACCGGGTCGGCCGCAAGCCGCTGATCGCCGGTGGGATGCTCACCCAGGCCGCCGCCATCGGCTGGACCGCCGGCGCCACCGGGTTCTGGTCGTGGGCCCTCGGGGCGGTGGTGCTGGGCGCGGGCACGGCGATGGTGTACCCGACGTTGTTGGCCGCCATCGGTGACGTTGCACACCCGTCGTGGCGGGCACGGTCGGTCGGTGTCTACCGGCTGTGGCGCGACGGCGGGTTCGCGGTCGGCGCCCTGTTCGCGGGGATCCTCGCCGATGTCGTGTCGATCACCGCGGCGATCTGGGTGGTCGCCGCGCTGACCGCCGCCTCGGGATTCGTGGTCCTCGTGCGGATGTACGAAACGCACCCGCCCGGCTTGGGGCCGACGACCCGGACATCGCCGCCCGCAGCTCTCAGCGAGGTGTGACCGCCGCGCCGGTCATCGCCCGCAGTCGCGCCGCGAACGCCTGCCCGGCGATGACCCACGGGTGACCGCCGCGGTCGTCGATGGTTCCCGCCGTCACCCAGCCGGCCGCCTCGACCAGGGCGCGCAGGCACACGACCGCCTGCTGCCATCGCAACGAGTCCCGATCGACAGGTCGGGCCGCGCCCCGTTCGTACGCGCGCACGAACCGGCGGGACAGCGCCCGACCGGCGGCGCGGACCAGCGGCCGCAACGGACGGGGCACCAACAGGGGAGGCTCGGCGAGCACCAGCGACGTGAAGCCCAGGTCGTAGGTGGCCGGCGCCAGTAGTGCGGCCGACCAGTCGAGCACCGTCACCGCGCCGGCGTCATCGACCAGCACATTGAACGGGTGCAGATCGCCGTGGCACACCACCACCGGTTCCCGCGCGGGCGGGTGCGCCTGCAGCCACCGCCCCGCCGCGGCCAGATCCGCCCGCCCCAACCGCTCGGCGGTGTCGACCAGGCTGACCAACATCGGCTCCTGCCCGGGCCGGGCCACGCCGGCCACGTCGAGGCGCCGCTCCACGACTGTCGGGTTGAGCCGATGCAGCCGGGCGAGCACATCGGCCAAGGTCACCGGCAGCCGGCGGGCCAACGACGGCAGACGGGCCAGCGCCCCGACGCCGTCGAGCCCGGCGAGCAGCGGCCGCCCTGCGGCCAGGTCCATCACCATGTAGGCCCGGCCGTCCACGCCGACCTCGGGGCCGCCGGCGGCGTGCACCGCCGGAGTCCGGAACCCTTGCGCCGCGACCTCGGCCTGGAACGCGGTCTCTTTCGCCGCGGTCGCCGGGTCGGGCATGACCCGAGCGACCAGCTGCCCGTCCCACCCGCCGGGCCCGCCGCGCAACCGGAACGAGATCAACTCGGCCCAGAACCCACCGGTCAGCGGCTCGGGGGCACCGTCGAAGTCGAGGGCCGGTCGGCCGGTCACCGCCCGCAGCACGTCCAACAACCCGCCGGCGACTGCCGGCTCCACAATTGTCACGGTATTTACCGTAACGGTTGGAGGCGGTAGTGTCTAGGCGTGGCTGCGATCGTTGACGAGCAGGGCACCGACGAGTTCTCGATCGACGAACTCGCCGCCCGGGTCGGCCTGCCGACCCGCACCATCCGCGAGTACCAGACGATGGGCCTGGTCCCGCCGCCGGAAAAGCGCGGGCGCGTCGGCGTCTATCGCACCGCCCATCTGCACCGGCTGCAGCTGATCGGCCGACTCCAAGAGCGCGGCTACTCGTTAGCCGGCATCCGCGACCTGCTCGCGTCCTGGCGCGACGGCGACGAGCTCACCGACGTCCTCGGGCTGTCCCCCGATGAGCTGGTGCACCTCGACGAACCTGGCACGCCGGCGACGCTCGACCAACTGGTTCGTTTGCTGCCGGCACTCGTGCCCCAACGACTCGACGACCTGCTCGCCGTCGGGCTCATCGACGAGTGCGGCCCCGACCGCTACTGCGTGCCCAGCCCCTCGCTGTTGCAGCTCACCGTCGACGCGCTCGCTGCGGGCTACCCGCCGCGTCAGGTGCTCACGCTGCTCACCGCCGTTCACGACGCCGCCACCCTCGTCGCCAGCACTGCTGCCAAGCTGCTGGCCTACCCGCCAGCCAGCCTGGACGACGCGCAGCTCGCCCGGCTGGCGACCCGCGGGCGCGGCCTGCTCGCCCACGGCACCGGCCGGCTCGCCATCTACACCCTCGGCCAACAACTCGACCGGCGCCCCGGCACGTCTCGGCGGGCGGCGAAGCGATCCCGATGAGCGTCGCGAACCAGGAGCAGGCCGACGCCTGGAACGGAGACAACGGCTTGCGGTGGGTCGCGGACGCCGACCGGCGCGACCGCGTTCTGCAACCGGTCGCCGACGTGCTCTTCGAGGCCGCCCGCTTCACACCGGGCGAGACTGTGCTCGACATCGGGTGCGGGTGTGGCATCACCACCCTCGGCGCGGCCGACGCCGTCTCACCCGGAACCGCGACTGGCATCGACCTCTCCGCGCCCATGCTCGACGTCGCCCGTCGACGAGCCGCTACCCGCGCCGACGTCACCTTCCTCCACGCCGACGCTCAGACCCGCCCGTTCGCGCCGGCGGCGTTCGACGTGGCCATCAGTCGGTTCGGGACCATGTTCTTCGACGATCCCGTCGTCGCCTTCGCCAACATCGCCACTGCGATGTGCCCCGGCGGGCGGCTGTGCATCGCGACCTGGCAACCGCTCACGGCGAACGATTGGCTCGCGGTGCCCGGCGCCGCGCTGCTGCGCTTCGGGTCGCTGCCAGAGATGGGCGGCAACGCACCGGGAATGTTCGCGCAGTCGGCGCCAAGCGTCGTCGCGGATGTGCTGCACGCGGCCGGCTGGCGCGACGTCGACGTCACCCCCGTCGCGACAACGCTGCTGCTCGGCGCCGACCCCGCCGAGGCGGCCCGGTACCTCGCCGACTCGGGTCCCGGACGCGCCGTGCTCGGGACGATCGACGAACCGGATCGACCGGCGGCCATCGCCGCTGTCATCGACACGCTCGCGGTCCACCATGGCCACCACGGCGTTGCGCTCGGTGCCGCCATCTTGCTCATCCAGGCCCGCGTCAAGTCGGGGTGTTAACGGCTTCGATGACGCGCTCGGGTCCGCAGCGTCGCGGCGCCAGCGGCGACGGACGTCACGGCTCGATGTGCTTTGCTCGCTGCGCGAGTTCGCCCCCTCCGGCAGCCCATGGTCGAGCACGAGCGCTTCGAGCGCTGCCGTCCACGACTCGTAGTAGGGACGGTCGGGATGGTCGGAGATCGCGTTGATGAGCCGCACCCGGAACTTTGCGCGCCGATCATCGCGTCACGGGTCACCCGCGCCGCCAATTCCTCCTCGCCGGCCCCTTCGGCTCCCGCTGGCCGCTCGGGCAGGACCAGGTAACGCACCTCGGCGTGATCGTCGGAGTATGGGGCGCTATCTCGACCCAGCATCGCTTCGCGGGTTCAGCGGCGCCCAAGCAGCAGGTAGGTCTTTGTTGGTCCTTTGCTCTTGACGTCGATCGTTCCTCGCTCTCGGAACTCGTAGCGCCCGCGGAGATGCTCGTAGACGTTGTGTGTGACCTGGATGCACGCGGGTAGGCCCTGTGCTTCCATGCGACTGGCCATGTTCACCGTGTCGCCCCAGATGTCGTAGCTGAACTTGCGGTGCCCAATGACGCCCGCGACAACCGGCCCACTGTCGATACCCACCCGGATAGCCAGATCGACGCCGGCTTCCGCGCGGAAGCGGTCGACCGCGGTGCACATGTCCAGCGCCATCTCCGCGATCGCGACCTGGTGATCGGGGCGGGGAACCGGCAGCCCCCCGGCCACCATGTAGGCGTCGCCGATCGTCTTGATCTTCTCGAGGCCGTGCCGGTCCGCCAGCTCATCGAACTCGGAGAACAATCGGTCCAGCAGGGCTACCACCTCGGCCGGCGGCCGCGCGTGGGCGAAGGCGGTGAAGCCGACGATGTCCGCGAACAGCACGGTCACCACGTCGAAGCCGTCGGCGATGACGTCGGGCCCGTCCTTGAGGCGCTCGGCGATCGTGGCCGGCAGGATGTTCAGCAGCAGACGTTCGGATCGGCCCTGTTCCACCCGCAGTGCGTGCAAGACGCGCTCGCGTTCACCAATGAAGTACCGCAAGAGCAAGTACACGGTGGTGGACACGCCGAGCAGGTTGAGCACAAAGAAGGCGATCACGATCGACGTAGGGACATGGCCCTCACCGTGGAGGCCGGGTTCGAGGGCACCGGACGCGACGGTCGCCACCACGAAGGCGATGAACCACGGTGTCGCTCGGCGTACGCCCCGGAACAGCAGCGCACCCAGCGGTGCAGTCACGGCCCACAACTCGACGGCGCTCGACGTGCGAAAGCCGCCCAGGCTGGCCTGCAGAAGGAACGGCAGTGCCAGGATCATGACGAGCTGGCTCGTCTGGAACGGTCCGAACCGTCTCGTGTGGGCGAACGCCAACAGGCCGGCCGCTGTCGCGAGCTGGTAGCCGAAGGGGATGGCTCCGGACCGCCACAGGCCCAGCGACCAGTACGTCGCCACCCACACGATCGCCATGGCAGCCATCAACGTGGCCGCCAGCGTCAGCGTCGCCTTCCTTAGTCGCTCATCCTCGGAATCTGTTTGATCAACGCCCAGCGCGGCCAGTCTCGCGATGCGGCCTGGCAACACTGGTCCAGGTCCGCGAGGCGACGCTGTTGACGAGGTGCGATCGATGCCAGTCCTCATCGCGACGCCAACACGTCCGCGATTGTCCCCGAGTGTCCGAGATCGGTCCAGGTTTGCGTCCTCGGGGAAGCGACCCCCTGTCCCGCTACCCGGATCTGGTGATCACGACGTAGCGGACGCCCATCGGGTCGACGACGCCGTGCCGGTGACGCCGAGCCCGAGGACGGATTCGAACCGTCGACCTGCTCATTACGAGTGATTGGGGACTGAGCGGTGTGCCGACCTGCATCTTCGCAGCTTGTCGATGAGCGAAACGCCTCGAATGATCTGCTGTGTACAGCGGCCCGCGCCTTCTCAGGCTCACCTCATCGCGCTCCCCGGGGTGCTCACCGCCAACGTCCCCGCCTTCTTCGTCGATCGGACCCAGGCGGACAACGTCGGCGACCCGGTGGTGCCCAAGCTCGCCGTGGTGTTCACGTGGTTGGTGGTGCTGGAGGCGCGACTCGAAGTGAGTGGATGACCTGCCGCGTGGGGATGCTGGTGGAGCCCACGGGCCGGTAACGAACCCGCGGGCGGCGTCGCCCCGTTCAAACTAGCGTCCTCAACGACTCATCCAGAGTGGCCCGAGGGACCTGCGTCACGTTCGTGGCGTTCGACCTACTGCAACTCGACGACGATGATCTGACTCGCTTGCCCAACGTCGAGCGCCGGGCACAGCTCGATGAGCTGAACCTCATCGGATCAGCGTGGTGCACGGTGTCGTCGTTCGCCGGAGATGGCCCCGAGGTCATGGCCGCGTGCGTCGCACTCGGGCTGGAGGGCGTGGTGGCCAAGCGACTTCCTCGATCTACCGACCGGGCGCCCGCAGCAAGGACTGGGTGAAGGTGAAGTGTCCCGAGTGGCGCGCGTTCCACGCTCCCCTGCGACACGAACGCCGTGATGCGCCGACCGCTACTGGTGGACGAACAGCTTCCCGGCGCGTTGAACGTGCCGCGGTCGCGCGGAAGTAATGCTACCTACGTCAGCGCCACGTCCTCGGAATGTCGCTCGCCTGTCCGAAGTTGAATACATCCTCGGCGATTCCCCGATCGGAGAAGCTGGTCAGGTACCAGGTTCCGCGACGGAACACTCCGGGTGTGTCGGTCCCGTCGTGGTTCCAATCGCCTACGACCGGAACGTCGTCGGGGTTACCGAACGGGACCACATCCTCGGCGATTCCCC
>Ga0066709_100001779_pt1 | contig 14820 bp, 16 predicted proteins | sample GraSoiAngelo_158_FD_79665 | JGI IMG/M metagenome (GOLD analysis project Ga0066709, IMG submission 79665) | Grasslands soil microbial communities from the Angelo Coastal Reserve, California, USA - 14_1009_16_30cm | ecosystem: Environmental > Terrestrial > Soil > Grasslands | place: USA...
AAGAAGGGACGCAGGTACGCGAGGAACGCCCCAGGGCGGTCTGCTTCGAAGGTGTCTATATGGTTCAAGGCTCGAACGAGCGTTTCCTGCACAAGTCGAGTAGGAGCCGCGTGCTCTGGTAGGGGTTCGACTGTTGGGTGACGGCCATCTCCTGCAACGGCACCTCCTCGTCGGTCTCCCAGAGAAGGATCGCGCCCGAGGGGTACCCGCGATAGAGCGAGTCGAGCAGATCACGCACGCGGGTGGAGCGCCAGACGTAGCGGCGCTGCATCTCCGGAAGACGCAACTCGCCGCGTTCGATCATTCCAACAAGTTCTTCGACGGAAGCTTCGGCTTTGGCCATGTGAGGGTTCCCAGGATACCAGGTCGCGGCTCTCGCGCTTAGCCTTCGTTGGGGCGGCAGCCGCGCACTCGGCCTTCGATTCAGTGTGGGGAGCCCCTCGTCCCTGCGGAGGAGCATCGAGGGGGCGACTCACGCTGCAGGGGTAGGCTTGTGCGGGCCCACGCGTCAGCGGCGGCAGTGGGGTTCGCCGGGCATTCCCTATCACGGTATGTCCTACTTCGAGCTACTCTTGATCTTTTCCGCGCTGATCACCTGCGAGCCAGAAACCCAGTCCGTGTAAGGGATATCGCTGGCCTCGACCCGGAACCACAAATAGATTTCGCGCACGATCCCGAACGCGACGGCCGCGGGATCAAACCCTTCGGCTCGGACTTGAATGTCGGGAGCGTAGTACTCTTCCGGCGCCGGAAACTGACGGTGCTCTAGAAACTGGAGTGCGGAGGCCGCCGGATACGGATTGAGCCGGATCGGCTTGTCCGTGGCTGAATGCATCTTTCCGAGCCGAATGGCGAAGGTGATAGTCTTCGGCGGAATAGCGAGGTCCTTGATCACCTCTGCGTAGAACAGACAGAAGAGGTACGTCACCTCGATGATCGCCAGGGAAATGATTCGAGGGCTCTGGCGGTACTCCTCCGGACTCCCCCACCCCAGGAAGTCCTCACCCGCTGATACCGCATGGAGCAGCATCCCATCCCGATAGAGGCGGAGTACCTTTCGATCCCCGTTCGTTACTTGTCTGTACTTTCCCTCAACGATGCCCATGGCATGATCGAACGTTTCCAGACTCCACCCAGCGTAGCGCAGGCTCGGGGGGTTCTCGAGAAGCGCTGTAATCGTATCCGGACCGGTCTGGAGGATCGTCCGGGGCTCGGACTTGGGCGCGGGCCACGCCGCGAGCACGTAGTGGGGTCGGTTCACGAGACCCGTGGCCCCAAGGGCGTCGTCAAGCCGGACCTGGGCGACCGCGGGATCTATGGCCGCGTCTCCCGCCTCGCCCCCGCTCGTTCCTCCGCTCTGAATCTTCTCAAGCCTCGCCCTAATGTCGGCGAGTTCCGTTCCAACCCGGCCCTGGTAGTTCCGTCCGTCCCGGAGCCACTGCGCGACCTCGTGCGGAGCCGCGGGCTGGCTCACATCGCGCTTCCGTTGAACGTACCCGACCAGCAGCCCCCGTCGACGTCCATCCTCCTGGACAGTGTGCACGAGCACGAATGGCCTGTGAACCTCCCTCTGCGGTGGAATCTCGATGATACCGAACCCTTCCATGCTTCCCGGTGACTTCGGAACCCAGCGGATGCTCAAACCGTCGATGTCGGGCAGGACCCAGTCGCGTAGGATGGCGTAGTACCGGCTGGCGTCCAGATGCTCGCTGCCAAACGGTCGGAGGGACTCGACCTCATCCGCCGGATGGGTGGCGCTGGGCTTTGTTTCGAAGCCGAGGAGAACAAATCCGCCCTGCGCATTTGCGAAGGATGAGACATCCTTCACCAGCTCCTCGCGCTGCCGGTTCTCTTCGAGTCGGTAAGCCGTCCTCTTGCAGTCGAAAAAGTCCCCTTCGGTCTGCCCGATTAGTAATTCCCACGACCCCTGTGAGACGATTCGTTGGACTTCCTCGATTGATAGCATGAAGCGAAGGATACACCGACTACTCGGACCGAGAAACCATGCGGCGCAAGGTGGACCAGCGGTGGCAGGACAGGGTTGCGGGTGACGTTCGAACCTAGGTTAAGGATCGGACTGCGGCTCACCGCCAGCCACGTCCCTTGACCGCGAATCCCCTGCATGCCTACCCTTCCCAGCGTGCATCCCGATTCGCAGCCGCCGCCACGGCTAGAGTACGACCTTGAGCGCCCCTGGAATCAGGGTGTTCAAGGTACGCAAGCCCTTCCGCTGATCAATGATGATGTATCCGTCATGCGAGTGGAGGCGGGACCGGGGACCGGGAAGACCTTTGGCCTAGTCCGCCGGGTCCAACGGCTCCTCCACCCGGATGGGTTGGCGGCGCGAGGGCGGGAGGTCCTCGTGGTGGCGTTCAATCGAGTCATCGCGAAACAGCTCGAGACAGGCATCAACGAGGCGCTGGCCGCTTCTCCGCATGATGGTAACCCCGCAATCCGCACAGTTCACGCGCTCTGTCTCGGCGTTATCGGCGGCGACCTCCGCCTCCTCATGGATCATGAGCGTGAGGCCATGCTCTACGACGTGCTAGAGGAGCATCCGGAGCTCCGGGCGCGACTCCGTCGGCAGCCCGCCGCCAATCAGGCGCTCCACGATCATGAAGCAAGGCACGTCGAGGATGTAGCCCTTTGGCAGGCGGTCTTCCGATGGCTGACGCGCCATCAAGCCAGGTTGATAAGCGAGTTGCCCGGACTGTTGCTTGATAGCATCAACCAGGGTGACTACTCCGATCTTCAGTTCAAGTACATCATCGTTGATGAATTCCAGGACCTCACACCCGGAGAACAGAATCTCTTCTTCCGGTTGCGCCGCGATGGAGGCCAGTTCCTGGCCCTCGGTGATCCGCGACAGTCCATCTACGCCTTTCGCGGCAACGATCGCGAGGGCTTACAAAAGCTGGGTGCTATGGCCGCCCAGGCGGGCCAGGTAGTGCGCGACGTGCACCTACCCGACTGCCAGAGATGCCCGGTCCCTGTGGTGGTGGCAGCGAACTATCTCATGTCACACTATCCACCCCCGATGACGGGTGGATCCGAACAGGCCGCCAACATTCACGTCGTCACCTGGGCCACCCCGCAAGACGAGGCACGCGGCATGGCAAAGGCGATCGTGGATAACATCCGCCGATGTCCCGCGGAACGGCACTTGGCAATGGTGACCCGGCGCAGGTTTGGCTACTGGCTTAGGGATCGCATGCTGGAAATCCAGGGAGATCTGGGTATCGATCTCAGTTTCTCCGAGAGCATTCTGGAGAGTTGGCCCACGCGAGAGGCATTCCTGTTCGCGTCCCTTCTCCACGATGCGGACCCCGTGACTTGGCGCATGTGGCTGGCGTATGCGAACTCAACGGACGGAGAGCACTTCAAGGCTCCAAAGCGAAACGCCCCTGCATACCTCCGCTTCCTTCGCGCATGCAACGATACGATTACTGAAAGGAAAGTTGTGCAGATGGCGGACCAACGACCGCCTGGTCAGGGAGGTGCAAATCTCCTCGATCGCGGCCAGCGGTTCAAAGAGCTGCGGGCTGGCTTCGTGGAACCGCATGTGAGTTTCGAGGAGAGAATTCGCGCACTGTTCAGCCCCGACCTGTGGATCGGCACCGCCACCGGAGACGCGGAAACAGCTCGGGCCGACCTAGAATTGTTGACCGATAAGACGATTGCCCTCGCTCAAGAGCGCTTAGCGGACCATCCAGAGTCCGACGTATCCGACCTAATGCGCTACGCAATTAGGCAAATGCGCTACCTGGTAGCAACGCGTGAGCCGTTCGTACCTAAGACGGGGGTTCAGCTCCAAGTCACATCGCTCTGGGGAGCGAAGGGCGTAACAGCGGAGCACGTCTATATTCTCGGAATGTGCGATGAAGCGATCCCCGGGGAATACCGCGATGGATACCCGGGAACGCGAGAAGAATTCATTGAGGAGCAGCGCAGGCTTTTGTATGTCTCCCTGACGCGGGCGCGCAAGACACTCATATTCTCGCGCGCCAGATCAACGACCTTCGGAGAAGCCAAACAAATCGGCCTCTTCATTCGGGCCTCGGAGCGGGGCTCTGGCCGGCGGCCCCGCCTCTTTGCCTCTACGCTCCTTCGCGAATTAGTGGGGCACCTTCCAAATGCAGTTCGTGGAGAAAACTGGGCAGGGTGCTAACGCTTCCGTGAAGCGCCAGGATGCAATACGCCAGTCGAAATCTCCGGTGCCTAACTTCACGAAATGCGACCGTGACTAGGTGGCGAGCTTGCGTGCCCGCGCAATCGCTGCTCTGACCCCCTTCTTCGCACGGAGGGCCCGCACCTCCGCCTTCCTCAAAGCCGGGAGACCTTGTAGCCGGCCCAAATGCCGAGCAGCCCGCCGATTCCTCCAATTAGAACGGAGGCGATCGACAGCCAGCCAGCGCCCCACAAAGCCGGAACGTAGCTTCCAACGATGGATCCGACCACAAGTCCGATCATGATCAGCGATTTCGAATTCATGGCAATCATTGGCCCCTGAGCTTGCGACTGGCGTGGGCAATCGCTGCATTAAACACCGCGACGCTGGCGCAACGCACGCACCTCCGCCGCTCCTACCTGCCGGCCAGCTTGCGTGCCTGCTTGATCGCCGCCATGACCCCCTTCTCCTCACGCAGTCGCCGCACCTTCGCCTTCTGCTTGGGCTTCAGGTGCCGGAGGTAGCCCAAGTACTTGCCGTGGAGCCGGAGGGCTTTGAGGCGGGCGGGCAATAACTTGAGCTTGCGGCAGGGCTTACCCTTCGGCGTGGCGGAATTGTTCCGGCCGATGTTGCGCACCTGCGCCGCCAACCGCTTCGGCGTTTGTTCCAAAGCACGAAGTGACCGGCGCGCTGATACGAGCTCTCCTCCGATCGAGACCTTTTTCCCGCCCCTTGGCATTCGGGCTCCTTTCACGAACGACTAATTGGGAGCTCTCTTCAACCTAAGGGCACTCCAAGCCACGAGTCCGCAGATCGTTCTCCCAGTAAGTGATGACACCGTGTAGGAACTCCCACATGTCATGATGCGTTCCATTATCGAGTACGACCTCAATGACTGGAGCGTTCTCGCGGAGCTCGGGGAACAGATCCCCTTTCTCATTCGCATAGACGTCTACGACGCCCCTCTTGGAAATACGAACCTCTCGGGTTGTAGCTTTCTTGTCGAGCTGGAAGTGCTTCGTTCTATTCGCAATGTCGCGACACGCTGCTATCAAGGGGTTGCCAAGCCATACGGAGTAGGCGTTCTGCTCTGCCGCGCCCAAGAGGTGGAAGGCGTGTTTGACATAGTCACCGAGAGCCCAGCCTGTAATGCAAAAGTTCAGAAAGTGATCGACGATTTCAACATCATTGGTAGCACCTAGTACTCGAAGGCGCTCCCTTGCCAATTTGTCTAACGCGTCGCACGGATCTCGAAGGTCTGGCAGCACTGGCATCTACGCCACCATCTCCATGTGCAGCCCGCGGTCGTAGTACTCCGCGTGCTCGGGGACCGAGATCGCCTCACCCGCCCTCACCCGTCGCGCCGTCCAGAGCATCGAGAAGGCAGATCTGCTCCTATTTTGGACCGATCTCCGGGAGTCAGACACGTCACTTCGTGGTATGGATGAGCGAGAGGGGCGAATCTGCTCTCGTCAGCGTATTATTGCTGAGCAGAATCTTCGTGCCTTGCCTTGCATTCTCAGGAATTCGGACAAGCCAGAAGTAGTCCTCGGTGGCACCGAATACGTGGCGCTGTGCGCGGGCAGCTAGAACGAAATGACCCTGCGGCGGGACTTTAATCAGGAATTCTCCGTCCGCGTCGGTCTGCGCAGTGGCAAGTGGCATTGGCAGATCGCTGAAATAATACGCCCCTGAATCCCAAACCTCGCTGCCCGATTGAAGAGCGACTAGCGCACCCGCACGCCTTCTCACTTCTTTGAGGCTCCGCTCCTCGGCCAGCCGACTTGAATGGGCTCTCACTCTCAATGATTCCGGTGACGGTGGCTTATCGAGAGACTCTCGGGCCCCAGCCTTACCAACCTGAATCTCCTCGAGCACTGACTCATATTCCGCCAACCTCTTGTCGAACGCTGCCTCTTGGGCATTTGCGACCCGCAGAGCGTTCTCATACTTCGCCTGGGCTGTCTCGAGTGCAGCCTTCGCCTCAGAGACTTTGGACGGCAAGGCAGCTCGATTCGCATTCGCCACTGCTTGTCTCGCGGCTATGTGATCTCGGACGGCTGCCTCTGAGAATAAGGCTACCGTGACCAACCCGAGCTTTACATTCTCGCGCCCTTGGGTGACGATGAAGACCTGCCCCTTGATGGTATCTTGCTTTGAAACGATGAGGGTCTGCCCCTTTGCGGTTTCTTGCTTGGAACCACAGCCCGCCGCTGCAATCCCAAGTGTGAGCACAAGGCCGAGCGCTGATACGGCAGATGCCCGCTTCGCGTCCCACCAGAGTTTCAGCTTATCGATTATGGCCATTGGTTCCTCACCTTACCCGCCTGCCAGCTTCCGTGCCCGTTTGATCGCCGCCTTGACCCCTTCTTCGTGCGGAGGGCACGCACCTCCGCCTTCGCCCTCGTCTTGAGGTGGCGCATATAACCAAGGTACCTGCCTTGGAGGCGCATGGCCTTGAGGCGGGCTGGAGATAGCTTGAGCTTGCCGCGAGCCGGCACCCCACAATGTCGGGACGTAGCTTCCAAGGGTGGATCCGACCACAAGTCCGATCATGATCAGCGACTTCGAATTCATGACAACCGCTCTCCGTCGCCATCGTTCTACTGCGCGCATCGACGCGCAGGATCCGAGCTTCCATGACTACGCCACCATCTCCATCCGCGGCCCGCGGGAGTCGCGCTCGGGCCATCACGTTGCCCGATTCCGCGAAGACCGGACTGGTTCGGTAGCGGTTCTCGAGCTTCTCTCGGAGTGCGTACTCAGCGCCAGCCAACTCACGATCCGCGCTGTTGATAGAATAATGCGAACGCCCTCAAAGCGGCCAGCCATGCTCCTAACACGATCGCGTGACGCAGAAAGTTGAGGTTCCACCACTGTGTCGCGACCGAGACCGACCTCGGTGAATCCGTCGCTCCCATCAGCCCGACCATCGTCGGTATGAAATAGGAGAAAGTGAACACTCGGTCGAGCAGTGCAGCAAGTCCCGCCGCAAGCCACCAGCCTCGAACGGCGCCCGAAGCTCGCCATGCAGCAAGCAGGTTTGCCAGGGTAAGCAGCGTGAGCGGCAGCGTCGTGACGAACGCCCAGAACCTTCGCCCGGTGTCATCCAGACGGGCGGCTTCGGCATTCCAGTGGGCGCCGGTTTCACGGGAGAAACTGATCCACTTGGACACGACGATTCGGTGCTCGTACAGCCCTGCGCCGAACGCGATACCGAGATTCATGACGAACAGCCACAACAAAATCACCGACATTGCGTCTGATCTCTCCATTGATTCCCCTCCCAGCACGCTGCGCTTCTGCGACACGTGGCGGTGGCATCGCGAGATCAACGCGCTTGCGGCCCAATGCACTAATGTTACGATACACGGTCACGAGGCCGACTGTGGCGGTGTACGCGGCACGGACTAGTCCGAAATTCGAACGACCAGCGGTGTTCGACCACGCCTTGGTCGCGGCGACCACCCGCTACGCGGTCGCGCAATGAGCGAGGCGAAGAAGCGCGCGTCGAAGCCCCGCAGTGTACTCCGATCGATCGCCGCGGCCTGGCTCGTCGCCGGCACCCTGGACATTCTCGTAGCGATCGTCTACTACGGCGTCACCGTCGGCGTCCCGGCGACCCGGATCCTGCAGGGAATCGCGAGCGGCATCTTGGGGGTCCGGGCCTTCCACGAAGGCCCCGCGTCGGCCGCGCTCGGCCTCGCATGCCACTATACGATCGCGCTCCTCTGGACGCTGTTCTTCTTTGTCGTCTATCCGCGGATCGGGAGGGTCACCGAGCGCAAATGGGCCACCGCGGTCCTCTACGGCATCTTCGTGTCGCTTGTCATGAACCTGGCGGTCGTGCCGCTCAGCAACGTCCCGTCGCGACCGTTCTCGCTCTCCCATCTCGTCGTGGCGACGGTGATTCTGATCTTCACCATTGGCCTGCCGCTCACCATTATTGTCGGCCGGTATTACGACGGTCACCTGCACGCACCCTAAATACATATCCGTATACCCGCCGCCGTGCGGGGCAGGAAAGGAAGGATGCAACGATGCCCACCTTTAGAGCTCCAATGATAAATCTCTACTCGCGCGATCCTTCTCGGGCGGTGGCATTCTATTCGGAACTCGGCTTTGTTGAGTCTTTTCGCACTCCGGCGTCAGGCGAACCGGTCCATATCGAACTCACGAAGGATGGGTTCAACCTCGGAATCGCGACAGTGGAGGCCGCCAAAAAACACCACGGCCTTCGACCGGTGGGAGAAGGGCGCTGGATCGAAATCGTCCTTTGGACCGACGACACTGATGCCGCATTGAACGACTTAGTTGCTAAGGGCGCGCCTGTTCTCTCTCCTGCCCATGACTTTCTTGACGGCAAGCTGCACGCTGCTTGGATCGCTGATCCGGATGACAATCCCATCCAACTTGTTCAACGGACAGATTGAAACGGCGACGCGCGGAATGGCCGCCCAAACGGATGTGCATTAGGCGCACACCTCCAGTTGAAATCGGTAATTCGCAGCGCTCACGGTATACCGTGCCGAGGAGACTTCGGGCTTGCCGTGATCCTCGTGGCCAAGATCGATCGCTTCGCACAACACCACAACCGCCGTGGCCGACCCTTCGACTGGACCGCCACGGCCGACCCTATCCTCGAAAAGATCGAACGACTTTGTAAAGCCGTCGCTGGGACATCACACTAGCGTGAACCTACAATCCGCGCTCCCGACGCTCGGCGCCGCGACCATCGGGGAAATGCTGGCGGCGAAACGCGCTGAGGAGTTCCTCTCGCGGCACAACGGGCATGCGCTCGGCGCAGCGTCGGTTCGGGACTCGTAAGTGAGATCGATGATGCGCCGACCGGTCGGGGTCGTGCTCGAAATCACGGACGTGAATCTGGACGGCACCCGCCCGCATCAGCAACCGGCGCGGCCTCAGACACGCCGGCCATTGTCGTCCGGAAACGGATATTCCATGTGGCGCGCCGTCGCTCGACCGACTACATCGCCGAAGTAGCGGGCGATCACGAGCAGCGCCATGTCGATACCGGCTGAGATCCCAGCGGACGTTAGCACCTGGCCGTCCTCGACGACGTGAAACTTGTCTTCCACCGTGACAGCCGGGAAGGACCGTCGCATCCAGTCGAGCGAGCGCCAGTGCGTGGTCGCCCGCCGTCCATCGAGCAATCCTGCCTGCCCGAGCAGCATGGCGCCAGTGCAGACCGATGTGAGTGTCTCGACCTCCTTCGCGCGGTTCGCGATCCACGTCAACACACGCTGGTTGCTGATCTCCTTGCGCGTTCCCCATCCGCCCGGCACGACGAGGATGTCGAGGGGCGGACAGGTCTCAAGCGTCGCGTCGGGAATAACGCGCAGCCCCCCGGTTGCCACCACGGGGTCAGCACTCTCGGCAAGCAGAAGGACCTCGAAGGGCGAGGACTCCTCGCAGCGCCGCTCTTCACCGAGACGGGCTACGGAGAAGACCTCGTACGGGCCGCAGAAGTCGAGCACCTCGACGTTGGGGAAGACGAGGATGCCAACGCGCTTGCGCTTCATCTCACACCACTGGTGTTCACGCGATGAGCGAGACCTTCTTCACGGTCCTCTGACGCCGGCAAGGGGCCGGGCCTGACCACCGACGAGCGGGCACGATTGAAGCAGCTCGAGCGCGAGAATGAGCAGCACGCTCTCCCTGCCTTACCCAGCTGCGCAACGTCTCCGGCGCGCAGCCGATCTTCTCGGCGATCGACTTGATCGCCGCCCACTGTGATCCGTATTCCTCTGCATGCTCCAGGACCATTCGCACCGCACGGTCCCGGACCTCCGGGGAAAACCTGCTCGTTCGTGCCATGACTCCATTCTCTCAAGGAATGGAGCCTCCGGCAATCCCGGGGCGGTTCATCCTCGTCCAGTCAAAGGGTTGACTATGGGGCCGGCTTTCGCACAAGACGACCCTCACGCACCAGGATGGACTTGTGGAGCTCACCCTGAATTCTGCCAAGCATGTGCTGGGTGTACCTCTCGCGGCGCTCGTTCTCGAGCTGGTTCTCCTCGCCACGCTCAGCCGCTGGATCCCAATCCGTGCCGGATATCACCCATGGATGGATTCGTGAGGTTGGCTCCGGGGGGTCTTCGTTGCGTCGAGAAAATCGAGGCGGATCTCACATGGGAACCCATCCCCCTGCCGCCCCTTATTCGTGTACCGAATATCCTTGGCAAGGTCGTTGGGCATGACCCGGAGCGTTAAGCGTTAGGACTCCTGGCGACCAGGTGATTCGTGTGTTTGGGCAGAGAGCCAGAGATCAAGAGAGCCGCATTGTGGCTGACGGGCCCTGCCGGGCGCAAGTGCTCGAGGTGAGCACCAACAGGCCATCCGGCCGCCAACTGCCCAACTAGGGCCACCGCGTCGCGCCAAGCCGTGTCCTGGTGCACAGATAGAAGAAGGCCCCGGCAGCTCGCGCCACCGGGGCCGCTATCTTCACCGCGAACCCCAAAAGTTCGCGTTTCCGTGATCTGGCTCCTGAGGTAGGACTCGAACCTACAACCCTCCGGTTAACAGCCGGATGCTCTGCCATTGAGCTACTCAGGAATGGTAGTGAAGGGGGCGAATGCGACCGGCGCGACACATCTCGGAAGCGGCCCCCAACCTCTTGAAGCTCAGCGGCTTATCGACCTACGGCCGCCGAACTTGAGCCACGAATTCTACCCCAAGCCGCCTGCGCCGGGCAAGCACTTCCCCGCCCGCTTCGGCGGTTCCAAAACAAGCGATTCCCCGATGGAGCAATTCATCTCGGAGGGTGTAATAATTAGCGTCCGTCTCTCGACGGCCGCAACCGCCCCGCACATACGCCCAACTCAATCATGGAGGATTCCGCCGATGGCCAACGTGAAACCAATCCCACCTGGCTACACCAGCGTCACGCCGTCGATCACCGTGAAGGACACGCCGCGCGTGATCGAGTTCTACAAGAAGGCGCTCGGCGCGACGGAGCGAATGCGAATGCCGGGCCCCGACGGCAAGATCATGCACGCCGAGATCCAGATTGGAAACTCCATCATCATGATGAACGACGAGGTAATGGGCTCACGTTCGGCGCAGACTGTCGGCGGCTGTCCCATCAGCCTCTATCTCTACGTCGAGAACGTGGATTCAGCGTTCAAGAAGGCGATCGAGGCGGGCGGCAAGCAGATCTACCCCGTCACGGACATGTTCTGGGGGGACCGCATGGGCAGCTTCGAGGATCCCTTCGGCCACAAGTGGACGATCGCGACCCATGTCAAGGATGTCTCGCCGCAAGAGATGAAAAAGGGCCAGGAGGAGTTCATGAAGCAGATGGCGGGAGCGAGGTGAGCTAGCGCCCTCGCTGCACTGGAACGCCGGCCCCGGTAGCCCGCCTACCGGGGCCGCATCATTTTTTCCACTCCATCGGCTTCGGCTCCGCCGGCTCGCGAAACGACCACGTCTTGAGCGCCCGCGCGTAGCCGGTGCGCGCGGCCAGCGCGTCGTAGGAGAAGAGCGCGATCCCGTCCACGCCGAGCTCCCGCGCGCGACGGATCTTGTCCGCGGCATCTCGCGCCCCCTCGTTATAGATCGCGATTCCGGCGTACAGATGATGCTCTGTGGGGATCGAGCGCGCGGCCGAGAGCTGGCGCACGACCGTGGTGGTGTTGGTCGAGTAGGCCATCGGGATCGCCGCATCCAGGAGCCCGGTGCGGAGCCAGGTCGGCCACTCTTGCAGATACCGGTTCAGCGCCGCGGTCTGGTCGGCGATCACCGCGGCGGTGAGCTTGAGCTTGGGGTTGATCAGATCCAGGTCGTTCCTCACGTCGCGCACGAGCGCCGTCACCTGCTCGCGCTGCCACTGCATCCAGCGCGCCCTCAGGTCCGTGATGCCTTCCGTGCCGACCACGGCAAGCAGGGTGGTATCGGGAGAGGCGATCTGGGCCGGATCGACCCCGAACTCGCGCATGAACGCGGTGCGGGTACCGGTGTCGTAGCCTACGTCGGGCTCCGGATTCCGCACGTAATCGAGATGGATTCCGTCGACCGGATAGCGGGTGACGATCTCGCGGACGATCTCGCGCAGGTGCCGGCGGACCTCGGGGTTTCCCGGCGCGAGATACATCCCCTCGACGCGCTCCTCCTCGAATTCCTCCGGGACCATCTCGACGAGTTTCTTGCCGTCGGAGCGCACGGCGATCCAGTCGGGATGCGCGTTCACGACGTGGAGCTGAGACCGCGGCGGGCGGCCCGCCGACCACACCAAATACACGTTGATCCAGGCCTGCACCTCGAGCCCCTGCGCGTGGGCGCGCTCGATCATGCGCATGAAAGGATCGTAATCGCGCGGCATCGCCTCGAGCTCCTCGCCCCGAGGCGCCAGATCCGACTGGTAGTAGGCGTCCCCGCGGCCGCGAACCTGGACGAGCAGCGTGTTCGCGTTCATCTGGGTCGCGATCTCGACCACGCGGTCCACGCTCCCCATGGTGTTGAGCGAGTAGCGCACGACCCAGATCGCGCGCGTCTCCTCGGCGATATCGCGGCGACCCGCCTCGGTCGTACGCACGCCCAGCGCGGCCAGGACGACCGCCGTGGCGATCGCCGCCAAAAAAATCGGGCGGGATAGCCTCCCGCCCGTCCGTATCGATCCGATTTTCTGCGGCGCCACGGCGCTGCGATTCAGGCGCTACTCGCCCGACTTCCCTTTCTGCCTCGCACGGGTCGGCGCCTTGCCGGTCTTCGGAGGCGCCACGCCCTTGCCGGGACGGTCGGGCTTCGTGGGGGCCGCCTTCTTCTCCCTCGCGCCACGGCCCTTCCTCTCTTCGGCCGCGCCGCCCGCCCCTCCACCGGCCGCGGCGCCTTCCGCGGCCGCTTCCTTGGCCCCTTTGCCTCGTGCCGGCGCCAATTTTCCCGCGGCCTTCGCGGCCTTCGCCGCGGCTTCCTCTTCCTTGCGGAGCTTCTCTTTCAGCTCGGGAGATTTCACGAGCTCGAGGAGCGCCATTTCGCCCGCGTCGCCGAGGCGGCGGCCGATCTTCAAGATGCGCGTGTACCCGCCGTTCCGGGTCTCGTACCAGGGCGCGACCGTCTCGAACAGCTTCCGGACGTTGTCCCCGCCGTGGACGAATCGCGCCACCTGGCGCCGCGCCGAGAGATCGCCCCGCTTGGCGAAGGTGATCATGCGCTCGCCGACACGGCGCGCCTCCTTCGCCTTGGCGAGCGTGGTCTCGATCCGCTCGTGCTGGATCAAGCTCGTCACGAGATTCCGGAGGAGAGCCCTGCGGTGCGAGTGGGTGCGGCTGAGCTTACGATGGTCTTTGCGGTGGCGCATCAGGCAGCCTCGATTTTCTCCCCGAGTTTGTACTTCGAAACGTCCATGCCGAAGTGAAGGCCCATGCCGGCCAGGATGTCCGCGATCTCCTTGAGCGACTTCCGGCCGAAATTGCGGTACTTGAGCATTTCCGGCTCCGACTTCTGCACCAGATCGCCGATCGTCTTGATGTCGGCCGCCTTCAGGCAATTGGACGAGCGCACCGAAAGCTCCAGCTCCTCGACGCTCCGCTCGAGCAGGGTCTTGATGCGCAGGAACTCCTCGTCCACTTCCTCTTCCACCTCTTCGACGATCTCCTCCTCGAAGTGCACGAAGAGGGCGAAGTGGTCCTTCAGAATTTTCGCCGCGTAGGCGAGCGCGTCCGAGGGGAGCACGCTCCCGTCGGTCCAGATCTCGAGCGTCAGCTTGTCGTAGTCGATGCGCTGGCCGATCCGGGTGTTCTCAACCTCGAAGTTGACCTTCGTGACCGGCGAGAAGAGCGAATCCACCGGGACGACCCCGATCGGGCGGTCGACCGTGGGCTGATTCTCCGCGGCGACGTAGCCGCGCCCGGCGCCGATCTCGACCTCGGCGCGGAACTCGCCGTCTTTGTTCAGCGTCGCGATGTGAAGCTCGGGGTTCAGCAGCTCGATATCCGGATCCGCCTTCAAGTCCCCCGCCTTCACCTCCCCCGCGCCGCGTGCGTCGAACGTCGCGGTCTTCGGCCCCTCGCTGTGGATCTTGAAGCGCATCTGCTTCAAGTTGAGCAGGATCTCGGGCACGTCTTCCTTGATGCCGGGCATGGTCGAGAACTCGTGCTGGACGCTGTCGATCTTGACGGCGGTCACCGCCGCGCCAGGAAGCGAAGACAGAAGCGCCCGGCGCAACGCGTTCGCCAGCGTGACACCGAATCCCCGCTCGAGCGGCTCGACGGTGAACTTGCCGTAACGGTTCGTCGAGGCCTTGTCGTCCACCTCGACGTTCTTCGGCATTTGCAGATTCTTCCACTTCATAATGGTCTCCTACCTCCGTGAGACTCCGGTTATTTCGAGTAAAGCTCGACGATGAGCTGCTCCGAGACTTTCGTCGGAATATTGGCGCGCGTCGGGTACTCGAGGATGCGGCCCGAAAACTTTTCGTAATCCACCGAAATCCAGTTCATCATCTCGCGCCCCTTGCTCTGCTCGATCGATCCCAAGATGAACGGCACGTTCTTGCTGTTCGGGCGCACGCGGACCTCGTCCCCAACCTTCACCTCGAAGCTCGGGATATCCACGATCCGCTCGTTCACCGTAAAATGCCGGTGCCGCACGAGCTGCCGGGACGCCGATCGGGACGAGGCGAACCCCATCCGGAA
>Ga0066709_100001781_pt1 | contig 14814 bp, 7 predicted proteins | sample GraSoiAngelo_158_FD_79665 | JGI IMG/M metagenome (GOLD analysis project Ga0066709, IMG submission 79665) | Grasslands soil microbial communities from the Angelo Coastal Reserve, California, USA - 14_1009_16_30cm | ecosystem: Environmental > Terrestrial > Soil > Grasslands | place: USA...
AGGAAATCTCCGGGCTAGGAGCCCGTTGAAAAAGCAGCCCGGTGAGGGCTACAATTGATGCCGATCTCGGAGGAAATCTTGTAGGCCGCGTGCCCCCACGCCGAACCAGGCGTTTTTCAACAGGCTGCTAGGCGGCCTGCCGCTCATCCTGCTTCAGCAGCAGCCAGCGAAAGTTCAATTTCGGCAGGACCTGGCTCAAGCGCTCGAAGTTGACCGGTTTCGTAATCCAGGTCTCGGCTCCCAACCGCGAGTATTCAGCGACCTCCCGAACCCGTTCTTCCGCGGTCAAAATCACGACGGGGATCGGACGCGTGCGGGGGTCTTCCTTCAAACGCCGCAGCACTTCCAGTCCGCCGGCGTTGGGCAACCCGAGGTCCAAAAGGATCAGAGACGGTTGGTGCGCGATGTCCCGCCCCGCGTACGGGCCCGCACAGAAAACAAAATCAAGCGCCTCGGCGCTGTCATAAACCGCCTGGATTCGGTTGCTCAAACCGGCTTCGCGCAAAGCGCGAACCGCAGCCGCTGTGTCCTCGGGGTCGTCTTCAGCGAGCAGTATCTCGGCCGGCCCCTTGGCCGCGCCGAAGTCGATGGCGCCGGTTTTTCTCTGTTTGGTTTCCGACACCTCGACATCCACCAGGAGCGAGGAGATGGAGGTGCCCATCGCTTTGGCCAACTTGCCAATGCTTTCCAGGGAAAGATTGCAGACGCCCCTTTCGACATTGGTTACGTAGGTCCGGTGCAAACCGGCGCGCCAGGCCACTTCCTCCTGGGTAATCGCGAGACTCTTGCGTAACGCCCTGACCGCTGAACCGAATGCGAGCGTCAAGGGGCTTCGGTTCATCATTTCGCTATTTTTCAATCGCTTTAACACTGCGCTCGGCTCAACACCATATGAATGATTCCATCACTGTGTGCGCGCAAATCGCAGCTGCGGTTGTTGCGCCGAACCAATCCAGGTTAGGACTGCATCGCGACGGTCACAAGGAATACCTCGTGCGTGTTAGTTCGCGCCGAAATTAGGTATGACTGCGTAGGCCAAGGGATCCTGCGCTTTGCGTTTTGGACCGAATGTTTCCCCTCAGCCTGACTCGCTCCCTCAGGGAGAAGATCCTCCGAACTTTCTACTCGCATCGCGCCCTTGAACCTTTGCGGTTCGTAGCAGCCGACGTCAGTCGGCTCTAATTTCTTTGAAAATGAGCGGACTCACGTCCGCTGCTACGACCTTCATGGGCGGGGAAGATCCGGCGCTTGATTTGTGTTTGGCAGATGCTTGGCGAGGTGAGCAACCCGCAGATTCATTTTCCACTCGCCGGGGCTCTGTCCGTCCCGCTATTTTCGTCGCTGTATGATTCCACGCCTGCCCGCGTTCATTGCATCGCTGGCCGTCTTGTCAACCGTTCGGGCCGCGCCGACTGACGCCGTAACAGCCGCCAACCGCCTCACTTACCTCGACGACAACGACCCTTTCTACGTCGGGCTCGATTTTCCCAAACTGACGACGCCGCAATGGGTCGGTGAGGCGGGAGTGGAGGGGGTCGTCATTCTGGCCATCGACGACATGCGTGAGCCGCAGAGATATGAGACGTTTCTGCGCCCGATACTCGAGCGGCTCAAACAAATCGATGGGCGCGCGCCGGTCAGCATTTTCTGCAATCAACTCGACCCGCAGAATCCGCAATTGCAATCGTTGCTAATGGAAGGGTTGTCTTTCGAGGTCCACACCCTTAGCCACCCATGCCCGCTCCTTGCCAACGGCGATTTCGTCGCGGCGGCGACGAACTATCACGACTGCGTTGACCTGTTGAACCGCGTTCCCGGGAACAAAGCGGTGGCCTTCCGCATGCCCTGTTGCGATTCGATGAACAGCCCAAGTCCCCGCTTCTACGCCGAAATTTTCAACCGCGTCAGCGCCGCCGCCCGGTTTTTGACTGTGGATTCATCGGTAATGAACATCACCACGGCCAATGACCAATCCCTGCCGCGCGAGCTGGTGCTCGACGGGGACGGCCGGGAAAAGTTTCGTAAGTACTTTCCCGCGGAGACCAACGAGGTGACCCGGCTCAGTCTGAAATGGTTCGGCACAACGATTGAAAATTATCCCTATCCCTACGTGATAGGCCGGCTCTGCTGGGAATTCCCCGCGATGGCCCCGAGCGATTGGGAGGCGAACAATGCGCACGGGCCGAACAACCCGAGGACCGTCGCCGATTGGAAGGCGGCATTGGACGCCGTCGTGGTCAAACAGGGAACCTTCACGTTCATTTTCCATCCGCACGGCTGGATTCGCCCCGAACAGCTCCTGGAATTCATCGACTATGCCGTCCAGAAATACGGGAAGAAGGTCATGTTCCTCAATTTCCGCGAAGCGCAGGAGCGGCTTGATAAAAACCTGTTGGCCGGCCATCCGCTGCGCGCCTCCAATGGCCAGGACAACGGGGTGCGCCTGCTCGATGTGAACAACGACGGCTACCTCGATGTGGTCATCGCTCCCGCCGAATTGCAGAAAACTCGTGTCTGGCAGCCTCGGGAACGAAGCTGGCTGGAGTCTGGATTTCCGGTGCCCGTCACGGTTGCGGAAGGCATCGATCAGCGCTGGGATGCGGGCGTCAAGTTCACCATTCTTCGCACAGATGGTCTGGTCAGCGCCCTTTCTTTGAATCGCCGTGCGCCCGGCGCATGGCATTTCGACGGCGACAAATGGGTCGAAGACAGGGCCCTTCTGAGTGGCCTGGAGTTGGACGGGAATCCCATTTATGCGTCCGACAACTTCCGCGATTTGGGTGTCCGCTTCCGCGATTTGGACCGGGACGGTCGCTGCGAATTGATCTTATCCAATCCGAAACAAAACGCCGTCTTCGCCTGGGCGGACGCCGATAAATCGTGGAAGCAACTTCCCTTCGCGCTGCCGCGCGGCCTGTCGGTGGTTGACGAACAGGGCCGCGACAACGGCCTGCGGTTCGTTGACCTGAATGGCGACGGCCATGAGGATCTGCTGTTCTCGAACGAAGGGGAATTTGCCTTGCACCTGTTTATCGACACCCCCAAGAGCTGGCTCGGCTGGGAACGGGGCTGGACATTTAAAGTCACCGGCGGGAAACGGGGCGAACCGGGTGAACTGCCGCTGATCGTGCGCGGCGGCACGAATCGAAACAATGGCGCCTGGTTCCACGCCGGCCAGTTGTTCGTGCAGAACGAAGACACGGCGCATTTGCCGGACAAGGTGGAACGCCACTCCTTCGCCGAGCTGTTGAGCGTCGCCGAATCGCCGCCCAAATCGCCGGAAGAGTCGCTCGCGTGCATACGGGTGCGGCCCGGATTCAAGGTCGAGCTGGTCGCCAGCGAGCCGCTCGTGATCGATCCTGTTGCCTTTGACTGGGGACCGGACGGCAAATTCTGGATCGTTGAGATGCGCGATTATCCGCTGGGAATCGATGGGCGCGGCCAACCGGGCGGCGTCATCAAGTATCTCGAGGACACCGACGGCGACGGACGCTACGACAAGGCGACGGTCTTTCTGGAGAAGGTCAATTTCCCGAACGGGATCATGGTCTGGCGAAAAGGGGTGCTGGTCAGCGCCGCCCCGGAAATATTCTACGCCGAAGACACCGACGGCGACGGCAAAGCGGACCTGCGCAAGACGATTCTGGCCGGATTCAATCAAGGGAACCAGCAACACCGCATCAACGGATTTGAATACGGCCTCGACAACTGGGTCTATGCGGCCAACGGCGGAAGCGGTGGAACCATTCGCTCCGAACCAACGGGAAAGACCGCCAACCTCCGGGGCCACGATCTCCGCTTCAAACCCGACACCGGAGAATTCGAACTGGTCGAGGGCCAGACCCAGTTTGGCCGCCGCCGCGATGATTGGGGCAACTGGTTTGGCAATGAGAATCCCACCTGGCTATGGCATTACGTTCTTCCGGAGCGATATTTGGCGCGCAATCCCGAACTCGCGGCGCCGACCACCAAGCAGGTGCTGGCGAACTATCCGAACTCGTCTCGCGTTTTCCCGATCAGCCGTCCGCAACAGCGATTCAACTGGCCGGAGGCAGCGAACAACCTGACCTCCGCCAACAGCGCCACGCCTTATCGGGACACACTCTTCGGACCTGACTTCGCCACCAGCGTGTTCATCAGTGAACCGGCGCAAAACGTGGTACATCGTGAAATCCTCGAAACCAATGGAGTCACCTTCACCAGCCATCGCGCGCCCGACGAACAGGACCGAGAATTTCTCGCCTCGAGTGACAACTGGTTTCGCCCGACCATGCTCAGGACTGGGCCCGACGGCGCGCTCTACATTGCCGACATTTACCGGCTGGTGATCGAGCATCCGGAATATTTCCCCGAAGAGCTGAAAGGCGGTTCGGACATCCGCGCGGGTGATGACAAGGGTCGCATTTACCGTGTGTATCCGGAAGGCGCAAAGCCGCGCCCGATTCCGCGCCTGGAGCAGTTGGGAGTCACCAATCTCGTTCAACGTCTCGCCAGCACCAACGGCTGGGAACGCGACCTCGCCCAACGGATGTTGATCTGGCGCGATGACAAACCACCGGAGACTGAGTTGCTTCGGGTCGGCGCCAACAACTGGAATCCCCAGGTGCGCATTCAGGTGCTCAGCGCCATGGAAGGTTTGGGCATGATGACGCCGACCATTGCATTCTTTGGCCTCGGCGACCGCCATCCCGCGGTCAAAGAGTTTGGTCTGCGGCTGATCGAACCGTTCTTGCAGAAGCCGCCCCCGAATGGTCTGGACCGCAACCTGGCCGGTGCGCTCCTCCAATTCGTCAAGGATCCCAGCGCGCGCGTCCGCTACCAGTTGGCCTTCACGCTCGGTGAATGGAACGACCCGCGCGCCGCAACGGCCCTCGCGCAAATCGCGATGGAGGACCGCGATGATCCGCGCGTGCAGACGGCCGTGCTGAGTTCCACAAAACCTCACGCCGCGGGGATTCTCGACGCTCTGCTGGCGCAGACCACGAATGCGCCTCCGCCGGAGCTGGTGGCAGCGTTGCTCAACCTGGTCATTGCTTCCCACGACAACCCCTCCGCGGCCAGGGCCCTCGAACGGATCAGCCTGGCGGCGGGCGACCGCTATGCGCCGTGGCAGTTGGCCACGACAGCGGCCTTTCTCGACGCGCTCGAACGGCGGGGCGAAGGATTGAAGGAACCACAGGCCAGTGGCTCAACGGCGCTGAAGGAGGCCCGCGGCAAACTGGCTGGGTTGTTCGATTACGCCCGCAAGACTGCGCAGTTGGCAACCACGCCCGAAGCGGACCGTTTGTTGGCCATCCGATTGCTTGGCCGCGAACCAGCTTCGCAACGGGAGGATGTCACCCGCCTCGGGGGAATTCTGCGGCCGCAATTCACGGCGCCATTGCAGCAGGCTGCCCTGGACCGATTGAAGCAGATCGACGATGCGGAGGTTGGCAGGACGCTGCTCGACGGCTGGCGAAATTACGAACCGCCAATGCGGACCGAGGTTTTGAATGCCCTGCTCAGTCGGGGAGAGTGGTCCCTCGCGCTCCTCGCCGCAATCCGCTCGGGGACCATCGCGTCGGTTGAGATCAGCCCTGCCCATCAGCAGCGTCTGCTGCGCCACACCGAACATCAGATTCAGGCGCAGGCGGAGAAGCTTCTCGCCGCCAGGAACCCCGACCGCCAGAAGTTGCTCGAGCAATACGCGACGGTGAACCGCCTTGCCGGGGACGTCCAACACGGCTCGGAATTGTTTCGGCAGAATTGCGCCGCTTGTCATCGGCTCAAAGGGGAGGGGATGAATGTGGGGCCAGACCTCGAGACGGTGGCGGACAAGCCCGTCGCAAATTTGATCGTGGCGATCCTGGACCCGAATCAGGGATTCGAAGCGAAATACATCAATTACACCGCTTTCACTGGTGACGGCCGTGAAATCAGCGGGATCATCGCTGCGGAAACACCCAACAGCATTACGCTCCGCAACGCCGGCGGAAAGGATGAAGTCATCCTGCGCCGCGAAATCAAGGAACTGACCAGCTCGCGCCTGTCATTGATGCCCGAAGGTTTTGAGAATGTGCTCAAACCCCAGGACATGGCGGACCTGATCGCCTGTATCAGAAGCCGCTAAGGCCCGGAAATTCAGTTGCGGTCGCTCAAGTCGCGATTGGATCCTTCGGCTCCACAGGGATGATGCTGGCTCCATAACACTTCTCTTCCATCATGTAATTGTGGGCCTCGCTCCAGGAATCAAATTCACGGATCGGGCCGGAGCTATCGACTAAAAGGAAGCGCGGCGCCTTATCAGACGGAGGCTGTTCGCAGGCTGAGGGGTCACTCGCGAACGGCCGTGGAAGCTCGGCGTGTCTGGCGAAAACGTGAGTGTCTTCTTCGAAAGCGGTCAAAAGCCGCCAGATTCTCGCCTCGCGATCCGCAGGTCCATCCGGTCCATGCTTCGGAACACCAAGGCGCAATTCTGATTTTGAGTCGATCTTTGTATTCATGTTATCAGTCTTTCAACTCAAAGGTGCAATGCATAAGCCATACCGTCTCAAAATTGGAAATACACTGTCCCGGAACCGTCACACCTCGGACCGATAAAGAAGTTACGGTGAATAGACGCCGCGATAAATGCGCACCGGCAGATTGGCCGCGGCGCCGTCGGTGAAGTTGAACGGAGATGTGTTGGTCGCAATCGCGCTCCAATGGATCAGCTCCGATGTTGCCTGAATCAGGTAATTCAGGCCAATTCCGCCGTTCAAGGTGCACTCAAATTGCCCGTTGGTGCGCCATTTCGCATCGGCGAACCTCGGCGCGATGGGTTTCAGGCTCCTCGGCGCCGTGTAGTTGACTCTCACCCAGACGCGCTGCGAACTGTTTGTCGGCTCGGTGTAATGAATCTGAATGGTTTCGTATTCGGGAGCCGGCGGCGAATAGGTCAACGCAAGGATTCCGGAACCGGCAACGTTGGTGATTTGAGCCCCGGAACTGCTCAAGACCAGAACTTCAAACCGATTGCCCGATAATTGCGGATACGCGTTGATGGTGACGGTCGTGCCGGGCCCCGGATATATCCTGCCGACCGTTCGCGGGGCGCTCGAGCCGGCCGGCAGGGCCCCGCCCTGTTGAAGGGAATCGGGACTCGAATCGCCCAGGTCATCGGCCATCTCCCACTCCTGGGTCGTACTGCGATTCGGCGGATTGAAACTGCCAGTGAGACCGGCGGGGCCCCAGACGACGTAACCGCGGCGGACATTCGAACCGTTGCAGGGTGGAACTAAAATCGTCGCGCGACCCGAATTGTCGGTCCAGATATCGTCGCCGTTTGCCTGGGAGTAATCGTGGAGCCGGGCGTTCGCGCCGAACGCCGTCGGGATGGTCGCGGACTGCCAGGTATCCCAATTATCGTTCACGCCGATGATCGCCCGGCCGCTCCGCTCGATGATAATCAGGTCCTGCGCCTGCCAGCGCACGCGATACGCGCCCTCCTTGAAGTTCAGTTTCTGATGGCACCAGATCAGATTGACCAGCCAGTCACGGGCAGGAAGTTCATTCGGATTATCCGGATGATGGCTGAGGCGCCGGCCAGTGCCCCCGATGTCGAAGAGGTCTTCAAAAAAGATCGTCGGCGAACCGTCCACGGCAAGCGCGACGGCGTAAGCGGCTTGAATGCGCGGGTCGAACGGGTCGATGTGCCCACCCAGTTCGTTGGCCGTGTCCCAGCCGACGTAATTGCCGTCGGCGCTCAACTTCGGGCGAAACGTGTCGTGATTGTTCACGAAGGGCGCGGCGCGCGTGCGGCGATTCTGTTGCGCCGAGGGGAGGGAACCGAGGTCGAAAGGTCCCGCGGAAGCGACCATGTTCCTGAGCGCTGCCCGGAGACTGAAATCGAAGGCGCCCACCAGGTCGTGCCCGCCGCCGTTGCTGGCATTGACCGCGTCCACCCACGCGTCCATTTCGGAGGCGCTGCCGACGTATTCGCCGATGGCGTACATTTGGCCGCCCCCGGAAGCGAAGCTGGCGTTGTAAGCAAGGTTCCAGAGAAAATCCTCCGTCGCCCACGGTTCAAAATGCTTTGCGGCGTCGAGGCGGAATCCGTCCACACCGGTTTGCTTTTTCAACCAGATCGACCAGTCGCGGATTCCATTGCGCATGTAATTGGTCGTTTGCGCCGGGTTGTAACTGCAATTGCTGCTGAGTCCCAACGCGCCCTTCCAATAACAAATGTCCGGTCCGAAGTAACTGGCGCTAATGTCGTCCGGCCCTTCCGCGTTGTGGTCGGGGTTCGGGTGAAAGTTCTGCCAGTTTTTCGGAAAGCGCCCGCGCCGGGCCCCGTACTCCGTGGCGCTGCCATCACCTGCCGGCGTGGCGAAACAGACGTTGCGAAAGTTCTTGTATTGGGTCGAGCCCCACGCCGACGGGTCCCGTCCGCCCGCGCCGCCCCTTTCCGTCCCGGCGCCGTTCATGTGGTTCCAGACCACGTCCTGGATCACCTCGATGCCGTTCGCGTGCAGGACTGCCACCATGCGCAGGTAAGCGTCCTTGGTCCCGAACCGAGTCGTGGTGCTGCCGCACTGAAATTTGTCGCCCAGATCGTAATGATCGAACGGCGCGTAGCCGACTGAGCCGGTCGGGTTTTGATTTTTGCTGGTAGGCGGAATCCAGACCGCGTCAATCCCGAGGGCGCGCAACCGTGGAGCGAGGTCGGCCAGGTAAGTCGCCCAGTCGCTGACGTAATTGTCGTTCGAATAATTCCACCAGAAACCTTGCAGCACGACCTTGCCGTTCCATGGATTGGCGCCGAGGTGGGCGGAGAAGAGGCCGGAGAAGGCCAGCAACCCAATGGCATTGCGCAGTCGCATCGGCTTACCTGTACCTCCGCTCCCGAACCGATGCAATGAAGCTCGCGCAACTGTTCTGGAAAATTCTGTTGCAGCTTTCCGCGGACTGCGGGAATCTCGGGAAATCCCGGAAAGATGTGAGCACTCTGAGACCAGTTCCCGGCAGCCTCCCTTCAGTGCCCCTCCGGCGCTCCGACGCGTTTACTCTGGTCGAACTGCTGGTGGTCATCGCCATCATTGCCATTCTGGCCGGTCTGCTGCTGCCCGCCCTGGCCAACGCGAAGGAAAAGGCCAGCCGCACCGCGTGCGTCAACAACAACAAACAACTCGCCCTGGCAATGCACCTCTATGCCATGGACAACAACGATTTCATGCCTTGGCCGAACTGGGGAAACGATTACGGTCCCGGCTGGCTTTACAAACCCGTGGTGGGCGGGCGTCCTCCGGATCCCACAAAGACCAACGACTGGCCGAATATCGAAGCCGGCCTTTACTGGCCGTACCTCAAACACCGCAGCGTTTACAATTGTCCACTTGACAGGACCAACGTGATTTCCTGGCAAAAACGGGTGCCGAAGCTGTCGAGCTATATCATGAGCGGCGCGGTGTGCGCCTTCGGCCGATACGAGAACAAAACTTACAAGCTGGGCGCGTTCAATCCTTCCGCCTACGCGATGTGGGAACCGGAGATACGGAATTTTGGAGGCGTCTGGGGTTCCAACGGCGGTTTCGACGCCAGCCAATTTCCCGACCGAGGCGAAGGAATCGGCCACCGGCACAAGAAGGGCGCGGTGATCACCGGCTTCAGCGGCCACGTTCACTTCATCAAGTTCGAGGATTTCGATCGCGAGCAAAAATACAACAAACCCGGCCTGCTATGGTGTGTGCCCGACAGTAAGACCGGGGAATAGGACTGAAATCCGAATGACAAATGACGATTCGTCATTTATTCCCGGGTTTCCCAAAATGCTTGTCGGCGAAGTCGAGGAAAACCCTCCAATCCTCTTTGGTCATCGAATGCTTTCCGGCGCGGATATAATAACCGAGTGTGCTGTCAACCAGCTTTCCCACCTCGGGCATTTGGTTAGCCTCAATCCCTCCGGCGCCCAACAATCGGTAAATCGGCTCGGCCGCCTGCAGCATTTCAAATTGTCCCTGGGGATTCGCCCAGGTGTCTTCCGTCGCGTTGGGCAGGAGCACGGGGCGCGGCGCGCAGAGGGCGATCAGACAATGCTGATCGAAGGGCAGTCGCTCCGGCTGGTCGTTGAATTTCTTGAACTCGGCGTTGAACCAGTGGGGAAAATGGTCGTTGATCTGTTTGACCGATTCCCCGGTCTTGCCGCGGCTCGGCGCAGTGCCGCCGCAGCCGGCCTGCAACGGTATTGCCAGCGCGATCCTTTCATCGAATGCCGCCGCCAGCAATGCCGCTTTGCCGTTGCGCGAGTGGCCCACCACCGCTATCTGGTCCGGGTCCACCGACTTGTCCGTGACAAGATAGTCCACGGCCCGCGACACGCCCCACGCCCAGGCTGCAATCGTGCCCCAGTCGTAGGCCTTCCTCCCCTTTGCGTACCAGCCCCGGATTCCCTCAGACGCGTCCGGCCGGTCCGGTTCGACGTCCCCATGATAAAACGTCGCAACAGCATACCCGCGGTCGATGGACTGTTCGATCGCCCAGACGTCCACCTGCGCGCCGCGGCCGGCGTCGGTGGCGTGATTATTGGTGACACCGGGGCAACCCTTCGGCATCCAGCCTGCCGGCAAGGCCACCTGCGGGTCCGCCAGTACGGTGTGGTTCCCGCAAAAATTCGGGCCGACAAACACCGGCGCCGGTTTCGTGCGATGATTCGGCACGACCAGCAACAGGTGCATCTCCGGCGCAGTGTTTGTTCCCAAGCGGATGATGATCTCCTTCTCGGTCGCCTTGCCATCGAACAGACTCCTGTCCACTCGCTCGAGGGAGAATTTCATCGCTGACGGGCGGGGCGGCATGTGGCCGTACATGTAGTGCTCGAACAGCGCCTTCAACTCGGGACGGCGCTTTTTCTGCCACTCTTTGGGACTCGTGACGCTCTGGCCATTGGATCGGAGCAGGGGATCGGGCCATCCGGCCTGGGAGGAAAGCTGAGAAATATCGGGAAAGGAATCCCGCGCCAGCGCAGAGTTGATCGTGAAACCCAAAGCGAGAAGCGTCCGGCTGGCGTGCCGAAAGATTTTCTGACTGTTGGAAAATTTCATGGTTTTGAAAATTACGAAGTCCGGACCCCAATTACAATGCAAAGCTGCGCATCCTTAGCCACGTGGCGCATCGACACTGGTCCCGCCGGACCGCGAACCGTCCCGGTTCGCAGCACATGGCCAGGCACGAAAGTCCGGGGCTCCGCTTTGCCAGGTCGCTGCTTGGGTTTTCGATGGACTTGCCTTACGCTGCGCCCAATGAAACCGCGTCACCGTTCACCTTTGTGCGTCCCTGCCGCGCTGTTTTTCCTGGTGCTGTCGGTTGCGGCGGCCGAAAAACAGAACACACCTTCAAGAGCGCCAAAGGAATTCGTGCTGGTCGAGGCGGATGCGGTCAACGCAAAAACGGTTGCTGCCTGGAAGAAGGAGAGGTTCAGCGGGGTGGCGGCGGTGGCGGACGAGCGGTTCGACGCGAAAATCTACCAATCGTGTGCGAAAGCAGCCGACGACGGAGGCCTGGAATTGTATTACTGGATCGAGGTCGGGCGTAATCCATGGATGGCTGCTGAACATCCCGAATGGATGGCGTCGCTCGGGATTCACGACGACTGGTTGAAACGGTTTCCGGACGCGAAACCGCCGGGCCAGGGCGAAGTGGCCAAAGCGTTCCCCTGGGTTTCAATCAATTATCAAGAAGCGTTCGAGGCGCACCTCGAGCGCATCGATCGTCTGGTGAAAGTGTTTCCCCCGAACCATGCCGGAGTCTTGTTGAATGATTTGCAAGGCGGTCCCTCGTCCTGCGGCTGCGGCAATCTGCAATGCCGCTGGGCGACCGACTATCACGTGCCGGCCACCGGCGCGAAGTTCGTGGACGACGACGCCGGCGCAAGATTCGTGGCCGCAGTGCAAAGGAGGATTGGCAGGCAGGCGGTGGTCCCGGTCTGGGCCACCGAGTGCGATGCCGAGGATTTGCCGCGGGAGAAAAGGGCAGGGGAATGGACGACCGGTTACTCCGGGACGGTCGGCTGCGCTGTCGGCACTTGTCCGAAAGTGTTCACGAGGCAATTCGCCGCGCTGGAGCGGGCGCATCAAGGCAACGTTGGAATTCTCGCATTGCATCGCGAAATGGGACGTGCCTTCACCCGGTACGGGAAACCCGGAGAATGGATTAAGCGTGCCGTCGAGTACCTGGACCGGACTCTATCCAATAACGGCGCCCAGGCCGCGTCGCATGGGCGATTGTGGGTGGTGGTGCAGGGTTATGACGTTTCCAAAGGAGAAGAAAAGTCGGCGCGCCGGATCGCCGCGCAGACCGGCGCCAGCGTTGTGCTGGTGGCTCGCGCGCGCATTGATCAGTCGTTCGAACCTCGGAATGTAACGGTGAAGAAGTGACGCTCCGTCCTGGGGTGCTCACCCCACCGCCAAATGGGGTTCAGCCCGACTACCGACGATGACAGCCGGCCTTTACCCTCCGTTCCGGTTGGTCCTGGCGGCTCAGCGAACAAGGAGCCAGGAAAAAGAGGTCTGCTATGGAAAAAAAGGGCGTGCGATCAATGGGTGCGAGCGCGAAGGAATCCGTGGCTCGAGCGGCAATCGTTCGGGCCTGCTCCGTTTTAATCGCTCTGGACTTCATGATGAACGTTTCGTTTGCCGGACCCCCAGGCACGATCCATTACCCGGACCTTCAGACCCTGCCGCCGTCGGACATTGGAATTGAATACGACCGGACGACGGGCCATAAGCTCCTTCGTTTCTCGAACGCGATTGCCAATCTCGGCGAAGGTCCCTTGGAGGTGATACCGACGAACAATGCCACGACTGCCACGACGGACGCCTATCAGCGTCTCTATAGCCATGACCAAAACGGCAATTGGTATGTTGCCAGCACGGTTTATGTTGGCACATTCGTCTTCCATCCGCAGCATAACCACTGGCACTTCGAAGATTTCGCCCGTTATGAACTGCACGATGTGGCTCCGGACGGTTCCATCGGCAGCACGGTTCTTTCGTCCAGTCAAAAGGTCAGCTTCTGTCTCACGGACTACGCGCAGGTCGACTCCAGCCTGGAGCACTCCGCCACGGCAACTTATATACCCTGCGAACAAACTGACCCGCAGGGAATTTCGGTTGGTTGGGCGGACGTTTACGACTGGTACCTCGAAGGCCAAAGCCTGGATATCACCGGTCTTCCTGACGGCGACTACTGGCTAGTGTCAACTGCGGATCCGGACAATCTCCTCAATGAAGGCGGCGGCGCGTTCGAGCGCAACAACACCAGCAGCGTCAAGGTCCAGATCGCGAGTGAACTGGTTTGGATGGATGATGCCCTGCCCGCGGGAGCGATCACCGGCGCTTCCGACGATTCGTGGACGTGGGTCAGCAGCGATCCGGCGCCCTTCTCCGGTTCGCTGGCGCATCAATCGAACATTGCGACGGGGCTTCATCAGCACTACTTCGATTTGGCGTCGGTCAGGCTGCCCATCAATCGGGGGAACATCCTCTTTGCCTATGTCTTTCTGGATCCGGCGAATCTTCCGAGCGAAGTGATGTTGGAATGGACCGACGGATTCCTCACGGAACAGCGCGCCTATTGGGGCGCCAACCAAATTGATCTTGGTTTGGTCGGAACGGCCACTCGCCGGTATATGGGGCCGCTACCTCCGGCGGGACAATGGGTGCGACTCGAGGTGCCGGCCAGTCTTTTGGAATTGGAGGGCATCGCGGTCAACGGAATGTCCTTTACGCTCTTCAACGGCCGGGCCACCTGGGATTACGCGGGGGTCCGTTTTGCCCCGGACAACCGCCCGCCAAACGACGCCGCATTGCCTGTCGTCGCCATTACAGCGCCGACGAACAACGCGACGGTGTCCGGCGTGATCAGGGTCACAGCCGAGGCATCGGACGACCTGGGTCTGCCGGGTGTGCAGCTCAAACTCGACGGCGCCAACCTGGGCCCCGAGATGACCACGACGCCATACGAGTTTAGTTGGGACACCACCTCGACGGGCGACGGTTTGCACACCCTGAGCGCCGTGGCAAGAGATGCAGCGGGAAACGAGAGCGATTCCAGTCCGGTAGCGATCGCGGTGCTCCAAAACACGGCGCCCACGATCTCTTTTCCACCACCGACAACTTTGACCTGCAGCCCGCCGGATGGTTTGGAGGTGATGCTGTCGGCCGAGTTCAGAGACGCCGATGGAGACGCCTTGACGGTCACGTGGAATGTGGATGAATCGGACCTGCAAACAAATTCCGTCCCTCCGAGCGGACCGCCGGCCACCACTGACTTGACCCTCACGCGCAAGTTCACGCCCGGGACACACCTGGTGCGGGCCACGGTTTCCGACGGCAAGGATTCGGCCATGAGCGAGTCCAGAGTGACAATTGAAGTCGATTCCACACCGCCGGTAATCACCTGTCCGGTTGACATCGTCGCGCCGGCGGACCCGGGTCAGTGCTCGGCGGCCATCGATTACTCAGTCGCCGTCGCAGACGACTGCTCTGGCGCCATGGCCATCTGCAAGCCACCGTCCGGCTCGGTTTTCCCGCGTGGCACGACGACAGTCTCCTGCACGGCCACCGACGCCGCCGGCAACGAATCCAATTGCAGCTTCCCGGTTACGGTCAACGACACCGAGGCGCCCGTTGTCACCGGTGTGAGCGCCAGTCCTAATGTGCTCTGGCCGCCGGACCACGCGATGGTGCCGGTCACAGTCAATGCGAACGCCAGAGACAACTGCGGCGTCGTCACCCCCCGGATAATTGCCGTCACCAGCAACGAATCGGGGGACGGCTCCTCCGGCAGTACCGAAAATCC
>Ga0066709_100001783_pt1 | contig 14808 bp, 15 predicted proteins | sample GraSoiAngelo_158_FD_79665 | JGI IMG/M metagenome (GOLD analysis project Ga0066709, IMG submission 79665) | Grasslands soil microbial communities from the Angelo Coastal Reserve, California, USA - 14_1009_16_30cm | ecosystem: Environmental > Terrestrial > Soil > Grasslands | place: USA...
CGCGCCCGTCTGGGTGAGGTCGGCGTTGCTCCCGAACACGGTCGAGGCGGCTTTGGCGATGCCGAAGTCGGCGACCTTGACCCTGCCGTCGTCGGCGATCAGGACGTTGGCGGGCTTGACGTCGCGATGGACGATGCCCTGGCCGTGCGCGTAGTCGAGCGCGTCGGCGGTCTGTGCCGCGATCTGCACCGCCCGCGCCGGGCCGAGCGCGCCCCGGGCGGCGAGCAGCTCGCGCAACGTCCTGCCCCGCACCAGCTCCATGACGATGTACGCCAGGCTGCCGTCGACGCCGGTGTCGAAGATCGCGACGACGTTGGGATGCGACAGCCGGGCAGCTGCCACCGCCTCGCGGCGGAAGCGCTCGAGGAACGCGGTGTCGTCGGCCAGGTGGGGATGGAGCACCTTGACCGCGACGGAACGGGCGAGGATCTCGTCGTGCGCCTCCCACACCTGTGCCATGCCGCCGCCCGCGATGAGCCGGACGAGGCGGTAGCGCCCGCCGAGGACGCTCTCAGCGGCGATGGGCGCGGCGGCGTCGGGCACCAGGTCACCGTACCGATGGGTGGGGGTCGTCTCCAGGCGGGTGGGTCAGGCGGTCGTGTGGTAGGCCACGCCCATCACGCGCGGCCCCGCGTGGGTGCCGATGACGGCGCCGATGTCGCCGATCACGATGTCCTCACGGGGGAAGTGCGCGTCGAGCATGTCGAGGAACTCGTCGAGATCGGGCGCGTCGCCGTGCATCACCGCGAGGTCCTCGATGCCTTGCGTCGCCTGCTCGGCCACCTTGTCGACGAGGTAACGCAGCGCACGCGAGCGTGTGCGTTGCTTCGACTCCTCCTCGACGAGGCCGTCGACGACCCAGATCACCGGCTTGAGCGACAGCATGGAGCCGAGCATGGCCTTGGCCCCACCGATGCGCCCACCCTTCTTCAGGTTCTCGAGCGTGTCGAGGGTGCCGAGCACGCGCGTGCGGCGGCTCAGGTCCTCGGCCGCGCCGGCGACGTCGTCGAGACTCTTGCCCGCGGCAGCGAGCCTGGCGGCGGCGATCGCGATGTTGCCGAGGCCCATGGTGACCGACAGCGAGTCGACCACCCGCACGGGGACCTCGCCCTGCAACGTGTTCGCCGCCATCTGCGCGGCCTGGTACGTGGCCGAGAGCTTGGAGGAGAGGTTGATGCACACGACTCCCTCGGCGCCGGCGGCCTTGGCCGCGCGGAAGGCCTCCTCGAAGGCGCCGGCCGACGGCGCCGCCGTCTCCGGGAGCACGGGGGACGTGCCGCACCGGGCCCAGAACTGCTTGGGCGAGAGATCTCGCCGGTCGACGAACTCGTCATCTCCGAACCGGATCGTCAGCGGCACGATGTCGATGTCGAGCTCGACGGCCAGATCGTTCGGAAGATCGCAGCTGCTGTCGGTGACGACGCGCACTCCGGGCATGGGCGCTCCTTATCGGCTCATCGGCTCGCAGGCTGGGCCGTGGCGCGGAGGTGCACCTCGTACCAGCCCCGGGTCTTCTTGAAATTGTGTAGAAGGTACGACTTCGCACGCTTGGAAACAGTGACGTGCACCACACCGGCGTCGTCGACGAAGAACTCGTCGAGCTTGGCGCCGTCGCCGTTGGTGTCGTCGAGGGCGGCTTGGTAGGCCTGTTCCCGGTCGTTCGTGCGGCCGAAAGCGTACGCCGCGTCGCTCGCGGCGTTGTGGGCGGTGCTGTCGAGCTGCGCCTTGGTCCACAGCGGCGAGCCGAGCTCGATCAACGCGAAGCCCGCGATCGCGATGGCGGCGACGATCTTGACGAGTCCCTTGACGATCATCTGGAGCGTCGCGACCGCGGAACCACCCGGGTCAGCACATCGAGCTCGCGCACTCTCATCGCCCTGGCTGCCAGGAGATAAACGGTAACACCGGCGACAACGGCCCCCGTGACCTGCAGGAGCTCCCCGCCGGCGTCGACGTCGGACAAGGCGCGCGAGACCGCCCAGACCACGCCGGCCATCACTGCGGTGGCGAGCGCCATGCGTCCAACGGACGCCCACACCGAGGGCCCGTCGAGCCCGCCGGCGCGACGGCGCAACGCCAACGCGGCGAGGGCGGCGCCGAGCGCATAGGCGAGGGTGAAGCCGAGCGCGAGGCCCTGCACGCCGAGCGCCGGGTAGAGGGCGAGGTCGAAGGCGATGGTGAGCACGTTCTGGATGCAGTTGATGAGAAACGGCGTGCGGGTGTCCTGGGTGGCGGTGAAGCCGCGCATGAAGAGGAGGTAGGCGCTGAAGGCGGGCAGTCCGAGCGCGAAGAGCGCGAGCACGTCGGAGGCGGTGCCGACGTCGGCCGCGGCGCCGTGCCGTAGGAGCAGGGTGAGGATGGGCCGCGCCAGGAGGGCGTAGCCGGCGGCCGCAGGGAGCATGACCAGCGCGACGGCGCGCAGGCCCAGCGAGAGGCGATCGCGGTAGCCGTCGCGGTTGCCGGTCGACCAGCGCTCGGCCAGGTCGGGCACGAGCGCGGTGAGGATCGACACCGCGAGCACGCCGTAGGGCAGCTGGAAGAACACGTATGCGTAGGCGTAGGCGGAGACGTCACCCGGCTCGCGGTTGGCGAGCACGAGAGCCACCCAGAACGAGACCTGGTTGGCGACGACGTAGCCGAGCGTCCATCCCGCGAGCCGGAGCACGCGCCGGATGGCGGGGTGCCGGGGCGCCCAGACGAAGCGGAGATGCACGCCGGCGCCCTTCAACAGCGGCCAGAGCACGAGCGCCTGCGCGGCCACGCCGGCGGTCGTCCCGAGGCCGAGCCAGAGGAGCAGGCCCGAGTCGTGGCGCGCCGCGGCGAGGGCCAGGCTGCGGTTGAGATGGGGGACGGCGAGCAGGACGCCGATCACGACGAGGTTGTTGAGCACCGGCGCGGCCATAGGCCAGAAGAAGCGGCGCCGGGCGTTGAGCAACGCGGTGAAGAGCGCAGTGGCGCCGTAGAACAGCACCTGGGGCGCGAAGCAGCGCAGCAGGAACGTGCCGACGGCGATCTGGTCGCCCGTCGCCGCACCCCGGCGGCCGACCGTGTAGATGCGGAACACCCACGGCGCCGCCACGACGAACAGCACCGACATCACGAGCAGGAACGTCACCGCGGCGGTGACGATGGCGGAGATGGCCGTCCATCCCTCGTCGTCTGCCGCCTCGTCCGCGTTCGCGCCGGGGCGGGTCAGGTGGTCGACGAAGACGGGGACGATGAACGCCGAGAGGATGCCCCCGAGCAAGAGGTCGTAGACGATGTTGGGTGTCGTGTTGGCGAGGTTGTAGGTGTCCGCGAGCCGCGCGCGCGAGCCCAGCCCCAGCGCGTACGCGAGCGCCACGATGCGGCCGAACCCGGTGACCCGCGAGAGCAGCGTCCCCGCCGTCATGCCGATGGTGGCGCGCGACAGGCGTGCCGTGTCGTCGGTCGGCGGCTCCGCGACGACTTCGGTCACGCGCTGGTCACTCGGGGACCAGGCGACGGGCCCTCCGTCCGCGCCGGAAGTCGCGACCCCACCAGACGACGAGGAACAGAGCCGCGCCCGCAGAGAGCACGATGCCGACGCCGGACGCGGCGGTCGAACGCACGGTGAGGAGCGTGTTGGCTATCTGCAGGGTGCCGTCGGGCGACACGACCACGATGTTGAGGCCGGTGTCGCCAGAGGTGCGCGCCTTGACGGGGAAGCGCGCCGTCGTGTTGAGCCGCGACAGGTCGAGGGGTCGGACGCGGTCACTGGCGCGGAGGATGAGCTTCTCGCTCTTTATGCGCACCTGGATGTGGACGGGGTAGCCGGTCTCGTTGCGGAAGCTGATCGGGATCTCTCCCTCGCGTGCGGTCAGCGTGATCGTGCGGCCGGTGGGCAGCTTGATCCGAGCCATCTGGTCCTTGATCGTCGCGTTGACGGCGTAGAGGTAGGCGGCCCGCCGGCTCGTGCGCAGCTCGACCGACTGTGAGACGAGCAGCCGGTTGCTCAGCCGGTCGGGAAGCGGGTTCTCCCGGCCGACGACGCTCGCAAAGCCGTCCAGCCGGGCGCGGGCCGCGTTCAGGGCGTGCGCCGGGTACGGCGCGGGCCGGGGCGACGGGACCAGCGTCCGCTCGAGTGGCTTCCTCCGGTCGACTCCGGCGGGCACGCTGGTGAACAGCCCATCGAGGGTCGTCGCGCTCACGACGGGATTGGCGCGCAACCCCAGCAGGAGCGCACGGAGGAACGCGCCCGTCGGACGCCACGACCGCGGCGCCACCGCGACGACGCCGCGCCCGCCGGTGGGTTCGTTCGGCACCTCGAAGTAGATGAACGCGAGATCGGCGAGCAGTTGATGGGCATGCAGCACATCGTCGCCGCCGTCGACGAAGTGGGCGCTCAGATCGGGGTCGGCGACGAACGCGGTCTGCCTGCTCCCCGGCCGGGCCTCGATCGTGAACGGCCGCGCCCGGTTGGCGGCGTCGAGGCCGTCGCGGAGGGGCGAGAGGTTGGCGGCCGGCAGCACCAGCCGGTCGAAGCCCCGACCGCGGAGGTCTGCGAGCGACCCCTGGTCGATCGGGTCGCGCGCCACCCACGTGCGGGGGTCGGGGCGTTGTCCCTCTGCGAGCAGACGCTGGGCCACGACGTCGGAGCCGGCTGTCAGCTGGGCGCCGGCTTCGTCGCCCAGCCGCGCGTCCAGCAGGGCCGGCATGTCGACCGGGACGTAGGGCCCGGCCAGGACCTGACGGCCGCGCACGGCGTTGCGCAATGAAGCCAGCGCCTCTCTTCCGGTGGCGCTCACGGTGAGCGCGTCGAGGGTCTCCGGCGTGGGGTCGAGCACGACGGGCACGTCGGCCACCGACTCGAGCGCCCCGGCCAGCGCCCGGATGTCGTCGAGGTGCCCGAGATGGCGGGCGCCGCCCGGCTGCAACGCGGGTGCGTCGTGGACCGGCAGCACGACCGCGACCTTGATCGGCTGCGTCACCGGCAGCGATGCCACGTAGACGAGGTGGGTCACGAAGCTGCTGATCACCGCCGTCGTGTCGCCCGTCCCGCGCAGCTCCACCCGAACCGGGTAGACGCCGCCGCTCGCGCTTTCCGGCGGCGGCACGCTGAGGAAGAACGAGTCGGCGCCACAGCCCCCGACCTGCACGCGCTCGAGGGGAACGCGCACGAACCCGAGCTGCTTGCCGAGGCTCTTGCCGTCGAGCGTATGCAGGAAGTTGGTGCGGTTCAGGAGCCGCGAGTACGTGAAGACCGCGAGCTCCACCTGGGACGGGTCGGCCACGCCCGAGACGCGGACGCAGAGGACGAGGTTCTCGCCCGCCCGCACGAACGCGCTCTGGTCGACGAGCGACAGCGCGCCCGTCGGCGCGACCGCCGCCGCGCCCTGCGGGTGGCCTCCGGGGCCGGCCGGGCCCGACGCCGCGCCGAGCGAGACCAGGCTCAGCACGAGGGCCGCGGCGATCCGCAGCCTCACTGCTGCAGCTCGTGGCGGAGAACGGCCAGACCGTCGCGATCTAGACGGAAGCCCAGGCCGCGGTAGAGCTCGAGGGCCGCGTGGTTGTCGAGCTGGGTGTTCACGACCGCCCTCGCGACGCCGTGGCGCCGCATCCAATGGAGCGCGTCGAGGGCAAGGGCGCGGCCGAGGCCACTGCGCTGGTGGGCGGGATCGACCGCGAGACGCTGGAGGTAGCCGTGTCGCTCCGACCGACCGCTCACCGCGTACGCGCAGAGTCGGGCGTCGCGGCCGGCGACGCGGAACCGGGTCGCGGGGGTGGCGTCGATGGCGTCCTTCAGGCCGGCGCAGTCGAGCCGCCAGAACGGGTCGAACGCGACCGCGTCGACGGCGAGGGCGGGGCCGCGGTCGGCCTTCCGGCCCCTGCGCAGAGTCGGCCGGCGGGGGCGGTCCGCGAGGTCGGCGAAGTCGTGGCCCAGCAGGTGGAGGCGCTCGTGCTCGTCGAACCCGGCGGCGAGGAACGGCTGCTGCTCCTGCGGGGCGAGGGCGCCAGTGATGACCGTCGTGTACCCCTCGCCCGCGAGCCGGTCGAGGCAGCGCTGGATGAAGCCGGGGGACGGCGTCGGCGTGTCGGGCAGGCACAGGAGGAGCGCGGTGCGGGCGTCGCTTCGCCAGGGGACGGCCCGCGCGCGCTCGCGACCCCATTCGATGACGCCGACGGAGGCGGTTACGCGCCCGGGTGGGGAGGACGCGGTCACGTGGCCCGAGGATAATGACCGGCGCTCTCGCAAGACGGGCACGCCGGTACGCTCGACGCGTGACGATCCTGCTCGAGACGCATGCGAGCTACCTGCACCACGACACCGGGCCGGGCCATCCGGAGCGCCCGGCCCGCCTCGAAGCCGTGCTCCAGGGAATCGCCGACGCCGGCGTCGGCGACGCGATCGTCTCCGTCTCGCCGCGCCCGGCGACCCAGTCCGAGATCGAGGGTGCGCACACGCCCGACTTCGTCGCCGCGCTCCGGCGCTTCTGCCTCAGCGGGGGCGGCCACCTCGACCCCGACACCTCGGCCGGGCCCGAGTCGTGGGACGCGGCCCTGCTCGCGGCAGGAGCGGGCCTCGATGCGGTCGAGCGCCTCGAGCGCGGCGAGGCCGACGCCGCCTTCTGCGCGGTGCGCCCGCCGGGCCATCACGCCACGCCGAACCGGGCGATGGGCTTCTGCCTGCTCAACAACGTCGCGGTGACGGCGGCCGCGCTCGCCGACCGGGGCGAGCGGGTGTTGATCGTGGACTGGGACGCGCACCACGGGAACGGCACCCAGGACTGCTTCTACGGCGACCCACGCGTCCTCTACGTCTCGATGCACGAGTTCCCCCTCTATCCCGGCACCGGACGCCTGGACGAGACCGGTACCGGCGAGGGCGACGGGTGCACCGTCAACTTCCCGTTCCCCGCGGGCACGACCGGCGACACCTACCTGGCGGCCGTCGACGAGCTGGTCGTCCCCCTGGCGGAAGCCTTCACGCCGACCTGGCTGCTCGTCTCGGCCGGCTTCGACGCGCACCGCGCCGACCCGCTCACCGGTCTGGGCCTGGCGGCGGGTGACTACGCCGACCTGACGCGGCGCCTGCTCCCCCTGGTGGCGCGCGGGCGGGTGGTGGCGTTCCTCGAGGGTGGTTACGACCTGGAAGCGCTCGCCCTCTCGGCCGGCGCGTGCGTGGCTGCGCTGGCGGGCGACGACTACCGGCCCGAGGCGGCCACCGCAGGCGGGGCGGGGCGCGCCGTGGTCGACGCCGCGCTCAGGTTGCGCTCGGGTTAGGCCGATACGTCCAGCGTGACGACCGCGGAAAGGATCAGGTCGTGCTGGATCTGAACGAGCTGCTGCGTTACCTGATGGAGCAGCGGGGCTCCGACCTGCACGTGAAGGTGGCATCCGCGCCGTACGTGCGTGTCGACGGCCATCTGCAGCCGACTTCGTTCGACAGCGTCACGCCCGCCGACACCGAGCGGATGGCCTTCGCGATCATGCCGAAGGAGCGGGCGGACGAGTTCATGACGATGTCGGAGGCGGACTTCGCCTACAGCGTCTCGGGGCTGGGCCGTTTCCGCGTCAACGTCTTTCGCCAGCGCGGATCGGTCGGCCTCGTGTTCCGCCGCGTGCTCCCGGGCACGCCGTCGTTCGAGGCGCTGGGGCTGCCATCGGTCGCGGCGCGGCTGGCCGAAGAGCCGCGGGGCATGGTGCTTGTCACGGGACCCACCGGTGCCGGAAAGACGACGACCATCGCCGCCATGATCGACCACATCAACGAGGTCAAGGCGGTCAACGTCGTCACCATCGAGGATCCGATCGAGGTCCTGCACCACGACAAGAAGGCCATCATCAACCAGCGCGAGATCGGCAGTGACACGCGCGACTACGCCCAGGCGATGAAGAGGGTGCTGCGCCAGGACCCCGACGTCATCTTCATCGGCGAGATGCGCGACCCGGAGACGGTCTGGGCGGCTCTGGCCGCGGCCGAGACCGGCCACCTCGTGCTGTCCACCCTGCACACCACCAACGCCACCGAGACCGTCAACCGGATCGTCGACTTCTTCCCGCCGTTCCAGCAGAAGCAGGTGAGGCTCACGCTGGCGTCGTCGCTGCGCGGCGTGGTCAGCCAGCGCCTGCTCGAGCGCGCTGACGGCAAGGGCCGCGTGCCCGCAACCGAGACCCTCGTGATGACGGGGCGGATCTTCGATCGCATCGTCGACCCCGAGGGTCAGGAGACGATCGAGGACATCATCGCCGACGGCGAGTACTACGGGATGCAGACGTTCGACCAGAGCCTGTTCGGCCTCTACAAGAACGGCCTCGTTTCGCTCCGTGACGCGATGGGCGTGTCGTCGCATCCGCACGACTTCCGCATCGCCCTCCAGCAGGCCGGGCTCTCCACCACGTACTGACCGACGTCGCCCGAACCGCAGTCGGCGCGCCATCGCACCCCGGTAGCCTGCGGGTGTGGTCCCCGACAGGCTCGCGCCGCTGCTCGACGAGACGCGCGCCATCGCGGAGCGATTCGAGGCCGCCGGCAAGAAGCTCTACCTCGTGGGCGGTGCGGTTCGCGACGCGATCCTGGGCCGGGAGCGGCCCGAGTGGGACTTCACGACCGACGCGCGGCCCGAGGAGACTGAGGCCATCGTCGGGGGCTGGGCCGACGCGTTGTGGTTGCAGGGCAAGCGCTTCGGCACGGTCGGCGCCCGCAAGGACGGACAGCTCTTCGAGATCACGACCCATCGGGACGAGGCGTACCGGCCCGAGTCGCGCAAGCCCGACGTGAGGTTCGCCGACGCGGTCGAGGCCGACCTGGCCCGGCGCGACTTCACGATCAATGCCATGGCCCTCACGCTCCCCGGACTGGAGCTCATCGATCCCTTCGACGGCCTGACCGATCTGGCGGCGCAACGCCTTCGCACACCGCTCACCCCGGAGGAGTCGTTCGAGGACGACCCGCTGCGCATGCTGCGTGCGGCACGCTTCATCGCGGGCTACCGGTTGAAGCCCGTGCCGGCCCTCAGCGCGGCCGTCAGCGCGATGAGGGCGCGGCTCGAGATCGTCTCGGCGGAGCGCATCCGGGCCGAGCTCGACAAGCTGCTCGTGGTCGAGGAGCCCGGCCCCGGCCTCTGGTTCCTCGTCGACACCGGCCTGGCCGAGGAGTTCCTGCCCGAGCTGCCCGCGCTCGGGCTCGAGCAGGATCCCATCCACCGGCACAAGGACGTGCTGGCGCACACGGTCGCGGTCGTCGAGCGGACGCCGCGCGATCGCGTCCTGCGGCTCGCGGCCCTGCTGCACGACATCGGCAAACCCAAGACCCGCTCGTTCGGTCCCAACGGTGTGACGTTCCATCACCACGAGGTGGTCGGCGCGCGCATGGCGCGCGAGCGGATGCAGGCGCTGCGCTACTCCAACGACGACGTTGCCGACGTCACGCGTCTGGTCGAGCTGCACCTGCGGTTCCATGGGTACCACGAGGGCGACGGTGGGTGGACCGACAGCGCGGTGCGACGCTACGCACGCGACGCGGGCCCGTTGCTCGATCGGTTGAACGTGCTCACGCGGGCCGACTGCACCACGCGGAACAAGGCGAGGGCCCACATGCTCTCGGAGCGCATGGACCTGCTGGAGGCCCGCATCGAGGAGCTGCGTGAGCGGGAGGAGCTCGCCGCGGTCCGCCCCGAGCTCGACGGTCGTCAGGTGATGGCCCACCTCGGGATCGGCCCGGGGCCGTCCGTCGGAAGGGCGCTCGCGTTCTTGCTGGAGCTGCGCCTCGAGGACGGTCCGCTCGGCGAGGAGGAGGCCTACCGCCGCCTCGACGACTGGTGGGCGGCGCAGGGCGACGCGGCGCGGCCTTAGGTCCCCTCCTTGCGCGCCCGCACGACGAGGGTGCGCGGCACCAGCCGGAACGCATCGCGCCAGAGCGGGCTGCGGGGACCGCCCGTCAGCGGCTCGGGCTCGAGCACGGTGTCGACGCGGAAGTTCGTGCGCGTGAGGCCGGCGAAGATGTCGCCGACCGTGTGGTGGTGGTCGGTGAAGGCGATGCCGTCGATCTCGCGGTCGATCGGCGACCGGTCGAAGTAGGAGCGGCGCACCAGCAGCGGCCCTTCGTCGTCAGGGTCGACGAGGCGCCAGGCGGGGTGGGGAAGCGAGAAGACGAAGGGCGCCCCCCGCCGGAGCACGCGGTGCACCTGGCGGAAGACGCGGTTGAGGTCGTCCACGAAGCCGAAGGCCCCGGCCGAGAACACGAGGTCGATGCTGTCGGCCCGCAGGAAGGCGAGGTCGGCGAGGTCACCGTGGTGCAGCTCGACCTTCACGCCCTCGCGTTCGCAGAGCCGGCGAGCGAACCCGAGCTGCTCGCCCGACGCATCGACGCCGATGGCGTGCGCGCCCTGCTTGGCGAACGCGATCGAGGTCTGAGCGCCACCGCAGCCGAGCTCGAGCACGCGCTTCCCTCGAAGGTGGCCGAGCAGTCGGAGCTCCGCCTCGGTCGCGATGTCGGGCCCGTAGTGGGCGACGTCGGTCGAGAGACGAACCGCAGCCTGGCACGCGGCTGAGTACTTGTCCCATGCAGCGCCGTTGTCGGTGGGCACGGCTTTGTCGGTAGGCACGGGGGCATCTTGCCGCGACGGGACGCTCGCGTGCCTCCCTCGCCCTCGAGCAGCAGGCGCCGTACGGGCTCAGCCCGCGGCGAACTCCTCGACCATGCGGTGCGCGTCGTCGTCGTGGTACTGCACCGGCGGGCTCTTCATGAAGTACGCGGACGGTCCGAGCAGCGGCCCACCGATGCCTCGGTCCTTGGCGATCTTGGCGCAGCGGACCGCGTCGATGATGACACCCGCGGAGTTCGGCGAGTCCCACACCTCGAGCTTGAGCTCGACGTTGAGCGGCACGTCGCCGAAGTTGCGTCCCTCGAGCCGGATGTACGCCCACTTGCGGTCGTCGAGCCAGGCGACGTGGTCGGACGGCCCGATGTGGACGTCGTCGGCTGCGATGCCGTTGTCGATCTGGCTGGTGACGGACTGCGTCTTCGAGATCTTCTTCGACTCGAGGCGCTCACGCTCGAGCATGTTCTTGAAGTCCATGTTGCCGCCCACGTTGAGCTGGTAGGTGCGGTCGAGCACGAGCCCACGGTCCTCGAACAGGCGGGCCAGCAGGCGGTGCACGATGGTGGCGCCCACCTGGCTCTTGATGTCGTCGCCCACGATCGGGACACCCGCTTCGGTGAAGCGGCGGGCCCACTCGGGGTCGGACGCGATGAACACGGGGATCGCGTTCACGAACGCCACACCCGCGTCGAGGCACGCCTGGGCGTAGTGCTTCTGGGCCACCTCGGAGCCGACGGGCAGGTACGACACCAGCACGTCGGCCCGCACCCGCTGCAGCTCGGCGGCGACGTCGACCGGTTCGGCGGGCGACTCCTCGATGATCTCGCGGTAGTACTTGCCGAGGCCGTCGAACGTGGGTCCGCGCAGCACCTGCACGCCCAGCTCGCCCACCGCCGAGAAACGGATGGTGTTGTTCTGGCCCGCGAAGATCGCCTTGCCCAGATCGGTGCCGACCTTGGCTGCATCGACGTCGAAGGCGGTCACGAACTCGACATCGCGGACGTGGTAGCCGCCGAGATCGACATGCATGAGCCCGGGCACGGTGTCGTTGGGGTCGGCGTCGCGGTAGTACTCGATGCCCTGCACGAGTGAGCTGGCGCAGTTGCCGACGCCGGCGATGGCGACGCGAATGCGGAAATGGGGGGTCACGTCAGCGTCCTTCCTCTGAGAGTTCCGTCTGCTGTTCCGATGTCTGCCGTTCTGATGCGACGAGAGAGTCGAGCCACGAGATGTCGCGCTCGATGGACTCGGCTCCGTGCTCGTAGAGCGAGCGGGTGTAGCTGTCCATGCGGTCACGCCGGGTGAGGCCGCTGTTGCGGACTCGGGCCAGGCGCTCGACCAGCTGGTCCCGCCGGCGCTCGAGGAGCCGGAGGCGGGCTTCGCGGGGGAGGTAGCGGGCGAAGGCGAGCTTCAGGTTGAACGCGCGCTCGTCGTCGCCTCCCACCGACTCGGCCGCGAGCAGGTCGGCGAACAGTTGCTCCCCCTGCTCGGTGATGCCGTACACCTTGCGGCTGCGCCCGCCCGGGCGTAGCGCCTGGCGCCGGGCCAGGAACGCGGCGGCCTCGCCTGCGATCGAGCCGGTCATCGGGATCGGGGTGGTCGGGCGCCCCGCGGTCAGGGCTTCGACCGCCTTCACCGCGCCCGCCCGCTCGAGGCGGGCCAGGCAGGGATAGAGCGAGCCGAAGCTGACGCTCGAGAACGGGCCCAGCGCGTCGGTGAGCCGCTTTTTCAGCTCGTAGCCGTGGAGCTCGTTCTCCTTGAGCAGTCCCAGGATGGCTAGCTCGAGCACGTGCGGGTCCTCGTCTCTGCGGGTCGCGTCGGAGGTTCGGGAACGGGGTGATATATCGATTCGATATAGCGAAACACACTATGTCAGCAGATGAACGGAAGGTCAAGCGTGGATGTCCGCCGATGGCCACCCCCGACGACCCAGGCGGTCGGGGTTACCCTGTCGAGCGTGAGCTTTCGGCCCGAATCGCTCCGGGGAGTCGCCGACGGTGTGCGGCGCACGCCGGGCGAGATCGACTACCGGCTGGCTCGCAAGCACGTGGTGGCCGAGTTCAAGCGCGGCCGTCTGTCGCGCCTCGACATCTGCGACGCACACCCCGAGCTGCTGCGGGCGGCGCGCAACGTCGGTGAGGCCACCGCCGAGACGTGCCCGATCTGCGAGGAGAGCCAGCTGGTGCTGGTGTCGTTCGCGTTCGGGGCCCGCCTACCGGCGCACGGGCGGTGCGTGACGAGCCGCGACGAGCTCACGAAGCTCGCGAGAAGCGCGCCCGAGCTGAGCTGCTACGTGGTCGAGGTGTGCCCGGACTGCGAGTGGAACCACCTGGCGCGCACGTTCCTCCTGGGTCGGCGCAACGGGGGCTGACGGGCTGACGGGCTGACGTGGGGCGCGGGCTCAGCCCTCGCCGACGGGCTCGTGCGGGTACTGGGTACGGCACGAGAAGCACCAGAGCTCGACCGCCAGCTCGGTGCGCGAGTAGGCGGGCGTGTCCCACGTCTCCGGCGTCACGTACACACGGTGCACGGTGACCAGCTCGTCGTCGTCACGAGCGCAGTTCTCACAGACACGCTCCATATGCGGCGCACCTTAGAGGGCCGGTACACTCCTGTTCGCCGCCGGCAGCCATCCAGGCGCTGGACGGTAGGAGGTCCGTCGTGACTTCGAGGCAAGTCCAGCCTTCAAGGCCGGCCCAGCCGTCGGCGAAGCCGGTCACCGCGCCGGGCGTGCGCGCCCGCAAGGGCAGTGATCCACCGCTCGTGATGGTCACCGCGTACGACGCGCCCGGCGCGCGCATCGCAGAGGAGGCGGGGGTCGACATCATCCTCGTCGGCGACTCGGTGGCCATGGTCGTGCTCGGCTACGACGACACGCTGCAGGTGACGGTCGCCGACATGGCGCACCACGTCGGCGCCGTCGCGCGTGGCCAGCAGCGTGCGCTGATCGTCGGTGACCTCCCGTGGATGAGCTACCACGTGTCGGTCGAGGAGACGGTGCGCAACGCGGCCACCCTCGTTCGAGCCGGCGCCCAGGCGGTCAAGTTGGAGGGCGGGCGCAAGCGACTGCCGATGGTCCGCGGCATTGTCGACGCCGAGATCCCGGTGATGGGCCACATTGGGCTGACCCCGCAGTCGGTGCACGCCATGGGCGGCTTCAAGGTGCAGGGCCGCCAGGTCGACGCGGCGCGCGCGCTCGTCGACGACGCGGTCGCGTTGGCCGACGAAGGCTGCTTCGCAATCGTGCTCGAGGGAGTTCCCGACGAGGTGGCCCGGCTCGTCACCGGGGCGGTGCCGGTCCCGACGATCGGCATCGGTGCCGGTCGCGGTTGCGACGGGCAGGTTCTCGTGTTCCATGACCTGCTGGGGCTCGAGGACCGCGTGCTGCCGAAGTTCGTGCGCCGCTACGCCTCGCTCAAGGCCGATGCGGTGGACGCGATCGCGGCCTTCGCCGCGGACGTGCGTGCCGGCCGCTTCCCCGACGCCGGCGAGAGCTACCACCTCAGCGACGATGTGCGCCGCTCGCTCGGCCAGGGCGCTCCGCAGGGCGCCGAGCCGCGTACCGCCTGATCGCTTAGCGTCGGCGCGGTGAGGAGGCGAGTGATCATCGGTGTGCTCGTCGCGCTCGGCGTGGGGTTGGTGATCTGGTTCCTGGTCGAGGGCGCGAACCGTCCCGCCGATCCGTACTTTCGCGCGCGGATCACGGGCTTCGGCGAGCAGGCGTTCTCGATCGAGCCGCGGGGCCAGCTGGGGAGCGGCAGCCTGCGCTGCGCGCTGGTGGCGACGACCGACGAACAGCTCAGCCGCGGCTTGATGGGCCGGCGCGACCTGGGCGGCTACGACGGCATGATCTTCCGGTTCGCCACCGAGGCGATGCGTCCGTTCACCATGCGCGGGACGCTGATCCCCCTGTCGATCGCGTGGTTCGACGCGGACGGGAACCTCGTCGACCGCGCCGAGATGACGCCGTGTCGTGAGCGCGTCTCGTGTCCGGACTACTCGTCCGACCGACCCTTTCAGTACGCCCTGGAGACCGGGCGTGGCGGGTTGCGCGACCTCGGGGTGGGCCCGGGTGCCCACCTCAGGCTGGGCGGCGACTGCAACTGAGGCCTCGGCCCGGCCCGGCGTGGGGTTGGGGCCCCGGCCGGGGGGAGCGAAGCGACCCGGCAGGCACGGCCCGGCGCGGGGCAGGGGCCCCACGCTCGGGAGGAGGCCGGGGTTGGGGCCCCGGCCGGGGGGAGCGAAG
>Ga0066709_100001785_pt1 | contig 14804 bp, 12 predicted proteins | sample GraSoiAngelo_158_FD_79665 | JGI IMG/M metagenome (GOLD analysis project Ga0066709, IMG submission 79665) | Grasslands soil microbial communities from the Angelo Coastal Reserve, California, USA - 14_1009_16_30cm | ecosystem: Environmental > Terrestrial > Soil > Grasslands | place: USA...
CAAGGACCTGCCGCCAACAGCCGGCACACCTGTAGGCCGGAGAGTACAAACCTGGCCCAAAGGGAGTGTTGAACATGAAAGCCGACCGTACCCTATTCTTCGTGTTACTGAGCGTCGGAGTGGCCACGCCGGTTTGTGCATGGGTCAATGACTCTGAGGAGCCTGGGAGCGTCCTGGTCTTCCCCAAGTTCATAAGGGGAGTTGCCCCGCCTTTCGCGAAGACCGAGTTCGAGATCAGCGCGACCTGCCCCAAGCAGCTTCTCGAGTCGGGACTGGGCTGCACGGCAGGGCAGAACATCCATCTGAGGGCCCACTGGGTCTGCCCGCCGCTCACCGACGAGGGCAGCTCGACCATCTGCCGGGAGCAGGACTTCAACCTCGACGTGACGGTCAACGGGACGGTCGTGTTCGACGCCGCCGGCAACGGCGCTACCGAGCCCCCCTGCGACCGCGGCTACCTCATCGCCTGGGTGATCGACGACAGCAGCAGCGGCAACCCCATCAAGTTCGACTCACTCATCGGCGATGCCGTCATCCGGGCCTCCGAGTTCGGGGCCCGGGCGTACAACGCGCTTCCCATCCAGGCCGGCGAGGGGGTCTGGACCGGTGACCAGACCGCCGCCGACACCAACGGCAACCTGGCCTTCGACGGGAACCACTACAAGATGGTCACCGGGAAGATCTTCGGGAGCGTCCGCTAGGAGAGCACCGTTCCCCCGGTCCGGACGGACCTCACGCTCCTCACCCTGGACGTGCACTCCAACCTGCCCAACGAGGTGACCTCCGTCGGCCTCAAGTTCTACAGCGAGGACGAGAGGCTGGAGTCGACCGGCACGAACTTCACCTGCTGGACCGAACGCAGCCTCAGCGAGATCGATCAGAACCTGAACACGTCCTTCGCCACGAAGGGTCTGGTGGAGTCGTACTTCGCCAGGCAGCCGAGCGCCGGCGACGTAACCCTGATCGGGATCGTGGAGACCGCGGAGGACTTCACGAAGACGCTGCCCGCGGATGCGAGCGGGCTCGTGACCATCAATCTCCTCGACCTGGATAATCTGCCGGTCAACTGCAGGAGGATCACCAGATGCATCGGGTTCCCCCCCAGATGCATACCCTTGGTCGATGAAATCTCGTGCCGCGTCGACACCCACACCACCGTCGACTTCACCGGCATCCGAGACTACTCGTACTCGCTGTACGACGACAGCACGCCGGTCTCGACGACCTTCGAGCCGCACCCGCCGCCGGAGTAGACCCCGGATCCGCGTTCCGCGTGGCGACGGGGGCGGGCGAGCCGCCCCTGTCGCCTTTTCGGGCGGAGTAGGATTCACCATGAGCCTTCCCCAGCCGACTTCATGAGACGACCGGTCTTCCTCATCGCGGTCGTGTGGCTCGTGGCGAGAGCGTCGGGGGCCCTCTTCTCCGCGACCGCGCCGGCCACGTATCTCAAGGCCCTCACGATCGGGTCCGAGACGCAGTGGCGTTTTCGTCCCCTGGTGCTCGATCTCGACGGAGACGGGCATCCCGACCTGGTGGCGACGGCGCGGCTCGCCGAAAACCCGCTCCGCATCTGGCTCGGCGACGGCAAGGGGGGTCTCACCGCGATGAAGCCGACCTGGACCGACACGGGCTACGCCGCGCTGGCCGCCGGCGACGTCAACCGCGACGGCTTCCCGGACGTCGTGGCCGCCGGCCACTTCGGGCGCGTGCAGACCCTCCTCAGCAACGGTAAGGGAGGATTCAGCGAAAGGATCTTTCGCCGAGACGACGGGTACGCAGGAGCCCAACTCGCCGATCTCGACGGCGACGGCCTTCTCGATCTGGTCCTGATGGGATATCAGAAGGCCGGCCTGGAGATCTACCGCGGCGACGGGGCCGGAAACTGGGGCCTCCAGAAGACGCTTCCCGATCCCCGGCCGGGACCCACGCTGCCGGGGCGGGACGTGCTCGTCGCGGACCTCGATCATGACGGCCACCTCGACCTCCTGGCCGCCTTCCAGCGCTGGGGGATCTACATCTACTACGGCGATGGCCGCGGAAGGTTCACCGGAGGCCCGGCCCCGTTTCGGCCGCCCGGACAGACCCCGGACTCGTTGGCTCTCGCCGATGTGAACAAGGACGGCCATCTCGACATCGCGGTCAGCGGAAACCTCGGCCGGGACCAGCCGAACGGACCGGACGTCTACCTGGGCGACGGCCACCGGGGATGGAAAGCCTCGTCCGCCGGCTTAAAGGTCCTGAGATTCACGTCAGACGCGATCGCCCTGGCCGACCTCGACCGGGACGGGAACCTCGACGTCCTCGGGGGGGGCAACCTCACCGGCGACGTGCGGGACGGGTACGGGCTCTTCTGGTTCAGGGGCGACGGGAAGGGCGGCTGGTCCCTGGTCCCCGACTGTGGCCTGCCGACCAAGGGCCTGCCGCCGCCGCAAGGCATGAGCGTGGCGGACCTCGATCACGACGGAGTGCCCGAAATCGTCGTCCTCGGCGGCGGCGAGCACGGGAGCATCACGGTCTGGAAACGCCGGTAGGCCCCGGCTGAAGTCGGGCCGGGTCGCCCCGCCAGTACCCGATCGGGCTTTCAGGGATTCCCTGATCGGTCTTTCCGGATCGCTCCAATTGCATCCTCCCGGCGGGCTCCTAACTTCATGAACGGGTGAAGAAGAGGTCACCCGCCATGCGACTGACGACATGCGGCGGCAGCACCGCCGGTCCAGCTTCTCTCTTCCGAGGACGTCCGAGCTTCCAGAGCGTCAAACCTCTTCGCCTCTACCCTCCCGTCCACTGCGGTCACCCGACCGCGGATCGGGCTCTCCCGAAACCGGGGGTCCGGAGACGCTGGCGGGAAGGCGGCGACGCAACGGGCGCTCGGACGTCCTGGGCGGAGAGCGGCCGCGGAGGACCGGAAGCCTGACCACGCCGGGCGGCCGCGAGGCCGCCGGCGCCGGCCGCCCCGCAAGAGTGGCGTTGGCATGAGGTTCCGGGCTGTGGAGGGCAGTCCGAAACCGAAGGGGGCGAAGCCTTGGCGACCGAAGTCGTGCATCCATCCGGCGGCTACCCGACGGGCTCGCCGCTATCCGGCCCGACCGCGGGCCTCGACGCGCCACGGCAAGCGCCCTGGCACGTCCTGTGGACACACAGCCACTGCGAGCAGATGGTCTACGAGCAGCTCGCCGCGAGGGGGTTCCATCCGTTCCTGCCCAGGGTCGACATGTGGTCCTTCCGGGCCGGCGCGAGGCGGCTGGTGAAGGCGCCCATGTTCCCCGGCTACCTGTTCCTGAACGAGGCGCTCGACAAGGCGGCCCACATCGAGGTGCGCAAGGCGCGGGGTCTCGTGCGCCTCCTGGGCGACCGCTGGGACCGGCCGGCGGTGGTCCCGGAGTCGGAGATGACCGCCGTGCGCCAGGTCGCGGCCTCGCGGGTTCCGGCCTTCCCCCATCCGTATCTTCACGAAGGCCGGCGGGTCCGCATCGTCTCCGGCCCTCTCGCCGACCTGGAAGGCGTCCTGGTCAAGGTCCGCCCCGAGAAGGGCCTCCTGGTGCTGTCGGTGCACCTGCTCCAGCGCAGCGTCGCCGTCGAGGTGGACGGCACCCAGGTGGTCCCCGCCTAGTTCGATGGTGAGCTGAGAGTGGAAGCCATGGGCGGACAAGGACCTCATCCCGTGCAGCGCTTCGCGGAGATATGGAGCCGGAAGAAGTGGCTGGCCCTGCCGATCTTCGCGCTGGCGGCGGCGGCCGGCACCACGCTGACCTTCAGCCTCCCCGCCCTCTATCGTTCGACGGCCACCGTGATCGTCGAGCAGGGCCGGAGCCTGGCCGGAGCCACCGGAGAGCTGGAATCGCGCCTGCAGGTGATCAGCCAGGAGATCCTCAGCCGCTCGCGGCTGGAGTCGCTGATCCAGGCCGAGGGCCTCTACCCCGACCTCCGGCGGCAGGCGTCCATGGAGGACGCCGTCAACCGCATGCGGAGCGACATCCATACCGAGTCGAAGGTCCAGCCCCAGCCGAGCGGCATCGGCTCCACGATCGCTTTCGCCATCAGCTACCGCGGCGCGGATCCCGAGACGGTGGCCCGGGTGGCCAACCGGCTGGCCTCGTTCTACCTCGAGCAGGACCGCAAGATCCGCGAGCGCCAGACCAGCGGCACCGTCCAGGTGCTGAAGGCGCAGCTCGACGACGTGAAGCAGAACCTCCAGGAGCAGGAGCGCGCGCTGGGGCAGTTCCAGGACCAGCACGAGGGCGAGCTGCCGCAGCAGATGGAAGCCAACCTGGCCAACCTCACGCGGCTGCAGGCCGACCTGCGGACGGCGGCCGACGAGCGCCTTCGGGCCGTCGACCGGCGCAACGACCTGCTGAAGGAGCTGGCCGAGGCCGAAGCGGCCCCGGCTTCGGCGGCGACCGCCGGGGGCGCCGGCTCCCCGGCCACGCGGCTGGCGCAGAAGAAGGAAGAGCTGAAAGGCCTTCGCAGCCGCTACAGCGACAAGTACCCGGACGTCATCCGTCTCAAGGAAGAGGTCGCCGCGCTCGAGAGGGAGCCGGCCCCCGGGGAGGCGGCGCCGCCCTCCGCCCCCGCCGTCGCCTCGGCCCGCGCGGCGCGGCTTCGCGACGCCGTTCCGGAGATCGAGAGCCAGATCACCGGGCTGAAATCCGACGAGGCCCGGCTCCGGGGGGAGATCGAGGAGCAGATCCGGCGGCTCGAGAACACGCCCCGCCGCCAGCGCGGCTATCAGGAGGTCGCCCGCGATTACCAGACGACGCGCGACCTGTACGACTCGCTGCGCAAGCGGTACGAGCAGGCGCAGCTCGACGAAGGCGACAACGGCTCGGCTCCCTCGCCCTTGCGGATCCTGGACCCGGCCGCGGTGCCCATCGGTCCCGTCGCTCCCAACCGCCTGGTGCTGCTGTTCCTGACGCTCGTCGGCTCGCTGGTGATGGCGGCCACCGCGGCCGGGCTGGCCGACCGGCTCGACACGTCCTTCCACAGCGCGGACGAGGTCCGCTCGTTCACCCGCGTCCCCGTCGTGGCCAGCATCCCGCTCATCGTCACCGCCGGCGATCGGCGCGCGAGCCGGCGCCGGATCTGGCTGGCCGCGGCGAGCGTGCTGCTCGCGCTCGGATTCCTCACCCACGCCGTCCACCGCGTGGCCCGGACCAGCGAAGGCATCGTCCTTCTGATGGCCAAGGGCCGACCGTGACCCAGGCATGCGAACCAACTCCCGTCCCGTGTCCATGAGCCAGTACCTGGAGCTGGAGCGGCGGTCCCCGGGCGATGCGCGGGGGGAGCCGCTCATCGCCGACTCGGCGGAGAGCCGCCCCGGGCGCGACAGTCGAGAGGCGGCTCCCGTCCCCGAAGTGGAAGAGCACCTCGCCAGCCTCCTGTCTCCCTATTCGTTCGAGGCGGACCAGTACCGGCTGCTCCGCCAGTCGGTGGAGCAGCTCGCCGCCAAGGAGCGCAAGGTCATCGCCATCACCAGCCCGGCGGCCGGAGACGGAAAGACCACCACCGCCATCAACCTCGCCGCCACCCTGGCCCAGTCGTCCCGCTCCCGGGTGCTGCTCGTCGACACCGACCTGCGCCGGCCGTTCGTGGCCGCCAACCTGGGGCTGGATATGGACGCCCCTGGCCTGGCCGACGCGGTCCGTGACGAGCAGATCGATCTCGCCGCGGTCGTGCAGGCGACTCCCTACAACCTCGCCGTCGTGCCGGCCGGGGCCGCCCCGGCCGACGCGTACCGGGTGCTGGAGTCGGCGCGGGTGGGCCAGCTCCTGGACACGGCCCGCGGCTCGTACGACTGCGTGATCCTCGACATGCCTCCCGTGCTGCTGGTGCCCGACTGCCGGCTGATGTCGCAGTGGATCGACGGCTTCCTGCTCGTCGTCGCGGCCCACCGGACGCCCCGCAAGCTCCTGGGAGAGGCCCTCAGCGCGATGGACGAGGCAAAGGTGCTGGGCATCGTGTTCAACGGCGACGACCGACCCCTGTCGGGGTACTACGGCGGCGACTACCGCAGCTATTACCACCATCCCTCGGCCCCGCGGCGGGGCGGCTGGTGGCGGTCCTGGAGGGGCCAGGCGAAGACGAAGCGCGGCCAGAAAGCGAGGCCGCAGCCGTGGCGGTGATCCTGGCCCTTCTCGACGCGATGGTCGTCTTCGCCGTCGCCTCGGCCGTCCTCCTCTGGACCCAGGCGCCGCCGGGGCAAGGGTCCGCCCCCGCCGTGGCGACCGCCCACGCCCTGGCGATCGTGCTCTGCACCGTCGCCGCCTTCTACTACTACGACCTCTATGACCTGCGCCGGCTCCGCCGGTTCCGGCAAACGGCGCCGCGGTTGCCCCGCGTCGCCGCGGTGGGCGCGCTGCTCCTGCTCGCCGGCCACGCGCCCTTCGGCTGGGGTGCGATCGGGCCGCGGCGCCTGCTGGCGAGCGGCGCGGCCGCGCTGGTCTTCGCGTTCGTCGTGCGGGAGGCCGCCTATCGCCTCATGGAGACGCGGAGGCGACTCCAGCGGGTCCTGATCATCGGGGGAGGGGCGCTCGCCCAGGAGCTGATCGCGGAGATCCAGGCCCGGCCCGACCTTCGTCACAGGGTGATGGGCTTCCTCGATGACCGGGCCGGGACGCCACTGCCGGGTTGTCCGAGGCTGGGGAGTTTGCGGGACGTCACCCGCGTCATCGCCGACATCCGTCCCCACCGCGTCATCGTCGCCCTCGCCTCCCGCCGGGGAAGCATGCCGCTCAAGCCGCTGCTCGATCTGCGGCTGAAAGGCATCGCGGTCGAGGACGGCGCGCAGGTCTACGAGAAGCTCACGGGAAAGATCGCCATCGAGGCCCTGACGCCCAGCAGCCTGATCTTCAGCAACGACTTCCGGGGCTTCCGGCTGGACCTCGCGCTGGCCCGCGCCCTGACCCTGCCCCTGGCCGCGGCCGGCCTCGTCCTGGCGGCGCCGCTGCTCCTCCTCATCGCGCTCGTGATCAAGCTCGATTCTGCCGGACCGGTGTTCTTCATCCAGGAGCGTGTCGGGCGGGCGGGGAAGCTCTTCAAGCTGATCAAGTTCCGCACCATGCGCCCCGCCGACAAGGCGACCTCCGAATGGGTGAGGGACAACGACGACCGGCTCACCCGGGTGGGCCGCTACCTGCGGCGGTTCCGGCTGGACGAGCTGCCCCAGCTCCTCAACACGGTCAAGGGCGACATGAACCTCGTCGGACCGCGCCCCCATCCCGTCTCGAACCTCGACCTGCTCGTGATGGTCATGCGCAACACGCCGGATTGCGGCGAGACGATCCCCTATTACGCGCTGCGCTCGCTCGTCCGGCCGGGTCTGACCGGATGGGCCCAGGTGCGCTACCAGTACGCCAACGACCTGGACGAGGAGATCGAGAAGATGAGGTACGACATGTACTACATCAAGCACATGTCGGCCTGGCTCGACCTCCGGATCCTCTTCGAGACCTGCAAGATCGTGCTGCGCGGGCGCGAGTCGGCCTCCCGCGAGCGCGCGGGGGCGGTCCGGGGGCCGGACGCGACGGCGGCCCGGCGCTCGGCCGACCTCCGGCGCGCCTCCGGAGACGGTCTGGCCGCGGCGGCGAGCGAGACGGTCGAGCGGGTGGCGCCCCCGATCAAGCCGGTGCCCGCCCCGCCTCCCCTCGCCCTGCGGCCGCCGGCCCCGGGAGCTTGAGCGGAGCCTCCATTTGCACGGAGATGAGCGATGAGCCCCATCCCGTTCGTGCTCGCGCTTTTCGTCGCGTCGGCGGCGGCCAGCACCACGCCCGCCACCAAGCGCCGGGGCGTCCCGGCGCTGGACGATCCCGGCTACCGCATCGGGCCGGAGGACGTCTTGCAGGTGTCGGTCTGGAACAACGAGCCCATGAGCCGCACCGCACCGGTCCGCCCCGACGGCAAGATCTCGCTGCCCCTGCTCAACGACGTCGAGGCGGCCGGCCTCACACCCATGGAGCTGCGCGAGCGGCTGCTCGGCCGGCTGGCGGAGTACATGCCGCATCCGGAAGTGTCCGTCGTCGTGACGGAGGTCCGGAGCTTCAAGGTCGCCGTGATCGGCCAGGTCCCCAAGCCCGACCGCTTCGAGCTGCGCAGCGCGGCCACCGTGATGGACGTGCTGGCCATGGCGGGAGGCTTCACGGAGTTCGCCGCGCGCTCGCGCATCGTCGTCATCCGCGCCAACGGGGACAAGACCGAGCGCATCCCGTTCGACTACGACAAGGTCCGGTCGGGCGACGGCGGCCAGGACAACTTCCGGCTGCGCCCGGGCGACATCGTCGTCGTGCCATAGCGAGGATCCCATGAAGGCGTCCGCTCTCCGCTTCCTCGTCTGCCCGGCGTGCCGGGAGGCGCTCGAGCTCCGGGCCCGGGCGGAAGAAGGCCGGGAGGTGATGACGGGAAGCCTGGTCTCCCCGCGCTGCGGCCGGGAGTACCCGATCGTGCGGGGGATCCCCCGGTTCGTCGACTCGCAAGGCTATGCCGCGAGCTTCGGCTACGAGTGGAACCGCTTCAGCCGGGTGCAGCTCGATTCGGTGAACGGCACCCGCCAGTCGCAGCAGGCGCTGGAGGCGACCACGGGATGGAAGGACTCGGACTACCAGGGCCGGCTCGTCCTCGATGCCGGGGTCGGCAGCGGCCGGTTCGCGGAGGTCGTGGCCAGCAAGGGCGGCGAGGTGGTGGGCATCGACCTCACCACCGCGGTCGAAGCGGCGTGGGACAACATCGGCCGGCACGAGCGGGTCCACCTGCTGCAGGCCGACATCTTCGCGATGCCATTCCGCGACGCCACCTTCGAGCTCGCCTACTCCGTCGGCGTCCTCCATCACACGCCGGACACCCGGGCCGCCTTCGAGAGGGTGGCCGCGGTGGTCAAGCCGGGGGGAGGGCTGGCCGTCTACCTCTACGCGCGCTATGGCCCCCAGCTCTCCGACGGCATCCGCAAGGTGACGACCCGGCTGCCCGTCCGGCTCATGCTCGGGCTCTCGGCCCTCGCCGTGCCGCTCTACTACCCGTACCGCCTGCCCGGACTCGGGAAGCTGCTGAACACCCTGTGCCCGATCTCGCTGCATCCGGACTGGCGGTGGCGCTGGCTCGACACCTTCGATTGGTACACGCCGCAATACCAGTGGAAGCTGCAGTACCCCGAAGTCTTCCGCTGGTTCCGCGACAACGGGTTCCAGGACATCGAGATCTTCGACGAACCCATCCGCATGCGAGGACTGAAGGCGAACGCCCATGCTGTCGCCGCCGGCTGAGGCGTACACCCGCGCGGCCGGCGCCGGCGCCGAAGGGACGCCGCGGCCGCAGCCCCGGCTCGTCGCCCTCGGCGGCGGTACGGGACTGCCCGTCCTTCTCGCGGGACTGAAAGCCGCCCGGGGCGGCGCCGCCGAGGGGGAAACGGATCGCGAGCGCCTGACGGCCATCGTCACGGTGGCCGACGACGGCGGCAGCTCCGGGCGGCTGCGCCGGGCCTACGGCATGCTGCCGCCGGGGGACATACGCAATTGCCTGCTCGCGCTCTCCGAGCGCGGCGGCACGCTGGCGGCGCTGTTCGGCTACCGCTTCAACGGCCACGGCGAGATCTCCGGGCACAGCCTCGGCAACCTGATCCTGGCCGCGCTCAGCCACCTGGAGAGCGGGTTCGAGCGGGCGGTGGAGAGGGCCGGCGACATCCTCGGGGCGACCGGGCGCGTCCTGCCCGCGACCAGCCGTCCCGTCGGTCTCGAGGCGGAGTTCGACGACGGCAGCCGCGTCGAAGGTGAATCGCGGATCGCCGCCCATCGCCGCCGCATCCGCCGGATGCGTCTCACGCCCGGGAGGTCGCACGCGCTGCCGCAGGCGCTCCGAGCCGTCGCGGAGGCGGACTGCATCCTCATCGGGCCGGGCAGCCTCTACACCAGCCTCATCCCCGTGCTCCTGACCCGGGGACTGCCCCGGGCGATCGCCCGCTCGGGAGCCCGCGTGGTGCTGGTGATGAACTTGATGACCGAGCCGGGCGAGACGGACGGCTACGACGCGCGAGACCACCTGCTCGCCTTGCGCGCCCACGCGCCGCGTCTCCCCGTGCACGACGTGATCGTCAACTCCACGCCGCTCGGCGAGCCGGTCCGCCAGGCCTACGCTGCGGAAGGCTCCCATCCGCTGCCGGTCGAGGCCGACGCCCTGAGCGCGCTCGGTTGCCAGGTGTGGACGGCCGACCTGCTCGCGGCCGGCCCCCGGGTCCGTCATGACCCGCACAAGCTGGCCCGCGTGATCCTCGAGCTGGCGGGCAGCCCGATGTCCGGCGCGGGAGCCGCATGAGCCAGACGCCGGGAACGCGAGGCGACCTCCTGAGAGCGAGCGCGGAAGGCCTGCCCGCGGTCGGCGGCTCGGCCAGGTCCCCGGCCATGGTGGTCGAGCACGCCGTGCCGCCCCTGCCCCGGGCGCTGATGGACGCAGAGTCCCGCTTCTATCGCCGCCGCGCCTGGTGTCTCGACGCGTTCCCCACGGTGGCGGAGGCCATCGGGCGCCTGCGGGAGGAGATATCGAGCCTGGAGGGCGCTCAAGAGCGCTGGCAGATCAAGGAAGCGCTGGTCAATGTCTTCCTCCTGTCCTGCGCCGTGGCTGACGCCGTCGACGATCACCTGGCGGGCGAGGGATACGACTTCTCCCGGGTGGCGGCGGTGGTGCCGGTGCTGCGACCCCTCGCGAGCGCCGTGGAGCGCGTGCTCGCCGTCGCCGGTCGCCGCCGAGCCCGCCGGCTGGCCGGCCTGCAGGCCTGGCGTTGCGCGTGGGACGCGGCGCTCCAGCGCTTCCTGCAGGCCTGGATGGCCGCGGGCGAGCACGGAGCGGCCGCGCCGGCCGTCGGGCCGGCCGAGCTGGCCGCGCTCCTCGGGCGCGAGATGCCCGCCGAGCTGGGCGCTCGCCGCACCAAGGTCCCGGCCGCCTTCCGCACCCAGGACCTCACGCATCACGACGTGGTCGAGATGGCGGCGCGCTTCGCAACCGCCTTCCCGGACCGGCGGCGCGCGATCCTGGTCGTCGGGCTGCGCACCGCCGGCTCCTACTTCGCCCCGCTGGTCCGGGCATCCCTGGCCCGGGGGGGCTACGGCGACGTGACCGCGGTGACCCTGCGCCCCAAGAAGGGCATCGCACCGCGGGAGCAGGCGGCGATCGCGCGGTGCGGCGCCCGCGGCGGCCTGGCGATCGTGGTGGACGAGCCCGCCTTCACCGGGAACACGCTGACCCGGACGGTCGATGGGCTGCGCAGGGCCGGCGTCGCGGGCGGCGACATCGTGATCCTGATGCCGGTCCACCCGACCTGGCGCGACTGGAACCGGGGCTACGAGTGCCTGCCCCTGGCGAGCACCGCCGCCGTCACGCTCGAGCCGGAGGCCTGGCACAAGCGCCGGCGGCTCGAGATGGAGTCGGTGGGCCCGCAGGTCGAGGAGTACTTCCGGGCGCGAGGCTACGCGGCCACGACTCTCGTGGCCAGCCCGTCGGCGGAGCGCTTCAACCGCCGCCTGCAGCACTTCTCCGAGGAGAAGTTCCACACCCGCCTCAAGCGCGTCTACGAGGTCCGTCTGCGCGACCACGAAGGCCGCCCGGAGACCCGCTACGTGCTGGCCAAGAGCGTGGGCTGGGGCTGGCTCGGCTATCACGCCTTCCTGGCCGCGGAGGCCCTGGCCGACTTCGTGCCGCCCGTCCTCGGCCTGCGGGAGGGAGTCCTCTACACCGAGTGGCTGCCCCAGAAGGAGCCCGTCTCGATCCCGGCCGACCGTGCGGCGCTCGTCGGCCGGGCCGCTTCCTACGTCGCGGCCCGCGTGCGCTCGCTTCGCCTGGAGACCGACCCGGGACCGCACCTGGACGCGCGCAATCAGAAGGGCCTCGAGCTGCTCGCCACCGCGCTCAGCGGGGCGTACGGCCTCAAGCCGGTGGCGGTGGTCAAGCGGGCCGATCTGCGCCGCGAGCTGTCGCGCCGCCCCTGCGCGGTGCCGACACTCATCGACGGCAAGATGCGGCCGCAGGAATGGATCCGGAGCGGGGAGACCCTGCTCAAGACGGACTTCGAGCAGCATGGGCTCGGGAAGACCGAGCTGAACGTCACCGACCCCGCCTACGATCTCGCCGAAGCCGTCCTGCACTTCGGGCTCTCCCCGGCCGAGGAGGAGGCGCTCCTCCAGCGCTACCGGAGCGAGTCGGGCGACGAAGGCGTCGAGCAACGGCTCTTCGTGCACAAGCTGCTGGCGGGCACGGCGGCCCTCAGCGCCGCCCTCAACAACCTCAAGGATCCGCGTCTCATCCACATCCACCCGGAGTTCAACCGGAGCTACATCGAGGCGCGCGACTTCCTCACCGCGCACATGGCGCGGTTCTCCGGCGGGCTGTGCCGGGTCGCGCCCCCGATCGGCTGGCGCTCGCCGCTCGTGGTCATGGACGTGGACGGCGTGCTGGACAAGGAGATCTTCGGGTTCCCGTCGACGACCGCGGCGGGGGTCGAGTCCGTCTCGCTGCTGCACGCCCACGGCGCCGCGGTGGCCCTCAACACCGCGCGCACCCTGGGCGAGGTCCGGGAGTACTGCCGATCCTACGGATGCGTGGGCGGGGCGGCCGAGTACGGAAGCGTCGTCTGGGACGCGGTCACCGACCGGAAGCACGTCCTGGTCACGCCCGAGTCCCATGCCGAGCTGCAGAGGCTGGCCGAGGCCCTGCGCCACGTCCCGGGGGTGTTCCTCAACGACCGCTACGAACATTCCCTGCGCGCCTACACCTACGACGGCGGCCGCACGGTCCCCCTGCCGACGGCGCTCGCCCAGGGAGCGCTGGCCCGACTCGGGCTGAGCCGCCTCACGGTGCACCAGACCTTCCGCGACACGACCGTCCTGGCCCGGGAGGTCGACAAGGGCGAGGGACTTCTCGCCCTCCTCCGGCTGGCGGGGCACGAGGACCTCGACACGGTCGCCATTGGTGACTCGGAGCCCGACCTTCCCATGTTCCGCGTCGCCCGGCGGTCCTTCGCCCCCAGCCAGATGTCGGGGCGCGGCCCGGCCCGATCGCTCGGCTGCCACGTCACCGACCGGCCTTTCCAGCCCGGGCTGCTGCGGGCCGTGCGCGGCATCGTTCACCCCGACGGCGGGCGATGTGCGCGGTGCCGGCCGTGCCCGGCCCCGCCCGCCGAGGGCCTGCTGTGGGAGCTGATGAAGACGGCCGACCGCCGGCCGCTCGTCTCGTTGCTGAGGGCGCTGGCGGATCCGCGCTCGCTGCAGGCCTTCGCAAGATGAGCGCGGCGGCGCTTCGCGTGGTCCCCGGCCCCGAGGTGGAGGTCTACCTGCGCGACCAGCGGCGGAGGGGCCTTCCCGCCGTGTTCGACCTCGGCTGCGGGGGGCACAAGACGGCGGGCGCCTTCGGCGTCGACGCGATCCGCCTGCCCGGGGTCGACCTGTTGCACGACCTCCAGGCGAGGCCGTACCCCCTGCCGGACGACTGCGCCGACGAGGTCGTGCTCAGCCACGTGCTGGAGCACTTCGCGGAGCCCCTGGCCGTGCTGGAGGAGGTCTGGCGCATCACGCGGCCGGGCGGGCGGGTGGCCATCCGAACGCCGCACTACTCCGGGCCCTTCGCCTGGAAGGATCCCACCCATCGCCGCGCCTTCTCGTCCGAGTCGTTCGGCTACTTCGGAGAGAACGGCTACTCCTACTACACGCGGGCCCGCTTCCGGACCGAGCGCGTCCGGCTGAAGTACTTCATGGAGGAGGAGCAATGGGCGCGGCCGTACCGGGCGTGGGCGCGCCTGGTGCAATGGGTCCTCGACCGCCATCCCACCTTCGGCGAGAGGTTCCTCTGCTACCTGGTGGGCGGCATCGACGAGCTCCAGGTCACCCTGGAGCCGGTCAAGCCCGGGCCGCCCGAGGCCTGACGTGCTGATCCTGGAGCGCATCGACGACGAGCGCCGCTTCGCCGGCCTGGCCGAGGAATGGGACGCCCTGCTGCGCGACAGCGCCGCCGACAGCATCTTCCTCACCTGGGAATGGCTGCACACGTGGTGGCGGCACCTCGCGGGGCGGCGCCGCCTGTTCCTGCTCACCGTCCGCCACCGCGGGGAGCTGGTGGCCATCGCGCCGCTCGCGTTCGCGCCGCCGCAGCTCAAGCGGTTCCTCCCGTTCCGCTCGCTGCAGTTCCTGGGCACCGGGACGGTCGGCTCGGACTACCTGGACCTCATCGTGCGTCGCGGCTGGGAGGACGCGGCGGTGACCGCGGTGGCCGGACGCCTGCGGTCCGAGAAGGCCATGCTCGAGCTGCATCAGCTCCGCGACGAGGCGCTCGCCTGGCGGCTGGCGGGCTGCCTGGAGCCCGAGGGCTGGAAGTCCCGACAGGCCGAGACGGACGTGTGCCCGCTCGTCCCCCTGGCCGGTCACGACTGGGAGACGTACCTGGCCGCGCTCGGCTCCGCGCACCGCTACAACTTCCGGCGCCGGCTCCGCAACCTGCAGCGGCGGTTCACCGTCGAATGGCAGTGCGTCACCGCGGAAGCGGAGCGCCGGCCCGCGCTGGATCGGCTCATCGCGCTTCACCGGGCGCGGTGGGAGGACCGCGGCCGCTCCGAGGCATTCGCTTCCGAAGGCCTGGTGTCCTTCCACGAAGAGCTGAGCCGGCTGGCCCTGGCCCGCGGGTGGCTGCGGCTGCTGGAGCTGCGGCTGGACGGCCGCCCGGCGGCTTCGCTCTACGGCTTTCGCTACGGGCAGTCCTTCTCGTTCTACCAGTCCGGCCTCGACCCGTCGTTCGCCAAGCTCAGCGTGGGGCTCGTGACGATGGGACTGGCCATCAAGACCGCC
>Ga0066709_100001787_pt1 | contig 14801 bp, 6 predicted proteins | sample GraSoiAngelo_158_FD_79665 | JGI IMG/M metagenome (GOLD analysis project Ga0066709, IMG submission 79665) | Grasslands soil microbial communities from the Angelo Coastal Reserve, California, USA - 14_1009_16_30cm | ecosystem: Environmental > Terrestrial > Soil > Grasslands | place: USA...
AACATCGACAAGACCAACGGGCACTACGCCTTCAGTGTAGCGACGCTCGATTACGACTACGATGGCTGGCCCGATATCTTCGTCGCGTGCGATAGCACCGCAAGCATTCTCTATCACAACAATCACGACGGCACGTTCAGTGACGTTGCCGTCGTTTCAGGTGCGGCTTTCAACGATGATGGCCGCGAGCAGGCCGGCATGGGCTCGACGGTAGCCGACTATGACGGTGACGGCAGACTCGATATTTTCAAGACCAATTTTTCCGACGACACTTCGACGCTTTATCACAACAACGGCGACGGCACGTTTGACGACAAGACTTTTCCCGCGGGCTTTGGGTTGAACACCCAGTATCTCGGATGGGGCACGATGTTCCTCGATGTGGACAACGACGGTTGGCCGGATTTGTTATTGGTCAACGGTCACGTCTATCCCGAAGTGGACAGCCAACATCTCGGCAGCAATTTTCGTGAGCCGAAGATCCTGTATCACAACAATGGCAACGGGACGTTCACCGACATCTCGGCCAGCGCTGGTCCCGCGATCAGCGCCGCCAGTTCGTCGCGTGGGCTGGCGATCGGTGACTTGTGGAACGACGGCCGTATCTCCGCGGTGATCAGCAATATGAATGCGCCACCGATGTTGCTGGTGAATGACCTGCGCAATGGGAATCATTGGATCGCCCTTCGCACCGTGGGCACCAAGTCCAATCGGGATGGCATCGGCGCGAAGATCACCGTGAAAGCCGGCGCGCGAACTTTCGTCGATGAAGTGCGCAGCGGCTCGAGCTACGACTCGAATAGCGACATGCGCGTTCACTTTGGCCTTGGCGTCGCGGCTAAGATTGACTCCGTGCAAGTGCGCTGGCCCAGCGGGCTTGTCGAGAACTTCCAGAATTTAGCCGTCGACTCGATTCACACCCTGCGAGAAGGCTCCGGCACTCCCGCAAGCTCCGCTCCCCGCAAGCCGTAGTACTGGCATCGATGAATGATGCTACATCAGTCTCATCTTGCCTCGGCTTCGGCGATTCCGATGTATTTGTCTGCGCCACCGTAATAAAAGAGCCAGCGATCTTTCTGTGGAACCATACCTTCCACAAAGACGACGTTGGGGACTTGGCCAACTTTCTCCCATTCTTTTCCTGGCGAGAAAATTGGAGCATCCGAGCGATAGAGGACCTTTAGGGGATTATGGGAATCGAAGATCGCCACGCCTGTGCGATACACAAGGTGGTCGTCGGCGCCGTTATAAATCAGCACGATGCCTTGCTCGGTGAGAATCGGTGGCGGGCCCGGCTCGACAACGCGAGAATCAAATTTGCTCGGGCGGCGCGGGAGGACCGGAGTTTTGGTGGCTTCGGTCCAGTGAATCAGATCGCTTGAGTAGGAAAGGCCCATCTGGTCGGTGTTGTCCGCGGCTGTGCCGAGCCAGTACATCCAATATTTGCCATCGATTTTCCCCGGGACAATGGCGCCGGACTTGGTCCAGCCTTTGTTCCAGTTTCCCTTGTAGGCCGGAAGGATTACGCCTTTGCGCCCCCAATGGATCAGATCGAGAGATGTGGCGAGACAAAGCTGGGCGTCTTTCTTGTTGTAGCCGGTGTAGGTGAGATAGAAAGTGTCACCGAATTCCTGGAGGCGCGGATCTTCGACCCCGCCGTCTTTCTCATATTCAGCTTCCGGTGAAAGAACAGGTTCGGAACGGCGCGTGAAGTGAATCCCGTCTGCACTTTCGGCGTAGCCGAGGCGAGAAGTGCCCGCGGCGTCTTGGGCGCGGTAAAGCATGACGATTTTCCCGTTATGGAGAATAACCGCCGGATTGAACGTGCCGGCCGATTCCCACGTCGAGCCCTGCGAAGACAGGATGGGCTCGTTCGAGGCACGAGTCCAAGCGCCGAATGGAAGACTGATAGCTTGCGTGGCCCAGGCAACCGCGGCGAACGATAGCGCGCTCACGAACAGCAGAGCGGTGGAGCTTTTTCGGTTCATCACTCCGAAAGTCTAACACCGATCGATTTCCGTCCTTCATTGCGCTTCTGAAAGAAAGCATTCCTTACTCGTAACGCAACGCCACCATCGGATCGACGCGTGATGCTCGCCGCGCTGGCAGAAATCCCGCCAGCAGCGCAACGCCGGCCATCAGCAACGCAGCCAGCGCGATGTTCACCGGGTCGGTTGCCGGCACGCCAAAGAGCATTCCCGAAATCCAGCGCCCACCCAACTGGCCAAGGGCGAGAGCCGCGGGAATGCCAGCAGCAAGACCAACCGCGACTAGCAGCGAAACTTGCCGCATAACCATCCACAGGACGCTCCGCTTTTCGGCGCCGAGCGCCATGCGAATCCCGATCTCCCGCGTGCGCCGTGCGACGGCGTGGGCCATTACTCCATAAAGTCCGATGGTCGCGAGCAGCGCGGCAAGGAATCCGAAAATCGATGAAAGGCCGGCGATCATGCGCTCAGTGGAAAGCGAATTGCTGATTTCTTCCTCGGTCGTACGCATGCCATAAACCGGAAGGCTCGCATCCATCGCGCGAACTTTTTCGCGTACCGCCCGCATCACGGGAGCGGGATCGATGGCCGTTCGCAGGTACACGGTCATTCGGCTCTGCCCGGTGAAACCCGCGGCCAGATAGGGAAGAAACGCCTGTTCGGGAATGTCATCCCGCAGGCCGGTATACCTCGTATCTTTCACAACGCCGATAATCTCCATGTTGGTTTTGGTTCCCGGATCAGTGCCGAAGCCAAGGTGCAAACCGATCGGATTCCTCCCGGAAAAGTACCGCCGAGCGAACGTTTCATTGATGATGACCGCCATCGTGGACTCTTCCTCGTCCTGATCCGGGCCTTTCTTCACTGGGCGGCCGTCCTGCAGCGTGAAATCGCGCCCGGCGATGAACGACACGCCCAGCGTGGCAAAATAATTTGGGCTGATCTTGTTCATGTACGCTTCCGGATGATCGTCCGGTCTTGAGGGCGAGTAACCCTCCACGGTGAGTCCACTATCCCATTCGCTGCCCTGCAAAATGCGCACTGCCGCCAGGCCCACCGACTGAACACCGGGAATCGTGCGCAGGTTTTCAGTCAAGCGCTGGTAAAAGTCTTTCGACTGCTCGGCTGTATAGCCGTTGAGCCAGGGATTGAGCTCGAAGCCGATGAGCCGCTCGACTGGGAAACCGGGGCTGACCCCGCGAAGATTTGTCAGCGTACGTAGGAAGAGTCCTGCGCCCACAAGAAGCACGAGCGAAAACGCCACCTGCGCTATAACCAGCGCTTGGCGCAAGCCGCCACGCCCGCCGCGGACCACGGAGCCGGCTTCATCTTTCAGAGTGCTGTTGAGATCCGGTTTGGTGGACTGCAGCGCGGGCGCGAAACCAAAGGCTATTCCCGTGAGAAATGTAATGGCCAGAGTGAATAGAAGAATCCGCGCATCGGGCGTCGTGGAAATGGTCAAGCCTGAAGAGTCCTCGGGCAAATAGGTGGCCATCAGCAACTGATCCGCCCAGAACGCCAGTGCCAGCCCCGCGAGACCACCGAGCGTAGCGAGGACCAGGCTCTCGATCAGGAGTTGATGAAAGATGCGGCCGCGGCTGGCGCCGATGGCCAGGCGGACGCCGATCTCTTTTTGCCGCCCCGCGGAGCGCGAGAGAAGAAGGTTGGCCAGGTTGGCGCACGCGATGAGCAGCACAAATCCCGTGATTGCCATCAGCACCCAGAGCGGCGTTCTCAGATCATTGCGCGTATACGAGTAGCCTTGCGAGCCAGGCAAAACGTTCACCTGCGATTTCACGAACTGCTCGCGATCGTAAGCCGACGCGTGCTGGAATGCCGGTTCCTGTACCTCCATCTCGAGCATGGAATGCGTCAGCGGCTGAAGTGCCGCCTTGGCTTGCTCCGGGGTTATGCCAGGTTTCAAGCGCCCGAACGCCTGAGCCCAGCGCGTGCGCCGGTCGGTTAGCAGTGAAGTCTTGCGCTCGCCCATGAAAGCCTCTTGCATCATGATGGGCACGAAGAAATTCGCGGACCGGTCGGCCTCCACGCCGTCGAATCCTGCTTGCGCTACGCCGATAACGGTCATCTTGCGGTTGTTGACCAGCAGTGTTTTTCCAACGATGGCGGGATCGCCGCCGAAGCGCTGCCTCCAGAAGGCGTAGTTGAGCACCACCAGGGGCTCGCCGTTGGGCACGCGGTCGTCATCCGGCGTAAGCGTGCGGCCTAAAGCAGGATGGACTCCAAGCACGCTGAAATACGTGCCAGAAACCAGCTCCACACGCACGCGCTCCGCTTGGCCACCGAAGGAGAGGCTGGCCGTAGTAAAACGGTGGCAAAACATGCCGGAGAAAACTTCGTGGTGTTCCTGGAAGTCGCGGTACATCGGGTAGGAGACCACGCCGTCCCCGGAGCTGTTGCCATAATAGTGCCCGACGATTTCCAGCAAGACCAGTTGCTGAGGGTCTTTCACGGGCAGCATGCGCAAAAGAATCTGATCAAGAAGAGTGAAGATGGCGGTGTTCGCGCCGATTCCGAGCGCCAGGGTCAATATGGCGACCGCGGCAAACCCGGGCGACTTGCGCAGCATGCGCACGCTGAAACGCAAATCCTGCAAGAACACTTCGAGAAGGCGCGTGCCGAGCGCTTCGCGGCATTCTTCCTTGAATTTCTCGTGGCCACCGAATTCGATTCGCGCGCGGCGCTCGGCCTCGGCACGAGGCAAGCCCGAGCGCACGAGGTCGTCCGCGCGATTCTGCACGTGCGCGCGCAACTCTTCGTCCACCTCACGCGTTATTTCGGAGCGGCGAAAAATCGCGTTGAACCAAGCTCGAATATGAGCCCACAGATTCATCCTTCTTCCCTCGCCCTATTCCCAGCGCAAAGCGACGATCGGATCGACCTTGGAGGCGCGCCGCGCTGGAACGTAACATGCCAGAAGCGTAACGAAGAGGAGCAGCGCGGCGACCGCGGCAAAGGTCATCGGATCGTGAGCCGTGACGCCAAACAGCAGGCTTGCCATCAATCGAGTCAATGCCAAAGCGACGCCCATCCCGATAGCCACGCCCAGCATCGCCATATTCGCGCCCTGCCTCAGCACCATCTGCACCACATTTCCACGCTGCGCCCCAAGCGCCAAGCGAATTCCAATTTCGCGCTGCCGTTGCGACACCGTGTAAGAAATCACGCCATAGATGCCGATGATCCCCAGCACCAGCGCCATGGCGCCCGCGATCCCCAGCATGACCAGCGTGAACGACGTTCGCGCAACGGATTTGCCATACACTTCCTGCATCGTCCGTACGGACGCCAGCGGCAAGTTCGCGTTCACGGACCACACCGCCGCTCGAACTTCGTCGAGAAAACTTTGTGTCCCCGCGCGCTCGCTTCGCATAACGAACGTCAGCGTCCGTTCCGTCTCGGCCGTCTTACGTCCGAATAGATACTCCATCATCGGCGGCCAATACACGATTGCCGGAGCCATCTCCTGCACGCCTCGTTGCCGAACATCCTGTATCACGCCGATTACCTCGTGCCACGGCATCGGCGAAAACTCCCGCAATTGTTTGCCAATCGCCGCCGAGGGCGTGCCCCACATCTCGCGCGCCAGATTCTCTGAAATCATCACTACAGGCCGCAGCCCATACACCTCATCCCACGTGAATTCCCGTCCAGCAACCAAACGCGTTCCTGCTGTATGCAAAAAGCCGGGGGAAATATATTTGTACAATCGCAGCGGCGGCATCACCCCAGCGGGATAGGTCTTGTCCTGGGCGAAGATGCAGTCCCAACCCGAATCGAATCCCTCCATCGGCATGTCGCTCGCGAAGCCCACCGCCTTGACTCCAGGAATGGCTGCCAACTTATTGAGAATCTCGTTCTGTGTTCGCGCAGCACGCTCCGCCTCCGGGATCAACAGTTCTGGAATCGAAATTCGCATCAACTGCAAATGCCGCGCATCCGTAAAGCCCGGCTCAACGGTTCCTAACGCCTCAAACGTCCGAATCAGCAGCCCAGCGCAGATGAGCAGCACCAATGCCATCGCCACCTGGCCAACAACCAGCAGATTCCGGGCACGATGCCGCTCCCGGTTTACGCTGATGGTCCTGCCAGCGCTGCGCAGCTCCAGTGGGGTTCTCGGTCCCGCATACTTGAACGCCGGAATTAGTCCAAACAACAGCCCGGACAGCGCCGAAATCAGGAAAGCAAATCCCAGTGTCCGCGCATCAATCGAAATTTCGCTTAACCGCGGCAGATTCGCCGGACCCATCGCCACCAAAAACTGCACTCCGAAATAGGCTAGGCCGGCGCCAATCACCCCGCCCATCAGCGCCAGAATGACGCTTTCAACGAGAAGCCCACGGACGATTCGCCCCCAGCTCGCGCCCAGCGCCGCGCGAACGGCCAACTCCTGCTGCCGTACTTCCACCCTCACCAGCAACAGATTCGCCACATTGGCGCAGGCGATCAGCATGACCAACCCAATAGTTCCCATTACCACCCATAGTGCTTCGCTTACATTTCCCACAACCTCCTGTCCCAACGGCCGAATCATCGGCGTAATTTTCCACGTCTCGTAAAAATGCGGATTCGTTCCCGGCCCGTTCGTAAAGGAATCCATCCAGATCGGCAGCATCCGCGTGATGTCCGCGTTCGCCTGCGTGATTGTCGCACCCGGCTTCAGTCGCGCGATTCCGTGGTATCCGAATCCCGCCAGAATCAACTTACCCCGATCGAATTGGAACGGCACGATTACATCGAAGTCCGTATCGGCGAATCGAAACCCTTGCGGCATCACGCCCACAATTTCCCGGGGCCGCGAATCCACCAGGACGTTACGCCCAATCGCGCTCCGGTCTCCTCCGAACCGCCGCTGCCAATATCCGTAGCTCAACATTGCCCGTTGCGGGCCGCCCGGAATCTGGTCCGCCCCTGAAAGCCAGCGCCCCACTTCGGGCGGAACACCAAGTGCCTGAAGCACGCCGTCGCTGACGTCCACAGTCCGCACTTGTTCCGGCTCGGCCAATCCTGTGACATTCGCTGTGTCCGTCACCCACACTCCCAGGGATTGAAATGCGCGGTAGTGTTCGGCATAGGTGAAATACATCGAAGGCGAAAGCAACAGGCCATTTTCGAAATCCGCAAGTCCTGCCGCCCCCGGAGCAATTTGGTGCAGCGCCACCAATTCCTCCGCCCTCGGATAATTCAGCGGCTTCAGCAGCACGCTATTCGCAACGCTGAAGACTCCCGTGTTCGCCCCGATCCCCAGCGCGAGCGTCAATATGGCCACGGCTGTGAAGCCCGGTGATTTCCGCAGCATCCGCACGCCGAAGCGCACGTCTTGCAACAGCGCGTGCAGGAGACGAGCTCCCAGCGCTTCGCGACATTCCTCCTTGAATTTCTCATGCCCGCCAAACTCGATGCGTGCCCGCCGCTCCGCCTCACTGCGAGCCAATCCCGAGCGCTGCAAATCGTCAGCACGGTTTTGCACGTGCGCCCGCAGCTCTTCGTCCACATCATTCGTTATTTCGGAGCGGCGAAAAATCGCGTTGAACCACGCCCGAACGTGAGCTTCCAGGTTCATCGTTCCCTCCTTTTCGCCTTATTCCCAGCGCAAGGCGACCATTGGATCGACCTTCATCGCCCGTCGCGCCGGCAAATACGCGGCAAGGGTACCAACCACTAGCAAGGCGCTAGTGACGAACGCTAAAGTGGCGGGGTCATTCGGCGAAAGCCCAAAAAGCATGTGAGCGATAAGCCGTGAGGCCGCAAGCGCACCAGGCAGACCCATGAGCATTCCAGCAAGAACAAGGGCGAGCGCTTCGCGCAAAATCATCTTCAGGACGCGCAAGCGCGCAGCTCCCAAAGCCAAGCGGATGCCGATCTCGCGGGTCCGTTGAGCCACGGTATAAGCCATCAGACCGTAAAGCCCAATCGCTGCTAGCAAAAGCGTTAGCGCTCCAAAAAACCCCGAAAGCATGGCGGTAACGCGTTCCTGCAAGAGCGATCGGTCGATATTCTGCCGGACCGTCTTAATGGAGGTGACGTATTCGTGTCCGAGTGATTCGACGGTTTGCCGCAGCGGGCCGGCAATGGTAGCGAGCGGGAAGGTCGTCTGGACAAGTAAATGGGACCATCCCATGTAGTCGCCGTATTGTGTTGCAGGGAGGTAGACCGTTGGCGGTGGTTGCTTGCGAATGTCGTACAGGCTGGCGTTGCTCACCACGCCTATGATCTGAAGGTTTTGCCACTTGCGTATGGTCAGGACATCGATGTGCTGGCCGATGGCATCGCCTTCTGGGAATAGCTTCTCAGCGAAGTTCTTGCTTACTATGGCCACACTCGGCGTATGTTCGTCGTCCTGCCAATTGAAACTGCGTCCACGCAATAGGCTTATCCCGGCGGTTTCAAACAACCCCGGCATGGCCATTTCGAAATCCGCCTCCTGGCCTTGGGCCTCGGTTCCAGCGATGCGTGCCCGCTCGGTCCACTCGAGGACGTTTCCAAACCTTGTATGCATCATTCCCGCGGAGACTACTCCTGGCAGGTGCGAGACGCGATCCGTCAGCTCGCGGTAATAATCCACCAGCGCGAGATTCTTATAGCCGCCTGGCTTCGGAAAAAGGCTCACGTCCAGTGCGGCTCGAGTGTGAAAGCCCGGATCGACTGCGTGTAATTTTTCGAGGCTCCGGACGAATAACCCTGCGGATGCAAGCAGCACCACGGACAGAGCCACTTGCACCATGATTAATCCTTTGCCGAGTCTTCCGGTCCCGCCTCCCAGCGTGCGCGCGCTTTGCTGGAGAGCCGCGTTGGCATCTTCGTGCGTGGCGCGCCAGGCGGGCGCTAGTCCAAAGAGCACACCAGTCACTATCGTCGCGCTGGCCGTGAATCCCAAGATGCGCCAATCGGGTGACAAGTTCAGCTCGGCGGGCACGATGTAGATTTGCCTGAGAATGAAAACGGCCAAGGCGCGGCTTGCCCAATACGCGAGCACGCATCCCGCAATGGAGCCCGCTGCGGACAGCGCCAGGCTCTCTGTGAGCATTTGACTCGCAAGCCTTACGCGGCCTGCTCCGAGCGCAACGCGCACGCTCAACTCATGGCTGCGCGAGGCGGCGCGCGCAAGCATCAGGCTGGCCAGATTCACACACGCGACGAGCAGCACGAGGGCGGAAATAGCCAGCACTGTGTAAAGAGGCTTCTCGAAGCGGTGGCGCAGAAGCGAACCTCCTTTCGCTCCGGATTCCACCTTTAGCTGCAGCTCGTGAAAGCTGCCTAGTTCCGCGGACGTTTTATCGGGCGGAGCCATTTCTTCTCGAATTCCGGGCCACAGGGAGTCCAGCTGGGCACGAGCCTGTTCCAGCGTGACGCCTGGTTTCAGCCGCCCTGCTACTTCCAACCAGCGCGCGTCGCGGCGCTTCAGATACTTCTGCAAGTCCGGCTGCCCGCCGAGCAGGTGCGTTGCGGGAAGGGGCAAGCTTATTTCCATCTCGAGAGTGGCGCTCATTCCGGTGAATCGATTCCGCGTTACGCCGATGATGGTGAACGGGATTCCTTCGATCTTGAGCATTTTGCCAATGACATCCGGCGCGCCACCATAGTGGCTCTGCCAGAAGCCGTAGCTCACTACGGCCACTTGAGAGGCAGCAGCTGCGCTTAGGTTCTCTTCTTCGGAACTGAACAGGCGGCCGATCTGCGGCCAAGCACCCAACTCCGGGTAGAAATTGCCGTCGACCGTCCAAACATCGGCACGCGATAGCGTGCCTTCCGTCTCCACGTTGAGGACGATGTCGCCCCACCAGGCAAAGGTTCCCGAAAACACCTTCTGGCTGCGGGAGAACTCCTGAAACATTGGCAACGACAACGCAGCGTAATCGTCGCCGGGATCATGAGCGCCAAAGCGAACCAACTGCTCGGCGTGAGGAACCGGCAAATTGCGGAGCACCAGCCCATTGAGCAGTGAGAACGTCGCCGTGTTAGCGCCAATGCCGAGCGCCAGCGTCAAGATGGCCACGGTTGTGAAGCCGGGTGATTTTCGCAGCATGCGCAAGCCGAAGCGCAAGTCTTGCAACAGCGCGTACAGGAAGCGCGTTCCCAGAGCTTCGCGGCATTCTTCCTTGAATTTCTCGTACCCGCCGAATTCGATCCGCGCGCGCCGCTGCGCTTCGGCCCGATCCAGCCCCAAGCGCAGGAGGTCGTCGGCGCGATTCTGCACGTGCGCGCGCAGCTCTTCGTCTGTGTCGCTCTCAACGCGCTCACGACGAAGGAGCGAAGAGACGGTGGAGCGAAGCGACGACAATAGACTCATACTTCCTCCGGTTGTGTGTCGAGGGCGGACGCGATGGCTGCAGCCAGCCGGTTCCAGCCGTCGGCTTCCTGCCGCAGCCGCTTGCGCCCCGTGGAAGTAAGTTCATAGAACTTTGCCCGCCGATTGTTGTCGGAAGTTCCCCAGCTTGCTTTGAGCAGGCCCTGCCGGACCAGCCTGAACAATGCTGGGTAGAGCGCGCCTTGTTCGATGAGCAGCGCGCCGTGGGAAATTTGTTCGATGCGCAGCAGCACTCCGTATCCGTGCAGCGGCCCGAGAGAAACCGCTTTAAGGATCAAAAGGTCGAGCGTTCCGGGAAGGATTTGCGCTTGCGAAGTCATCGAGCCTCCTAAGTGGCTTAGGAGGATACGCCACGCTCTCCTAAGTTGTCAAGGAGAGAGTGTGAACAGGAGAGAGTGTGAACCAGCAAGCTGCTGAAAACGCGGCTGTCCTCATTCCGAGGGCGGTGCTTGCCCGAGGAATCTGCTTTTTTTCTCGAGTTCAGTAAGAGCAGGTTCCTCGCTCCGCTCGGAAAGCCGGCTTGTCGGGACTTTTTTTCGCAGCCTGGGAGGCATTACTCACGATTTCTTGGATTTCTCCGGCTCGAACGCCATAGTCCGAACAATCCCTTCGCCTTCCTTAACGAAGATCACCTGGTTCGGCTTGATGTCCTTGAAAGTATCCATGGTCCCACTCGGCCACCGAATCTCCAGCAGCTCCACTTTCCCTGCCTTGCCAATTCCAAAATGCACTCGTAAGTCGTTTTGTGAAAAATACCCGCCGCCGCTGCGCACTTCGTCAATTTGCGAATGCGCAGTTTTCTCGCCCGGCGCACGCGTGACGCAGCGAAGCCGCGCTCCAATCCCGCTCCGGTTCGATTTCGTTCCGATCGTTTTGATCTTGATCCAGTTGTTGCCTGTCACGGAATCGCAGCGCAGCAGCTGGGGAAAATCGTTCACCGTATTGACCACCACGTCGAGGTCGCCATCATTATCAAAGTCCCCGAAGGCGCATCCTCGCGCCGCCACCGGTGTCGAAATACTCGGGCCCGCATCGTAGGAAACGTCCTCAAACTGTCCGTTCCGCAAATTCTTGTAAAGAAGTTTGCGCTGCAGGTAGCCGGCTTCGGTCTTCAGTTGTTCCACTTCCGGATAGACATGCCCGTTGCAAATCAAAATGTCCGCCCAGCCGTCATTGTCCATGTCGAAAAAGCCGCAGCCCCAGCCGAGATATTGCGTGTGTTTGCCGAGTCCGCCCTGAAACGTGGCGTCTTCAAACCTCGCTCCGCCCAGATTGTGATACAGCGAAGGTGTGTCACCGGCAAAATTGGTTTTCACGAGATCGAGATTCCCGTCCAGATCGTAATCCGCGGCGGAAATCCCCATGCCGGCTTGCGGCTTGCCGTCCGCGCTCAGCGCGCAGCCCGCTTCCAGCGCGATGTCCGTGAACGTTCCGTTCTTCTTGTTCTGATACAGCGCGCTCGCTGTCGAGTCATTGGCCACATAAATGTCCGGCCAGCCGTCATTGTCCAGGTCCGCGGTCAGCACGCCCAAGCCATAAGTCCCGTTCGCCGTCAAAATTCCCGACTTCTCGCTGACGTCCGTGAACGTGCCATCCCCGTTGTTGTGATAAAGAATGTTTTTTCCGCCGTTGAGGCCGGGCGGCCCGCACGCCACCATGATTCCTTTGTAGAGACAGGGCCCGGACTCGGGTACCGGCGCGGTTTTCAAGTCGAGATCAATGTAATTCGCCACAAAAAGATCGAGGCGCCCGTCGCGGTCGTAATCCACAAATGCGCAGCCCGTGTTCCAGCGCTTGCCCGTGCCCGCCACGCCTGCCTTCTCGCTGACATCCGTGAACGTGCCGTTGCCGTTGTTGTGGTGCAGCACGTTCTTGCCGAAATACGTCACGAACAAATCGTCGAAACCGTCGTTGTCGTAATCTCCAACGCAAACTCCCTGGCCCCACCCGGCATGCACCAACCCGGCTTTGACCGTCACGTCGGTAAACGTTCCGTCGCGATTGTTTTTGAAAAGATGATTGGTCGGTTCCTGCCCCGCTGGAAAGCCTTCCAGGCGCGTGCCATTCACCAGAAAAATATCCAGCCAGCCGTCGTTGTCGTAATCGTAGAAAGCCACTCCGCAGCCCGTGGTTTCCAGGAGATATTTGTTTTTGTGCTCGCCGCCGAAAATCGTTTTGGCATGGAGGCCAGATTCGCGCGCCACGTTCAAGAAAGTAACGCCGAGGTCCTTTGCAGGAGGAGCGGGTGTTTGCGGGGGTGCCGGAAGAGCAGTCCCCGAAGAGAGCCGCCGCGCTCGAAAGGGAATTGCCAACGCGAGAACTCTTTCGAACGGGAGCACCAGCGCCGAGCGGCAAAGCGAGCGAATGAATTTACGGCGCGTGGAAGCCAAAAGAGGCGTACCTTTCCTGGAGAAGCCCGTGCTAGAATCCGGCGCTTTCTTTTATAGTAAGCCCTGCCGGGCAATGCAAGTTGCGACCTAACGAGTACAGGAGAAATACAAATCCTTGTCCAACATTTCTAGTTTTTGCGTAGGGCAGTTTCGCCGGTGCTTGCTCATGCGAACGGCTGCGTGCCTCGCCGCCCTCATCAGTTTTACAATGTCCGCTCTGCCCGCCTTGTGCCAGCAAGCGAAGGAAGCACCCGCGCCTATGGAACTTTCGCGCACCGTGCGGCCCTGGGAATTCCTGCCGGTCACCGGAACGCGTGCGGCCTTATTCGGAAATGAAACCGGCAAAATGGAAGCGTGGGTTTATCCGCTGAAACTTTTCCGCGAATTTCATTTGAATTTCCTCACCGAAGGCCGAGTTCTCCCCGCCGACACGCTTGCGAGAACCCTCACCGTGCGCCCGGAATCCGCCACCATTCTTTATGCCGGCGACACTTTCACGGTGCGCGAAACTTTTTTTGTGCCCGTGGACGCGCAAGGCGCCGTCATCCTGCTGGACGTCGAAACCGAGCAGCCTCTCGAGGTCGAAGCGGTGTTTCATCGGGACTTCCAATTGATGTGGCCGGCAGCCCTCGCAGCGTCTTACCTGGATTGGAGCTCGCGGCAACACGCATTTTATTTTGGCGAAGAGCAGGGAAAATTTGTGGCGTACGTCGGTTCACCAACGGCAACCGACCCTCGCGCCGAATTCCAGAACAATTATTCGGAATCGCAGACCAGTTCCTTCCGTCTCGGCGCCATGGCAAAAGGGAAAGACACGAAAATGATCGTCATCGCTGGCTCTGTGGAAGGCAGTACTGCCGCGGCGAAAACATATCAACATCTGACGGCAGATTACGCGGCGCTGTTGCAGGAATCCCGAAAGTATTACCAGGACTATCTCGCGCGCACCGTCCGCATCGATCTTCCCGACACGCAAATCCAGCAAGCCTACGATTGGGCGCGCGTGAGCATGTTTCAGGGCCTCGTGACCAATCCCTATCTTGGCACGGGACTGGTCGCTGGCTACCGCACTTCCGGCGAAAGCCAGCGCCCAGGCTTCGCCTGGTTTTTCGGCCGGGATTCCTTTTGGACTTCGCTGGCGCTCAATGCCGCAGGCGATTTTTCGACGACGCGCACGGCGCTTTCGTTCATCAGCAAATTCCAGCGTGAAGACGGCAAGATCCCCCACGAGATTTCGCAGGGTGCGAATTTTGTGGACTGGTTCAAAGGCTATCCTTATCCGTATGCATCGGCGGATGCCACGCCGTTGTACATCATCGCGATGAACGATTACGTCATGGAAAGCGGCGACACGGCCTTCGCAAAAGAAAAATGGGACAGCCTTTGGAAAGCTTATGAGTTTTTGCGCGCAACTTACGACGAGCACGGCTTCCCGAAAAATCTTGACGTCGGCCACGGCTGGGTGGAAGGCGGCCCGCTGCTTCCGGTCAAAACAGAGCTCTATCAAACCGGGTTGGGCATCGAAGCGCTCCGCGCGCTCTCGAATCTGGCGCATCTTACCGGCAAAGAAGATGCGAGCAAGGATCTCGCCAAAAATTTCGGGCAGCAGCGGCCGCTGATGAACGAAACGTTCTGGCTCGCTGACAAAAAACGCTTCGCCTTTGCGCTGGACAAGGACAATCGCGCGGTGGACGAACCCAGCGTACTCGCCACCGTGCCGATGTGGTTTGGCTTGCTCGATGAAGGCAAAGCCGACTCGATGATTACGCAGCTCGCCGATCTCGATCAGCAAACAGACTGGGGCATGCGTATCATCTCCGGCCATTCGCCGAAATTCAGCGGCGGCGGCTACCACTTCGGCTCGGTGTGGCCGCTGTTCACGGGCTGGGCGGCGGTCGGCGAGTATCGTTATCACCGCGTGCTGCCCGCTTATGAGAATCTGCGCGTCAACGCGCTGCTCACCTTTGACGGCTCGCTGGGCCACGTCAGCGAAGTTCTCTCCGGTGCGTACTATCAGTCGCTCTCGACGAGCTCGCCGCACCAAATCTGGTCCGCGGCCATGGTGGTGAGTCCCTTGATGCGCGGCATGTTGGGTCT
>Ga0066709_100001788_pt1 | contig 14800 bp, 7 predicted proteins | sample GraSoiAngelo_158_FD_79665 | JGI IMG/M metagenome (GOLD analysis project Ga0066709, IMG submission 79665) | Grasslands soil microbial communities from the Angelo Coastal Reserve, California, USA - 14_1009_16_30cm | ecosystem: Environmental > Terrestrial > Soil > Grasslands | place: USA...
GGGGCGGTCACCGCCGGAGCCCGATCCACGTCGGTGACCGTGATCGCCGTCGTGGCGGAGCCGGAGAGCGCATTGGCCGCGGTGAACGTCACGTCGTAGGGAGCGGTCCGGGCATCCGCATACGCCGGCGTCCAGGTGAAGGTCCCCGAGGTGTGCGGCGACGGCGAGGAGAACTGAGCGTTGTTCCCCGCGGGTAGACCGGTGAGATCGGCCGTGAGGGACGTGATCGGCTCCCCGTCGGGATCCGTGGCCGTGACGGATACCGTGAGGAGCGATGCCTCCGCCACGCTCGCGCTGGACGGTGCGGTCACCGTAGGGGCGCTGCCGCCGATGCTGAAGGTGTCCAGGACGCTCCCCAGAGGGCAGCCGACGTCGTTTGTGCCACCTCCGGCGGGGCCGCATAGGAACGAGCCTTCGATGCCCGTGGACGTGAAGTGCAGCTTTAGCGAGCCCAGGTGCATCGCCCTGAACACGGACCACGAAGGCTGGGTGCAAGCGAGCCAAAGGCAGCTTCCGTCCTGCTCCAAGTTGCTTCCCCCGGTCCCGGCCGTGATGTGCACGACACCGTTCTGCGGGAAGCTCCGCTCGTAGTTATGGCTGTGCGCATTCAAATTCAAGACGTACTTGCTGTGCGTCGCCCCCAGCGCGTCGAGGTGCCCCTTCAGCGTGCTGTCCCCCTCATGATGCCCAGAGGAGTAGGCTGGCCTGTGGCCGAACGTCACGATGAACCTGATCGCTGGATCAGTCTGGGCGGCGTCCATCAGAGCAGCCGCCTTCGGCCGCCAGTCGGACAAGGCGCCCGACCAAGGTTCAGGATAGGCGATGAATCGGACGTTCCCGTAGTCGAACCAATACCAGTCCTCACCGCAGCAACTGACCGAAGGAGACCCAGGTGACGTCTGTGGGTTGGGGAAATCGAATCGACCTTTGTAATTCCTGAGGTCGTCCGTGGCGGGGCGATCATATTCCTCGTTCCCCCAGGCCGGCATGTAGGCGGCGTCCTGGGACCACACCATGACGTCGTTGAAGTGATGGTCCACTTTGCTGAGTCCATGAGCGCCCCCATACGTGAGATCTCCAACCATGAGAACGAACGCGGGAGGGCTCGCGGCGATCTGCGACTGGATCGTCCCCATCCTGACATAACTGGACTCGTCCGCGATGTCGCCCTCGACAAAGATCGTGAAATCGGAGCTCCCGGCCGGAGGGGGGGTGTGGAAGGTGTGGTCGGGCCCGCTGCCGATGGAGTAGTGGTAGAGGGTGTTTTCTTGGAGCCCGGTAAGCTTCGCTTCCCAGAACGGCCCGGCCGAGGAGAACGGGATAGGATTCGGCGTCGTGGCGGTCACGCTCTGGGTGTATATCGTCGTCGGGCCGTAACGAATGAAGTCCTCGCTGCCCACCCATTCAAAGGTAACCGAGTTCTGACCGGTCATGGTCCAGTGGACTTCGGCACCTCCGACCGTCGGTGCGACCACGGTGACGACGCGGGAGTCGGGCGTAGGGTCGGCGAGACCCATGGAGTCCGTCACCGTAAAGCGGGCGGTGTAAGTGCCGGGCGTGTTGAATACGATCGCGCCCGGGTCCTCTACGACCTGGTTGGGGGCGCCACCCCCAAAATCCCATAGGTAGGTGAACGGAGTCGTATTGTCCGGATCTGAGGCCGTTCCCGTGAACGAAACGGATGATCCGGACACAACGGTCACATTGCCGACCGGAGTGTTGATGATCCCTTGCGGGGGCAAATTCGATGATCCGCTCACCGCCACCGCGGCGCTCGTGAAGTTCGTGTTCCCCTGGCTGTCCGTCACGGTGAGACCGCAGGTCCAGTTACCGGCCGCGTATGTGTGAGCTGCGCTCGACGCTGTCTGTGGGCCGACAAACGTGCCGTCTCCGAAATCGAATCGATAGGACGCGATCGTCCCGTCGTCATCCGTGGACGTCGAGGCATCTGCGGTAACAGCCAGGGGGGCGGAGCCCGACGCCGGCGTGACCGTCAGGCGGGCCACCGGGGGCACACCGCTCAGCGTGAACTCGAGCGCGCCTCGGTCGGCGTAGGGGACGGGACCGATTCCGGCGTTGGGGGTGGAGGGATCGTCCACCCGCGGCCGTCCCTCCGCGTCCATGGCCGGCCAGTTGCTGACCGAGGAGTTAGCATTATCGATCGCCGGGGAATTCGAGTTCAGGTGGAAGTCTCCCGCCCCGGGATTTACAAACCGCGGGTCGCTTTGGAGTGACTGCGCGTCCTGCGCGGTGGCGGCGCTGTAGGCGGCGACAGAGGGATAAGTGGTCGAGATGTACTTGACAGGAGCCGCCGAAGTCGAGTTCCAAAAGAGGTTGTAGTCCGACACAAACCCCGGCGCGGAGCCGCTATCCACCCAGAGATCGAGCCCGCCCTGCGTGAGCCCATTACTTACCGCGATGCAGTTGAATACGCTCGTACCAGTGCAGCCGCCCTCCACGGCAAACCCATCGTTGAAATTCCCATAGGCTACCTCGTGTCGATGCACGGTCCCGGTGCAAGTACTGAGATGGTGAAAGCCGTGATCGCCGTTGTTCCAGGAGATGTTCCCGATTGAAATGTTGTTATTGGAGGAGCTGCCGAACTGGAGCCCCGTATCCTGGTTGTCGTGCAGGCGATTCCTTTGGACGAGGTTGCCGCTGGAGCCGCTCAGGGAGATGCCGTTCGCCCTACGCGTCGAGGGATCCGCGTTCCGGAACGACTCGTTGTCCTGCAACGTGCACCCGTCGCTCGTGGACGACAGCGAGATTCCGTGGTCCTGGTTGTCGAAGATCACGTTGGATGTCACCAGCACGCCCGTGGACGCCGAGATCCCAATCCCGTAGTGGCGGGCGAGATTCACCGAGTTGCTTGAGACGACGCAGTGGTTGGAGCTGCTGCTCAGGTAGATCGCCCGGTCTTCGGTTCGGGTCACCGTGAATCCGCTGATCGTGACCCACGAGCGGCCCGAGAGGCGGAAGCCATATGCCCGCCGACCCACCCGCGACTGGTGCGATCCCGGATTGCCGCCGCCCGCGTTAACATAGAGCCCCGTGCCCGAGACATAGTGGAACGTCCGTAGAGGGAGCGCGCTCGGCGAGGCCGAGGAGGGGGTGAGTCTGGCTCCGTCGGCAAAAACCTGAAGCGGGCTCCACGTCACACTCGAGGCGAGCCAAACATCCCCTGAGTAGAGCGTCCACTCGGCCGTCGCCGAGAAATCATCCGACCCGTCCACCGTTACCGGCGCACCCAATGCCTGGATGACGAACGGACTCGCTGAGTCCCCCGATGCCGGAACGGTTATCTGCTCCGGATAGAGGCCGGGACGGACGTATATCGTGGTTCCGGGTCCCTTGTGTGCCGCGATGGCGGCCGAGATGGTGCAATAGGGTGCTGTCGGGGTCCCGGGGCCAGTATTGGAGCAAGCGGGATTTGCGTTATCGACGTAGAAGGTCGCGGCGGTGGCGGCGGATGGCGCTAGGATCAGGGCCCAGCCAAAATACCAGGCGAAAAGATTGCGGGCGAAGCCGCCTCGGGCCGCTCGGAGAGCGGGCGGGCTCGGGAAAAAGGCATTCCTCCCTCGGGGCCCGAACGGCAAGCCTGCGAGGAGGGTCGTGACGAGTTCCCCTCTGAGGGGTGGAAACCGCGATCGGCGCCGCGACCTTCCGAATCGGTACGAACGGACAGAATCCGTCCGCGCGAGAAAACAAAGTTACACAATAGGATACACCTGAATCGCCGGTTCGTCAAACTACTCCCGTCGCGAGCCGGGTAGCCGGACGGCTCCGCTACGGAGCACGAGCACACGATCCCCTTCGACCGAGACGACGGTCGAAGGAATCCCGGAGAGCTCCCCTTGATCCACGACAAGATCGACCCCGTCCAGGAGCGCGCCCTCCGCGCGGATCGCGGGATCCTGGCCCGGTTCGTTGGCCGACGTGGAGAGCACGATTCCACCCGCGGCTTGGACCACGGCGCGGAGGAATGCGTTGCCGGGGCACCGGAGGGCGACCGTTCCCTCCGGCGCGCGCAGCGATTCGGGAATCGACGGCGCCGCGCGGAGGACGAGCGTGAGCGCGCCGGGCCAGTGCTCCCGCGCGAGCGCAGAAGCCCGCGGGCTCGGCGCGGCCCAGCGGTCGATCTCGCCCGGATCGGCGATCAATCCGATGAAGCGCTTCCCGGGGTCGCGGGGCTTCAGGGCCTGGAGCCGCGCGACCGCGGCCCCATGATCGGCCAGAGCATGCAGGCCGTACACCCCTTCCGCCGGCAGGAGCGCGATTCCGCCCCGGCGCAAGACTAGGGCGGCGCGCCCCGAGGCGTCCCGCCACGCCTCACCCGGGGCGAGAACGATGTGCTCCATCGGCAGTCCCGCGCCTTCGTTTCCCGGCTGCTAGAGCCGCTCGCCGCGGGCCAGCCTCAGCTTCAAGTCCTCGAGCTTGAGCGCGAGACCTCGGTCCGACAGCGCCAGGATTTGAACCGCCAGCACCGCCGCGTTTTTCGCGCCCGCGGGTCCGATCGCCACCGTGGCGACCGGCACGCCCGCCGGCATCTGGACCGTGGAGAAGAGCGAGTCCGCTCCGGAGAGCGCGGAGCCCTCGAGAGGCACGCCGATCACGGGAAGCGTCGTGTGCGCGGCGACCGCGCCGGCGAGGTGGTTCGCCATGCCCGCGCCGGCGATGAAGAGCTGGACTCCCTGCGCGGGCGCCTCCCGGACGAGATCGCGCACGCGGTCGGGGCTCCGATGGGCCGACGCCGTTTCCATGCGGGACGCGACCCCGAAGCTCTCGAGGACGCGCGCCGCCTCCTCCATCACCGCGCGGTCGGAATCGCTCCCGAATAGGATCAAGACGCGAGGTTTCTCGCTCATGGAATGGGTCTCCCTGATTGGAGTGCGGCCGCGATATCTCGCCGGTACTGCATCCCGTCGAAGCGAATCCAGGAAACGGCCTCGTAGGCCGCCTCGCGCGCTCGCTCCAGCGTTTCGGCGCGCGCGGTGACGCCGAGGACGCGTCCGCCGCCCGTCACGAGACGCCCGGCGCGGCGCTCGACGCCCGCGCAGTAGAACCGGATCCCGTGGGGGCGAGCGTGGTTCAGCCCCTCGATCACTTGGCCCGTGCGGGGCTCCCCCGGGTAGCCCGGGGCCGCCAACACCACACAAACGGCCGCTCCCGCGTGGCGGACGAACGATCCGTGACGGTCCGGAGGAAGCGAGCCACCGGCGGCCGAAAGGAACAAGGGCAGCGGATCCTCCTCGAGGAGCGGCAGGACGGCCTGAGCCTCGGGATCACCGAAACGCGCGTTGATCTCCAGCACCATCGGACCCGACGAGGTCAGCATGAGACCGAAGTAGAGAATCCCGCGGTATTCAATCCTTCGACCGCGAAGCGCGGCGAGAAGAGGGTCCACGATCCGGCGAGCGATTGCGACCGCCTCCTCCGCGCTCGGCACCCGCGCCGGGGCGCACGCGCCCATCCCGCCGGTGTTCGGCCCGGTGTCCCCGTCGTAGGCGCGTTTGTGATCGCGCGCCGGCGGGAACAGCATCCATTGCTTCCCGTCGGTGAGGACCAGGAGCGACGCCTCCTCGCCGCGAAGAAAATCCTCGATGACGAGAATTCTTCCCGATTCCCCGAGGCCTCCGCGCTCCATCCACGCGCCGACGGTCTCGAGCGCCTCCCGCTCGCGCTCCGCGACCACGACCCCCTTGCCGGCCGCGAGACCGTCCGCCTTGAGCACGATCGGGTAGGTCGCGCCCGCGAGGATACGCTTCGCCTCCGCGGCGCTGTGCGCCACCCGGTAGGGAGCGGTCGGAAGATTCAACTCTTGCATGAGTTGTTTTGCGAAACTCTTGCTCGATTCCAGCCGACCCGCGGCGCGGACGGGTCCGAGGGCCGGAACCGAAATCTTTGCGAGAGCGTCGGCCAGCCCCATGGCGACCGCCGAATCGGGCCCGATCACCACAAGGTCCGGCTTCTCCCGCCCGGCCCACGCGGTGAGCGCCGCCAGATCCGTGGCGCGGATCGGGACGCACGTGGCTTCGGCTTCCATCCCTGGGTTCCCGGGCGCGGCGAAAACGGCGGGGTGTTCCGGCGAATCGTGGAGCGCGCCCACCAGCGCGTGTTCCCGTCCCCCACTCCCGACCACGAGCACCTTGGGGTGCCCGGTCACGCTACCCCCAGCTCCTTCCGGAGCGCTTCCTGGACCTTCTCGGGATGCGCGCGGCCTCGCGACTGCTTCATCGCCTGACCCACGAGAAACGCAAACGTCCGCTCCTTGCCCGCCCGCACCTCGGCGGCCGGCCCCGGGTTTGCCGCAATCACCTCCCGGGCGAGGGCGCGGAGCGAGGCCTCATCGTCGATGGGGAGAAGCCCGTGAGCCTGCACGAGCTCCTCGGGGCCCTCCGCCCGGGTCAGCATCATCTCGAAGACCTGTTTTCCGATCTTGCCGGAGATTCGCCCGGTCGCGACCATCTTGATGAGATCCCCCAACCGGTCGGGCCGGATCGGGAATTCCTCGATCGTCTGGCCCTCCTTATTCCGGACCCCGTTCACCTCGGTCATGATCCAGTTCGAGGCGAGCTTGGGGTTCCCCGAGCGCCGGGCGACTTCTACATAGTACGTCGCGAGCGCGCGGGTCTCGGTCAGGACCTCGGCGTCGTATTCGGGGATGCCGAGCTCGCGCGTGAGACGGTCGCGAACCTGGCGCGGGAGCTCGGGCAGCTCCGACCGGACCGACTCGATCCAGGCTGGATCGAGGTCGAGCGGAAGGAGATCGGGCTCGGGAAAATACCGGTAATCGTGGGCCTCCTCCTTGCTCCGCATCGTCTCGGCGATTCCCTTGTCCGCGTTCCAGAGAAGGGTCTCCTGCACCACGCGGCCGCCCGACTCGAGAATTCGGATCTGCCGCTCGGTCTCGAAGGCGATGGCGCGCTCGACGTTCCGGAACGAGTTCATGTTCTTGATCTCCGCTTTGGTGCCGAACGCGGCCTGGCCCCTGGGCCGGACCGAAACGTTCGCGTCGCAGCGAAGGCTCCCCTCCTCCATGTTCCCGTCGCAGACGTCCAGGTATTCGAGAATCTGCTTGAGTCGGATCAGATAATCATAGGCCTCCGCGCCACTTCGGATCTCCGGCTCCGAGACGATCTCGATGAGCGGCACGCCGGAGCGATTGAGATCGACGCGTGTGGTCGTCACACCCTCGCGACCCTCCGGATGAAGCGATTTTCCAGCGTCCTCTTCAAGATGGATCCTCACAAGCCCGATCCTCTTCCAGCCGCTCCCGGAGCGGATCTCGATACCGCCGCCGATGCAGAGCGGCCGATCGTACTGGGAGATCTGGTAGCCCTTGGGGAGATCCGGATAGAAGTAGTTCTTTCTGGCGAAGACGCTCCGTTCCGCGATCGTGGCGCCGACCGCGAGACCGGTCATGACCGCGAAACGGACCGCCCGCTCGTTCAACACGGGAAGCACCCCCGGAAGTCCGAGGCACACCGGACAGACCTGGGTATTGGGTCGTGCTCCGAACGTAGTGCTGCACCCGCAGAATATCTTCGACCGCGTCTTGAGTTGCGCGTGGACTTCGAGGCCCACGACCGTCTCGTAGTCGTCGTGGGGGGCTTTCGCCACCGCGCTCGACTCCGTCTCCGGCCTCGTTGCGCTCATCGCTCCGCCTGCGTCGCGGGAACGAGCGCGTTCATCGCCCGCGCCCGCCCAGGAACGGGGGCACCCGGGCCGCGTCCACGTTCTCGGACTCCCACGCACGCGCGATGCGGAGCAGCGTCGCCTCCTCGAAGGGGCGCCCCACGAGCTGAAGACCGATCGGCAGCTTGGCCCGCGTGGAACCCGCCGGAAAGGACACTGCGGGCACGCCGGCCAGAGACGCGGGAATCGAGAAGATATCGTTCAGATACATCGCGAGGGGGTCGTCCACCTTCTCGCCGATCTTGAACGGAGGGGTCGGCGTCGTGGGGAGCAGAATCGCGTCCGCGCGAGTGAACGCCTCGTCGAAATCCCTCCGAATCAGGGTCCGCACCTTCATCGCGCGGAGATAATAGGCGTCGTAGTATCCAGCCGAGAGCGCGTACGTGCCGAGGAGGATCCGGCGCCTCACCTCGCGGCCGAAACCACGCCCTCGAGTGGCGGCGTACATCGACCGGAGGTCGGCGCTCTTGGCGCGGAAGCCGTACCGCACCCCGTCGTAGCGGGCGAGATTGCTCGAAGCTTCGGCCGGGGCGATGAGGTAATAGGTCGCGATCGAATAGCGCGCGTGTGGCAAGCGGACGTCGAGAACCTCGGCCCCTTTCCCGGCGAGCGTCTTCGCTACCCGATCGAGGGAGCCGAGGATCTCGGGATCCACCCCTTCCCCGATCAGATCGCGGGGGATCCCGAGCCTGAGCCCGGAGACCCCGCGCTCGAGCTCCTCGAGCGGAACCGGCGCGGCCTCCGCGCGGCTCGTCATGTCCCGCTCATCGCGCCCGCAGATCGCGTTGTAGAGGAGCGCTGTGTCGCGCGCGGTTCTCGCGATCGGTCCGATCTGATCGAGCGAGGAAGCGAAGGCGACGAGCCCGTATCGCGAGACCGCCCCATAGGTCGGCTTCAACCCGAACACCCCGCAGAATGCGGCGGGTTGGCGCACCGATCCTCCGGTGTCGGAACCGAGCGCGAGGGCCGCCTCCCCCGCGGCAACGGCGGCGGCGGAGCCGCCGCTCGAGCCGCCGGGCACCCGCTCCAGGTCCCAGGGGTTTCGGGTCGGGAAAAAGGCGGAATTCTCGGTGGAAGACCCCATCGCAAATTCGTCGCAATTGGTTTTACCCGTGAAGACAGCCCCCGCTTCCCGCAGCCGCTCCACGACGTGGGCGTCGTAGGGGGGAAGATATCCCTCGAGAATCTTCGAGCCGCAGGTCGTCGGAACCCCGCGAGTGCAGAGGTTATCTTTCAATGCAACCGGGACGCCCGCGAGCGGCGTAAGCCTCTCTCCCGACGCGATCCGTGAGTCGACCGCGCGCGCCATGGCGAGCGTGCGCTCCCGATCCCTGTGAAGGTACGTGTGCAGCCGGTCCGCGGTCCCGTCCATTCGATCGAGGAACGTGCGCGCCACTTCCGCCGCGCTTCGGTCTCCGCTCAAGACGGCGCGGCCGATCGCTTCGGCGGATTCGAGAACCTCGGCCTTGCTCATACGACTTGTGGAACGCGGAAATAGTCGCCGTCCCGGTCGGGCGCCTGGGCGAGCGCCTCGTCACGAACGTCGCACGGCGTCACGCGATCTTCGCGGAGCCGGCTCTTCGACCCGGCCCCGACCTGACTGGTCGGCTCGATGCCGTCCACGTCCAGCGCCTGGAGCTGCTCCACGTAGGAGAGAATCGAGGCCAGCTCCTGGACCAGCCGGGCTTCCTCCGAGGGGTCGAGTTCGAGCCTCGACAGGGCCGCCACGTCGTGGACGACTTTCGCATCAATCGGCATGGCTCAGCTCCGCGAACGCGGCGAGGATCTTCTTCGTTCCCGCCCGCCGGAATTCCACCGTGAGCTTCGCGCGCTCGCCGCGTCCTTCGCACCCCACGACGATGCCCTCTCCGAACTGGGGATGGGTCACGCGGACTCCGATCGGACTGCTTCGGCCGTCCTCCGTCCCCTCGGAGCGCCCGGCGCTCTTCCGAAACTTCCGCGGCGCGGCGCTCGCGGCCAGCCGGCGCTCGACGTCCACCCACTCGAGACAGTCTTGCGGAATCTCGTGAAGGAACCGCGACCCGCCTCCCCCGGCCGCGTTCCACGCCCGCCTGTAGGAGGCGTGGAGCAGATCGACTCGGAGCCGCGCACGCGTGAGCGCCACGTAGAAGAGCCGCCTCTCCTCCTCGAGCTGCGCGGGGTCGTCGATCGACGAGGCATGCGGGAGAAGCCCCTCCTCGAGCCCCACCACGAAGACGACCGGGAACTCGAGCCCCTTCGCGGAGTGGATGGTCATGAGATTCACCGTGTCCTCCTCGTCGTTCCAGAGATCCACGTCCGTCAGGAGCGCCACCTCGGCGAGGAAGCCATCGATGGTCGGGTCCTCCGCGCGCCTCAGGTAGGTCTCCGCGCCTGCGATCAGCTCATCGACGTTCTCGATCCGTTCGCGGGCCTCCACCGGGTTTTCCTCGAGGAGGTATTCTCGGTATCGGATCTCCGCGATCAGCCCCGCGAGGCACGCCGGAGGGGAGAGCGTCCGCATCGGCCTGAGCGCCGCGAAGAGCCGGGCCACCTCGGCCAGCCTCCGGGCGGCCGGGGACCCGACCGCTTGACCGAGATCCGGGTGCCCGAGCGCGTCGGGGATCGCGAGGCCGCGCTCTTCGGCGAAGCTCCGAAGGCGGTCCAGCGTGGTTCGCCCGATCCCCCGAGGCGGCACGTTCAGGATCCGGAACCACGAGACCGAGTCGCGCGGCTGCACGAGCGCGCGCACGTAGGCGATGATGTCCTTGACCTCGCGCCGCTCGTAGAAGGAGATCCCGCCCGTGAGCTGATAGGGAATTCCCGACCGGCGGAGCGCGTTCTCCACGGCGCGCGACTGGGCGTTCGTGCGGTAGAGCACGACGAAGTCGCTGTTCTTGAGCGAGAGCTCGCCGCGCGCCTCCAGGAGGAGGGACACCACCCGCTCCCCTTCCGAATCCTCGTCCTCGGCGGCGTGCACGCGGAGGCGCTCCCCCGGAGCGTTCTCGGTCCAGAGCTCCTTCTCCTTGCGGGCGGAGTTGTGCCGGACCACGCCGTTCGCGGCGCGAAGGATCGTCTGGGTGGACCGATAGTTCTGGGTGAGTCGGAGCACCGTCGCCTCCGGGAACGACTTCTCGAAGGACAGGATGTTCCCCACGTCCGCGCCGCGCCAGCCGTAGATGGACTGGTCGTCGTCCCCCACCACGCTCAGGTTCCGATGACTCCGGGACAAACTCTCGATCAGCCGGAATTGGATCGCGTTCGTGTCCTGATACTCGTCCACCAGCACATGGAGGAAGCGCGTCGCGTAGGCGCGGTGGATCTCCTCGTCGAGCTCGAACAGCCGCACCGTATGCCCGATCAGGTCGTCGAAGTCCATCGCTCCGCGGTCCCGGAGCGCCTTTTGATACCCGCCGTATAGGAGCGCGAGCCTTCGGTCGACCGTCGTGAACGCGGTCTTCTGGAACTCCTCCGGCCCCAGACCCTCGTTCTTGAGCCGGGAGATCCGCGAGCCCGCGGCCGCGGGGCTCAGGGTCCGGTCCTCCGGACCCGGCCCATGAAGCAGCTCCCGCAATAGGGCGCGCTGGTCGTCCGTGTCGTAGATCACGAAATTCTTGGGGTACCCGAGCAGCTCGGCGTGACGGCGCAAGATGCGCACGCAGGTCCCGTGAAACGTGCCGAGCCAGACGCCCAGATCCTCGCGCCCCAGGAGCGACTGGGCACGCGCCTTCATCTCGCGCGCGGCCTTGTTGGTGAACGTGAACGCGAGGATCGAGCCCTGCGGAATTCCCCGATCGCGCACGAGATGGGCGATGCGCCCGGTCAAGACGCGGGTCTTTCCGCTTCCGGCGCCCGCGAGGATCAAGAGGGGGCCGCCGGGATGCTCTACCGCTTGACGCTGCACGGAATTGAGGTCCACGACTCTCCTAGTACTCTAATCTTACCTTGAGGTCGAGATTGTACTGCTGCGGGGGGGCGACGGTCTGGCCCGTCCCGCCCGCCGCCGGGCTGAGCGGCTTTCCGCGGATCTGCTCCCCTCGAAGGAGAAGGTGCCGCGTCACGCGGTACTCGGCGCTCAGACTTTGGATCTGCTCGGCGGTGCTGGAGAAGTTGCGAGAATACTTAACATAGAGCTCCGGGGTCACGTACTTTCCGACACCGAGCAGGCCGATGGGGTTGCCGGACGTATTGGGACCGGTCGCCGTTCCCGACTTGAGATCGATCGTGTCGATGAAACCCACCTCCGCCAGCCATCGTTCGGCGTTGCGGAAGAGGTAATTTCGGACCGGAAGCGTGGCGTCCGGGCCCGCGACCGGCGCAACCCCTTCGGCGGTGCTCACCTCCGTTCCGGCCGAGGAGAACTGCCCGATCGTGAGGACCTTCCAGAGGTAGCTCTCGCTGTGCCGCGGGTCGTCGTCGTGCAGATGCACCTTGAGCTGGCTCGCCCGACCCGACAGGGTCTGGTAAATCACCCGGGATTCGGAGCCCGGGCCCGCCACGGTCGTCTGCGCCTCGATGGATATGTCCGGATCGATCCGATCCAAAGTGGTGAAGCTGATTCTGCCGCTCACGATGCGAAACTCGTTCGAGTAGATGTAGTACTTCCCCTTGACCTCGAGCGTTCCAAGGATCAGGTCGCGAACTCCCTCGTTCCGGAGCGTGAGCTGCCCGTTCATGAGCTCCACTTCCGTGTCCAGGTTTCGGTACCAAAGATTGCGCGGAACGTCGATCACGATGTCATAAAGGAGTGGCGTTGGCGTGTTCGGCTCCTCGCGGGGCCGGCTCAGATCCAGGGTCAACTCGCCCCGGGACAAGGTCGCCGGGGCCACGCTCGTGATGCGCGGGACCTCCATGCCCTCCGGATTGGTCGCATCCTGGGCGCGAAAGTCGCCGCTGAAGCGAAACAGGTAGGTCTCCCGGTCCGTAACGGTGAACTCGGTCGCGTGGAGACGAAACTCGTAATTCCCCCAATGCCGCCCTTCCGCCGTCTGCCAGAAGCCGGAGCCGCTCAAGCGGCCCCGCCGTCCCTCGCGCGCGTTGATCCGGGTCACGTTGACCCGGTGCTCATCGAAGGTCGCCTCCACCTCGAGCCCCTCCAGCACCTCGTCGCGTCCGGCGATCCGTAACACTCCTTCCACGAGCTTGAGCGATCCCGTGACGACGGGCCGGGAGGGCGTCCCCCGGATATCGGCCGTCACGTTGAGCTTTCCGGCGCTCGCCGCGAGCTCCGGGACGAAAAGCGTGGCGACGCCGAAGTCGGCGTTCGCCATGCGAAGCTTGAGGGCCATCGGCTCATCGCGGAGCCACCGGCGCCCTCCGTAGAGTGCCAGATCGATCGGGATGGAGCCCTCGAGGTGGGATGTGGCGCCAGCGCGCATGAAATCGAGGCGCGAGAGGGTGAGCCTGCGACCGGCATAGCTTCCGGAGAACTCTGCCGAGTCCGCCTCCACTCCGTGGAGCGCGAGCGCCGAGCCGCGGGCTTCAAGCTCGAGAATCGGCTCGGCGGCGGTTCCCGACACGCGTGCCTTCGCCGACGCGATGCCTCGAAGCGAGCTCCAGCTCGTATCGATGGGAGCAAAGGCGGACAGATCGAGCGATTCCGTCGTTCCTGCGAGGGCAAGCTCCACCCGGGAGGTCCACGTGTGGTCTCCACGGCTCAGAGCGCCCATCCAATCCTGAAACTTGAGCCGCGGCCTCACCGTGCCGGCAAGAGACGCCAGCCCATGGCCAGCGACCCACCGCATCTCCGACACGGAAACGGCGCCCGGCGCGTAGGTCAAGCTCATCGAGAGAGAATCCCCGCTCACTCCCCCGAAGCGGGGTCTGGTGACGCGGAGGGTCGCCTGGATATCGGGATCGTCAAGGGGTCCCGCCAGGAGGAGGTCTCCATCGGCGATTCCCCGCGGGGCGTTCGGCGACTCTCCCGAACCGATGACGCGGCTCAGGTCGATGCCTTGAAGGGTGGCCCGAGCGCCGACGCGCCTCGCCTCAAACCAGACCGACCCCGCGACGTCGAGCCTGCCGGGGTCCGTGGCGAGCGTGAGGTGCGAAATCTTGAGCTCTTCCCCCTCCAGGGAGGCGTCCACGGTCCCGACGCTCTTCCACTCGCGGGCTCCCGCCGCAAGGGTGAGGGAGTCGAGGGTCACGATCGCGGCCCTTCCCTTGAAGCGCACGTCCCCGTGCAGCGCCAGCGTCGTGTCCCCTGATTTCTGACGGAAGCGCTCGATGACGATCTTGTCGGTGATCGTGAGCGTGGAAACCACATCGCCAAGCGGCCGGTCGCCGGCCCGGAGCCGCGCGACCTCCAGCTCCGCGACCCCCGAGGGAGCCGGGCCCAAATGCCCTCGAGAGGTGAGCCGCAGCGAATCGAATGCCATTCCGTTCTTGAGACGGCCGGAGGCGATGACCCCCTGCAGCTGGTAGTCCGGGGCGCTGGGGGTTCCCCGAATCGATCCGGTCACCCGCGCCTGCCCCGCTTCCATCCCGACGGGTCTCAGGAGAGAGTCCATCGCGCCAAGATCCCGAGCCACCGCCTCGAAGGAGAAGGAGAGGGTCGTGTCCGGGGCGATCCTGCCCGATCCCAGGAGGCGCGCCCCCGGCGTGTCGACCCACGCTGAGTCGATGGCCACGTCCCCATGTTGCCCCAGTCGCGCGGTGACCGCGCCGCGCTCGATGCCGAGCCGACCGAGCTTTCCCTGGTGGAGATCGAGAGTGACGGTCGCGATGGGATAGGGCTTCGCCTGAATCGCCCGGATCCGGCCGTCGCCGTTCAAGAGGCCGTGCGGCGTGCTGGCGGGCAGCCTCCACCACGGAAGGAGCCCGGGATCCACGTTCTTGAGGCGCACATCCGCCGTGAGCGCACCGTGCGTCTCGATCACCGCGCTTCCCGACACCTCCGCCTTCCTCACGCGGGCGAGAGCGTCGTCGATCCGAACCGCGCCGGGAACGAGCTGCGCCTGAGCGGTCAGCTCGTCGACCGGCTCTCCCGCGATGGTCCCCGACAGGCGGACCGCCGCATTCCCGGAGGTGGGATCGCCCGTGAACGAGACTTCCCCCACGAGCGAGCCCCGCGTGACCGGGGCCAGGTCGAGGAGCCGCATCACCTCCGCCAGATCCAGCGGGTTGA
>Ga0066709_100001789_pt1 | contig 14800 bp, 8 predicted proteins | sample GraSoiAngelo_158_FD_79665 | JGI IMG/M metagenome (GOLD analysis project Ga0066709, IMG submission 79665) | Grasslands soil microbial communities from the Angelo Coastal Reserve, California, USA - 14_1009_16_30cm | ecosystem: Environmental > Terrestrial > Soil > Grasslands | place: USA...
GACGTTTGATCGCGTGCGCGAGAACTGGAGCGCCGCCCTTGCGAAGCTCGCTCCCTTGCGCCTCGTGGTGGTTGTGGTTTACGCCTTGGCTGCCGTGGCCATCATCGCCCTGCTCGGACCTCGTGTGGGGAGGGAGTTGTTCCCGGGCGCTGCGGCTGGTCAATTTCGGCTTCGTGTCGACGCTCCGACCGGAACCCGCGCCGAAGACAGCTCACGCCTGGTCGAGAACGTTTTAGACGAGATTCAGACGGCGGCGGGGCCGGGCAATGTGGACATCAGCCTGGGTTATGTCGGCACTCAAGCCGCAAGCTATCCCATTAATACTGTCTTCCTTTGGACGGGTGGGCCGCACGAGGCTGTTATCAATGTTGCCTTGCGGCCTGAAGCGCGGATTGATGTAGGGGTCTTCGAGGAAAAGCTTCGACGAACCCTGCCTTCGAAATTTCCCCACTGTTCGTTTTCCTTCGAGCCGGGAGACATTGTCAGCCAAATTATGAACTTCGGGGCACCCACCCCTGTCGAAATCGGAGTCGCGGGGCCGGACCTGGCTGCCGTCCGTAGTTACGCAGAAAAGTTGCAAGGCGAGATGGGGAAGGTGACGGCCCTGCGCGATCTCAGAATCGAACAACCTTTCGATTATCCGACGATTGATGTCAAGGTGAACCGTGAGCTGGCCGGTCAGCTCGGTGTCACTACGGAGCAGGTGGCACGCTCTCTTTCCGAGGCCACCGCCTCCAGCCGCTTTACTGCCCCCAACTACTGGGCGGACCCGAAGACGGGAGTCGGCTACCAGGTTCAGGTGCAATACCCTCAATCGAGAATTGCCTCGCTCGAAGATGTGGTCAACATTCCGATCATGCCCGGCGTGGCCCAACATCCGCTGCTCGGCGACGTGGCCCAGGTCTCGAACGGGAAGATGGTGGGCGAGTACGATCGCAAGAATGGGCTTTGGAGAGTGGCGCTTTCGGCCGGAGTGGCGGGCGAGGACCTAGGAAGGGTTGCCGGCCACATTGACCGGGCGCTTGCGGCTGTCGGCGCTCCGCCGCGCGGGGCGAGCGTCGAGGTCGGCGGCCAAATTGCCCCCATGCGCGAGACCTTCAAGAACCTCGCCATCGGGTTGCTGGTGGCGGTCGTAGTCATCTTCCTGCTGCTGGCAGCCAACTTCGAATCTTTCCGCCTTTCCTTCGTCGTATTGACCATCTCTCCGGCCGTCATTTGCGGAGTGGTTTTTTCACTGCTGGCCACACACACGGCACTGAATGTGGAGTCTTTCATGGGGGCCATTATGGCGGTCGGCGTTGGAACCGCCAACGCCATCTTGCTCGTGAGTTTCGCCGAGCAGCGTCGCCGAGCGGGCGCCTCCGCCCTCGAGGCCGCGGTTCAGGCGACGAAAGCCCGGATGCGCCCCATCCTGATGACCAGCCTCGCCATGATTGCCGGGATGGTTCCCATGGCGCTGGCCTTGGGAACCGGCGCAGAGGTGACCGCGCCATTGGGAAGGGCGGTGATCGGAGGACTCGCGGCCGCCACCCTGGTGAACCTGAGCGTGTTGCCATTCATTTTCGCCATTCTCCAGGCGCGCGCGAGCACCCAATCCCCATCGCTCGATCCGGATGACCCCGAGAGCCGGTATGCGAAGAGCTAATGAACTGTTCCAAGTTATTATTCACCGTGTGGATGTCATTCCGAGCGCCGATGATTTTTGTCGGCCTGAGGATTCTGCTTCTGCGACGCCGAAAAGCAGATTCCTCGCTCGCGCTCGGAATGACGGCCAGTGGGAAGGAGTGTAAAAAATTAAATGGGACGGCACATTAGGAGCCTTACGCGGGGACCGCAAGAGGAGAAACTATGAAAATGTGCGTAAGACCGGCCACTCTCGCGTTCGCGCTGATTACCTCGCTCTCTCTTGCCTCTTGCAGCCGAGAAGAAAACCAGTCTGGTCGGGCGGCGAGCCTATCGCCCGAAGGACAAACTGCACCGACGGTGGAGGTGACCCGCGTAATTTCGGAAAAGCTACAGGCGACAGTCCTCCTACCGGCCGAGCTCGTGCCTTACGAACAGGTGGAGGTCTATTCGAAGGTGACCGGCTTCGTGAAATGGATCAAAGTGGATCGCGGCTCGCGCGTCAAAAAAGGTGAGCTCATCGCCGAGCTGGATGCTCCGGAGCTCGTTGCCCAACGCGCCGAGGCGGATTCCAAATATCAAAGCGCCGAGTCCCAACTCGCCGCCGCCAAGGCCAGGCTCGCCGCCGACGAAGGCACCTACCAGCGGTTGAACGCCGCAGCCAGAACGGCGGGCGTCGTGGCGCCGAATGACCTTGACATCGCCGAGAAGGCGGTTGAATCGGACCAGGGGAATGTGTCGGCTCTTGAAAAAACAGCCCAGGCGGCCCAGGAGTCCCTGCGCGCGGTCGGTCAGCTCGAATCTTACTTGGACATCACCGCGCCTTTTGACGGAGAAATTACGACGCGCTTTGTCCACCCGGGAGCGCTGGTCGGTCCTGCGGGCGGTCCGGGGGCGGTTACGCCCATCGTGCGGGTCGAGACCATCACCCGGGGTCGGCTGGTCGTGCCGGTTCCGGAATACGATGTGGCGGGAGTGCCGGAGGGGGCTGAGGTCGCCTTCACGGTGCCGGCCTTTCCAGGCAAAGTTTTTCACGCCCCGATCGCCCGAATCTCTCACAGCGTAGATGTTAAGACACGGACCATGCCCATTGAGCTGGACGTGCGGGATCCCGGCGCCGAGCTCGTTCCCGGCAGCTTCTCAGAGGTAGAATGGCCCTTGCGCCGCACCTACCCGACGCTGTTTGTCCCCGCCTCCGCGGTCGCCACGAACCTCGAACGGACTTTCGTCGTCCGGATTCGAAATGGAATGACCGAATGGGTGGACGTGAAACCGGGGGCGACAATGCAGGGCCGGATTGAGGTCTTCGGCGACCTCCGCCCAGGCGACATGGTGGCGATTCGCGGCACGGACGAACTGCGCCCGGGGACCGCTGTTGTGCCCCATTCCAACAATTAACCCACTTGAAAAGCGAGAATCAAACCTGAGGTGCTCATGAGAAGAATCCTAATGGAAAGCTTCGTGGCGCTTCTGTTTGTGGCACCAGTGTTCGCCCAACAGGGCGGGACCTCGCTTCGGCTTGTGGCCGCCATCCCGCTTCCAAATGTCGATGGGCGCATAGACCATTTCGCTGTGGACCTCCAGGGGCGTCGGCTATTCATGTCGGCGCTCGGAAATAATACCGTCGAGGTATTCGATCTCAAGACCCACCAGCGCCTACACACTATTTCCGGTCTCCACGAGCCGCAAGGCGTGCTTTACGACCCCGCGTCAAAGAGAATCTTCGTCGCGAATGGGGACGACGGCACTACGGTGGTGTTCGACGGCGCGACGTTCCAAGCCCTCGATACGGTCCACCTTTCCTCCGACGCCGATAACGTTCGCCTCGACGCTGCGGCCGGAACGGTTTACGTCGGCTACGGCGAAGGGGGCCTCGGGATGATCGAGGCGTCGAGCGGGAAGCAAGTGGGAGAAATTCCTTTGCCGGCGCACCCCGAATCTTTTCAGCTTGAAAAGTCCGGTCCGCGGATATTCGTCAATGTCCCGAATGCCAGCCAAATCGTCGTCCTCGACCGCGCGAAGCGGTCCGTGGTGGCGCGCTGGCGCCTGGGAGAATACGCCGCCAATTTCCCCATGGCGCTCGATGATGCCCACCAGCGGCTTTTCGTTGTGGCGCGCCGCCCCGCCGAGCTTTTGATATTTGACACCGGGAGCGGCAAGTTGGTGGGGCACTTGGCGGCGGTCGGCGATTCGGACGACGTATGGTATGACGCGGCGCTTAAGCGAATTTATGCTTCGGGTGGAGAAGGCTTTATCAGCGTCTTCGAACAAACGGACGCCGACCATTACCGGGCGCTCGCCAAAATTCACACTGCGCCGGGCGCCCGCACCTCGTTCTTCTCACCGGAATTGAGCCGGCTCTTTCTCGCCGTACCGCACCGTGGCGCCCAGCAATGCGAGCTCAGGGTTTATGAAGTCATTAAGTAAAAAATCGTGATATCAGGAGGTTCCAAATGCATATTCGCAAAGAAGTGTGGGGCATTCTTTCCGTATTCATTCTTCCCGCCGGGCTAATGGCTCAAGGGCTTAACGTGGCAAAGATTGACGAGGCTCTTGGACGCTCGGGGACGAGATTGGGGGAAGTCTATAAGTTAGGCTTTCCCCGGACCGACCTGCACGTAACGCTAGACGGCGTAGTCCTCCGGCCGGGCCTGGCGCTGGGCTCCTGGGCGGCCTTTGCAGGCAGCGACACGAACGCCACGGTGATGGGCGACCTCGTTCTGCTCCAGAGTGAAGTCAATTCGGTCATGGCGAACCTTCGAGCGAGCGGGTTTGAAATCACCGCCGTTCACAATCACTTGTTGAATGAATCTCCCCACGTCATGTACATGCACTACATGGGTCACGGCACGGCCACGGACCTTGCGAAGTCATTGCATTCAGCGCTCGAGCTGACCAAGACGCCGCTCGGCAAGCCCGCGCCGCCCGCCAAAGTCCCGGAGCCGGATTTCGCCAAAAAAGTGGAGGACGTTCTCGGGCGCAAGGGGAATTTCAATGGTGGCGTTCTCGCCTTCGGGATTCCGCGCGCGGAGGCAGTTCGCTCCGGAGACATGACGGTTCCTCCTCCCATGGGCGTGGCGCAATCCATAAACTTTCAGGAAGCCGGAGCTGCGCGCGTGGCGGCGACGGGCGATTTCGTGTTGATCGCGGAGGAAGTCAATCCCGTGATTTCAGCTTTGGAGGAGCATCACATCCAGATCACCGCTCTTCACAATCACATGCTCAACGACGAGCCGCGTTTATTCTTCATGCATTTCTGGGGCCTTGGGCCGGTTGCGTCGGTCGCCGAAGGCATCAAAGCCGCGCTCGAGAAAGTACACATTCAGTGACCCCTTTTCGGAGGTGGGCACGATTCCGGGACTCGCGCCGGCTTCTCCCGCTCGTCTGCGGTCTCTGCCTGCCGGTTTTGTTGGTCGGACCGCGCGTTCTTGTCGCCCGCCAGGCAGCCCAGGGCGCTCCGGCCGAGGGCCTTAGGGCTGCCGAGGCGGTTCGCGTGGAGCGCGCACCACGCCTCGACGGCACTCTCGACGATCCCCTTTGGCAGCAGGCCCAGCCCGTCACCGACTTCCGCCAGCGGGAGCCTCACGAACGCCAAGCGCCGACTGAGAAAACAGAAGTGCGCATTCTGTACACCCGCCGCGCCGTCTATTTTGGCGTCGCGTGCTTCGACTCGAGCCCCAGGGGGATTGTGGCCACCGAACTCCGTCGCGACCTGCCGCAAAACCTCGACGATTATTTCGAAATCCTCGTGGATTCCCGCCACGACCGTCGAAACGCCTACGTCTTTCAACTCAATCCCCTCGGAACGCAGAGCGACGGCTTGATCACCGAGGAAAAGCTTTCGGAAGATTCTCTCCAAGATTACGATCCGGGCTGGGACGGCGTTTGGACTTCTGCGGCCCGCACCACCAAGGCCGGCTGGACGGCCACCGTGGAAATCCCTTTCACCACGCTCAACTTCGCCGAATCCCAGGATGTGGTTTGGGGGCTAAATTTCAAGCGCTTTATCCGCCGGAAAAATGAGGAGGACCTTTGGTCGGCCTATCTCCGCGTTTTCGGGCTGGCCAAAGTATCCGAAGCCGGCGAACTTCACGGCATCACGGATATCGGCAGCGGCCGGCTGTTCATTGTCAAGCCTTACGCGCTCGGCGGCGTGGACAGCGTCTCCAGCTCGACGAATTTCCTCCACTCCGGCGGGTTCGATGTCAAGTACGGCTTGCGTTCGAACCTCATTGCCAACCTCACTGTCAACACCGATTTCGCCGACTCGGATGTGGACCAGCAGGAATTCAACCTGACTCCGTTCCGGCTGTTTTTCCCTGAAAAGCGGCAGTTCTTTCTCGAGAACGCCAGCGTTTTTGATTTTCCAACGGGTCTCATGGACCGCCTCTTTTTCACTCGCCAAATCGGCATTGACCCGGTTACGGGCCAAGTAGTGCCGATTGACGCAGGCGCAAAAGTGGCCGGCACGCTCGGAAAACTCGACGTGGGCGTTCTCGACGTCAAGACCCGCGCCTCCGGCCCTAATCCTTTTGCGAACTACGGCGTCGTGCGCGTCAAGCGCGCGCTGTTTGGGGACTCCTACATCGGCGTGATGGGGATTGACAAAGAATCCGGCAGCGCCACCGACCCCTACAACCGCGCGGGTGGCGTGGACGCGCGCCTGGTGTTCTTCAAGAATCTTGCCCTGTTTGGCTGGGCCGCGCGGACGAAAACGCCCGGCTTTCGGTCCGGCGACGCGGACGTAGGCGGGCGCGCCGATTTCCAGACGAACTGGATGGATTTTCGCGTGGAGAAGGACAAAATCGGCCCGAACTACAATCCCGAGGTGGGTTTCCTCAACCGCACGGACTTGCAGGAAACCTTCGTGGACTTGACCCTGAAGCCGCGGCCGAAGATCCGTGGCGTGCGGGAGCTGGATTTTGAAGGGTTCATCTATCATGCGCCGAACACCGCGAAGGTTCTCCAGACCCAGGAGTGGCAGGCCACCTTCCGGGCCCTTTTCAATAACGGCTCCTACACCGACGACGACATCGTGAACGTGTTCACGCAACTCATCACGGCGCCCTTTAACATTTACAAGAGCGTGGTCATTCCGTCCGGCCTCTATCACTTTTCGCGAACTCAATTCACTTATGGCTCGGGGCTCGATCGGCGGTTCACCTACAATCTCTTTGAGCGATTCGGGACCTACTACAACGGGCATTTGAATGAGGCGAGCGTGCGGTTTAACTACCGGCCCAATGCGCGGTTCTCGGTTTCCAGCTCCCAGCGATGGGACCGCTTCCGGCTGCCTGAGGGGAACTTCTCCATCGCTCTCGCGGGCCTGCAAACGAATTATTCGTTTTCGCGCTTTCTGACCTTGAGCAACCTGGTGCAGATGGACACCGCCAACCGTGAAGCCGTGAGCGCCAACTTTCGCCTGCGCTACAACTACCGGCCCGACAGCGATTTCTTCATCATCTACAATGTGGGGACGCGGTTTGCGAGCCTCGCCGTCGCGAACCCCCAGGAGCTTCGCGAGCAGCGCTTTGCGGTGAAGTTGACGTATTCTTTCAGCCCGCGCCTTGGGCGAAAGTTATCGGAAAAGAAGGCCAAGCCGTAATCGGCCCTGCCTTCGAGGTTCCAGCCCGACATCCTTCTCGGCGGCCGTTGGGATTTCCATGGAACGATTCCCCTTGCTTCCCCGGAACTTGAAAGTCATTTACGCGGCCGCATTCCTGCGCTCGCTCGGGGTCGGGATGACGGGCGTAATCCTCGCCGTGTACCTGGCGCGCTTGGGCATGTCGGCCACTTGGATCGGCGCGATTGTCGCTTCGGGCCTTGCCGGGAGCGCGGCGCTGATGGCGGGAGTGAGTTTTTACGCCGAGCGGCTGGGGCGGCGAAGGTCGCTTGCGATCATGGGCGGGCTGACGGTTTTGGGTGGCGCAGGTTTCGCTCTCACCACCAACACCGCAGGCCTGGTGGCGCTCGCGTTTCTCGGCATGGTCAACGGGATGGGCACGGACCGCGGCCCACTTTTCGCGCTCGAACAAGCGCTTCTGCCGGAGATGGTCCCCGACGAGCGGCGCACCGTGGCGATCTCCTGGCACAGCTTGGTGCTCGACGGCGGGCACGCCGTGGGCGCGCTCGCGGCAGGGCTTCCGGCGCTCGTCTCGCGGGCGATGGGGCTCGATTTACTCGCTTCCTATCGCCTGGCTTTTGGATTGTATTCGCTGGCGAACCTTGCCGCTTGCCTCTTCTATTTCTTGCTTGAGTCGGCGGAGGGAACGCTTCCGGGGAGGGCCACCGACATTTCGCAACAGTCCCGGGCGGCGGTTTATAAACTCGCCGCCTTGTCTTCGATAGACAGCCTGGGCGGTGGACTGCTCGTGGATTCACTGATCGCCTACTGGTTCTTCCGCCGCTTCGGGATTTCCGAATCCGGCCTCGGCCTGATTTTCTTTATCGGGCACCTGCTGAATTCGATTTCGTACCTCGTCGCTGTCTTGCTCGCGCGCCGGATCGGCTTGGTGAACACCATGGTCTTCACTCACATACCCTCGAGCCTTTTCCTGGTGGTCGTGCCTCTGGCGCCCTCCGCTCCCTTGGCCTTGGCGCTGTTTTTTGCCCGCGAGGCTTTGGCTGAAATGGATGTCCCCACCCGGCAGTCGTATATCCTCGCCGTGGTCAAGCCCGGCGAGCGGACCTTCGCGAGCGGCGTCACGAACCTGACTCGTAACATTTCCCGCGCGGCCACACCCACCCTCGCCGGATTCCTGATGCAGCACCTCGCCCTGGCGACGCCATTTTACCTTGGCGGTGGCATCAAGATTCTTTATGATTTCTTGTTCTTTGCGGCGTTTCGCCACTTGAAGCCGCCGGAAGAAAAGGAAGCTTCTGCGGGGGCTGAGAAGTCCAACGGCCGGCGGGGCGACGCTCGCGGCCTTTGAAAGACCACGCGTAACATTTCAAGGCTGGCGCAGAGCCCCGCGCGGACACTCCAGCAAGCCCTTGAACCAGGTCAAGAAGTCGATCTAGCTTCGATCTATTGCCAAACTTACCCGGCCGCCGTTTCAGCGGACTTAACGCTTCAGGAGGGAGTCAAAACTTCGGCTAAAGATTGCCCCTAGGTGACGGACAAGGTCTCGGTGGTGGGCAAGGCCTCGGCCGTGGGCAAGGCCTCGGCGGCGGACAGGGCTTCGGCGGTGGGCAAGGCTTGGGGTGATGCATTTCGAACAAGTCTCCTCTGCTGGTAGTCTCATCGGTGCGCATATATTTCTCCTTTGTAGATGATTGCCTCGTGTGAAGCGGCGGTAGATTCCCGCCTTTTGAGGGTGCCCCTGCTTCTTCTATTCAGAAGTACCTTCGTGAATAACGGTCCGGCGACTCGCCTCATCGGATAGATTAAATGGCCGGATGGGGGCTCGACACATGCCGCTTTCATTTCTCGCGTCCCCCCGTTTGCATCCAGATGTTGCCGGCCAGTTCGTTCAGGCCGAAAACGATTTTATCCCGCGCCACTGACAACTCCCGATAGTTCATCGGGATGTACATCATTGACCGCCCGGTCTGATGGAAGTGGTATATAGCGGAGGGGGGCCCCTGAGCTCGCTTGGTGACCGGATCCAACCGCTGTGCCCAGATGCATCGGAAACCATCCCGAAGTGACAGGAAGTAGAGCATGTCACCGGTAAACCACCACCGCGGCTTGTCGTCCTCGGACTGGCCGTCGGTTATCGGTATCCACTCGTCTTCCATGACCTCTGGCTCACCCGGGGCGTTGCGGAACGGAGCGATAAAAATCCGCGTATGTTCAGTGCTGATCCTAGCTACAAACGCAATCCAGTGACCGTCGGGGGAGAATTGACCTGAAGTGGTGCCCCAACGGAGATGCCGCAGGATGTCCCGCTTTGTCCGTGACCCCAGATCCAGTAGTGTGAAATGGCGTGGCTCACCGCCCTGGAATAGTACGTTGTTCGCGTCCTTCGTCCAGCTTCGTGGTAAACCGCAGTTCGCGCAGACTTCTTCACCCACTCCTCCTTTCGTTGGGACAACGTAGATGTCCCTTTGGTTCTCGTCGGCGTAGGCGATCTTCGAGCCGTCCCCAGAAATCAAGGGGAACGCTTTTCCACTTTGGCCGCGCGTCAGCATCTGCTCCTTCCCGGTTTCCAGTTCTCGAACCCACACCTGGTAACTGCCGGTCCGGTTGGAGAGAAAAGTAATCCGCCGGCCATCGTTTGAAACCGTGGCCATACTGTCGGCGGCAACGTCGTCGGTCAGGCGCTTCAACTCGGTCCCAACCTTGCCGTTGGCGTCCACTGGCAACGCCCATATGTCCGGGTTTTCAACCAAACTTGCAAACGCCAGGCGGCCGGCGGCGATCGAGGGGCGCACTTCCATCCCGGTGCCGGAAGTCAATTGCTCGGCCGGGCCCGAGATTTTCCAGGTCCGCATCGAGATGGGAACCTCCCACAAGTTTGTGCTGTCGCCCTGTCGGTAAGAGAAAATGATGTACTTGCCATCGGGTGACCACAGTTCCGGCGCCAAAAAATTCTCGAAGGCAGGGCGCCCCAGAACATCGATGGCGCCGGTGTTGGCCGCGTTTCCGCCCTCGAGCGGCGCCACCCACCAGTCAGCTGTATCCGGCCAGCGGGCCGCCGGGTCTCGCTTGCCCAGAAACAGAATTTGCTTCCCGTCGGGCGACCAGACTGGATGAGATGCAGTACTGAACTGGGCGGCCCATCGCTCGGCGCCTCCTCCAGCGGTCCCTATTAGGTTTATTTTCTCGCCCACTCCAGCGCCGCCTTGGCCTCCTACCCAATACGCGATCCACTTGCCGTCAGGAGAAAACCGGGGGCGGCGCCCCTCCGGGGCAATCAGCCGCGGCTCCCCTCCGAGCGTCGGAATCATATATATCCCGCCACCATTCCGTTCCGAGCGGAAAGCGATCGTGGACCCGTCGGGTGAAAACACCGCCTCCTCGGCGTCTGCCTCGTCATGCGTCAACCGGATCGGTTCCCCACCGGACACCTCCTTCAGCCACAGGCTCAAGATGGACTGACCGCCGCGGTCTGAACTGTACACTAACATTTTGCCGTCTGCAGACAATGCGGGGTAGTCGCTGAACCCTGAATCCGAGGTTAATCGCGTCATGATCTTCATGGAGGGAGGCGTCGCAAAATGACGGATCCAAATCCAGATTCCGATCGAGGCTACTAAAATTCCCAAGGCACTTGCCGCAGCCAGCTTCCAACCTGGGCCGAGACCGCTTCGTTGGGCGCTCTGTGTCACAGGGCCGGCTGTCAAGAGTTTGCCCGACGCGAGATCCTCCCGAAATTGTTCAAGGTCCAGCTTAACGTCTCCCATGTGCTGCGCCCGGCGTTCCGGGTCCTTCGCAAGGCAACGGGAAACCAACCTCTGCAGCTCGCGAGGGATCTCCGGATTGACTTCCGCCGGCGGAAACGGATCTTTGCTGAGGATCGCCGACGCTGTGGAAAGCGGGCTCGCTGCCTTGAAGGGCGGCTTGCCGGTCAGCATCTCATACAGGCCCACGCCGAAGGAGAAAACGTCGGAGCGCGCGTCGAGCCTTTTGCCTTCGATCTGCTCCGGTGACATGTACGCGAGAGTCCCAAGAATCATCCCCTGACCCGAGAGGGCTTGCCCTGGGTCCCCCTGGGTGATCGCCGTTTCATCGGGAGTTTCATGGCGCTCAGGAGTCTCTGTCAATTTCGCCAGGCCAAAATCCAGTAGCTTCACCGTGCGGTTGGAACTTATCATGATGTTGGCGGGCTTCAGGTCGCGGTGAATAATCCCTTTGCCGTGCGCCGCAGCGAGCCCTTCGGCAATCTGCACCGCGTAGGTCAGGAATTCATCCATCGGTAGCGGCTTGTGACCGATAAGGCGATCCAAGGGTTTGCCTGCCACAAACTCCATGGCAATGTAATCGCACCCTTCGGCGGCACCAATCTCGTATATCGTGATGATATTCGGATGATTCAGCGCGGACGCGGCTTTTGCTTCCTGCACGAAGCGCTTTTTACGCTCCGGGTCGCTTACCTTTTCGGGGGGTAACAACTTGAGGGCTACAGGCCGCTCCAGGTTCAGATCGAGCGCCCGGAAAACCACACCCATGCCTCCCGCGCCGATCTTCTCGACAACCCGGTAGTGTGAAATCGTCCGGCCTATGATTTGATCCGCGCTCATCCTCGCTCGCCTTTCGATCCGGGGGACTCGCCGCCCAAAGGGTCCTCACCAGTCGAGCTCATATCGACGGAATAGTGATTCGGCGTCGCGTACACGCCGGGAAGCCACTTCGCGGCGGCGCGCGCAAACGTCGTGCTCCACGACCAGCGCCAGCGCCGCTGCGAAGGCAGAGTGTTCTCGATAATGGCCTATCACGCTGGCCCAGCGCTCGCCCTCGAAGTGAAGAAGCGAGAGGCGCAGGGCATTGTGTATAACCGGAGGCCATTCTACTTGGTACGGAAAGCGTTCGCGAAACAGGTGGGCCACCTCGACTTGTGGCACGACCCAAAGATCGTAATTCTCCCCCCAAAGTCGCATGCACAGCTCACTGTCGTTCAGCCCCCATCCGATCATCCCAGAGTCGAATCCCCCAATAGACTTGAAGACATCGCGCCGCATCCCGATAAAGCATCCACCTAATTGTGGCACCGGATATGCCGTGTCGGCTTTCTGAGGGAGCCACTTCATTTCCAGGTCGGGCCCTTGGAAACAGTACCCGTATCCTTTGAACTCCGGGTGTTCCATGTCGGCAATGGCTGGACCGGCGGCCCCCGCTTGAGGCTTTTCAAGCGCCCTCAGCAAAGGCTCCCACCATCCCTTGCACACGTTGACGTGTGCATCGGAAAACACAATCACCTCACCCTGTGATTCGGAGGCGCCGAGGTTCCGGGCCTGAGCGATGCCGAGGCGCTCAGTCCGCAATAACTTTGCCCGGTGGTCTCCGGCTAGAAAGTCCGAGCTCCCGTCGGTCGAGCCGTCATCGACGATAATCAACTCATGATTGGCGGGCAGCGTGGGCCAGAGGTTCTCGACCGTACGGCGCAGGTTCTCTCCTTCGTCAAGGCTCACAATGACCACGCTTAAAGTCCGAGCTTCTGAACCCATGGGCAGCTTCGCGATGCTTCGATCACAACTAATTCAGTGGTGCGTGAACCGAACTATTGTCTGGACTGATTTGCGTTAGCAAGGATCTCCGCTTGCAAACTCAGACTGGCCGATAACATACGCTGGACTTACCCTAAATGCAATCACACGGCCGGGCCTTCGGAGGGATGGGCTACCTTTTATCCGGAGTTTGGTTCTGAGCTGCGAATTGCCCAAAAGCATCCGCCGGATACCTTGCCGGTTCAAGCTCAAATCGCAATGGACTCTATTAGACCCGAACTTCCATTTTCGAGCTCGGGTCCGCCCGGTAACCTACTCCTGGCCGCCGCTGAATGCTATTGTCAGGCAGGATTATACTGCCAGGTGATTCCACAGGCCGCGCAATGGGTCATATTGGCCTCTCATGAGAACCCCGAGGACCGCAACTGCTCCCCTTTCCTCGCGCGCATCTCGAGTAAATCACCGCCAACGCTCGTCGCTCGCGAGGCTCACGAGGTCCGCTTCGGCGAAGCTTCGAATCACCCAGTCAGCATGGCGAAGTTCTCCCACGGGACAGCTCTGGGCGAGCGCCAGGCACTTCATTCCTGCGGCGTGCGCCGCCACAATGCCGAGCGGAGCGTCTTCAATCGCCAGACATTGGCCAGCCTCAAGAGGCGCTCCGACAAAAACTTCAAGTTCTGCCAGGCGCCCGAGCGCTTTGAGGTAAACCTCCGGCGCAGGTTTCGACTGCTCGCAATCGTCCGCTGATACGATGGCTCGAAAAGCCTCGCGCAGTCCCAGGCACCTAAGCAACCGCTCGATTTCACTTCGCAGGCTGCCGCTCGCGATGGCGAGCGGGTATTTTGCCGCCGCCTTGCGAACGAACTCCACGGCGCCGGCGAGTGGCGGCAAGCCGTCGCGGATCAGTTCCTCATACTCGCGGGCTTTCCAGGCGACCAGAGCGTCCCGCCGCGCGGCGTCCACTTTGCGGCCATGGCTGCGGTACAGGCGCCCGACAATGCCGCGATCGTCGAGCGCCAAATAGTCGCGGTAATACTCCTCTTTGGTGAGTTTCCAGCCCTCTTTTGCGGCCATTTTCTTGGTGAGCTCGAAGATGAGCGGCTCGCTGTCTACCAGGACGCCGTCGAAATCGAAGATGAGGGCGCGCAGCAAGGTGGAACAAAACGCTCCCCGAAGAGGTTCCCGCCGCGGCGTCGGGCCGCGCCGGCGGGACGCTATGATACACTGGTGTAAGAAGGGCGGACAAGGTGCGCCCACAGCAGGACTGCCAGAGACAGCGAAGGTGACCGGGCCTCGCCCCTTCGCATCGAAAAAGAAGGGGCCCGAGAAGGAGCGGGCCGAACGTGGGGCACGAGCTCACTATCCCGATCGCGTTTATCGCCGGCGTAGTGTCGTTTCTCTCGCCTTGCGTTCTGCCGCTCGTCCCCGGCTATATCTCAATGCTTTCCGGCGAGTCCATCGAAACCCTCAAGGCAGGCGAGAGCGGGGTGGTCGTGCGGCGGATCGTTTCGAATTCTATCGCCTTCGTCGCCGGTTTTTCGGCGGTCTTTGTGGCTTTGGGGGCCTCGGCAACCACGGTGGGAGATTTTCTGCAGGAGCAGCACTCGATCTTCAACATTGTGGCCGGGGTCATCATCATCATATTCGGGTTGCATCTGACCGGTCTCATCAAAATCCCCTTTCTGTACCGCGAGGCGAAAGTGAATACGGGGGCGCCCAAGCGCGGTTTGATCGGCGCTTTCCTGCTCGGCTTCGCCTTCGCCTTCGGCTGGACGCCTTGCATAGGACCGATTCTTGCCGCCATCCTGGCGCTCGCCGCAACCAAGCAGAACCTCTATCAGGGAATGTTTTTGTTGGGGATTTACTCGGCGGGCTTGGCCATCCCATTTCTGGTGACAAGCCTCGGCCTCAGCCAGTTCTTGAAGTTCTACGGCCGGTTCCGGAAGCACCTGCAGGCAGTCGAGGTCGGTTCGGGCGTGCTGCTCATCGCAATCGGGGTTCTCATCGCTTTCCATAAATTCACGCTGCTCTCGGGCTACCTCACTTTCTTGAACCGTTTTTCGCTCTA
>Ga0066709_100001790_pt1 | contig 14795 bp, 8 predicted proteins | sample GraSoiAngelo_158_FD_79665 | JGI IMG/M metagenome (GOLD analysis project Ga0066709, IMG submission 79665) | Grasslands soil microbial communities from the Angelo Coastal Reserve, California, USA - 14_1009_16_30cm | ecosystem: Environmental > Terrestrial > Soil > Grasslands | place: USA...
CCGCTCAGGTTCCCGCCGGGATACTGGAAGCTGCTCTTCGGCTTCTCCACGCCGGCGATGCTGTTGGAGCGGTCGTTGGCCGCGAAGCGGTGGTTGCGGACGTAATCGTAGAGCGTGCCGTGGAACTCCGAGCCGCCGGCCTTGGTGGTGGCCGCGATGTGGACGCCCGACGTGCCGTACTCGGCCGCGTAGTTGCTGCTCTGGACCTTCACCTCCTGCACCATGTCGTTGTTGGGGGAGATGATGAGGCCGCTGTTGGAGCCGATGTCGATGAGCCGCGAGCCGTCGAGGCTGACCGTGTTGTTGGTCCCCCGCACGCCGTTCACCGTGTAGCCGGCGGTGTTGTTGGCGCCGGTTCCGAAGCCGACGCTCTCCATGTCCCGCTGGTCGGGAGGTACGACCCCGGGCATGATCCGCAGCAGCTCGATGGAGCTGCGGCCGATGATCGACAGGTTGTCGATCTGCTTGGCGCTTACCAGCCCCTCCCGGGCGCCCGTCTCGGTCTGGATGATCTCGGACTGGGCGGTGACGGTCACCGTCTCCGATTGCTGGCCGACGTCCAGGGCGACGTCGAGGCCGCGCGCGTCGGAGAAGCTGATCGTGACGCCCTTGTACTCGCGGGTCTTGAAGCCGCTGATCTCCACCCGAACCGTGTAGGTGCTCGGCACCACGGCGGCGAAGAAGTAGCCTCCCTTGGTGTCGGTGACGGCGCTGCGCTGCTCCCGGGTGCGCTCGTTGATCAGGGTGACGCTGGCGCCCGGAACGACGGCGCCCGAAGAGTCGGTGACGGTGCCCCGCAGCGTGGCGTTGCCGGTGATCTGGGCCACCAGGCCGGACGCGGCGCCAAGCAGGACGAGCGTCGCCAGGGCGAGGTTGCGGGCCCCGCGGGCGCGAATGAAGGACATGGCAGAGCCTCCTGGGTGGTTGTCGAAAGAAAAGCTACTCCCGGGCGAATCCCGGTGTCAAGAGGGAAAAGTCCTATCATAGTACCCGCCCCTGCCTCGCCGGGGGGGTCAGGGGCGGCGGCGCCTGAGCAGCGCTTCGATCTCCCGGGCCGCGTCGCCGACGACCCGCCTCATGGCCCGTCCGGCCCGCTTGGGATCCCCTTCGCGGATGGCGTCGAGGATCGCCCGGTGCTTCGGCACCGATGCGCTGGCGCGGCCGGGGGGGCGACTGGTGGCCCGGAAGCTCATGACCAGCACCGGGAACACGACGCTGCTCATTTGCTCGAGGATATCGTTCCGGCTCGCCTCCAGGATCGCCCGGTGGAACCTCATGTCGGCCTCGACGAAGACGTCGCCGTCGACCTGCACGCCCTGCACGGCCCTTTCCATGTCCGCGAAGGCGTCCGCGATCGCCGCCACGCCCGAGGCGCCCGCGCGTGTAGCGGCCAGCTCCGCCGCGGCCGGCTCGATGATCCGCCGCACCTCGCTGAGGTTGCGCAGGAAGGGCGCCGAAAGGCGCCCCTCCTGCCGCCAGGCCAGCACGTCCGGGTCGAGCTGGTTCCATGACTGTGGCGCGCGCACGCGGGTCCCGGTCTTCGGCCGCGACTCCACGAGGCCCTTGGCCGCCAGGACCTTGATCGCCTCCCGCAGGACGGTGCGGCTCGCCGGGAGGCCCTCGGGCAGGGACAGGACCTCGCCGGGACGGACGGCGCCGCTGACGATCTGCCGCCCGATCGCGTGGACGATCTGGCCGTGGAGACCCCCATGGGGGTAGCGGTCTCCGGGCAGGGGCCGCATGTTTTCCGTTCCGTATATCATATGACCATCTCACCTCGTACGCTTTTTCCTTCGGTGGAGACCGTCACGAACATGACAAGAGCACGCAGCAAGGGGAAGCTTCTGGCGGCCGCCGGCGTCTTGATCTCCGTCGGCGCGCTCGCCGGAGCGGCGGCCGAGGTTCCGGGTCGGCCCGGGCCGCGCCGGTCCGGCGTGGCGCGGACGCCGTTCGGCCGCACTGCGGAGGGGGATGCGGTGGACCTCTTCACGCTCACGAACGCCCACGGCATCGAGGTCCGGGCCATGAGCTACGGCGGCATCATCGTCTCGCTCCGCGTCCCCGACCGCGAGGGCCGGCTCGACGACGTCGTCCTCGGACACGAATCCCTCGAGGGCTATCTCAAGAGCCCGTCCTACTTCGGCGCCATCGTGGGCCGCTACGGCAACCGGATCGCGAAGGGGCAGTTCACCCTCGACGGCCGCACGTACAAGCTCGCCACCAACAACGGCCCCAACCACCTCCACGGGGGCGTGAAGGGTTTCGACAAGGTGGTGTGGAAGGCCGAGCCGTTCGAGCATCCCGACGGCGTCGGCGTCGTCTTCAGCTACCTGAGCAAGGACGGCGAGGAGGGCTACCCGGGCAGACTTTCCGCCCGCGTCACCTACACGCTGAACGACCGCGACGAGCTGGCCTTCGATTACTTCGCCACGACCGACAAGGCCACTCCCGTCAACCTCACCCAGCACTCGTACTTCAACCTGGTGGGGGACGCGAAGCGGGACGTCTTGGACCACGAGCTGCTGATCGACGCCGACCGGTTCACGGCCGTGGACGCGACGCTGATCCCGACCGGCGTCCTGGCCCCGGTCCAGGGCACGCCCCTCGATTTCCGGACGCCCATCGCCATCGGCGCGCGCATCGAGCAGCCGGACGAGCAGCTCCGCCGGGGCGGCGGCTACGACCACAACTTCGTCTTGAACCACAAGCCGGGGCTGGCCCTGGCCGCGCGGGTCTTCGAGCCGACGACCGGCCGGGTGCTCGAGGTCTCGACCACCGAGCCCGGCGTCCAGTTCTACTCGGGGAACTTCCTCGACGGGACGGTCACCGGCAAGTCCGGCCGCGTCTATCGCCGCCGCTACGGCTTCTGCCTCGAGACCCAGCACTTCCCCGACTCGCCGAACCACCCGGACTTCCCTTCGACGATCCTGCGTCCGGGCCGGGAGTACCGTTCGAAGACCGTCCTCGCCTTCAAGACGAGGAAGTAGAGGTGCTGGCTCGCCTGGTTGTGGTGGCCGCGCTCGTCTTCTCGAGGGGGACCGCCGTCACGGAGGCGCCGGAGACGACGGTGGCCGTCGACGTCAGCCGGACCCGTCCGCCCATCTCGCCCTACGTGTACGGGCAATTCATCGAGCACCTGGGCCGCTGCATCTACGGCGGCCTGTGGGCCGAGATGCTGGAAGATCGCAAGTTCTTCTACCCCGTCGATGGCCAGGCGCCGCCGTGGTCGCTCTTCCAGCCGGGCCGTTCGTCGTGGGAGGGCGAGGCCCACGCTTACGAGCTGCTCGTGCGCTCGCCGTGGCTGGTGATCGGGGACCGGGATGGCGTGACGATGGACCGGCAGCGGCCGTACGTCGGCGAGCAGACTCCGGTCGTGCGCCTTTCCGGCGGAGACAAGCCCGGCGGGCTGGTGCAGGAGCGGCTGGGGCTCGTCGAGGGCCGCCGGTACGTCGGCCGGATCGTCCTCGGCGGCGCTCCCTCGGTCGCGCCCGTGCGGGTCAGCCTGGTGTGGGGCGGCGGGGCGTCCGATCGCCAGACCGTTACGATCGACAAGGTCGGCGAGGAGTACGCGAAACTGCCGCTGGCGTTCACGGCTGCGGGAACCACCGACAACGGACGCTTGGAGATCGCCGGCTACGGCCAGGGAAGCTTCCGGATCGGCGCCGTGTCCCTGATGCCGGAAGACAACCTCTACGGTTGGCGCTCCGACACGGTCGCGCGCCTCAAGGAGCTGGCCGCGCCCGTCTACCGCTGGCCGGGCGGCAACTTCGTGAGCGGCTACGACTGGAAGGACGGCATCGGTGAGCGCGACCGGCGGCCTCCGCGCAAGAACCCGGCCTGGAAAGGCGTCGAGCCCAACGACGTCGGGCTCGACGAGTTCATGGCGCTCTGCCGTGAGATCGGGGCCGAGCCGTACGTGGCGGTCAACACCGGCCTCGGCGGGCCGGAGGGCGCGGCCGAGGAGGTCGAGTACGCCAACGGCTCCGCCGAGTCGCGAATGGGCCGGCGACGGGCGGAGAACGGCCATCCGCGCCCCTACGCCGTCAAGTGGTGGGGCATCGGCAACGAGATGTACGGCCAGTGGCAGCTCGGCCACATGCCGCTCGCGCAGTACGTCGAGAAGCACCAGCGCGTGGTGGAAGCAATGCGGGCCGTGGACCCCTCCATCCGGCCGGTGGCGGTGGGCAGCGTGGGGGAGTGGAGCCACGAGATGCTGGGCCGGGCGGCGAGCTACATGAGCCTCATCAGCGAGCACATCTACTGGCAGAACAAGCCGGACGTGCCCGGGCACGTCGAGCAGGTCACCGCGGGCATCCGCCGGATCGCCGACGCGCACCGTGGCTACCGCAAGGAGCTGGCTTCGCTGCGGGGGAAGGACGTCCGGATCGCGCTCGACGAGTGGAACTACTGGTACGGCCCCTACGAGTACGGCGAGCTGGGCACGCGCTACTTCCTGCAGGACGCGCTGGGCATCGCGGCCGGGCTGCACGAGCTGTTCCGCAACAGCGACCTCTTCTTCATGGCGAACTACGCGCAGACGGTCAACGTCATCGGGGCGATCAAGACCACGAAGACGCAGGCCGAGCTGGAGCCGACCGCGCTGGTGCTGCAGCTCTACCGGCAGCGCTTCGGCGTCACGCCGTTGGAGGTGACGGGCGACTACCGGCCGCTGGACCTGGCCGCGGCCCTGAGCGACGACGCTCGCGCGCTGACGGTGGCCGTCGTCAACCCCACCGACGGCGGCCGGCGCTTGCGGCTGGCGGTGGCCGGCCGCCCGCTGGCCGGCGACGGACGGCGGTGGGTGATCGCCGGTCCCGGGCGATGGGCGCACAACCGGCCCGGGGCGGCGCGGCAGGTGGACGTGCAGGCCTCCGCCATCGAGGGCGAGGCTGAGTGGATCGACTCGCCGGCCCTCAGCGTGGTGCTGGAGTCTCTCTGGCTGCGCTAGGCGAGCTTCGAGGAGAGCGACGATGAGGCTTCGGGCGATGATCGGCACCGCGACCGGCTTCCTGCTGCTCGCTGCGGCTTGGGGGCACGCACAGACCGGCATGGTGCGGGGAAAGGTCGTCGACGACCAGGGCGAACCCCTGCCCGACGTCAAGGTAGAGCTGCAGTTCACCGGCGAACGCCCGCAGAAATTCGTGCGGACGACCGACAAGAAGGGCGGCTTCGTCCGGCTCGGCATCCCGGCCGGTCCCTACAAGCTCACCTTCTCCAAGGAGGGATACCAGTCCCACAGCGTGGACGTCAGCCTGTCCCTGGGCGGCCTCAGCGAGATCCCGGCGGTGACCTTGAAGAAGACGGCCCCCATCCGGGCCTCGGCGACGGAAGCCGGCGCCATCGAGGCGCCGGCGCCCGAGCTCGAAAAGCTGAAGGACGGCTTCGCCAGGGCGATCGAGGCCACGAAGGCCGGCCACCTCGACGAGGCAGAGGCCGTCTACAAGGAGCTGCTCACCAAGGCCCCCGACCTGCCCGAGGCCCACTTCAACCTCGGCTACGTCTACCGCCTCAAGAAGGACTGGGCCGCGTCGGAGGCCGAGTACCGGAGGGTGATCCAGCTGCAACCCGACAAGGTCGACAGCTATTCATCGCTGGTGGCGGTCTACGAGGAGAACGGCCAGCCGGAAAAGGCGCGCGAGCTGCTCTCGGGCGCCGCGGCGCGCTTCGAGAACGACGCCCGCTTCCAGTTCAACCTCGGCGTCAGCGACCTCAACACGGGCCGGAGTGACGAGGCCGAGGCCGCCTTCCGCAAGGCCGCCGCGCTGGACCCCGGCAACATCGAGGTCCACTTCCACCTGGGGACGATCGCGGTCGGGAAAGGGAAGACCGACGAAGCGGTGCGGGAGCTGGAAGCCTACGTGGCCGGCTCGGGGCAAAAGCCGCAGAACCTCGCGACCGCCCGGGCCATCCTCAAGGCGCTGAAGGCGAAGAGCCCGTGACGAGGGTGAAGGGCTCGCGCGCCTCCTGGACCTTGCCCGCCACCTCGTCGCGGACCCTCAGCACCAGCTCGTAATCGCCGGCCGGCATCCCGGCCAGGCCCATGGCGAGCATGCGCGAGAGGTAGCCCAGGGAGGTGGGCTCGATCGGCGTGGGCTCCCCCCGCCGCGCCACGGTCCCGTCGGCGCGCCTCACCTCGTAACCGGCGCTGACCCTCGGCTTGCCGGTCGTCTTGTCGCGGGCGGCCCCATACACGTCGAACTGGCAGTAGAGCGCGCCTCCGCGGGGAAACGTGCGGCGGGCGACGAGCACGGGGGCTAGCCCGCGACCCTCCGCCTGCTGCACGGCGTCCGTGAGGATGGGCGACGAGATGCGGAGCTGCTCCAGGCTCACCACCTCGAACTCGTGGGTCACTGTTCCCAGCCGGCGGCGGTTGCGGTCGCGCACCACTACCTTGGCCTGGTAGCCCCCGGGGGGCAGCTCGAACTCCCGAACGTGGGAGTACCAGCTCTGACGCAGGCGATCCCGGGTGCCGGGCAGCAGGGCCAGCTCGATCTTCTGGTCGTCGCGATAGCTCTCCCCGCTGTCGCGATGGGCCACGACCAGGAGCACGTCGAGGACGTCCCTCAGGCGGCCACCGCCGTCCGCGCTCTCGTCGAAGGGAAGGTCGGCGACGTCGATGTCCGTGTCCACCAGCACCCGGGCCTTTCCGAGAAGGGTCTCGTCCCGGACGTAGGCCGCCATGCGCAGGGGGATCGCGTCGGCGGGATAGGGGGAATCCAGGGCGCGCTGCAGCTCCTCGTCCTTCTCCGTCCGCGGCGGCGCGGTCGCCTTCGGGCGCGGCTTCGGCGGCGTGGCGGCGGCCACGGCCGGGTCGAGGGGCGCGTAGTATCCCTTGCGGGCCCGAACGCCGACGCCCTTGCGGGCCACCTGGACCTGGATCCGGCGGAAGCGGCCGTCACGGGGCGCGCTCCGGGGGTTGTAGCCGAGCAGGTAGTAGGTCCGGGACTCACGGGCGATGCGGTCGACGCCGGCCAGCATGTCGTTGGTGTTCCGGACCGCGAAGCCGCCGGTGTCCAGGGCCAGCAGCTCGGAGCCCGCCGCCTCCTGGGACGTGTCGGCGAGCGCCGCGCTCATGTCGCGCTCGTCGATGGCGGGACCGAACTGGGCCGAGAAGACGCCGGGTAGCGCCTGCAGCCCGCGCGTGTCGACGAAGTAGATGGCGACGTTGGCGCGCCGGGCCGCCTCCGTCACGTCCTTGAACGCGTCCATCGAGGGGTCGTTGATGAAGCCCTCCGACACGAGGATCAGGGCCTTGCGCCCCTTGGCCGCGGTCAGCGCCTTGAGGGCCCGGTCCAGGGCCGTGAAGGTAACCTCGTTGCGGGCGCGGGCCCGCTGGTAGGCGTCGGCGGCCCGGCTCTCCACCAGCAGGTCGTTCACGCCCGGCAGCGTCACCGCCTCGCGCTCCTCACGCTCCTGGCGGGTGCGGTCGCGGAGGTCCGGGAGGTTCAGGCCCAGGGACTCGAACCGCCGCAGCACGCGGTTGCCGGCGAGGGTGTCCTGGTACACGTAGACGCGCATCGCCTCGTAATCGGTGATGTGGTCGTAGCCGCTGTCGGGGATGCGCCGGCCGTCGAGGCCCTTGAGCAATGCCAGGAGGTCGGCCCGTCCCGCTTCCATCTGGGTGCTCCACCACGCTGCGCCCCCGGTGGCGATGAGGGTGACCCGGTCCCCCTCCCGCACCCCCTTGTCGAGGAACGCCGCCACCGCCGCCTTCGCCCTCTGGGCGTTCAGCGGTGAGAGGTGGTGGTCGTCGAAGACGATGACGAACGAGCGGCTCGTGCGGCTGTCGGCAACCCGGTTGGTGGAGACGGGCGGACGAGGGGTCACCGGCCGGCCCGGCGCCGGCGCCGGCAAGTCCACCGCTTCGAAGCTGGAGATCTCCTGCTTCACGCCCTCCTCGAGCAGGGTGAAGTCTTCGCGCTGGAGGCCCGCGACCGGACGGCCGTCCTTCTGCGTCACCACCGCGTCGACGGTCACCAGCTCGACCGTTCCCGCAAACGTCGGCGGCGGGCTGGTGTCCGTCTTCGGCGGGGGCTGGGCGAGGGTGGAGGCGGCGCCGCCCATGACGCCGACCAGCAGCGTGGCCGGCAGCAGGTATGGCCGATGCTCCATGACCACCGCGATCGCTCGCTACAGGTTCCCCCGGCCGATCTCCTCGGCCAGGTAGTCGGTCGCCCTCCACGACAGGGCGAGGATCGTGAGCGTGGGGTTCTTCTCGCTGGCCGTGGTGAAGGCGGAGCCGTCCACGACGAAGAGGTTCTTCACCTCGTGCATCTGGTTGAAGCGGTTCAGGGCCGAACGCTTCGGGTCCTCCCCCATGCGGCAGGTGCCGTGCTCGTGGATCGCGGAGCCGTTCTTGTCGAGGACGCCGCGCTCGAAGACGACCAGCTCGGCCTTCGCCGCCCGGCCGATCTCCTCGAGGGTGTCGTACATGTGGTCGGCCATCTTCTTCTCGTTGTCGCCGATGCGGTAGTCGATCTTCAGGAGCGGCACGCCGTAGCGGTCGTTCCGGCTCTCGTCGACCGTGATCCGGTTGTGGGCGTAGGGCAGGACCTCGCCGAAGGGATGGAACTCGAACCAGGCCGGGAAGTGGCGCTTGATGCTCTTCTTCAGCGAGACGCCGAAGCCGGGCAGGCCGTTCGCGAAGTGGCTCACGCCGTCGGGGTTGCAGCCGGTGTTCCAGAACTGCGCTCCCCAGCCGCGCAGGTAGTCGCGGGTGAAGCCGGGACGGTGGTTGAAGCGCGGCATGTAGACGTGCTCGCCGCCGATGCCGCGGTCGTTCTGCCACGGCATGCCATACAGCTCCGGGAGGAAGCCCTTGACGTGGATGCGGATCTGCTCGCAGAGGTAGCGGCCGATGACGTCCGAGCCGTTGCCGACGCCGTTGGGGTATCGCTCGGACTTCGAGTTGAGGAGGATGCGGGTGGAGTCGACGCAGCTCGCGCCGAGCACCACGACCTTGCCGTGGACCTCGCGCTCTTCGCCGGTCCGGCGGTGGAAGTACTGGACGCCTCGCGCGAGGCCGTGGTCGTCGACGAGGATGCGGGCCACCACGGCGTTGGAGCGGACCTCGAGCTTGCCGGTCTGTATCGCGAACGGAAGCAGGTGGTCGGCGGAGCAGAAGAACGAGGCGGTGTCGCAGCCGCTGCCGCACTTGCCGCAGTAGTGGCAGGCCGGGAAGCCGCGGGTGGGCCGGGTCATGTTGGCCCGCCGCCCCGCCACCATCGGGATGCCGACGCCGGCCGCCGCCCGCTTCAGCAGGTTCTCGCCGCAGCGGGGCCGCGGGGGAGGCTGGAGGTACTTGCTGCCCGGCAGCACCTCGGAGTCGTCGTTGCCCCCGCACACGCCGATGAGCTGCTCGACCTGGTCGTAGTACGGGGCGACGTCGGCGTAGGAGATGGGCCACGGGATCTCCCATCCGTCGCGCTCGGCGGACTTGAAGTCGAGGTCGGCGTAGCGGAGGCTGACCCGGCCCCACACGTTGGTCTTTCCCCCGTGGCCCCATACGCGGATCAGCTCGAAGGGCTGGCCTTCCGGCGTCAGGTAGGGCTGCTCCTTGGGGTCGAGGAAGAACTGCGGCGGGTGGTCGCCCTTGGCCAGGCGCACCCGCGCCTCCCAGGGGCGGACGTGGGTCCAGTACTTCGAGCGGTCGAAGCGGTCGCCCGCGTCGAGGAGGAGGACCTCGACTCCCTTGCGCGTGAGGTTCCACGCCGCCATGCCGCCGGCCGCGCCGCTGCCGATCACGATCACCGGGTAGACCTTCTTCGGCTCGATCACCTGCATCACATGCCCCGGCCGCCCCCTTGTAGAACCCGGATGATATATTTCCCGTGCCCTTGCTCTCAACGCTCCTGCGCGTGATCGCCGCCGGCGCGGCGCTGCTGGTCGTCCAGGCCGTGGCGTCGGGCCTCGTCTCCGCCTGGTTCGGACCCGCGCCCCGGCTTCCGGCGAACGCCATCGGCTGGATCGTGGTCTCCAACCTGCTGACCGCGGGCATCCTGGCCCTGATCGCGCTCCGTTCGTCGCAGCGGGGCGCGGGCCTCGCGGTCCGACTGGCCGCCGTCTTCTTCGGGGTCTCGACGTTCAACAACATGATCGAGGCCCTGTTCTTCCACGTCGTGAGCGCAGGGGAATTCGTGCGCTACCTCCTCCAGGGCGCGCTCACGGCGTTCCCGTTCTCCTTCGCGCTCGTCGGCCTCCTCGGCCTCCGCCGCGCGGAGCGCCCGGGGCCGTCCCGCGCGTCTGACCGGTTCGAGCTTCCGGCCGCGTGGCGACTGGCCGCGGCCGACCTGCTGTATGTGTCCTGCTACTTCGCCGCCGGGGCGGTGATCTTTCCGTGGGTGCGTGAGTTCTACGAGGACCGTGGACTGCCGGCCCGCGCTGTCGTCGCCGCCATGCAGGTCTTCGTTCGCGGACCGATCTTCATCGGGCTCACTCTGCTGGTGGCCCGCATGGTGGACGGCGAGCGATGGGAGAAGGCCGGCCTGGCCGGAGCGGTCCTGTCGCTTCTCGGGGGCGCGGCGCCGCTCCTCATCCCGAACCCGTACCTTCCCGACGTGGTGCGCTGGGCCCACCTCTTCGAAGTCGGCGCCTCGAACTTCGTGTTCGGGTGGATCACCGCCTGGATGCTCAGCCCGCCTCCGACGCGCGTCGCCGCGCTGGCCGGCTCGTCGGCCTGAGCCGAGCGATGGGGCCGGCGGAGAGGGTCGCCACCGTCTTCCGCGCGCGCTTCGGCTCCGAGCCCGCGCTGCGGGTCCGCGCTCCCGGACGGGTCAACCTCATCGGCGAGCACACCGACTACAACGAGGGCTTCGTGCTCCCGATGGCCATCGACCGCGCGGTGCGGATCGCCCTCCGCCCTCGGTCCGACCGCACCGTGCTCGCCGCCTCGCTCGACTTCGCGGAGGAGAAGGCGTTCTGCCTCGACGACTTCGCGCGGGACGGGCCGGGCTGGCTGGAATACGTCAAGGGCACGGCGTGGGCGCTGGCCGAGGCCGGTCATCGTCTCATCGGGTGGGAGGGCGTGCTGGCCGGCGACGTGCCGATCGGGGCGGGCCTGTCCTCGTCGGCGGCGCTGGAGATGGCCGCCGCGCGGGCCTTCTCCGCCGTCTCCGGCCTCGCCTGGGACCCGGTACCGATGGCCGGCCTGTGCCGGCGGGCGGAGAACGAATGGGTCGGGGTCGGCTGCGGGATCATGGACCCGCTGATCGTCGGCGCCGGCCGCGAAGGCCACGCGACGCTCGTCGACTGCCGGTCCCTGGAGATGCGGCCGGTGCCCCTGCCGGCCGGCACCGTCGCCGCCGTGCTCGACACATCGACCCGGCGCGAGCTGACCGGCTCGGCCTACAACGAGCGCCGCGCGGAATGCGAGCAGGCGGCCCGCCTCCTCGGCGTCGAGGCCCTGCGGGACGTTTCGGCCGCGCAGCTGCACGCGCGCCGGGGCAGCCTGCCCGAGGTCGTGCTGCGGCGGGCTCGCCACATCGTGGCCGAGAACGAGCGCACGCTCGAGGCGGCGGACGCGATGGAGGACGGGGAGGCCAGGCGCGTCGGACGGCTCATGAACGAGAGCCATGCCAGCCTGCGCGACGACTTCGAGGTCTCCAGCCCCGCCCTCGATGCGATGGCGGAATGCGCGCGGGAGGCGAGCGGCTGCTACGGCGCGCGCATGACGGGGGGCGGATTCGGGGGCTGCGTGGTCGCGCTCGTCGACGAGGCGGCCGCGCGGGCGTTCCTCGACGGCGTCGGTCGCCGCTACCGCGACCTCACCGGCCTGGAGCCCACGCTCTACCTGTGCCGCCCTGAAGCGGGCGCTTCCGTGACCCGCGTCGGCGAGTGAGAGGCTCGCGTCTGGCCCTCCGCGCCGTCCTCCTCGGGCTGGGCGCGAGCGTGGCCGCGAGCGCCGAGACCGGCCATGACCTCTGGCTCCGCTACGTGCAGGTGGAAGATCCCGCGCGGCGCAGCGCCTGCCTGCGCCTCGCCTCGTCGATCGTGGTGCAGGAAGACTCTCCCACCGCACGCATCGTGCGGGCCGAGCTCCAGCGCGGCCTCAGTGGCCTCCTCGGCACGCAGGTCCCGGTGGCGCCGGCGGTGCAAGCCGGCGGCGCGGTGGTGGCCGGCACCCCGTCGGGCTCGCCGCTCGTCGCCGCGCGGGAATGGTCCGGGCCGCTGGCGCGGCTGGGCGGCGAAGGCTACCTGATCCGATCGACGACGATCGGCGGCCATGCCGTGACGGTGATCGCCGCCCCGGGCGAGGCGGGCATGCTCTACGGCGCCTTCCACTTCCTCCGTCTCATCCAGACGGGACAGCCCATCGCGGCGCTGGACGTCGCCGAGCGGCCCCGGGTCGCCCTGCGGCTCCTCGACCACTGGGACAACCTCGACGGCAGCATCGAGCGCGGCTACGCGGGCGCTTCTCTCTGGACCTGGAGCGAGCTGCCCGGCCGGATCGACCCCCGCGTGCTCGAATACGGACGCGCGAACGCGTCCATCGGCGTCAACGGCGCGGTGCTGAACAGCGTCAACGCCAGCCCCGACTCGCTGCGCCCGCGCTACCTCGAGAAGACGGCCGCCCTGGCCGGCGCGCTCCGCCCCTACGGCATCCGCGTCTACCTCTCGGCGAACTTCGCCGCGCCCAAGCTGCTGGGCGGCCTGCCCACGGCCGACCCGCTGGATCCCGGGGTGGCCCGGTGGTGGCGGGAGAAGGCGGCCGAGATCTACCGGCTCATCCCCGACTTCGGCGGCTTCCTCGTCAAGGCCAACAGCGAGGGCCAGCCGGGGCCGCAGGACTACGGCCGGACGCACGCCGACGGCGCCAACGTCCTGGCCGATGCGGTCCGGCCGCACGGCGGTGTGGTCATGTGGCGGGCCTTCGTGTACGACGCCGCCGTGGACGCCGACCGCGTCAAGCGAGCCTACGAGGAGTTCGTGCCCCTGGATGGACGGTTCGGGGACAACGTGCTGGTCCAGGTCAAGAACGGGCCCCTCGACTTCCAGCCCCGCGAGCCGTTCCACCCGCTCTTCGGCGCGATGCCGCACACGCCCCTGATGGCCGAGCTGCAGATCACCCAGGAGTACCTCGGCCAGGCGACCCACCTCGTCTACCTGGCGCCGATGTGGAGGGAGTTCCTGGACGCGGACACCTACGCCCAGGGTTCCGGCTCGCGGGTGGCGAAGGTGGTCGACGGCACCCTGGAGGGCCATCGGCGCACGGGGATCGCGGGGGTGGCCAACACCGGCCGTGACCCGAACTGGTGCGGCCATGACTTCGCCCAGGCCAACTGGTATGCGTTCGGCCGCCTGGCGTGGGACCCCGGCCTCGGCGCGGAAGAGATCGCCGACGAGTGGATCGGCATGACCTGGGGAGGGGAGCCCGAGCTGGTGGCGGCGATCCGCTCGACGATGCTCGGCTCGCGCGAGGCGTTCGTCGACTACACGATGCCCCTCGGGTTGCACCACCTCATCGGCGGAGACCATTACGCCCCGATGCCGGAGAACACCGACCCGCGCCGGGCCGACTGGTCGGCGACGTACTACCACCGGGCCGACCCGTCAGGCATCGGCTACGACCGCACGCGGCAGGGGAGCGGCGCGGTCGATCAGTATCGCTCGCCGCTGCGCGAGCAGTGGGCCGACCCCGCGACGACGCCGGAGAAGCTCCTGCTCTGGTTCCATCGTCTGGCCTGGGACGACCCGCTGCGGTCGGGGCGCACGCTCTGGGAGGAGCTGGTCCGCCATTACCGCCGCGGCGCGGAAGCGGCCCGCGGCTTCGCGGCGCGATGGGAGGCGCTCCAAGGGAAGATCGACGACGAGCGATACCAGGCCGTGCTGGCCAAGCTGCGAAAGCAGGCCGGGGAGGGGGCGGCGTGGAGCGAGAAGTGCCTCCGCTACTTCCAGCGCTTCAGCCGTAAGCCGCTGCTTGAGCCGGGCGCGGTGGCCGCCGACGTCGATCGAGACGAAGCGCTCGACGGCTTCGAGGCGCGGGCGGCGGAGCTCGTGGCGCGGATGACCGTCGAAGAGAAGGTCTCCCAGCTCATGAACGACGCGCCCGCCATCCCGCGCCTGGGGATCCCGGCCTACGAGTGGTGGAACGAGTGCCTGCACGGGGTGGCGCGGGCGGGGGGGGCGACGGTGTTCCCCCAGGCGATCGGCATGGCGGCCTCGTTCGACACGGCGCTGATGCGCGAGGTGGCGGCCGCCATCGGCGACGAGGCGCGGGCCAAGCACCACGAGGCCGTGCGGAGGGGCGAGCGGGGCCGCTATCACGGCCTGACCTTCTGGTCGCCCAACATCAACATCTTCCGCGACCCTCGCTGGGGGCGGGGCCAGGAGACCTACGGCGAGGATCCCTATCTCACCGGGCGCATGGGCGTCGAGTTCGTCAAGGGGCTGCAGGGAGACGACCCGCGGTACCTCAAGGTCGTCGCGACGGCGAAGCACTTCGCCGTGCACAGCGGGCCCGAGCCCGAGCGCCACCACTTCGACGCGCGGCCCGGCGAGCGGGACCTCTTCGAGACCTACCTTCCGGCGTTCCGCGCCCTCGTCCAGGAGGGCCGAGTCACCTCGGTCATGGGCGCCTACAACCGCGTGAACGGCGAGTCGGCTTCCGCCAGCCGGCGCCTGCTGGGTGAGATCCTGCGGCGGGACTGGGGCTTCGGCGGCTACGTCGTCTCCGACTGCGGCGCCATCGACGACATCCACCGGGGCCACCGGATCGCGCCCACTCCGGAGGCCGCCGCCGCGCTCGGCGTTCGGAGCGGCTGCGACCTCGAGTGCGGCACGGTGTACCGGTCGCTTCC
>Ga0066709_100001792_pt1 | contig 14792 bp, 8 predicted proteins | sample GraSoiAngelo_158_FD_79665 | JGI IMG/M metagenome (GOLD analysis project Ga0066709, IMG submission 79665) | Grasslands soil microbial communities from the Angelo Coastal Reserve, California, USA - 14_1009_16_30cm | ecosystem: Environmental > Terrestrial > Soil > Grasslands | place: USA...
CATCCCGCCGAGCATGAACACGTCGCCGTGCGCGAAGTTGATCAGCTCGAGGATGCCGTACACGAGCGTGTAGCCGAGCGCCACGAGCGCGTAGACGGAGCCGTTCGTGACGCCGATCAGAAACGCCTTCGTGAAGGTCGCGGGATCCTTCGCGAGGTTGATCGCGAGCCAGACGATCAGGAGCAGCACCAGCGAGCCGCCGACCAGCGGGCCGACGTGCTGGACGCGTTTCCGTAGATCCCCGAGTGCGTCCATTCGCGGTGCTGCGGTGTCGACCATCCGCTCTCCCTCGCGTGAGTCAGCCGGGGGAGTCTCTGTCTCCCCCGGCTGGCTGTCAACTCCTCGAGCTACCGCCTTACGGCTTGGCCTTGGCGACCAACGAGGCGGGAGGCGAGATGAGCTTCTTGAAGACGGCCTGGCCGCCCTTGATCTGGTAGAAGCTGATCGCGCCCTGGTTCGTGTCGCCGTTGGCGTTCAGCTTGAACGCACCGATCGGGGACGTTGCCACGGACACGCTGAAGAGCCCCTTCGTGACCGACGCGCGGCTGCCGTCGGACTTCGCGATCGAAGCGAGCATCACCTGCATCGCGGTCGCACCGTAGTTCGAGTACGGGTTGACCTTGGCCGCTGCGAGACCGATCGACTTGCCGAACGCGGCCGCGAACTTCTTGCCCGCGGGGGGCAGGTTCTTGTACGGCTGGCCTGCGATCGAGATCCACATGCCCTCCGATGCGTCACCCGCGTGCTTGACGGTGTCGCCGAACGAGCTGAAGCCGTCAGGGGCGATCAGCAGGGCGCCGGGGACGCCTGCCTTCAGGTCCTTGATCAGCTTGCCCCCGTTCTCGCACTCGAGACCGCCGAGGAAGATCGCCTTTGCTCCCGAGTTCTGGATCTTGGTCGCCAGATCCTGGTAGCTCGCGGCCTTTGGATCCCACGCCGTGAAGCCGACGATCTTGACGCCCGCAGCCTTCGCGACGTTGCGGAACGCAGAGGCGATGCCGAAGCCGTACGCCTCCTTGTCGTTGATGACGAAGACCGGCACGGTCTTCAGCTGCTTCGCGAGCAGCACGTCCGCTGACCCCTGGAAGTCGTCCGCCGCCACCACACGGGCGTAGTTGCGCTTGCCCGTGGGGTAGTACTTCTGCGGCTCACCGGGGAGCGCGGGGGCGTGCGTGAGGCCGATGTACGTGTTCGCGGGACTGATCATGCCGAGACCAACCCGGTTCATGATCGGCACCTCGATCTCGGCGCACCCGGAGTTGAACGTCCCGAGCACGCCGATGACCTCCTTCGTGCGGGAGTAGAGGCCGGCATTCGCGGAGCACTTCGCCGGATCCCACTTGCCCGCTTGGGCCGTCGAGTCGTCGCAGGACTGATAGCCGACCGTGTACTTGCCGGCCTTGTAGCCAGCCTGCTTCAGCGTGAAGCCGATGGCCTTCGTCATCTCGACCGTCTGCGAGCGGCTCGAGCCTTGCAGCGGTAGATCGGACGCGACGATGAACTGCGGCGAGCCGCTACCGCCGTACTGGAGCGGCTGGCAGGACGACGAGGGAAGAGCCGAGGCGCTCTGCGCGCGGTTGACCTTCCCGGTGGCGACGCCGGCGATCACGAGCGCGACACCGACGACAGCTACGAGCGGAACCCCGAACAGGATTCGCTTCTTCACACTCCCTCCTTCGTTGATCTACGTGATGCGACGGCAAGTATCTGCGCAATGCCAGCCCGCAGCAAGTCGAATCGCCGTTCAGGCGGCGATGAGGTCGGTCTTGCCGAGGCGCACCGTCTCGTCGGCGAGATCGACGAGCGCCGGGTCGTGCGTGGCGCAGACGACGGCCAGCCCACGCTCGTGCGCTGCACGCGCGAGCAGGCCGGCCACCGCGCGTGCATTCTCTTCGTCCAGACGGGCGGTCGGCTCGTCGACGAGCAGCAGGCGGACGTCTGCCGCGAGCGCTCGTGCGATCGCGACCCGCTGGCGCTCACCCGCCGACAGGCGCGCCGCCGCCGAGTTCAGCCGCTCCTCGAGACCGACCGTGACGAGAGCCCGGCGAGCACGCCGCGCGAGGTTGTCGTCGCTTTCGCGAAGCTGAAGTCCCAGCTCGACGTTCTCGAGCGCGGTCAGGTACGGAACGAGCCCCGGCTCCTGTGTGACGAGAGCCACGGCAGTGCGCCGCAGCCCTGCGAGCTCCGCGCGCGACTCCGCTCCCAGCCAGGTTCCGAGCAGCGCGACGTCCCCGTCGGTCGGCCGCTCGAGACCGGCGAGGAGGTGGAGCAATGTCGTCTTGCCCGTGCCCGAACGGCCCACCACCGCTGTGAAGCGTCCGGCGCGGAACGTGACGTCGAGATCTGCGAACACTGTCCGTCCGCTCGGGCCGGTGCCAAAGCGCTTGGACGCCCCCTTGAGCTCGGCGACGATCTCGCCGCCCTCGACGGGCGGCTCCACGGCGACGCGGCTGTCGTTCGGAGCGCTCGCGTTCTGCCCGCCAACGGGTGTGAGCACGAGCGCGCCGTCGATGCCTTCGATGCCGACCCGCCGCGGCGCGCCGAGCTCCCGGATGAGCCGTTCCGGCAGTCGGACCCAGCCGCCGCGGGCAACGACGAGCGACGGCGTCTCGCCGGGCCGCGCCTCCTCGACGATCCGCCCGTCGCGGACGTGCACGATCCGATCCGCGATCGCGGTGGCGGCGGCGTCGTGCGAGACGATCAGAGCAGTCGCACCCGACTCGCGCACGAGGGCGCCCAGCAGGCCGTACACGACCTCGGCGTTGTCGGCGTCGAGCTCGCCCGCCGGCTCGTCCGCGAGCAAGAGCCCCGGCCGGTGCGCGACGGCGGCGCAGGCGGCGATGCGCTGCTGCTCGCCGCCCGAGAGAGCACCCGGTAGATCGTCTCCCCGAGCCGATAGACCGACGCGCTCGAGAAGCGCATCCGCTGCAGCCCGGCTCGCGGCGGCGTCGCGGCCGAGCAGCTCGAGCTGGAGCGACACCGTCTGGCGGCAGCTCAGGTCGGGTGAGAGCGAGCGGGCGTAGTGCTGGTCGAGCAGCCCCAGTGCCGTGGCGCGATAGGCGTCGGCCGCGCGGGCTTCCAGCCGCGAAACGTCGGTGCCGAGCACGCTCACGCTCCCGGCCGAGAGTCGCTCGAAGCCGGCGACGACGCGGAGGAGCGTCGTCTTGCCGGAGCCGCTCGGCCCGAGCAGGACGACGATCTCACCGAGTTGCACGTCGAGCGTGAGACCCTGCAGCGCGGCTGTTCCGCCGGCAGGCGAGTCGTAGACGAGGAACGCGTCGCGGACGGAGACGGCGGTCGTCATTCGAGGCTCCAGGACGCACGCTCCGGCGAATCCCCGCGAAACGCGTGACGCGTCGCCAGCTCGACCACGACCGCCAGACCCGCGACCACTGCCCCGAGACCGATCAGGGTCGACACGAGTGGAACGTCCAGGCGTAACGGCGGTTCGGGCGGCGCGGTCGTGCCGGACACGCGAACGACCGACACGACGAGCCTGGACAGGACGAGACCAAGCACGCAGCCGCCGAGCACTCCCGCAGCGAGCAATCCGGCAGCGCGCAGGCGGAACTGCCTGCGCAACGTCGCGGGGGCGACGCCCTGCGCCTCGAGGTCGAACAGCTCGCCGCGCTCGTCGCGTAGTTCGCTGATCAGCGCCACCCAGAAACCGGCGAGCGCGAGCGCGAGTGCCGCAAACGCAGCCGCTGCGAGCGAGAGCGAGATGCCGCGGGCCAGCGGGTCCGAGGCGAGAGAGGAGTGGAGGTCGCGCTGCGAGGAAGTCACGAGCGCCGTGTAGGGCGGCCGTCGCAGCGATGCGGCGACCGCGGGCACCGACCGCGACCGCACGGCGAGCCACAGCTCACCGGGCGTCCCCGTTCCGGGCGCATCGGCGTCCAGGGTAGTCGCCAGCCGCTGCTCGTCGGCGACGACGAACCCCTCCCCCTGCTCCTCCGCGTCCGGGAAGCGATCAGCCACGGCGACGATGCGGGCGGGCACGCGGACATCCTGGAAGTCGAGCGTGAGCGAGCCGCCGGGACCGGCGGAGCGGGCGACGTCGGGGCTCGCGATCACGCGCAGCGCCTTTCCGTCGGTCGGCTGCGGCAGCCGGAGGAGCATGGTCTGCCCCTGCGTGAACGCGTAGGAGAGCCCGACCAGCCTTCCCGGCCGCTGGTGCAGGCCGCCCCGGGTGACATACCCGTGCCAGTCGGTGACGGTGACGTCGGGTTTCCCGGGCACGGTTGCGCGAAGCGGCTCGATCTCGGCGGCGCCCGCCTCTGGTGCGGCCTCCTCACCCCCCGTCTCCCGGTGCGAGAACCCGAGCTGCTCGGCCGTCGCGAGGGACACCGCGAGACCAACCGCCTCCAATCCCCTCCTTGGCAGGCGTGTTTCGAGCCGCCACGTGCCGTGACCCTTCTCGCCGAGGAACAAGAGGAACGTCCTGTTGTCGGCGTCTCGGACGATGAGGTCGATCCGGACGGCGACCCCCGTCAGGTGCACCGTGACGAACGCGGCTGTCGCACCGGATGGGAAGGGCAAGCCGTTCGGAACCACGGGACCGTCGGCCCCCACTCTGCGTGCGAGCTTCGCCGGTGCAACCGACGAGAAGTCGGAGCGCCAGCGCAGGCGGGAGATCGCGCCGGGTGGCACGCCGAGCACCGTCGGGCTGAGAATGCTCGTCCCGAGCCCGGCGACATCGGCGCTGCGCCGCAGCACCGGGTACGGCTCCGTCCCCGGCGCGAGCGCACGGTACCGGCCCAGTGACGCCGCCTCGAGCGGCAACACGAGCCGCGGGCCTTCGGTGAGGGAGAAATCGAGCGGAACGGCGAAGGCCGCTTCGTCGCGGGCACCTCGGTCGAGCGTCGACCGCCAACTCACGGCGAAGAGACCGAGACCGAGGCTCACCAGCAGGAATGCGGCCGTCGCGGTCGTCCGGACGGGCGCGCGTGACAGCGCGAGCAGGGCGAGCCGCAGCTCGATCCTGCTTCGTCGCGCCGCTCGCTCCGCCAGCCTCGTCAGCGGGTGGAGCAGGCGCACGGCGACGACGGCGGCGACGAAGCTGACGAGGATCGGCAGCGACAGCAGGAGCGTCCCGTCGCCTCCGGTGGACAGCGTCTGCGCATCGAGACCCCCGCGGGCGAGGCCGAGCGCCACGGCCCCTACCGCCCCCACCGCCGCGACGTCCAGGAGCCGAACGCGCCGTGAACGGGTCTCGTCGTCCCGCACGCGCGATCCGAGCATGACGGTCGCGGTCGCGGCAAGCCACACCGCAGCTACGACGCCGAACCCGAGCGCGGTGATGACGGAATGAGCGATGACCGTTCCACCGGGAAGCGCGGCCGACCGGGCGATGACGGCGACCACAGCGACTCCCGCGGCGACGCCCACCACGACTCCCGAGAGGGTCGTCGCCGTGATCTCGGCGGTCGCGGACAGCCAGACCTGGGACCTGCGCGCCCCTCGCTGCCGCAGCCGGCGGCCTTCGTTGGCGAGCCCGCGGCGGAGCCCCATCGCCGCCACGAGGGCGAAACCGAGGAGGAGCGCACTACCCTCGCCGCCGACGAGCAGCATCCGCTGTGCAGCGACGCGACCCTGCGATCGGGCGCCGGTGAGGGCCTGGTCGGGTCCGCTCAGCTGGTAGACGTCGCCGGAACGGGCGAGCTCCGTCTGAGCACGGGTCTCGCGGTCGAGGACGCGGCTGATCTCCCAGATGTGCAGGTGCCGCGGGTCGAGTGGGGCGATCCAGCTGTAGATCCGGTAGAGCCCGTCGTAGGCGGAAAGGCTGTCGAACGTCTTCGCGCCGGCGGTGATCAGGAGCGTCGGGTTGTCGCCGCCCTGCTGCTCCGTGTCGATCGAGCCGCCGAAGACGGCTCGCCGCGGCACATCGGCCGTGCCCACCCTGACGAGGTGGATGCCGGCCTCGTCGAGCCGCGAACGTCCGCCGGTGCCGATCTCGAGCACCTCGCAGCGTTCCGCGTTGCACACCCGCGGCATGCGGCCGGATCGCAGATGGACGAGGTTCGTCAGCCCGTCGATGCCGCCGAGCTGGACGAGCTCACCGTCGATCCGCAGCTCGCGGAAGAACGTCGCGCGGAGCGGCGCCCCGGGCGCAAGCGGGGCGAGCGCGGCGCGGACCTGGCGATCGGTCTCGGCGTAGTTCGCGTTGTCGGGGAGCCCGAACGCGTCGACGCGGAAGCTCCGCTCGGCCGGCGTCAGGGAGGCAAGCGCCCGCTGGACCGCGCGGTCGCGCGCGATCAGGCTCCCTCCCAGAATCGCGACGAGGGTCGCCGCCGCTGCGGCCACGCCGACCGCCACGAGAAGAGCGCGACCGGGCCGCGCCCGGAGCCTCGCGCCCGCGACCAGCAGCGGTGCGCGGAACCGTGCGCCGACCCTCGGGCGGTCGGACTCGACCGGCGCACGCCTGCGGCCCGCGAGCTCGGTCACGCCGCCTCCGCAGACTTGCGCCTGCGGTAGGCGCGCGTCTTCGTGCGATTGCCGCAAATCTGCATCGAGCACCAGCTACCGGAGCGATTCTTCGAGGTGTCGAAGAAGACCCAACCGCAGTTCCTGCAGGCCTTGAGCCTCGGCCAGCTGCCGTCGAGCATCGCCTCGAAGGCCGCCACGAGAACGAGCGCCATCGCCGCGTCCGCTCCGCTCGCTCGCGCCGCGAGATCGAGCCCGGAGCCGTCTCGAAGCTCGAGCGTGACACCGCACCTCCGGGCAGCGTCGTTGACGACCGCGGTCGCGGCGCGCGTGTCGCCGCCCACGTTGTTGCTGCGGAGGAGCGCCTGCAGGGCCTCACGGAGCTCGCGCGCGTGCTCGAGATCGACCCGACCGGGCCGGCGGTGCGGGAACCCGTTCTCGGCGAACCACGACCCGAGCGCAGCCGCTGTCGGCCACCACTCCCGACCGTGCTCGTGGTCGACGGTGTTGACGAAGAGCTGGACGAGCCGGAGCGGCCCTTCAGCAGCCCTCGGCAGGTCGTAGCGTGGCACGGCGCGACACTAGCATCAGCGTATTGCTGGTGTCGATCGGTCTGGAGTGCCGACCCCGATGCGCACGCCGCTTCTCGAGCACGCGCGCATTGTCAGACACCGATGAGGGCATCGGCACAATGCTCAGCCCGTGCCGGCAGGCCGAGCTCCCGGTAGGTTCGGAGCGCGGAGTCGAGTAGCTCGCGTGCGTGCTCTGAGTCGCCGGGCGAGTCCCGATCGATCAACATGCGGGCGAAGTCCTCCTTGGTGTGGGCGAGCCACGGCCTCGCGCCCATGCGTTCCGTTAGGTCGAGAGCCGCTTTGTAGTGGAGCTCGGCTTCGTCGTGGTGGCCCATGATTTCGGCGAGGCGGCCGAGGTTTCGTGCGACGGCTCCGAGATCGAGCTCCGACTGCGCGAACGCGTTGAGAGCGGCAAACGGCGATAGCAGCCGGTACAGGGTGGCGGCGCGACTTCTGTCGTGCAGCTGGAGGCAGACGTCGCTGACAAGGCACATGTTCACGAGCCAGTCTTCGTCGCGGGCGAGAGCACCGAAGTCGTTGACGGCCAGCCGCTCGAAGGCGTCTCGTGTTTCGCGTTCCCGATCTGTCTCCGCGTAGGCGAGTGCGAGGGCGCACTCGAAGATGCGGTATCCGCTGAACTGAGCGACCGACTCTCGCAGGGTCGCCTCGTAGCCTTCCAGTTCGCATCGCCATCGGCGGACCGCGAACGTCTGCAGCCGGAGGCTTGAGACCGCGATCCATCCCTGCGGCTCCTCGCCGATGCGAAAGGCGTCTTTGATCTGTTCCTCTGCGCCATCGAGTTGCCCGTCGGAGACGGCGAGCATCTGGCGGAAGGCGGTCACCGCCCATGTTTTCGCCGGTTGGCGGAGCTCCTGCGCGAGGCGGGTGAGCGCGTCGAGCGCCTCCTCGAGCCTCGAGCGGTTGCCAAGCGTCCACCAGACGTAGACGAGGTTCTCGTGCCCGCTGAATGCCGACTCCGCGTCATCCAGCTCTTCGGCGAGTCTCACCAGCTCGAGGCCGTCGGCGGCGCACTGGGGAATGTTTTCCGGCCCGCGCGTCGCTGCTAGTCGGGAGCCGAGCGCATAGAGCTGCGTTTGTCGGTCGCCCAGCCGCACGGCCATCTCGACGGCTTGGTCGGCGAGCGAGGCGGGCTGGTTCCGGTCGAGCGCGCCGCGAAGCGAGCTGGCCAGCCGCGCCAGCAGCTTGGCGCGAAGCGTGCTGTCGCCGCCGCCGCAGGTCGCAAGCGCTTCCCGAAGAAGAGGGGCGAGCTTCGGCTGAACCTCGGCCCGAATGCCCCAGAGACCTCGCCCGGTGTAGCCGAGGGCCGCTCGCGCCAACCGCTCCGGCAGCCGCAGGCGCCTCGCGACTTCGGCTGCCTCGAGGAACGTCTTGCTGGCCAGACCACCTTCGCCGGCCAGGCTCTGTGCCTCGCCCAACGCGAGCACGAGGTCGCAAGCTGTGCTCGGATCCGCAGTGTGCGATCGGTCGACGACGTCGAGCGCGACCTGGTAGAGACGTGCGGCTTCCTCGAAGGCGAGAAGCGCCAGCGCACGGTCGCCCGCGCGACGGGCGTAGTCGAGACCCTTGTCGAAATCCGCACCCGCGACGGCGTGATACGCGAGTTCAGCAAGTTGCGGTCCGGGCTGGTCGCTGTAGAGAGACTCGAGCATCACGACTGCCTGGCGATGCAGGCGCACACGCCGTGCGGTCGTGGTGGCGTTGTACAGCGTGTCGCGGAACAAGAGGTGCGCGAACCGAAGCTCGCCGGCGCTCCCGGGTACATCCGAGACCACGCGAGCGATCATCGCCTCGTCGAGGATCTCGAGCAGGTCGTCCTCGGTTATCGCGGCCAGCCGGGCGAGGGCGTCGAGGCGGAACTCACGCCCAAGGATCGCCGCCAGAGCGAGTACGCGATTGCAATCCCCAGATAGGTGAGCGAGCCGTCGGGAGATGACGTCGCGAACGGTCTCCGGTACGGCGATTCGGGTGGCCGTCGCGTCGGAACGAACGCCTTCGAGCGCGAGCAGCCTCACCATCTCGCCGACGAACAGCGGGTTACCCTCGGTCTCGTCGTGCAGGTCGGCTACGAGCTGGGGCGAGGCGATCTCGGACGCAGTCGCCTTGAGGTACGCCGCGATGTCCGATTTGCTTAGCCCCTCGACTGTGAGGCGGCGAGTTGCCGGCTCGCGGGCGATGTCTCCCAGCGTCGCGAGCAGCTGTTGGCCGGGAACCGGATCGACGTTCCGAAGCGCCCCCAAGATCAACATTCGGGTCGCGCCGATCTGGCGTGCCAAGAATCGCAAGAGGAGCAGTGAAGGCGCATCCGCTGCATGCAGATCGTCCAGAACGAGCAGCAGCGGTGATCGTCTCGACACATTCCGAAGGAACTCCGTCGTGGCGTCGAAGAGGCGGAAGCGGGCGCCCTCGCTGTCGAGCGCAGGCAGGTCCGGTAGATCGGGGAACTGGTGCCGAAGCTCGGGAACGATCTGCGCGAGATCGGCAGCCCCGACGCCGAGCTCCCCGCGGAGAACGGCTGGGTCGCTATCGCGGACGTACGCACGGAGCGACTGCACCCAGGGCCAGTAGACGGGTGCGCCGCCCGCCTCCCAACAACGACCGACAAGGACGCGGGCACCGCGGGCGCGCGCACGGTCGATCAACTCCTCGGCGAGCCGGCTCTTGCCGATGCCAGGCTCGCCTGCGAGCAGGAAGAGACGCCCGCGGCCGGCAAACGCGTCGTCCAGGCCGGCGAAAAGCTCTGCTAGCTCCCGTTCTCGCCCGACGAACACCGCGCCCGTCGCCCGCCCCCGTTCGGCCTCCTCCGCCGCGAGGTCGAGCAACGAGTCCTGCCGGAGGATCGCCTGTTGCAGTTCACGAAGCTCGCGACCTGGCTCGATGCCGAGGCCCTCAACGAGTGTCTGGCGCGCATCCTGATACCTCTCCAGCGCCTCTGCCTGACGGCCAGCGCGATAGAGCGCAAGCATCAACTGGTAGCGCAGTCGTTCACGCAGTGGGTACTCCGTCACGAGCGCCTCGAGCTCGGCCACCAGCTCCGCGTCGCACTTGCGGGAGAGGTCACGCTCGATCCGCTCTTCGAGGCAGCCGATACGAAGCTCTTCGAGACGAGCGATCTCGGCCTGAGCGAAACGGTGGAAGGCGAACTCAAGCAGTGGAGGTCCTCGCCAAAGCGCCAAAGCGTCGTTTAGCTTTCCCTCCTTCTGCAGGCGCTCGAACCGTGTGAGATCGAGCTCGTCGGACTCCACCTGCAGCATGTAGCCGGGCGGCTTCGTCCGCAAGCGTTCCTTGCCGAGCAGCTTGCGCAGTTGCGAGATGTGCACCTGGAGGGCCTTGGCTGCCCCTTCGGGAGCCTTGTCCTCCCAGAGCGCGTCGATCAGGGTGTCGCTCGAAACGACCTGGTTCGCGTTAAGGAGCAGGATGGCCAAGAGCGCGCGCTGCTTCGCGCCCGTGACCTCGATCGGTCCCCCTTCGTCGTTGAGCTCGAGCCGTCCCAGAATCCCGTACCGCATCCGCACCGTCCTTAGCGGCGACGTTACGCCTTCGAAGCTGGGTCATAGCGACCGGCCACAGTATCCCGAGTTGTGCGGCACTGAGCAGAGAGGAGCACCGGGTTGGAACACCTTGACGGATACGTTGGTACCAGACCCGGGAACCCGCACGATTCCTAGTGCCGAAGGTGGGGGTCGAACCCACACGTCCTTTCGGACACCGGATTTTGAGTCCGGCGCTTCTCGACGTGGGGGAACCCCTGGTTCCCCCACGGACCCCCTCCTTCACGGATCCGGCCTGGCCAATGTACCCGGGCCTCTCGGCCGCCATGTCGGCCTCCGGCCGCAACGGGAAACGCACCGGAGCACCGACCCAGATGCCGAAGGTGGGGGTCGAACCCACACGTCCTTTCGGACACCGGATTTTGAGTCCGGCGCGTCTGCCAATTCCGCCACTTCGGCTTGCGAGGGGATGGTAGCCCCATCAGGGTCTGGCCTTCCGGCCAGACCCAGCTTGGCTGCTGCGTCGACAGGCCGGGTCAGACCCGACGGTCCTGACCCCTGGTGCTCAAACAGCGCCGCCTGGCCCTGGCCGACCCCCACGCACAACGTCGCCAGGCCATACTGGCCGCCGCGGCGCCGGAGCTCGTGCACGAGCGAGACGACGAGCCGCGCCCCGCTCATCCCGAGCGGGTGCCCGAGCGCGATCGCGCCGCCGTTCACGTTCACCCTCGCGGGATCGAGGCCGAGCTCACGGATGACGACGAGGCTCTGCGACGCGAACGCCTCGTTCAGCTCCACGACGTCGAGGTCGGCGACCTCGACACCCGTGCGCGCGAGCAGCTTGCGCACCGCGGGCACCGGTCCGATGCCCATCACGCGCGGGTCGACCCCCGCGACCGCGCTGCCGGCGAACGCTGCGAGCGGCTCGATGCCGAGCGCCCGAGCCCGCTCCTCGCTCGCCACGACGAGCGCCGCTGCGCCGTCGTCGATCCCGGCGGAGTTCCCGGCCGTCACCGTCCCGCGCTCCCGGAACGCCGGCTTCAGCCCAGCGAGCTTCTCCAGTGACGTGTCCGGTCGTGGGTGCTCGTCGCGCTCGACGTCGCCGACGGGAACGATCTCGTCCGCGAACCTGGCGGCGTCGTGCGCAGCCGCCCAGCGCCGGTGTGACTCGAGCGCGAACGCGTCCTGATCCTCGCGCGTGACCCCGTAGCGCTCGGCGACGTTCTCGCCGGTCTCCCCCATCGACTCCAGCGGGAACATCTCCTCGAGCCGCGGGTTCGGGAAACGCCAGCCGAGCACCGTGTCGTAGACGACCTGGTTTCCGCGCGGGAACGCCTTGTCCGGCTTCGCCATCGCAAGCGGCGCGCGCGACATCGATTCGACGCCCCCCGCGACGAACAGGTCGCCGTCGCCGGCAGCGACCGCCTGGCAGGCGCCGACGACAGCGGCGAGACCCGAGGCGCAGAGCCGGTTGACGGTGACGCCCGCCACAGACTGCGGCAGACCGGCAAGCAGAACCGCCATGCGCGCGACGTTCCGGTTGTCCTCGCCGGCCTGGTTCGCACAGCCGAACCAGACGTCCTCGATCTCGTCGCCGGGGACGCCGGACCGCTCGACGGCCGCGGCAATCGCAACCGCCGCGAGATCGTCGGGGCGCACACCGGCGAGCGCCCCGCCGTAGCGCCCGATCGGGGTCCGCACCGCCGAGAGGATGACCGCACGGGCCATTAGGCGAGCATCTCGACGAGCGGGAACGACCGGTAGCGCCGCGGCGGAACGAGGAAGTTTTGCCGGTGCGTGGTCGTCAGCACCGAGTTGAAGCCCTGGCCGCGTGCCCGCGGCGTGAACTCGAGCCGGGTGCCGTCCGGGAGGACGCCGTCCATGGCGAGCCGCCCGCGGTGGAAGTCGTCGCTCGTCGGCGTGAAGACGACGAAGTGGACGCCCGCGGCAGGCCCCGACTGCATGTTGTCGCGATCGGGGGTCGCGCTCCAGAAGAACGGGTTGTCGAGCGTGTTGAAGTCGGCCCGGTGCGGGACCGCAGTGCCCTTCGGATACATGGTGCCGTCGGCGCCGAGAATGTCCTGCTGGAGCCGCGAGGCCGTCTGGATCGCGGCGCTGTGCCCGATCCTCCCCTCGCGGCGGTAGTCCTCGGCGTTCTCGGCCGCCGAGGCAACGTCCCTCGGCCCCTGCCGCACCGTCATCGCCCCGGGCTTGACTCGGAGCCCCGGACGGAAGGCGGTCGCGGCCCGCTCGGCGAAGTCGAAGTTGATGTACCAGCCCTCGAGATCCTCGGTGATGTGCGACAGGTGCATCGTCGTCCCCTGGCGGAAGTAGGCCTCGGGGCCGCCGTCCGAGTAGTGCAGCGTCTCGAGGTTCGCGATCCGCGGCGGTCCGAGACCCTGCTTCTGCGTCGAGGTGAAGCCCAGAAAGAGCTCGGAACGGTCGGGAATCAGGTTCGCGCCGGGGACCCCTGCCGCCATCGCCAACTTCTTCGGCAGGCTCTGGCCGCCGTCGAAGCCGCCGCCGGCGAAGCCCCTGCGAATGCTCGTCAGCCGAAACGCCCCGAGATCATCGAAAAGAGACTTCGCCGCCGCGTCGATGTGCTCGAGCGTGTCGCTGCGAAGGAGGAACGCAACGTCGTTCTCCTCGAGGATCGTGGCCACGGGGTCGCTCGGGAAGCGGATCGCGTCGAGCACCGCACGAACCGGCTTGCCGGCTGCAGCCGACGCACGGGCGTCCATCGGCAGGTGTTTTGCCGATGGGCCGGGCACGAAGCGCCTGAAGTAGGGAAGCCCCCAGGCGACGGTGACGGCGAGGCCGGCCGGCGTCGGCTCGTAGCGGCGCTCGAGGTCGCGCAGTGTCTCGGCGAGCGCACCCTGCGCGGCGCGTAGCTTCGTCGGCTCGTCGGGGACGCCGACCTTGGCGGTGACGACGCGATGGTGCAGCGGCGGCACGACGACGGCGACGCCCTCCTGCCGAACGACCCGCACCCCGTCGAGGAGATGCTGTTCGGGCGGCAATGCACTGCCGGGCGCCCGGCGTGGTGCCGTACCGAGCTTGTCGACGAGCTCGTAGATCCCGGCTGCTGACAGCGCGGCCGCACCGGCGCTGCCGAGCAGCTTCCGCCTCGTCAGGCGCACAGCGCCGAGCTAGCCCTCGTGCGGCTGCACGAGAACGAGGTTGTCGAGGATGCGGTTCAGGCTCGAGATGACCTGGTTGTACGTCAGCGGCTCCGCGACGTGCTGGCTCACCGTGTAGAGACCGCCGCGGTAGCGCCAGGCGTAGAGGACGTGCCAGAGGTCTGCGTCCTGATTGACGGTGTAGACGGTCGCCGCGATCCCGGGTGCGCGCGCCTTCCCACGCGGGTCTGCGAAGCACGGCACGGTGGTCTTGATCAACTTCGTGCCGTTCGTGTCTTCCTTGATGCAGGACGGGATGGTCGTCCGGCCCGGGTAGCCGCGTAGGTTCACGTGAACCTCGCCGCTGCCCGGTTCGGCCCACACGAAGAGCGCGAGATAGCTCCCGTCCTTGTCGACCGAGAGGCTCGATCCGCCCGCCCCGCCGAAGCTCACGTTCCGCCCGATCTGTCCGGTCAGCGGAGACGGCATCCAGCTGGGGCAGTAGACGGCCGCGTGGATCCGGTTCGCGAGGCGCTGGTAGACCGGACGCCAGCTCGCCGGGCAGGTCGGCGTGGCTGACGCCGATTGCTTCGACGAATCGGGGGCGCTGGTCGGCTTCGAGCCGCCGCCGCACCCAGCGGCAGCGAGCACGATCGCGGCGCACGCGATGACGGCCACCCTCGGCACGTCCGGAAATGTAGCGTCAGCCGTGAAGCGCCAACGATGGGGTAGCCTCGCGCCGTGCGCATCGGCGTCCTCACCGGCGGCGGCGACTGCCCCGGACTCAACGCGGTCATCCGCGCGGTAGCGCGGCGCTCGTGGGCTCAGGGCCACGAGATCGTGGGCGTGCGCGAGGGGTGGCGAGGGCTCGTCGCGGGCAAGCTCGAGGCGCTCGGACCCCAGCAGCTCTCCGGGATCCTGCCGCGCGGCGGCACGATCCTCGGCACCTCACGCACGAACCCGTTCGGACAAGACGGTGGCGTCGAGAGCGTGCTCGCGAACTTCCGGGAGGCGGATCTCGGAGCGCTCGTGGCGATCGGCGGCGAGGACACCCTCGGCGTCGCCGCGCGTCTTCACGCCGAGCACGACTTCCCGGTCGTCGGCGTCCCGAAGACGATCGACAACGACCTCTCCGGCACCGACTACACGTTCGGCTTCGACACCGCCGTCGC
>Ga0066709_100001793_pt1 | contig 14788 bp, 15 predicted proteins | sample GraSoiAngelo_158_FD_79665 | JGI IMG/M metagenome (GOLD analysis project Ga0066709, IMG submission 79665) | Grasslands soil microbial communities from the Angelo Coastal Reserve, California, USA - 14_1009_16_30cm | ecosystem: Environmental > Terrestrial > Soil > Grasslands | place: USA...
CAGCACCAGGCTCTCGGTCAGCAACTGCGAAGCGATTTGCCAACGAGATGCGCCCATCGCCAGCCGAACCGCAATCTCTCTTCTTCTGCCGGTAGATCGCGCGAGCAACAAGTTCGCCAGGTTCGAGCAGGCCATCAGTAGCACGAACAGGGAAGCGACTTGCAGCACGAGCAGCCCGCTCCGCGCGTCTCCGGCATAGTCTTTTTGAATCGGTACAACAACGGCGCCCACCTTGGCGTTTGATTCGGGGTACTGCTTTTGCAGATCCACGGCAATTCGTTCCATGTCCGTCTGGGCCTGCCGAGTCGTTACCCCCGGCTTTAGCCGCGCGACTACAGTCAGGAAGTGTGATTGCCTGCGCGCCCATTGCTCCGGCGTGAATGCCATCGGCACCCAGTAGTCACTGTTCTTGCGATCACTGAAAAAGAAATCCTTCGGCATCACGCCGACCACTTTCGTCTGCACCCCATTCAGAAGGATGGACCGCCCAATGAGCGACTCATCACTTCCAAAGCGTCTCCGCCACAAGCTGTAGCTCAACACCACAACCGGAGTTTGCGACTTGTCTTCTTCCACGGTAAACGGGCGTCCCACGACCGGCTGCACGCCGAGGACGTCAAAGAAGTTTGGAGTTACCTTCTTTCCGGAGAGTTGTTCCGGCTGGCCATCTCCTGTCAGACTGGCAGTGACAAAACGGGTTGCCAGCATGTCGGTGAAAACATGGTTCCGCGCTTGCCAATCCAAGTAGTTGGCCGGCGCCGGAGTATTGAAAGCGAATCCAATATAGGAAGCGTCTTCCCACACCACCACAAGCTGGTCCGGCTGGGAGTACGGTAGCGGCCTGAGCAGCACCGCCTCTACCGCGCTGAAAATAGCCGTGTTAGCGCCGATTCCCAGCGCCAAGGCGGCGACCGCCAGCGCAAAAAAACCTGGATTGTTTGTGATTTGCCGAAAGCTATAGCGAAGATTCGACAGGAGGCTCATGAGCAATAGACGATCGAGGAGTCCGAGTGTTTCCGCTGGATGGCCTCTTTTCTGAGGTGACCGGGAGAATCTATTCTATTGCCTTGTCACCCGAATGGCCGTTCACAAGGGGAAGCCGGTGTGGTTTGCAGCCATCCGTATGGGCAAGAACTATGTCAGCTACCACCTCATGCCGGTTTATATGAATTCGGCGATGCAAAGGACTCTTTCGCGAACTTGCGGAACTTACCCGCGCGGGGTTCGAAGGATACCGCGCGATGAAATACGTTTGAGAATTTCTCGCTTACATCGTGGCTTCAATTTGCAATTCGTCGATCATTTTTTCCAATGCGTTGTTGGCCTTATCGCGCTGCGCTTCGGTGTCCTGGATTTTTTTCACAGTGCATCGAGCTGGGTTTCCTGCCCGTCCAATTGCCCGGTGTAGCGTTGCAACAGCGCTTTTTCCTCCGAGCTGCCGCCTAGCGCTTTCATGTTTTCGCGCAGCCGGCCTGGTCCTCAACGATGCGGTCGATGTCTTTCTGGCGGTTCTCCATCTCTTCTTCCAGCTTTGCGACCACGGCCTTCTGCACGGTGATTTTCTTCAGGGCTTCGGTCATTTCCCTCGTGATTGTCCCTTGCTTCACGAAGACGCCGATTTGATCTTCGTTCAGATTCGAAAGCTCATAGTTCGTCGCCAGCGTCCGCACTTCCTCCACCGGCAAAGAAGCGATGGCTTTGGATGGAACTTCCACGCGGAAGCGGTAAACTCCTGGCGCTCTTTCGTCGGACTCTTTTGCGGCCTTTGCGAGTTGCCACTCCACTCGCGCGGGGTGTTCGATCAGCAATGTACGCGTACCTTCGTCCTGATTTCGCGCGGGATACAGCGTGCGCTCATGCAACTCGCTCACGTGTGCCAGCAAACCCTTGGAAATCTTCACTCCCGTCAGGTGTTGCGGTTGGCTGTTCTTCGTCGCCTCGACGAGCAGCCCCAGGTCCGTGGCGTCCGAAATCAAACGTCGTTCTCCCGGCTTGATCGGGTCTGTCAACCAACACACGAAGAGACACAGTACTGGCAGGACGCGCCTCATGAACCACCCGGTCAAAAACGAATAACGTACTTGTCAATCAAGATGCGCGTGACTTCGCTCGCGTTGTCGGGTGCTGCAGATTTTTCTATGCCAGACCGTGCCATTGCCAGCCGCTTCGACACTCCTGACCGCGCATACGAATCCGCTTCTATGAAATACTTGGACTCCAGCTGCTTTCAGGAGTTCCGATGCCACGTTACCTCACGCAGCACACGCTCGCCTGCCTCACGCGCCAGGGAGCCGAAGCTCTTGCGCAGCGCATGCAGGCCGGGGGACTCGCTCATGCGCAGCGCGTGCTCGTCAACATGCTTGAAGGAAAAATGTTCGTGGAGTTCCGTGCGAATTCACGGGAAGATTTGGAAGCCTGGCTCAAGACCGAAGGCATGCATTTCGATTGGCTCGTTCGCGTCGAGTGGGAGATGGTGGGCGATAAACTCCAGATCGCCGATTAGGCGCGGGCGTTTGCCAAGAAGTTGAGAATGGCCGAGTGCGCGAGAAGGGCTCCAGGCACTGACCGGAATCGCCACCTCGCGTCCCAAAAACGGTCACTCCTGCCGCGGAAGCCTGGTTGTCGGACGCCGTTAACGTGTTCATTTATAAGTACTTGGGGTGGTTTTTCCGGTGGTGATTGGCCTGCCAATCTTTACCTCATCATGTGCAGCACCTCCTTATGCCTTGATGGCGCGACCCGCTCTTCGTTGCTTGTGCATGCGCGAAAGGGCGACCGCGAATCTCTGGCTAAGCTGATCCTGCCGTACGCTCCTGGGTTGTACCTAGGGGCGCTGCGGCTGACTCGCAATCCCGCGGACGCAGAAGATGTGCGTCAGGATGCCTTCCTGAAGGTGATGACGCGGCTTGAGCAATTTGCCGGCACCCCGGGCGAGAACCGGGACAACTTGCACGCGTGGGTTTCGCGCATCGCGGCGAATGCGTCGATCGACGTGATCCGCAAGCGGCGCGACGGGAGACTCTTCTCGCTCGAAGAGCCGAACGGTGCAGGCGACGAAACACTGGGAAGCAACGCGACGGCGTGTGAAGACAATCCCGAAGAGCGTTTCGCACGGCGCGAAATGCGCAAGTTAATGGCAGACGCGATCACGCAACTAGCTCCGGGACTACGCCAGGCGTGCCTGTTGCGCGACGTCTTGCAACACTCGACGCAGGAAGTTGCCGCGCGCCTGGGGATTTCCGCGATGGCGGTGCGTCTGAGGCTCTTCCGAGCGCACCGGAGACTCCGCGAAGAGCTGAGCACGGCAATGAGGCCTGCCAGGCAGCGGCAGGCACGCGCGGCAGCGGCGTTGCAGACGGCTCGTCGCGGAGAACAACGCACGCGCGAACAGAGACTCCCACTCGCAGCGTTTGCGGAATGCCCCTGTGGCGATTGATTGGAAACTGACCGACCAGCAATACATCTTCACGTCTGCAAATTCTATCCAGCCGAACAGTCCCAATCAGAATACTTGCGAAGAAGGCGGCATGCGGGAGTAGAATTGTCGCGGTTCTCTGCCAGGAGCCGTATGGAACAGGATCGGCGCCGCAGCCCCCGGTATTCGTTCGTCGGATCCATCGAGATGCGCGAAGGCACGTCTGAAGACAAGAGGACGGCGCGCGTCAAAGAACTCAGCATGAATGGATGTTATGTGGATATGGAGAGCCCTTATCCGATGGGGGCATCCCTGGCGATAAAACTTTTCACCGAGACCGAGTTTTTTGAGGCCCAGGCTAGCGTCATCTATTCTCGGCCAGATCATGGCATGGGGCTGATGTTTCGCGAGACCAAACCCTACTACCTCATGGTGTTGAGGAAATGGCTGCTGGCGGCGATGATGGGGAAAAAGGGGTCTCCAGGCTGAATCTTTTTCACGCGCAAAGTGTTCTCGATCTCCCCCTCCTAGAACTAGTGTTTTGTCCTGAAAATAGCCGTAAATAGTCGGAGTGTTCTTTGGGACGGCGCAAAAGTGCTTAACCCATGGAAAGAGGGAACCAGGCGGGAACTGGGGAGAACGAGTTACTTGTTTGTGCGGTTGCTGGAAACCGTGCGGGCCTCAGGACTCCTGGGGGTCCAGTCTTCGGGAGGAAAGGCCACGCGCCAGAAGGTTGGGCGCGGTGCCGTAAACTCCAAACCGATTTCTGCTTTGCCGCCACGCACCGGACCGAGGAACGCCACATGGCACTCCTGTTCCTCTTCCGTTTTGTTGTGCCGCACGTGAACCGCACTGCCGCTGGTGAGGCGAGCGGTCAGCAGCACCAGTGCACCGTGGGCGTTAATTGCGAGAGTTTCGGTGAATTCCTCGAAATCCTTGCCCTGGGCGTCCTTACCGCGTATGCGGATGGCGACTTGCATTAACACGCGCTGACTGCGGCGCCGCGCCCCTGGATGCATGGGTGTATTCGAGCCTTGCATCATACAACCTCTCTACAAAATAACTATACGCGACGGCATGGGATTGTCGAGGACATCCCGAAGAGTGTTTCTTAATTCCGCTGATCGATCGGAACGTAATGACGCGTATCGTGCCCCAGATAGATCTGCCGTGGGCGCGCAATTTTCTGCTCGGGGTCGAGGAGCATCTCTTCCCACTGCGCGATCCAACCGGAAGTGCGCGGAATCGCGAAGAGGACGGGAAACATGGTCATCGGGAAACCCATCGATTGGTAAATGAGCCCAGTGTAGAAGTCCACGTTTGGATAGAGCTTGCGCTTCACGAAGTATTCGTCTTCGAGAGCGATGCGCTCGCACTCGAGAGCGATTTCGAGGAGCGGGTTCTTGCCCATGAGTTCGAAGACTTCGTAAGCGATGTGCTTGATGATGCGGGCGCGCGGATCGTAATTCTTGTAGACGCGATGGCCGAACCCCATGAGCTTGACTTCGCCGGCTTTGACGCGCTTGATGAAGTCGGGAACTTTCTGGATCGAGCCGATCTCCATAAGCATGCGGAGAACTTCTTCATTGGCGCCGCCGTGGAGAGGGCCGTAGAGCGCGGCGATGGCTGCCGCGGTTGCGGAATAGGGATCGACGTGAGAGCTGCCGACACCGCGGATGGTGTTCGTCGAACAGTTTTGTTCGTGATCGGCGTGAAGGATAAAGAGAACGTCGAGCGCGTGTTCCAGCGTAGGGTTAGGCCGGTATTTAGGTTCGGTGGTGCGAAAGAGCATGTTGAGAAAGTTGCCCGGATAACTTAGTTCATTGTCCGGATAGACGAACGGCATACCCAGGGTGTGGCGATAAGAGAACGCCGCGATGGTCGGAACTTTTCCGACGAGACGATAGGTCTGCTTCTTGCGCGACTCGACGCTGAAGATGTCTTTCGCATCGTGGTAAAAAGTGGAAAGTGCAGCGATCGTAGAAATCATCATGCCCATGGGATGGGCGTCGTAATGAAAGCCGTCCAGAAATTTCTTGATGCTTTCGTGGATGAAAGTGTGGTGCGTGACGTTGTAGGTCCACTCCTTCAACTGCGACGAGGTAGGCAATTCGCCATGCAGGAGCAGATACGCGGTTTCCAGGTAGGTGCTTTTCTCCGCGAGGTCTTCGATGGGATAACCCTGATACCGCAGGATGCCGGCATCGCCGTCGATGAATGTGACTTTGCTGACGCAGGAGGCCGTGTTATTGAAGGCCGGGTCGTAGCTCATCATGCCGAAATCTTGGGGGTCGACCTTGATCTGGCGGAGGTCGGCGGCACGGATGGTCCCGTGCGTGATGGGGACCTCGTAGGATTTGCCGGTGCGATTGTCGGTGATAGTGAGCGTCTCGCGGGGCGCGGCGGAGCCCTCTGGTTTTCTCGTCGTCGTTGCGGATAATGGGGAGTCCATGGAAAAATCCTCGGAGGGCGCGGAGCGCTTGCCGCGCTTTCGTTATCACTGTACACCAAAGGGGGGGCCGCCGGAAACTGGCCGAAGGGGCGGTCGAAAGTGCACCAATCCAGCGGGTTGATGGAAGGGCCGGGCCGGAAAGAACTCCAAGTATACCTCTTGACAAATGTCGTTATAACGAGTATTCTTAGCCTCTCTAAGACCCCGGAGGTGGGCCATGATGGACATCCGCAAAAGCGACGAACGCGGTCACGCGAACCACGGTTGGCTGGACTCGCATTTCACATTTTCGTTTGCCGATTACTTTGATCCCGCGCATGTGCAATTCCGCACGCTACGGGTGATGAACGACGACCGAGTTGCGGGGGGCGGTGGTTTTCCGAAGCACCCGCACCGCGACATGGAGATCGTGACCTATGTGCTCGAGGGTGCCCTGGAGCACCAGGACAGTATGGGGAACGGGTCGGTGATCAAGCCCGGTGACGTGCAGTATATGAGCGCGGGGACCGGCGTGGCGCACAGTGAGTTCAACGCCTCCAAGACAGAGCCGGTGCACCTGTATCAAATATGGATGCTTCCGGAAAAGCAAGGTCTGAAGCCGGTGTACGATCAGAAGAACTTCAGCGAAGCCGAAAAGCGCGGGAAGCTGCGGCTGGTGGTCTCGCCGGATGGGCGCGACGGCTCGGTGAAGATCCGTCAGGACAACGAGCTATATGCGACAGTGCTGGGAACAGGCGAAACGGTGAAGCACGAACTGCAGAAAGAGCGACACGCCTACGTTCAGGTAGCGCGAGGCAGCGTGAAGCTGAACGGAACGAAACTGGATGCGGGCGATGGCGCGGCCATCTCCGGGGAAAAAACCATCGAGCTCACCGGTGTTGAAAATACCGAGGTGCTGCTCTTCGATCTGGCCTGAAATTTGGCGCGGCGGAGAACTAGGTTTTCTGCGCGCTTCGCATGCGGAAGGCAATTCTAGCCGTGGGTGCGCTGGAATTCGCGCATGAAGCTGGTCAGGGCTTCGACGGCTTCCGGGGTGACGGCGTTGTAAAGCGAAACACGCATGCCGCCGACGGAGCGGTGGCCGGGCGTGCCGACCAGTCTGACCGCGGCGGCTTCCGTGGCGAACTTCTTTTCGATGGATTCGTTTCCCCCGGCTACGCGAAAGACCACGTTCATTCTCGAGCGCGAGGCCTTTTCTACAGGGCAGGAATAAAAGCGGCCGCTAGATTCGATGGTGTCGTAGAGCAGCCCGGCCTTTGCTTCGTTGCGCTTTTGGATTCCCGAAATTCCGCCTTCGGATTCAATCCATTCCAGCACCAGGCCGACGATGTAAACCGCGAAAGTCGGCGGCGTGTGATAGAGCGACTTCTCCTTGATATGCGTACGGTATTGAAGAAGCGTCGGCAGATTCTTGTCGGCGCGCTCCGCCAGATCCTTTCGAATGATCACCGTGGTGACGCCCGAGGGGCCCAAGTTCTTCTGGGCGCCGGCGAAGATCACGCCGTACCTCTTCACCTCGACAGGGCGCGAGGCGATGTCGGAAGACATGTCGGCGACCAGCGGCACGTTGCCCGTTTCGGGCAGGGTGCTCCACTGCGTGCCCTCGATGGTGTTATTGGTGCAGATGTGGACGTAGGAAGGGTCCTGGGAAAAAGTCATTTCGTCGCGGCGGGGAAGACGCGCGAATTTTTCCGATTCGGTGGAGGCCGCGATATGGTGAAGGACACCTTTTTTCAATTCACCAATGGCTTTGGCGGTCCAAGTGCCGGTATGGAGGACATCAACGGGCTTTCCAGGGAGGCAGAGGTTCATAGGGGCCATGGTGAACTGCATGCTGCCGCCGCCCTGGACGAAGATGACTGCGTAGTCGTCTGAGATTCCCAGGAGATTCCGGAGCTTCCGTTCTGTGCCCGCGTTGATGCTCTCAAATTCAGGCGAACGATGGCTCATCTCCATAACCGACATGCCACTGCCGCGCCAGTCGAGGAGTTCCTCGCGAATTCGTTCGAGAACGGGAAGAGGAAGCGCTCCCGGACCCGCGTTGAAATTGAAAGCGCGCCCGGTGGTTTGTTCGGGAAGCGTGGACGAAGTCACCGTCGGGCAATCCTCTCTCATCAGGAATGGCAGCGCGGCAGGGGCCGAGAAACGCTGCAAACTTAGAACCCAGAATAACAGAAATCACCGAGGCGTCCGAACGGCGGCTTGGTCTTCGTATAAAACCGCGCGGTTGATATCGCCAAATGGCTAAGGCAGAAAGCATCCGCAAGTCAGCAGGTCTCTCCTTGCTGTTTTAAGTTGAGAAACCGAGCAAAGTCCTCTTGACTTAGTGGGGTGTCTCGAAGCAAAACTAGTAAAGCTCCCATCCCCAGGGGCCTGAAAAAAGCGGGAATGCGCCTTCTCTCCCCGCGGCGGCGCACTCGCTGGAACTATATTAAGGAGCTGATTGAGCACACCGCTCACCAATTTAGGGCGCGGTCCCCGGCAACAGTTCGGGCTATCCATCGGCCGCGTGCCCTTCCGCCTTCAAACGTCCGACAAGCAGCTTTTTGGTGCGGCCTCGGCCCGCTACGCCGCGTTCACGGATGCCGCCGCACGGCCAATCACGATCGCATTGAACAATGGTGCAACTCCCGAGGGCGCACCAGCCGACTTTGCCTATGAATTCGAGGGTGCGGCACTCCGCGCTTTTTCCCATGGAATTCGTTTCGATGGCGTCAGGAACCAATATGCGCTCGATTCCCTGCTGCGCGTTCTCCTGAGCTGGAAGCTTCTCGGCCGCCTCGGATTTCTGCTGCACGCGGCTACCGTCGTTCGGAACGGGAAAGCCTACATATTTACAGGCAGGTCGGGCGCCGGGAAGAGCACGGTGGCGTCGTTGTCCCCGGAAGGAAGCGTCCTCACTGACGAAATCTCTCTGCTTCGCCGGGAAGATGGAATGTGGCGCGCCTATGGAACCCCCTTTTGGGGGGAGTTTCGCGCGGCGGGATCAAATAGCAGCGCTCCCGTTGCGGGAATCTTTCGTCTTCTGCAGGCAGCGGAAAATGGGGTGGAAATACTCCGCCCCATGGCGATTCTTCGGGCCCTTCTGCCCAATGTGCTTTTTTTCTCCGCCGAAACGGAAGCCAACCGGAGGCTTCTTGAAATTCTAAGTCAGGCCGCGACGGAAATAGCCGGCTATGACCTGGCTTTCCGCAAGAACACGACGTTTTGGGAGGTTCTTCCATCATGAGCACTCCAGCCACGGTTTTTTGGCAGAAGAATCCGGCCCTGGCTTGGAGAGAGATTGACGGCGAAACGGTCATCATTTCACCGAATGACAGCGTGATGCACGAGCTCAACGACACGGGGAGTTTCCTCTGGAAGAACATTGATGGAAAGAAGTCGGCGGTGGAGCTTGCGGAACTGCTGCTTGAAAATTACGAAGTCACACCGGATATCGCCTTATCCGACACCCAAGCGCTTTTGGAAGAGATGTCTTCGCGCAAACTATTGGTGACTGTCCCGGCGATAGGGGGAGTATCACCTTGACCGCGACTTTGTCAGCGGGCGCCACGCCCGCAATGGATCGCCTGATTTCGCGCACCGTCGAAAAGCACCGACCGCTCAGCGTGCATTTCGACTTGACCTACCGCTGCAACGAGCGCTGTGTGCACTGCTATCTGGACCATGACGACCATGGAGAACTGACCACGGCCGAATGCCTGAAAGTGCTGGATGATCTAGCGCGCTCGGGAACTCTGTTTTTGACCTTCAGCGGCGGCGAAATTTTCCTGCGCCCGGATCTCTACGAAATTCTGGCCGCCGCGAGGCGCCTGCATTTCGACGTCAGCTTGAAGACCAACGCTTTGCTGGTTACGCCGGAACGTGCGGCACGGTTGTGCGAGTTCGGCGTACGGCGCGTGCAGATCAGTGTACAGCGATGTTCCCGCAGTGCATGACGCCATCACCAAGGTTCCCGGATCGCTCGAGCGGACCCTGGCGGCGATTCCCATTCTGCTCGAGTACGGACTGCAGGTGAAGCTGGCTTGCCCCCTGATGCAGGAAAATTTGATGGCCTACCGCGGCGTGATGGCGCTCGCGGAGAAGCTGGGCATTCCCTACATCTTGGATCTGACGATCACGCCGATGATGGACGGCACCAGCGGACCGCTGGCGCACCGCGCATCGGTTCCGTCGCTGCTGCCGGTACTGCGGGATGCTGCGCTGCATGCCTGCAAGCCGCAGCCCAGCGCGCAAGCAAGCGCCGCCGTGAACGCCTTGCCGCCTACCTTGGGGAGCGCCGCTTCGAGCGGAATGGAAAGCCCGGCTTACGAAGACTTGCCTTGCAGCGCGGGCCACAACAGTTGCTACATCTCGCCGTACGGTGATGTCTTTCCATGCGTGCAACTGCCCCAAGCGGCGGGGAATCTGCGGCGAGAGAAATTCGACGATATCTGGTATCACGCGCCGCAGCTCGAGCGGTTGCGCGCGATACGCGAGAGCCAGCTTCCGATCTGTTCGCGATGCGAGATTCGGAGCTACTGCGAGCGCTGCCCGGGCCTGGCACTGATGGAAGGCGGGGACTTGCTGGGGGCCTACGAGCGCGCTTGCGCGCTCGCAGAAGAGAAAGCGAGACTGGCTGGTGTAGCCGTTCCCGTCAGCGCGCTTCATGGAGGACGCGACACAGCTTCAATACAGACGACCCCTGAGGCCGAATTTGCTTTTCTTGCTGCGGATTCTAGTTCAGACTGAGGAAACACGGAATGGCGGAAGATAATAAGAACCCTCCCCCGGCGCCCGGTGAAAAGAAGCCGTATACGAAACCGCGCGTCTTGTCGGAACCGATCTACGAAACGTTGGCGCTGGCATGTGGCAAGCTGCCGGGCCAAGGCGGTGTTTGTAACGCCGCTCCGCGCCGGTCGTAGGAGCAACCCCACGCACGCTCGCTCGTAAAATCCAATAAACTGTTTCGATTGCATGCTGTAGCTTTGGGCAAGCAAGTACTTCCCGTCTATTGACCCTCCCCCCGCAACAGACCACCCTGAGATAAGAGAAGCTAGGCCAATCTCGGTTCCGAACGACTCCTCCTTAGTTGCTCCAGTTCGGAACAGGCCAAAATCATGCGTGTCTGCACTTCAACAAGCCGAGGCGTTCGCGCATTTCGCACGGCCGCAACCTATTGGCGCGGCCGGCGGAATTTCAGCAGTGAGGTTTGATGGAGACTCGAAAAGACGGCGGGAAGAATACCAATCGCGTCGGCGGCGAACGCCGCGCAAACGATGCGCTGCGAATTGCGGAGGCGCTGAATCAGCATGGCCGGATTTCCCTGTGCGTTCACGGCACCAGCATGCAGCCATGGATGCGGCCGAAAGATATCGCCCTGATCCGGCAGATTTCCATTGAGAATGTGCGCTGCGGGGACGTCGTCTTGTTCCGGCGCGAAAATCATCTCCTGGTACACCGCATTGTCGAGAAGCGAGGCTCGCTGAATGCCGCCCAGCTTTTCTCCAAAGGCGACGCGCATCCAACCTCCGACGGCGTCGTCCAGGAACAGGAATTATTGGGCCGGGTGATGCGAATTTGCCGGAATGGCCGGCGGATTGATCTTGATGCGCCGCGCCAGCTTGCTTTGGGACTGTTTATCTCGCAACTATCGCTGCATAGCCGGTTTTGGTATCCGCTGGCGAAGTTCGGCGCCATGGTAACGCGACCGGTGCGGCGGGTGATGAACGCGCTGCATATCTCCGGCGCAGCGGTTCGCTGAATTCCCCTTCCTCAATTCTCCCCAACCAGGGCAAACTCGACGCGTTTGCGCATGGGATCGATCCGTTCGGCGCGCACCCGGACCTTATCGCCGAGGTGCCATTCGAGCTGGCGGGACTTTGCGGCGCGGGTTTGGCGGGCGCCGGGGGTTCCGCGGCGGCCGCCACCCGGCAATGCGACGATGGCATGATCGCGCTCGCGAAGCACGCATCGCGCGCCGGCGAATTCCTCGAGCGCCCCGACGGGAAGAAGGCCTTCCACGAAAACTTCGAAAAGTTCGACAAAACAGCCGTACCTCTGGATAGAAATGATCAGCCCATCGTATTCCTCGCCGAGATGCTCCTCCATGAATTGGGCGGTTTTCCAATCCATCAGTTCGCGCTCGGCGCCATTGGCGCGGCGCTCTGCTTCGGAGGTTTCTGAAGCGATTTCTTCGAGGTTCCTGCGCGAATAGAGCGCGGACTCCGACCCCGGCGAAGCGGGGACAGGCGTCTTCGAAGACGCCGGAACATCATTCGGATGATCGAGGGCCCACTTCAGAATGCGATGAACGATAAGGTCGGGATATCGCCGAATGGGTGAAGTGAAGTGCGTATATTCGTCGAAGCCAAGAGCGAAATGCCCGAGGGGCTCGGCGGCATAGCGAGCCTGCTTCAGGGAACGCAGCATGAGGTAGGAGACGATGCGTTCTTCCGGTTTGCCAACAACCTTTCGAATTAGGCGTTGATAATGCTGGGGCGTGATGCGCAGTTCGCCGCCCGAAAGCGCCACCTTCATGCCGCGCTCGCGGCCGTGGCCGTAGGAATCGGGGCGGCCGGCTTTGGCGGGCGCAGGAACGCGGCCATGGCGAACGGCGATCTCGCGCTGGTGCAAGTCCTCGACGCCGAGAGAGTAACCAAAGGCGCGGGCCAGCTCTTCGAACTCGAGGACCTTGCGGGCGTCGGGCTTCTCATGAACGCGATGCAACGATTCGATGCCGCGCTTCAGCAGATAGGAGGCGACGGCACGATTGGCGGCCAGCATGAACTCTTCAATAAGCCGGTGCGCAATATTTCGCTCGCTGCGCGTGATATTGGTCATGCGCTGCTCTTCGTCGAATTCGATGACCGGTTCGGGAAGATCGAAATCGATGGAGCCGCGCTCATTGCGGCGGGCATTCAGGAGCAGCGCTAGTTCCTTCATTTCGCGGAAGCGTGGCGCCAGCGAGGCGTAACGCCTGGTCATCTCCGGGTCATCTTCGATGACTTTGTTGACGTTGGTGTAGGTCATGCGCTCGGCGGAGCGAATAACGCCGGAAGTCATTCGCGAGGCTTTCATATGGCCGGCGGCGTCAAAGTCCATCAGCGCGCTCATGACCAGGCGATCCTCGTGTGGCTTCAGTGAACACATACCATTCGAAAGAGCTTCCGGAAGCATCGGAACGGCGCGATCGGGGAAGTAAACGGATGTGCCGCGGAGACGAGCCTCCCGGTCGAGAGCGCTTCCTGTTCGAACGTAGTGCGCTACGTCGGCGATGTGGACTTCGAGGTGCCAGCCGCCGTCGGCGAGATGTTCGACGAAGACGGCGTCGTCAAAATCGCGCGCGGTCTCTCCATCAATGGTGACGATCGGCAAGTGGCGGAAATCTCCGCGGGCGGCACGCTGGGTTTCACTGACAGGCTTCGCGCCATGCTCCGCTTCATCCAGAACTTCGGCGGAGAAAGAATGCGGGAGATGATGCTTGCGGATGATGATCTCGGTGTCAACGCCGAGATCGCCGGGACGGCCGAGAATCTCGATGACGCGGCCAGTCGGCGACGCGCCTTCGTGCGGATAACGCAGCAACTCCACGTTGACGACGGCACCATCAAGTTCGCCCAGCCGCGGGATGCGCCTTGATCGGATGCTGGTTTCATCGGCGCCGCTGAAGCCCAACTTCTTCCAGAGGCCCGGCGTCAGTTCCTTGCCGCGCGGGATTTCAATGTCGTGCTGGATTCGAACGTCGTGGGGCAGGACCACATTTTGTGGGGTGCCGTAGCGAAACAAACCGACCACCGTCGGGTGTGCCCGGCCCAGGATTCGAATGATGCGACCTTCAGCACGCTGCGCGCCGGTGACGCCGCCCAGACGCTGAATCTTTACCAGAACGTGGTCACCGTGCATGGCGTCTTCGATGGCAACGCGAGGGATGAAGACATCGCCGTCGAGTTGCGGCACCGGCGAATCCGGGACGACGAAGCCATAGCCGTCGTGGTGCAGGACCAGACGTCCTTTTACTTCATCGCGATCCGCGAGCGCGGGGACTGGGGGACGCCGCATACCCTGCTCGTGCGGTATTTGGCGGGGCGTCCCCTGTTCAGACCTGCGGTTGGGGAGACGGTACCGTCCGCCTGGTAATTCCTCGATGGCGCGGCGCTTTTTGAGCTTTGAAAGCATCTTGAACAGCGGGCGTTGGTCAGCTTTTTTCAGATGGAGTCCCTGGGCGATCTCGCTTGTGGACACGGGTTCGCTCCTAACTTGCAGAAAACGCAATATGTTATCAGGGCTAAGGTGTGAGGGTCGTGGCATAGGCGTGGCCCCAGACGGCAGGCGCTGACTCCACCGTGATTTTAGTCACTTTTTTGGGTTTCTCCGGAACTTTTTTCAGGTTTCCGGGATTATATAGGCAGGCCAACACACGACCGGCTAGTCGCCCTCCGTCAGACTGGCCGGATTCCCCGACCCGAGAGGGGAAAGAAGGGAGGCGGGACGACCTGGCCCGCCTCCCTTTTCATGTTCGTTCCCTGCTTAACCTTTCACACAGACGACTTGGCGGAGGGTGTGGACGATTTCCACGAGATCACTCTGCGCGGCCATCACTGCCTCGATGGGCTTGTAAGCCGCTGGCGTTTCGTCGATGACGTCGGCATCCTTACGGCACTCCACGCCCTCGGTCATGCGCTTGTGGTCTTCCACGCTGAAGCGCCGCTTGGCTTCCGCGCGCGACATCGCCCGTCCGGCGCCGTGGCTGCAGCTCATGAAGCTTTCCACATTGCCCTTGCCACGAACGATGTACGAGCGCGCTCCCATGCTGCCGGGAATGATGCCCATATCGCCTTCGTGCGCGCGCACCGCTCCCTTGCGAGTGACCAGAATGTTCTGGCCGTAGTGACGCTCGCGTGCCACGTAGTTGTGGTGGCAGTTGATGGCTTTCAGCTCGG